>ERZ780203.553-NODE-553-length-40360-cov-9.319290_pt1 | contig 40360 bp, 40 predicted proteins | sample MGYA00511168_ERZ780203 | MGnify/ENA primary metagenome ERZ780203 (study PRJEB29588, sample SAMEA2156577) | human gut metagenome | biome: human gut; feature: human-associated habitat; material: faeces | place: Denmark | collected 2008/2010 ...
ACATCACCAAAATTGGTACATCCGAAAAATGAGGTTGAAGTGCTTCCAGCAAGGAATGGATTCTCATAAACGGGAAAACTTCACCCACACCGGTAAGCATCAGCACATCACCGCACGCATGCGGCTCAAACTGGATTTTCTCTATAAACTCACCCTCACCAATAGCAGAATGGAGCTGTTCCAAAAGGAAGATACTTCCGTCCTCCGCTTCCATATCCGGAATCGCATCTGTAATCCCCATATCTTCACAGATAGAAAGGAATGTCTGATACAGATTACAAATTCTCAGGCGGCAGGACAGAGAGTGGTCGGTTTCCAGTTGCTCGATAAAATGGCGGACTGCCATTTCATCTTCGGGGTTGTAACAAAAAATGCGAATATTCACTTCATTGCTGAGTCCCTTACCTTCTAAAAATTCAGGTTCCTGTATCAGCTCTCTGACTTTATCTAAACGTTCTTCAATATTACTCATCTATCTTGTATCCTCCTTATGAGAAGCAGTTGAAAGCCGGCAAGACCATCAGGTCACCATGGTTTCTGATTGCATTCTCCAAAATCGGATGCAGGTACACTGGATTCAAATGGTCTGCACGAATATCATCCAGATACTCATTTTCTACGAGAACTTTTGCAAGCACCTGCTTCAGCTTCGTGATCGTACCTTCACTCCAAGTAGCCACCGCATCATCCTGTTCCTGCAATCTCATAAAGTAGGTATTCAAATCAATCCTACCAAAAGAGCTGTCCTTTAATCGGTACTTCTCGCCAATAACCGTCAGCATAAACTCCCACATCAAACGACTCTGTTTCATCATGGCATACAGACAAATCTGCTTGGCTACATCAGTCGGCTGCTGCGCAATCGCTCTAACCAAGTCATTATCATCCATAGCAGCCAGTCGCTTTAAGCAAGCCTTTGCCATCCGAGCGACCGACTTTTCCGTCGGATATTGAAAAAGATTGTCGTTTGTAATCTGTGCAACAACATCTTCTTCACTCAAGCCGCTGCACAATAATTTTGCCGTTGTTCGCATTTCGTAAAACAAAAATGGTTCTCTTGTTAAAGATGCAATATATGGATATGTATTGTCCATCAAAAGTCCCCCTTATGATCTTTCTCTTGTTTCAGGAAGGACTTCCATAATATCTTCGATGCCGCAATTTAATTTTCTGCAAATGCGTACAATGACTTCCATAGAAACAAGTTCATTCCTTGAAAGTTTTGCGAGGGTATTCGGACTGATACCAACGTCTTTTGCAAACTCCATTTTTTTCATTTCTTTGTCTATCAACAGCTTGAAAAGCTTATTATAGGTTACGTCCATACTTGACCTCCATCTTCAAAACTATTGCTTAAAAAGTTCTAATCTAAATTATAACACAATTACATTCAAAAAGGGTCAGGAAATTTTGCGTTTGCGGAGTTTTTTTCTTTTTCTTATAATTCAGTTTTTTGTTCAAGTAAGTATTTCCCCAAACATGAAAGTTTCTGAAGGATGCGCAGGGTTCACAAATTGGCAAGCAGTGTAAACCTGTACAGGTTTACTCATTTTCTCGAATTGCCCTTTGGGGCATTCTTCGCAAATATGCTTGTTGGGGGAGCATCCCCAATCCCCTTTGAACGACATCTTTGATGTCGGCTGCACGGTCATTCTGACCGTTTTATTCCTAAAAAAACAAAACCTGAGTAGTATCCAGACTACCCAGGTCATATCTTTTTCAGCATATTCATGTGTTCAAATTTTCTCTTTATCAAACATCAGATTATTTTGAAATCCAATTTATAAAGGTCGCAACCTTTTCTAATTCCTTATCGTCAAGCCCTCTTAGCTGTTCGCAGAGCTTGTGGTAGAGAGAATCATCATTTTCCAATGGAGCAAAAAACTCTGTTGGAGACAAATCAAAATATGCTATGATATTAAAAAGTTCTCTAAGCGAAGGCAAGGCTGCTCCACTGGTTACTCCACGAATATAAGAACCACTTTTTCCAAGTTCCAAACTCATCCGATGTTCTGAAACATCTTTGGCAATCCGTAGTTCTGTAATACGAGTTCGGATAAAATCTTCGTATGGCATATCAACCACTGCATCTCCTCCCTTCCATAATTATTTTATTACGAATCAGGAGATAGCATTGGTATTGTCAAAGTCAATTTTCGCTTTCTTCTCCTTTTATTTGGTAGTATAATTGCTAATATAAAGAATTATTGGTGATTACATTGCTAATCTTTCCTGTGGAGGAGATTTTATGAATATATTTACGGTCAGCTTTTTCGGACACAGACAAATTGACAATCCACTTCAAGTGGAATCACAGTTGGAAGAATTTATCTGTTCTTTGTTAAGACGAGAAGAATATATTGAATTTCTGGTCGGACGTGACGGTGAATTTGACCAGATTGTCTCCTCAACCATACGCAGATGCAAAAGAAGAATTCGGGACGATAATAGTGCTTTGATCTGGGTCATGCCGTATCCGACCGCCGAATTTCGTGATAATGAAGATTCATTTCGTGATTATTATGACGAGATTGAGATTTGCGAACAGGCGGCGACAACACACTACAAATCTGCTTTTCAAATCCGAAACCGGGTAATGGTAGACCGCTCTGACTTAGTGATTTTGTATGTAGAGCATCATTCCGGCGGAGCATATCAGACCTTTCGGTATGTCCAAAAATCAGGAAAAAATTTTATCAATCTGGCTGCTGAAGAATAACCAGTCAGCAAGAGACAGGAGGAACCATGGGTAGAAAACGAAACTTATTTATTCCAGTTATTGTAGTGATTTTATTGATTGCAGTTGCATTTTGGTTGGTAAAATTAAAGCCAACGGATACTGCATCATCTGATATTGATAAAATGGTACAGCGGGTAGAAAACGCTTTAGGTGATGACTTCAAGAAACAATCCAAAACAGAAGTGGCGGCAACTTTGGTGTATGGCAACGGAGAAGAAGATGCAAATATCAATTACCATATCCTCAAAACCACCTATTACGAGGCTGATCCCAACGAGATAACCGGTCTGAATATAGATGCCCTCAACGTTCTTTTTAACCCAGAATCCGCCAACAGCTGTGAACAAATGAAAATTCAGGACTGGGATGCCGCACTTTATAAAACAAAGAGCCGTGGCTATTTATGCTGGACGGATTCTCCGGAAGTCAGCTATGTTCTGGAATATAATCCGCAAACAATCGCTGATGAAGAAATCATTAAAATGGCTGAAAGTGCAGAACCATACGAAAAATAAAAAAAAGCCATAGGCTAACCCAGAAACAGGGCTGCCTATGGCTGTTTCTATTCTACTGTCGATTTTCTTCTTCTCGCTGCTTTTCTTTTTCTTCTCGTTTCTTCCTGTCAATGCCCAGAATATGCTCCACAGTCTGTTTTGCAGTCAGATATTCTTGCATATCTTTTCGGACTTGTCGATACTCAGCATAGGCTTTTTTCTTCTCCGCTGACAACTGATAGAACTCCCCGTTTAAGGTTTTTCTGGACGGAACTTTTTTATCCGGTAGCTGGTCAAATGCCTGCTTTGCAGCTTTATGAATCTGAATTTCTTCTCGGTGTTCTTCAAAGAATTTTCTGCTGTATCCAGATTTTCGATAAGCCTCATATACCGGACGGGTTCTAGAATAGTTGTTGATGTGTGTCTGTAATGCTCCAATCTCAACCATTCTTTTTTCATTGGCTTTAATAGCATCGGATAGCTCCGCAAATCGGTGGCTGAGCTGCTCTGTCAAAGCGGTCAATTCTTCATAATTGCCGATCCCTTTTTCTTTCAAAAGGCAAACTGTCCTGGCAGCTTCTTTGCGGTTATATTTCTTTGCCCACCGCTCATAGCCCGCTGATTTACCTTCTGCCATCTTCGCCTGAATATCTATCAGCAGATTAAACTCTCTTTGAGTATGAACCTGCTTGCTTGCTCTGGATGCTTTCTGAACAGACTTACCGGACAGAATCGCAATTATATCCTCCTGACTGTATCCCTCTCCAAGAGAGCGCAGACGAATAAATCGCTTCTCCCCACTATGCCGGAAAGCCGGTTGTTTCCCATCCTTGAATTCATATCCAAGCTCTGATAGCTGAAGAATAAAGTCCGAAAAATCCTTTGGTTTCTTTTTTAATATCTGATCAATCGCCGCACACAGCTCATCACGCTTGGTACGCTTTTTGGGAAATGTCGTTCTCTTGACCCGTTCCCGGTATGGCTTTGGCTCTATGATTGATAATCCATGCTCAAAACAAACCATATCGCTTAATCGCTGAACCGCAAGCCCGGAAAGGAAAAAATTCTTGAATTTACGGGTACAGTCCAAAGAAGTCGAGTTATAAATGATGTGGTTATGGATATGGGAACGATCAATATGTGTTGCCACGATAAAGGCGTGTTTTCCTTTTGTCCAGCGCATTGCTGTTTCATATCCGACCTGGTTGGCTTCTTCTGGAGTAATCTCTCCCGGCTTAAATGACTGGCGTATCTGATAAGCAATGATGTTATTTTTCTGCTGTCTGCCTGTGATATGTTGATATTGCCTCTTTGTCAGAAGAAATTCTTCATCGGCTGTTTTCGGGTCACATTCATAAGCGCTGATATACTTCCCATCTTCTGTTTTGGCAGCATTTTGGGAATAATCTGTACGATCTGCCAGACACTGTGCTACTGTTTTCCCTTTGTTTACATGAAGGGCGATCAATCTTGTTGCCGCCATTGGTTCACCATCCTCTCAAAATGCCCACAAGCAGTTTAATTACTTATTAAGTCTGTTATGATAACCCATTGAATATAAGGTCAAAAACAAAAAGACCGCTGATTTTCCACACAGCAGTGTAGATCAACGGTCAGTTCTTCAGTATTCAAATATTTGTATATTTTTCTCGCTTTTTTAGTTGTTGCGTATAAATGGTTTTTTTACTTCAAAGCTAACCAAGTCCGTGTAGGCCGCAGGCTTTCGATAGGCATTTCCCCATGTTTCCTGCCCTCGATATGCTCTAATGCGATCCATGTCAAACTCTGCAATCAAAATATCTTCCAAAATGTCGTTGGTCTTTATAATCGCATTGTCCAGGCAGTTTCCGTTTTCATCAAACACCACTGGGGAAAAAGCACAGGAACCGCCCCATCCCTCGCCGGGATAGTTTGCCATTGCAACCCCAACCATATTTTCAAAAGCTCTTGTACTCAGCTGATTGATTCTAAGAGAGTTCATATCGCAGGCGTTGGGAACCAAAATGATTTCCGCACCTTTGAGCATTAGCACACGGGCGCTTTCTGGAAATTCCCGGTCATAACAGATCATTACGCCTATTTGAACCCCTTCAAAATCACACACCTTAAATTCGCTGCCATGCTGCAACAGCTTTTCTAACGAAAAATCACAGGTATGGACTTTGGCATAATTCAGAAGAATGTTTCCGCTTCGGTCAATGATGATAGCGGTGTTTTGAAATTTATCCTCCGTCTTTGACAAAAATGTAGCGCAAACTCCGATCTTGTATTTTTCGGCAGCGTCTTTTACAGCGGTCACATAGTCGCTTTCGATTGTGACAGCGCTTTCCAGCCATTCTTTGCGCTCTTTCTCAAAAGCAGGGTCAGTCGGATTGTCAAAAGCTCCATCGAACGGCGGGGCATATCCGTTAGACCACATTTCTGGAAAAAGCACAATATCTGCGCCCAGGCAGCTTGCTTCCTTTATATACTGAACGGCCAATTCTAAATTCCTGTTTTTATTATTCGGTACTGCTCTTTTTTGTACCAGAGCAATTTTAATTGCAGACATCTATCTCCCTCCTGTGTCATACCGTTAAACCAATGTGTTTTCTGTATCATGTACCAATTCAATTATATCAGCCACGAGTCTAATATTTCGTTTTTCTCCCTTCAAAATCTTAATTAGCATTTTGTCGTAATTTTACCATAACAATGTGAATAAATCTACCAACGAACGATTTTTTGCTGTATCTTGCAAAAACAAGACTGCCCGCAGGCAGCCTTACAACATATTTTCTTATGAAAAGATAAAATCACGAAGGTTTCCCTTTATACTTTCTCCAATCTCCTGAAATACAACAAAGAGAAACAGTGCCGCATAGATCGCCAAGCCGATTCCCACAAGAAGGGCGAGTTGCAACCACAGGGACTGAAAAACACAATAAATACTGCACCCGATGATATACAGAATCAGTGCGCCTATGAAAAAAGACGACAGCTCAAATGCAATTTTCGCCAACAGGCAAACAAGACCTAAAACCAGTAATACCGGCAGCGCAATCAGTTTCAAAATAATCTTCAAGAAAAAGCCAAGGATTCTCACGATCACACACTCCTTTCTGTTTTTATTGTACCGCCTTGCGACTTATAACACAACGATGTCAATATGTACGGCTGCGGCATTTTCTGCCGCAGCTCTTTTTTATGATTACTGAATACTGGACAAGCGCACCAGCACCTCCTTCATATCTGTCCAGATTTCCTCCAATCGTTCCTGCAAATCCCTGATGTCCGACTCATAAATATTGCCGGTTTCATTGGCTCTTTTGGCATACTGATTCAGGTTGTTGCTGCATCGTCTCAGAAGGGAAACCAGTTCTTTCACATCCTGTAAATCCAAGTTGATGCAGTATCCATCCAGAGCCATCTTCCTAAGATATGCCCCCATGCTCCGGATACCCAGCTCATTCATTTTTTCATGGATTCGCTGTACTTCCTCTTTCGATGCCAGGAAGTGAACATCCTGATCCCGTCTGCCCATTACAGCACCTCCTCACGCCCACCAGATGCCCGATATGGGGGAATATGCTCTGACTTGGCTTTCAGATCTGCCAGCACAGAAGGTTTATCTGCCTGTTCTGCTTCCTCTCGCTCCGGCATGGAGTCCTCCATATTAAGAGCTGCATCCAGTTCTGCCAGACGAGCACTTTTTTCAGCAAGTTCCGCTTCCTGCGGGAAGGGTTTCCCCAGTTCCGCTCTGGTTGCTTCCTGCTGATTTTTAAGATTGGTGAGCTGTTCATGGGCTTTCTCCAGCTTCTCAGGGATGCTGGAGAGGGCATTATCCAGTCGGATGATATTTCCCCTGGCGTCGGTTCCAAGCGATACACGATGGCTCACAGCGCCTTTCAGGGTAATATCAAAGTCATGCCGGAAACTGTCAAAGGAAAGTTCCATCTGAAAGCCACGATAACTGCCAAGAGGGATTGGCTCGGTCGTTTTCATCTCCTTGCAGGCGGCAAGAATCATTTCACCGGCATCCTCTTTTTCCGTATAATGCTTGCCCAAAATTTCCATACCGCAGAATCCTTCCGCAATCTGGGGATGAGCTGTAACCGTTTGGATGTCTGCTTCAAAGCCACGAATATAGCCTGTCTGCTTTTCAATCTCCGCAGGGAAGTATTTCAGGAGTTTATCTTCCATGCGATACTGCTGGCTCTGATGGTCAGCTTTTAGAACCTTAAGCCTTGCCACATCAATGTCCAAGTCCATTTTCTCTTTAATCAGCGGATTTCCGGCACACAGAGCCTTGATTTCGGCATAGGACAGAGCTTGTTCGTCTACATCGTCACAGGAACGGACAGGCGATTTCGAGGTCATAATCTGAGAAATGAATTTTTGCTTGTTTTCCAGTGTCTGATAAAGATACGCATCAAAAGTTCCCTCGGTTACATACTGATAGATCTGCACCTCCTTGTTTTGGTTGCCCTGACGGATAATTCGACCATTTCGCTGGGTCATATCAGAGGGACGCCAGCCCACATCCAAGTGGTGAAGCGCCACCAGGCGATCCTGGCAGTTTGTTCCGGCTCCCATTTTCTGTGTACTGCCCATCAGCACACGAACCTGACCAGTACGCACCTTTGCAAACAGTTCTTTTTTCTTTGCTTCAGAATCTGCATCGTGAATAAATGCAATTTCTTTCTCCGGCACACCGGCTGCTATCAGCTTCGCCTTGATGTCATCATAGACATTAAACGTGCCATCATTTTTCGGAGTAGAGAGATCACAGAACAGGAGCTGAGTCAGCCTGTCAGCTTTTCCTTCTTCCCAAATCCGCAGTACATTTTGCACACAGGCATTGAGTTTGCTTTCCGGGTCATCCGGCAACAGTGGATTGATTAAACGCTGATCTAACCCCAACTTCCTTCCATCGCCGGTAATCTTGAGCATATTGTCCTCGGATGGGTCAACCATACCGGAATGAACAGCCGCTGCACGTTCCGAAAGGTCTGCTACCATGTCTTGCTGATAATCAGAAGGCTGCACAACAACCGTTTCAAATTTCGCATCCGGCACTGGGAGATGGAGCTGGTCGGAGGTTTTAATATCCGCAACTTCCTTAAACATATTCATGAGTTCCGGAAGGTTAAAAAACTTTGCAAATCTGGTTCTGGCACGATAGCCGGTTCCTTCCGGAGCCAACTCAATAGCGGTGGTTGTTTCACCAAAGGTAGATGCCCAGCAGTCAAAATGGGTCAGATTTTTCTTTTGAAGTGTGCCGTACTGAAGGTATCGCATAACCGTATAAAGCTCCGTCATGGAGTTCGATACGGGAGTACCTGTTGCAAAGATAACGCCACGCCCGCCGGTCAATTCATCCATATAGCGGCACTTCATAAACATATCCGAAGATTTCTGTGCTTCCGAAGTGGAAAGACCAGCGACATTCCTCATTTTTGTGTACAAAAAGAGGTTTTTGAAAGCGTGGCTCTCATCTACAAACAGCCGATCAACGCCCAGCTGTTCAAAGGTAACAACATCATCCTTTCTGTCAGTAGAGAGAAGTTTATCCAGTCTGGTTTGCAGGGATTTTCTCGTTTTCTCCATCTGTTTGATGGTGAAATTCTCGCCGTTCTGATATTTGAGTTCTGCAATCGCTCCCTCAATCTCATCAATCTGTTCCCGTAGCTGGCGCTCCTGACGTTCCGGAGAAAGAGGGATTTTTTCAAACTGACTGTGACCGATAATGACTGCATCATAGTCACCGGTGGCAATTCTCGCACAGAATTTCTTGCGGTTTGCCGTTTCAAAATCCTTTTTGGTTGCCACCAGAAGTTTGGCACTGGGATACAGATGAAGAAACTCATTTGCCCACTGCAAGGTCAGATGGTTGGGAACAACAAACAATGCCTTCTGGCTCAGTCCCAGGCGTTTACTTTCCATAGCGGAAGCCGCCATTTCAAAGGTTTTGCCCGCACCAACCTCATGTGCCAACAGGGTATTCCCACCATACAGCACATGGGCAATGGCATTTCGCTGGTGTTCCCGAAGGGTTATATCGGGATTCATGCCACCAAATCGGATATGGCTGCCATCGTATTCACGAGGTCTGGTGGAGTTAAACAGTTCATTATACTTGGTCACAAGTGCTTCACGGCGGTGCGGGTCTTTCCAAATCCAGTCCCGGAACGCATCCTTGATTGCCTGTTGTTTCTGCTGTGCCAGAGTAGTTTCCTTTTTGTTCAGCACACGCTTCTGCTTGCCATCCGCATCCTCAATGGTGTCGTAGATACGAATATCTTTCAGATTCAGAGTTTCCTCCAGAATGCGGTAGGCATTGGCACGTTCCGTACCATAGGTCGTGTATGCTGCCACATCATTTTGGCTCGGAGAACTCTTTCCGTTGATTCTCCATTCTGCTGTCAGTTCCGAAAACTTGACCTCAATCGTGCGGCGGAGATAATACGGGGTTTCAAAAGTTTCCTGCATAAACTGCTGGATATAGGCAGGATCAATCCAGGTTGCGCCCAGACGGACATCAATCTCAGAAGCATCCAAATCCTTTGGCTGTGCCTTTTCCAGTGCCTGCACATTGATTTCAAAAGAACTGTCTTTCTGTGCCGCCATCTGTGCAATCCTCAGCTTACTTCTCACATCGCCGGAGAGATACTCATCAGCTGTCTGCCAGCCCGAAACAGGGTCATCCGAAGCCATCGGGTCTTTGAAAATCACACCTTGCAGCTCAGTTTTAATGGAATCATATTCGCCGGGAGTCCCCAGCAGTTCTGCCATATAGGGCAAATCCACCTTGCCATGCTCACCAATAGAAATCGCCAGTGCTTCAGACGGTGTATCCACGCTGTTCACTTTACGTTCCGGTTTAATGGTACGCTTAGTGAACATATCCGCTTTGCTCTTGAGATGACCATCCTCATCCAAGTTTTCCAGTGAACACAGAAGATAATAGCTGGAATCATCAGCAAAAGCCTGACTGTTGGCTCTGTTGTTGATTAACCCGTTTTTTGCGGTAAACGCATCATAGGCAGCATTCAGCTCTGCCTGTTTTGCCTGAATCATATCATCCGGATAGTCCTCCAGCTGATATTCAATCAGTTCATTTACAATGCGGCGAAGTTCCACCATGCCGCTGACACGTTCTTTGGCTTTGTCGTTCAGCTCTACCAGACGCATGACAGAGTTTTCCCGGAAATATACCTCACCGTCTACAACCGTGTAGGAGAAGTTTTTCACATCTGGGCGGGCAGGAATGGTAATCTGTTCTTTTTCCTGCCTGTCTGCTTCTTCAGTTAGCTCCGCAGGAGCATAAGTTCCACCGATACGGGTAACAGCTTCACGAAGAAGGTCAGCCAGTTCCATATCTTCACGGGGACGGACTGTGAGATCATCCTTACCATATTGGGTACTTTCCATAGAAAGTTCTCCCAAAACCATTTCCGGATGCTCTACAAAGTAGCTGTTCATGGTGTAACCGTCCGGTGTAGTATTCAGCTGCACCCAGTCCGGCATGATGTCGATGGGGTGGTCACGCTTTTGCAGAAAGATGATGTCAGATACAACCTCTGTACCGGCGTTTGCCTTAAATGCCGTATTGGGCAGTCTAATGGCTCCCAGGAGTTCCGCTCTCTGTGCCATATATTTTCTGGCATCAGAATTTTTTGAGTCCATCGTAAAACGGCTGGTCACAAATGCAACCACACCGCCCGGACGAACCTGGTCGAGCGTTTTTGCAAAAAAATAGTTATGAATAGAGAACCCCAACTTATCATAGGGCTTATCCGAAACCTTATAGTTGCCGAACGGAACGTTGCCGACTGCCAAATCATAAAAATCCCGGCGATCCGTAGTTTCAAAGCCCGCCACCTTGATTTCAGCGTTAGGATAGAGTTTTTGAGCGATACGCCCACTGATGGAGTCCAACTCCACTCCATAGAGATTGCTGTTTCGCATGGCGTCAGGGAGCATACCGAAAAAGTTACCGATACCCATTGCAGGTTCCAGAATATTTCCTGTTTCAAATCCCATCTGTCCGACCGCATCATAGATGGCACGAATGACAGTAGGACTGGTATAGTGGGCATTCAGGGTACTGGCTCGTGCTGCGGCATATTCTTCCGGAGACAGGGCTGTATAAAGTTCTCTGAACTCCTCAGCCCAGCTTGCCTTGTTTTCATCAAAAGCATCTGCAAGCCCACCCCAACCGACATATTTGGAAAGGATTTCCTGTTCTTCCGGAGTAGCATTTCGCTCATCAAACTCCAATTCTTTTAGGACACGGATTGCATCCATATTGGCTCTGAATTTTGCTTTCGCTCCGCCCTCGCCAAGATGGTCATTTGTGATGTGAAAATTGATTGCTGGAATATCGGGACTTTCCTTTGTTTGAATCGCAGTTTCAATTTTTTGAACCAAGTCCAGAATCTCAGGGTTTTCCCAACCAGCAACTTTTGTGTAGTCCTGGACAAGTTTATCTTCGCCATCTTTACACTGAATCAGATCCAGGCTACCGGGGAATGGAGTCCGTGTGTTTTGCACTCCCAGAGCTTTCATTCTTTCAGCTGGAAGGGACTGGTATGCTCTCATTGCGTCCTCGAATGTGCTGTACTCCTTGAGCTGAAGCGCACCTCGAACCTGCAAATCTTCTACCACATAGTAATGGTCGATAAAATGTTCCGGCTCAGCTGTGGCAACAGTTTTTTCCGGTTCTTCACCTGAAATAAATCGGGCATTGCGTTCATCCTGTCTTAAAAGACGTTCAAAATTCTCTTTGCTTTCTGCCCGATAAATTGGGTACACCATTCCTGGAGGCAGCAACTGTACATCAGTAGTTCCAATGGCAGTGATATTGTATGCTTCTCCTTCCAGAAAAACAGTATCGCCCACCTGATATTCCGGTTCCTGTGTTGCTTCAAATTTAGAGCGTTCATTGTACAGCCACTCCGCAGCTTCTTTTTCGGAAACCGCCTTTTTGACCTCCTGTAAATAATCATTTGCCTGCCATTCGCTATCAAATTCCTCTGTTACACCATCCTCATCTACATAATAATCGCCTGTTTGGTCATCCCAGATGGCATACGCAATTTTTGAACCACGATCAACATCTATTACAAAAAATCTCTCATAAGGTTCTTCTTCAGCAGCAATGGCTTCTGCATCCCTCATGACCTGTGCAACAAACGGGCTTTCTTCTGCTTCATCCACAGAGGGAGCTTCTTCCTCCAAGCCGATTGCCGGAGTATCTTCTACACGGAAGCCTCTCGGCGGCGGGTCGAGTTCACTGAGAAAGTCCTGTGGGATGGTTTTTCCCTGTTCGTCCCGGTACAGAACCACAGTGAGCGGAACACCATAGAATGTCTCATCCTCAATCTTTTTCATAAACCGTTCCGGATCAGTATATTCAATAACTTCACCCGGTCTGCCATTTGTTCCAAGATATTCAATGCGTCCCACGGGCTTCGGCTCGTTTTCTACATCTGGTACACGTTCTCGTTGAACCTCTTTCAGTGCTTCAGGGGAAATATAACGCTCCTGCTTAATCAACGAATCAATGCGGTTGGCAACCTGTGTCCAGGATAGCTGCACCTTATCACAGCCGCTTTTGGTGTATCGAATTCCTTTGGCATCGTGATCTTCACCACTGCCAGAAGCACCGGAAAGTGCATGAGAGTGACCGCCTGTCCCATACTCATTTTTCAAAAAATCCGCCTTTTCTTTTGCAGAATGTTCTTCCTGCCAATATTCATAGATACGGACTTTTCCACCGGAGAAACCACTGCCTCCGGACAGGGATTCATTGATTTCATCATCGGTAATGAACTGACGGACAATCGGGGGCATGGTAATACTGCTCTGGTATTCTCTGAGCGGCAGATCAAGCTCCTCCAGCCGCTGTGCCAGGCGTTCCAGCTTATGATAATGGAATCGCAGCAAAGAAGAATCCTCATTGTGTGCCTGTAAAAAGTTCTGATATTCAGCTTTCAGTCCGGCTCTAAATTGACTGTCATTCAACTTTTGAGCCAGCTCTGCTGTTTCTGCCGGAAATCCCACGCTACGGACTTCCTGTAAAGACGGGAAGAAGCCTTGTTCTCTGGCATTATCAGAAAGATCATGATACAAATACCACAAAGATTCTGCAATCTTTGTTCGCTCATAACCCGGAGCCTCCACCAGCTCTACATTGGTGGCGTATTCACCATTCTCCAGCAGCTTACCGATACGCTCGGCGGCTTCCTGCCAGGATACGATCTGTCTGGACGGTGCAAAACGGGCAGTCTTTCCTCTAGCAAGATGAATACACTGCTCATCAAACCATGCGCTGACCTCATGCCCATCCAATTTAAAGCCATTGCTGCCACGATAGAGTTCAGGCAGACGCTTTGCAATCTCCTCTGTGGATTTTCCTTTCATATATTCCAGCGCCACCATCATTCGGAGATTAGCTTCATTTCCGCCAACAGTGAGCACCTGGTCGATCTGATTTTCAGATAAAGAAAAAGCAGAGAGCGTTTTGCTCTCTGCTTCGTCAATAAAGCTGATTTGTTCTGATTCTGAAAGGAAAAGGTTCAAACTCAGCTGTTGATAAGCTCCGCTGTCACGATTTCCTCTGCCTGTGCTTTCAGGCTGTTCATGTGCTGCACCCATGCCATCTGCTGTGTCGCTTTGTCCGGTGCCGGATTCTTCTCCAGCAGTTCTGTCATCAGCTGCTCCACTCTGCGGTGCGCTGTCTCGTCGATCTCCTGGAGATGCGGGAACAGCTGCTCGCTGAGAATCAGGTCGTTCAGCAACATCGGATTGTTCTCTTGCAGAAACGCCCTCCGCATTCTGCCGTACTTGCCCAACGGTTTCGTTTCGGTATTCTTCAGTTCGATGTCCGGAATCCGGTAATCCCCGACCTGTGTGTAAGTCATTTCGTTCATAATCATGGCTCCTTTCCACGGTTTTTGTCTGTTCAAAGGCTTCTATGGCTTTTTCGATTTCTCCAAACATTCGGGAGCTGACTGCATTGACCGCCGTACCAAGAGCATTTACCGTCTGACGGGTATTAAAGTCGAATACATTTTGAAAATCTTCATGCTCAAAATAGTTATCCGGATTCTCGGTAATACGGCTGTACATCGCATAGGAGACACTATTTGCCACTGCGGTCTTAAATGCTACCTCGATGTTATATTCATCATACTCCTCAAGGAAGCTATCTGCAACGATGTCGAGGATCGGCTTTTTGAAATCGTCCCAATACTCTCTGGCAAGGTTGATTGCGATATTTTCCAGCTGATATTCCAGAATTCCCTCTGACGGAACCTGAAAGACACGCTCCATCTCATCCATTACAAAACGGCGGTTTTCATCGGTCACTCTCCACGGTGTAATAGCCGGGGAAGAACGACGCACACCTGTGTCAGCCACATCAAAGACATACCGCAGGTACGGTTTATCCTGGTTCATCACAAAAAGGGCAATGCCAGTGGAACCCCTTTTCACATAGCGTCGATATTGCTCTGTGTTCCATTCCTCATAAGGTTTGCACAGGGTAGCATTGGGACGCTGTGCATAAATCATCACCTGTTCCGGATAGGTGAAATCATAGTTTCGAGCCATCGTCGCCAGAAAAGAAGTCCAGTTCTCTCGGTTGGCAGTGATTCTATGGATTGTCTCTCTTGCCACACCGGAATAATACCTCTCTTTCGGATTCATTGTTTCCCTCCAATCTTCATAAATCCAGAGAAAGATTCAGCTTTTCAAAGGTTTCATCATCCATATCCGATAATTTCTGCAAAACAGAATTGGTCAAATCCAAAAGTTCTGTTTCATCCTCCTCAAGCTGTTCTTTCATTTGCTGCAGTGCTCCATACAGCCCCATTCTGGTTCCCGGACTGTATAAGAGTATCAGCATTTTTTCATCAATGGTTAAATCCATCATTCCATCTCCCTCTCTGAGTGAGCTTTGGGCGGTTTATGGGGACTATCCAGAACAGGCTGTTCTTTCAGCTGTGCCAGGACAGAAGAACGTTCTTCCGTGGCAGGTGCTTTTCCATTATTGATAACGCCATCCAGCATCCCATAATCGTCCTCCATCGCCATCTCTGCATTTTTCAGGTAGTTCTCCGGCTTCATAAAGCCCTGAAGCTCCTGAAAGCCGATAGAATCCACATAGTGAAAAGATACCACAGCATCGGTTTTCAGTGCCACGATGTCGCTAACGGACAGGCTGTGTCCCCGGAAATCCTCTGGACGATCCACATTAAACTTCGTGTACAGTCCTTCCAGCATGGCAGTCTGGTCAGTATAAGAGGAGAGCGGAGCCATATAGACCACATCATAATGGTCAATGTCCGGCTCTTTTCCCTGACGTTTCAGGGCTTCATAAGATTCAAAGCGTTCATAAACGGTTTCGTCTGTACGGCGCAGCTGCAAAATCGCATACGCATCCGTGGTGCTGTCCAGAAACGCTTGCATCTTTTCCTCATTACCGAGATTGCCATCGACTTCATTCCAACGTTCAATCTTTTCCTGTGACATAGATTATCCTCCTTATCTTTCGGGTTCCTTGAAGCTGTGCGACATTTTCGATGGTGTTGCCTGTCCCGAAATCTGCTTTAACTGGTCAATCACGGATTCTTTAGGTCGAGAAACCGCCTTATCCAACTCATTCTTTAACTGTGTTGCTGCCTGTACCACAGAAATTTCATCCGAATCTTCAATAACCTGTTCTAAAAAATCCCGGTACGGAGCAGCGTTTCCATTTGTGAGATCATGATAAATCTGAACAATGTTGCTCTTTTTATCATCAACTCTGTCAGCATATTCATAGTGATCGTACTCATCAGAGAACTGGTCAATTTGTTTTGCCAGGTCAAGCAAAGAAGCATTTACAGCTTCAACAGCCTCTGCTTTTTCCATGACTTCTTCATATACTTGTACTCGCAGTTCTCTCATCTGAAGTCCAAATCCAGCCAGAATTTCAGCTCGTGCTTCCAGCATAGACAGCTCTGGATTGTCCAACTGACCGCCATCAATCTCATGAAATTCTTTATCAAAGAGCGTATAGTCATAACCATCTTCACAGGTCTGGATTGCAAGATACTGATCTCGCCCAACCTGCCATGCAGCTTCATCACCCATGATTTCCGGCTCCGCCTGACAATAGCTTCCGTTACGCTCCAGGAGTTCTGCAAACTGGCAGATATGGAACACATTGTTTCCAATCTGTGTATGGTACTCATCAATAAACTTGCAGGGCTTAATGACTACCGAATCATCGGAGTAGTGTACCTGAATCGTTCCGCCATCCGGGATGCGGAACAAATCTCTGTAATGGCTGTCAATGAACCGGATGTCCTTGCCATCCGGATTAAACTCATTCATCATTTACTGTTTCCTCCGTTCTCAAAATTCATATTAAACTGCGGTTTACCTTCCTCCGTTACTGTCATCACAACGGTTGCATCGTACATTCTGCCGGTCTTAGCAGATTTACATCCTTTGAGCTTAACCTCTCCATTGGACAGGAGCTTTTGTGCCACCGCTGATGTCAGGCTTTTTCCGATGCTCTCGAAGTAACGGCTGTTTTTCCATAGGGCGAAATGGCATTCTCTTTTGGAACAGAAAAATCCTTTCTGCCGTTCTATGACGGAGCTGCCACAGACAGGGCAAACACCCACTGTCTGCACTTCCTTTGCCATAAGCACATCAGACCCTTTTACCTTTTCATAGGTCTGCACCAGTGCAGAAATCATATCCTGAATTTCTTTCAGAAAAGCATTGCTGTCATATTCTCCACGCTCAATCATGAGCAGCTTTTCTTCCCAGTCAGCGGTCATGGATGGAGATTGAATCTGTTCCGGCATCACGGTTACAAGTGCGGTTCCTTTATGGGTGGAAATCAGGTGCTTGGTTTTCTTATCACCTTTACGTTCCAAAAAACCGATTCGTACCAGCTTTTCAATCGTGGCAGCACGAGTCGCTGGTGTCCCAAGTCCCTTACGCTCTGCATCTTCCGGCATTTCATCTGCACCGGCAGTTTCCATACTTTGCAGAAGAGTGTCCTCTGTAAAATGCTTGGGCGGTGATGTTTTTCCTTCTTTTACCTCAGCGGAATGAACACTCAAGCCCTCACCAACTGTAAGAGAAGGGAGCTGCTTTTCACTCTCTTTATCCTTATCAGCAGGTTTTCCGGAGAAAATTTTCCATCCAGACTGTACTATTGTTTTGCCCTTGGCAGAAAAGATATAATTTCCATCCGAAAGTTCAATCACGCTTTCGTTGTACCGGAAAGGCTCACCGACCGCACAAAACAGGCGGGTTGCAATCAGTCGAAGAATCGCCTGTTCGCCTTTAGGCAGTTCCTCCAGACTGAATTTTAGAGTTTCTTTGGTGGGGATAATTGCGTGGTGGTCAGAAACTTTCTTATCGTTGATCACTTGCTCCGCATGAACCGGAACGTTTTTCACATCCTCCACAGGGAAAATGTTGAAAAGCAACTTTATCAATTCCGGAAGCATATCCTTCATGTCACTTGTCAGATAACGGCTGTCAGTACGGGGATAAGTGACCAGCTTTTTCTCGTATAGACTCTGGGTATAGTCCAGTGTCTGCTGTGCTGTGAATCCCAACACCCGGTTTGCATCCCTCTGCAAAGAAGTTAAATCATACAGGGCAGGCGGCTTTTCAGATTTTTCCTTATTTTCTGCCTTTGTGACATTCAGAACCGAACCAACACACTTCCGGGCAACATCATCCGCAAGAACTTTTTGCTTCATCCGCTCGCCAGACGCAGTGAAGTCCTGAAAAGCCAGCTCTACTGTATAAAAAGGCTCCGGTCTAAAAGCTGAGATTGCAGCTTCACGCATCACGACCATTGCCAGAGTAGGGGTCATAACCCGTCCCACATTCAACGTCTGTCCATAAAGGGTTGAAAAAAGCCGGGTAGCGTTAATTCCAACCAACCAGTCGGCTCGCTCCCGGCATAATGCCGCTTCATACAAAGCATCATATTCTGTTGACGGTTTCAGCTGCTCAAAGCCATCTCTGATAGCGGAATCCTCCATAGAGGAAATCCAGAGCCTTTCAAAGGGCTTTCGGCATCCAGCCTGCTGATAAACCAGACGGAAAATCAGTTCACCCTCACGTCCGGCATCTGTCGCACACACAAGGCTCTCTACATCTTTTCTTGCCATCAGTTTTTTGAGAATTCCAAACTGCTTTTTGGTGCTGGCAGACACCTGATACTTCCACTGATCCGGAAAAATAGGGAGGTCTGCATACGCCCATTTATTATATTTCTCGTCATAGGCTTCCGGCTGTGACAGCTCCACCAGATGCCCCACACACCAGCTGACCACATAACCGTTTCCCTCCAGGTATCCGTCCTCACGCTTTGTCGCACCCAGTACCTTTGCAATACTTTGTGCCACTGATGGCTTTTCAGCCAATACTAATTTCATTTGCATCTGCTCCTTTCTGGAAAATAAAAAGCAGCCTTGCACGATAATGTACAAGACTGCTATGTAGAATTATGGGTGACATCTGCCACATGGATCATACCCCTGGCTGATGAGTTCATCTCTGCTGCCCGTGAAATACTCTTTATTACTCTCGTTCATTGTATCAACACTTGAGCATTCAGGATAGTGAAACTTATGGGTATTCGTATTTAGAATATAATCCGCAACTTTCAGTGAACTATCAGGCGATTGCGTAGTTTGCGATGTGGCTTGATCACTTGATTCATCTTCCACATAGCTCTCACCAGTAGCATAGTCAATGGCAATTCCCGGTTGAACATTGTAAGCATAGATACAAAATTGAATGTCAGTACCATTATCCTCAACCGAATAACCTTCCATCAGAACACCAGAAGCTACTAAATTGTCACCCTCATAAATGGGAGTAACACGGTACAATACATGGTTTCCAGTTTCCTGCACATAGTCAGCCACCATATTTTCAAATGGTAGCATTCCCTCAATGTTTAAGTATCGTGTTCCTGTAATCAGATTCTTTGCATTGGCATTTTCAGCGGTTAGCTGAAATCCAATTAGATGGCACCGGTTATATAAGTACCCACCGTCTACTAAATCACCGTAGTTCTTGTTTATCCAACCACTAGGAGTGATACTGCCTATATCACCTCGATTCTCTGTTGGCATTAGGTCTTGCCCTATATTTGCAAAAGCAACCCCACACCGTCCCAAGGAATCCAAATCGCTATATTTCTCAAACGACGTAGTGGAAAAATCATCTTCCCCGAAAAAAGGGACATTTCCATTTATAGAAATATACGCCTTATCAGTATAGATAGGAATATCTGAAAGAGATATTACGCTCTCTGTCGTCTGGGACTCAGACTCAATAGATTTATCACTAGTAGCTTCATCAGCATCGTTTCTGGTGTCGGAAGTAATCGACTGACCAATATTATCCATACTAGTTTCGCTGCTCGTAATTTGTTGATTCGAGCAACCGCTTATCAGCACAGATAGCACTAACAGAATACCAAGCACAAACGTTTTCAGCTTCTTCATGGCTTATACACCTCCAATGTTATTTTTTCATGGGAACTTCCCGGAAATTCTTTTACTTCCAATAGGCTCCATTTGCCGTAGTCCAAATTAAACCAAAAATCACTTGGATAGTGGCGATTCCACTTAAATATATATATTTTTTCTATTTTATTCTGATATGGTGCTATATCTACATTCTCAACAAAGCAATACTCCCCATCTGTCGCCTTACTAAGAAATGAATCGTCTGTCTTTATTTTATGCCCTTTACTATCAGCAAATAATGGAATCGAATAATTTCCCATCCAAAGGGTACTTCCATCACATATTTTCAATATCTCAGATAAAACCACTTTGTCTCTACTTTGCCTTCGATTATTAAACATCATCCCATTCTTCTCATCTAAGCAAACAATGATATACATTGCAGTCACCTCCCACTGTGGCACTTATGAATATTTTATCATACCAAGTAACTATTTGCTATATGTAAGACAGCCCGAAGGCTGTCCGCCGATAGTCATTTACACCGGCTCGTTGGTATCTTCCTCATCCAAATACTCCGCATCATCCTCATCTGGAGACTGGTTATCGGATTCCTCATACCCGTAATCTTCCTCATCGACATAATCGGCATCCGGATCAGGCTTTTCCTGGGCTTTTTCTGCTTTCTTACCCTTGAGTTTTTTGAAAGCATAGAAGCCGCCGCCACCGGCAAGCAGGAGAATAGTCAAAATAGCAGGAAGAACATTGGGTTTCTTTTCCGGCTCCGGCTCTGGTTCTTGAACTTCAGTATCAGTCTCCGGCTTGGTTTCCGGCTCAGGAGTTGGCTTGGTTTCCTCAACAGGTTTCAGTTGCTCCAGTTCTCCTTCATCCATCAGTTTCATCAGATCAGCTTCGTCTACCTGGTTCAGGAAGTGAACCGTTTCTTTACCTTCATCATCACGGTCGATAATGAGATAGAAATAATTGCCGGTTTTCGTTACAACAGTGATGAACTGTTTCCCCGCAGAAGGATGTTCCCCCTCATCGTCCACCAGTGTCATATTGCCATCCGGAGTAAGCGGCTCCATCGGCTCACTGGTTTCCGGTACGGTTTCTTCTGTCTGCTCCTGCGTAGTTTCAGCAGGAGCCTCAGAAGCATAGGCAAATGCCGTTGTGGAAAACATCCCGATGCTCAAAAGCAGCGCCATACAGGTAGCGCCCAGATATTTAATTTTCATGTGTAGTTTCCTCCTCTTTTACAGATTGAATCGTTTCCGGCTTCGGTGCGGAATCTTCCGCAAACATTTTAAGAAGTTCGGAAAGCTGGTCAGGGGTCAGGTTCGCAGCGTGTACCATCTCGTGAATCTCGGAGTTTTCCTCCTCACGGTATCTGCGCTCCAAATCCTTTACCCTGGAATCCCATTCCGCTTTCTTTTTTCGTGCCTTTGCAAGTTCAGCACCCAACCTTTCTAATTTTGCACCCATAGTTCTCCTTTCCGGCAGCTTAAGGGATTCTGCCAAAGCAGTAAAAGTGCTGCTGCCAATAATTTGTTTGGATGGAAGCGTAGGAAATCGGATCACCGCAGTGAATCATCATCCCATTGCCCACATAAATTCCCACATGAGAAGCGCCCGATGTGTTGTAGGTTCCTTGGAAGAAAATCAGATCTCCTGGTTTCGCTTCGGAAGGTGGGATAATATCACAGAGATTTTTAAGCCCGTTCGCAGTTTGTCTGCCAACACTCCAGCCATTGCCGCAGTTATTGATAACCCAGCTGACGAATCCGGAACAGTCAAAGCTGGTAGAAGGGGAAGAACCACCCCAGACATACGGATAACCGAGATATTTTTCAGCTTCCCGTATCATGTTGGCAAAGGCAGTGTCCGTCAGTGCTTCACCTGGAATATCATAGTCGGTGTATTCACCACCACCTCCGGGAGCAGAGGAAACATCTTCACCAAACAAATAGGAGCGATTTCCCAAGGTTTCCAGCAGCACTTCGTATCGCTCAAGCTGATCTGCGCTCAATCCGGATGAACGAATCACATTACCCAGACCATAATTTCGCAAAGTGACATTGAGAATATAATATTCATATTCGACTTCCACCTCATATTCATATTCTTCTTCCCAAGTCTCTCCGGTTTCCGGGTCAGTGTGCGTTCGAGTGCCGGTTCTGGTTTCTGTTCTTGTTCGGATTTCCACTTCTTCTTCCAGAATCAGTTCATACTGCTGTTCAAAAAGCTGTTGCAAAGTTGCCTGCACTTCTTCACGGGTATAATCCTCAAAGACAACCGTCAAATAAGATGCCAGCTCATAGGGGTTGTGTCCGATTTCATCGAGAGCATAACGGTATTCGTCATATCCCGGATGGGTGGACTCAATATTGTCTACCTGACTTCGCAAATCATTTTCCAAAGCCGTATAATCTTCATCTGTCCCCAGAATGTCCTCATCTTCCGCAGTAAAGGAGGTTCCCAATACTACCTGCGTACCGCCCTGGAACATGGTAGAGCAGGAGGAAAACATTCCGGATATGACCATGAATAACAATCCTATTGCCAGAACCCAGAGCAATGCTGTCTTGTGTGATACACAAAAATCGGTAATCTTCTGTGTCAGACTTTTTGCTCCTTTTGCAGTCTTTTCTGCACCCTTTGCCGTAGCCTTTCCGCCTTTTCCGGCTCGTGCTGCGGCATATTCTTTCTTGATGTTATGCTTTTGCTGCCATCGTGAAAGAGGATTGGAAGAAGCATTGGGATTGTCCTTTTTGAACTTTTCAAACAGTGCATTCACATTTGCCTTATCTGATTTGTTCACTAGCTTTTCTGCCTTGTCATAGGCTTTCAGCTTATGACTGTAAACCGCATGATCGGCAACATGGTAAGCAGTTTCCGCACCAAGCTCTGTCTGATGGGCTGTCTGAACGCCCACATTATCATCCTCATATCGAGAGATAGATTTGTGGATATTCGCAGACAGGGTATCTACCGGTGCATGAGTTGCCGTTCGTTTGATACCGGAAGGCTTTGGGGGAATATCATCTGCCTTTGCCTTGCCAAAACGAAGTTTTGCAGTTCTGCTAGCGGAAACATCAGCTTCCTGTCGCAGCTTGCGGTGTTTCTTTGGAGTGATTTTATCCACTGCCTTTTCTGCTTTCGCTGCGGCTTTTTCCGCTTTTCCAGCAGCCTTTTTTACCGCATCGTTGGACAAATCATCCTCAGTAAAACGGAGTCGGGTAGGTCTTTTCGCCATCTATTACCCCTCCTTTTCTTTGGATACCTCAGACAATTTGGTGGTCATAATACGGTACAGCTCAATGTCCTTCGGGAATCGGTCAACAAACGGAAGAATCACGTTGCCATAAAACAAAAGTCCTTCGCCCTCACCGGAGTTTGTGACATAGGAAAGCTGATGGGGAGAGATATTCAGGCGCTGAGCCAGAATGGTTCTGTCCTCGCTTGCCTGGTTGAGCATATAGATGAAGTCCGAATTTTCCAGGATGTTGGCAATCTCCGGACTGCGAAGCAGGTCTTTTACGTTCTGGGTGATGCCGGTCGGAATACCGCCCCATTTACGGAATCGCTTCCAAATTTCAATGGAATAGGTTGCTGTCTGTTCCTCCTTGAGCAGCAAGTGGAACTCGTCGATATAGTATCGAGTAGATTTTCCTGCATTACGGTTTTGGGTGACACGTCCCCAGACCTGATCCTGTACAACCAGCATCCCAATTTTTTTCAACTGATTGCCCAGTTCCTTAATGTCGTAACACACCAGACGGTTCTGAATATCTACATTGGTTCGGTGATTGAACACCTTCAGAGAACCTTTAACATAGATTTCAAGGGCAGTTGCAACATGGTGCGCTTCTTTTTCTTCCTGTTTCAGAAGGGCATTGTACAAGTCCTCCAGAATGGGCATATTTTCCGGTTTTGGATCATCAAAATACCGCTGATAAATCTGATGCACACAGCGGTCAATAACTGTCTTTTCGACCGGCTGCAATCCATCCTTACTGCCTACAATCAGTTCACAGAGGGACAGGATAAAATCAGCTTTCAATGCCACCGGATTGTCGTCCTCTGAATAATTGATGTTAATATCCATCGGATTGATATAGTTGGTGCTGGAAGAACTGATTTTCACGACCTGTCCATGGAACTTGTGAACCAGGGCGGTATATTCCGCTTCGGGATCACAGATAATGACATCATCGTCCGTCACCAGGAAGGCATTGGTGATTTCTCGTTTTGCACTGAAGGACTTACCGGAACCGGGAGTACCCAGAATCAGACCGTTTGGATTTTTGAGTTTCTTTCTGTCCACCATAATCAGGTTGTTGGACAATGCGTTCAGACCATAATAGAGCGTTTCGCCGCCGCTCTGAAACAGTTCCTGTGTGGTAAACGGCACAAAAATAGCCGTAGAACTGGTAGTTAGTCCACGGCGAATCTCAATAAGATTCTGCGCCAGGGGCAGGCTGCTCATCAGTCCCTGCTCCTGCTGAAAATCCAGACGTCGTAGGTTGCAGTTGTGCTTCTGAGCGATACTCTGTGCCTGAAATACATTGTTTTCCAGCTCCTGCTCAGTGCGTCCGGTATTCATAATGAGGAATGTGACCATGAACATACGCTCATTCTGGCTTTGCAGTTCCTTTAGCAGTGCCTTGGCATCCCTGCCATAGGTAGCAAGGTCACTCGGAATGATGTCCATATCATATCCGGCACGAACTGCCTTTTTCTGCTCCTCAATCTTACTGCGGTCAAGCTCTGTGATGGTGCGCTTGATGGTTTTGATAGCAGCGGTCTGGTCTACCGACTGAATGTGCATGGTGACAATCTGACTGGATTCCATATCCAGAAAATCTGCCAGCATCCGGTCGCTGAGATCGGATGCAGTAATAGACAGAAAGGACATGGAGCCATACAGACTGCCCATCTGAAAAGTGCGGTTTCCTTTGAACGCAAAGGCGGTAGGGGCAATGAAGTCCTTTACGGAAAGCCCGGATTCCACCAGCCACTTCCAGTCAAAGAAAAACTTATCGTCGTCCCCCATGTGGAACATAGCGTGCATCAGGCGCAGCCGCTCTTTACCATCCATCGGGGTTGCAATGACACCCAAGCGACGGAAATTATTGAGAAGGTCATTTTCAATATGAGCCAGTCTCGGTTTTGCCTGACGCATGGACTCTGCCTCGATACCGAAGGTCAGATATTTTGTTTTGGTCAAGCCATTATTTCCCTGAGCAAGCTGCTTCTTCAGCATCTGGCTGTACTCCGCACGAACAGGATTGAACTCGTCCTTTTTGAATGGGATACGGACACTTTTTTCAAAGCTCTCCGCATCAGTCCCCATGTTCATAAAGGACAACTCAAAGTGAATGGAACTATCAAAGAAATTCAGGAAGCTGCACCATTCATCGAAAATGGCAGTTTTGTCCTCCTGCTGTGCCAGCTGGTAGTTGATGTCCTGGAACTGAATGGTTTTGGTGTAATAACTGTCGGTCACACGACAAATCCCATCCGGGAACATTCTCTGAAACGGGATAGACTGCTGGGCAGTCTGCGGAACACCATTATCCTTTTTTGCTCGTTCGACAACAGCTTTAATTTCTCTCTGCTGTTTCCGATTGAGATGGGCAGGCATTTTTATTTCTCTTGCCGGGTTTTTCTTCTGGAAAAACAATGCGTTCTACCTCCTTTTCGAGTTGGTACTGACGAAGCAGTACGTCATAGTAGTTGTCAGTCTGATATGGTCGGATTTTGGGGCGAACAAACTTCGCCTGAATAAAGTGGTGTGCGATAACCTCAAGCGGCTGCCCGTCTTTTTCGTACATTGCCAGGAAGAACAACGGAAGCATGACGATAATCATGCCCAATGCTGCCAGACTGACATTGCCAGAAGATTTGAGCAAAAAGAAAAGCGGCACTCCGATGAGCGCCGCTGCCCCAAAGCAAATGAGCTGCCGTTTTGTCAGGTTAAAGAACACCTTGGATTTTACCCTCGTCAGGTCACGAGGGACAGGGATATATGCTGCCAAACAAACACCTCCTCTCTGTTAGTGTGCATTGAATACGCTCTTTGCAAGCGTTCCTGTCTTAAACAGGGTAAAGCAGAGCAATACGGTGTAGCCCATGATACCCCAAATATCCGCAATAATATCATCTGTAAATGCAAGGGACTGTACCAGTACCGCATAAATGCCAACACAGATGATGATTAAAAAGCCCTGAAAACCGAGAGCAAACAAAGAACGCAGATAGTTCTGTCCGATCTGATTTTGTTCACGGTTTGCAAAAGTTGAGAACGGAATGGGTGCAAGGCTCACCATTAAATAGATTTCAATCATTCTGCCATAAACAATGACAAAAATGATAATGGCAAGGGCAGACATCGTGATCTGCACAACAAAAGATTGTAGCAACAAGCCAATCAGCGGACCTAAGTCCATTCCTTGGAGTGTTTCTTCCAACGCTTCCAGTCCAGAAGCATCTATGGCGGTATTACCGGCGATAATACCGCCGCTTGCATTTACAACGTGTTGTGCCACATCGAAAACTGCCATTGTGATATTAAATGTGTTGGTGATGAGCATGACCGCAACAAAGGTCTTGAAAACCCATTTGAAGAAAATCCAGGTTTCAAAATTAGCAAGATTGTTGTGGTCGATTATCAGCTGAATCAGCTCATAGCAGGCTATGAATGTGAGAATCAACCCTGCAATGGGAATTATTACTGATTCGGAGATGTTGCGAACCATAGCAAAAATTTCCGGCGAGAAACTCGCCGGAGTTCTGCCCACGGAGGTTGCTATCTCGCCAACCTGATTGTTGACGGACTCAAACATCCCCGACAGATTCCCCATAATGGCACTGATGAGCATTTCTTTCAGCCAGTCTGTGATCTGTTGGAGTATGAAGTCCAAAGGCGATTACCTCCTTTTTCTGTTTAGCCAAACAATCCGGAAAGCAGCGGAACCAGTGTGGTTCCGATCAGAGCAACACCGCCGCCTGCCATCAACTGTTTCATACCCTGGGACTTTGCTCCCGGATTGTCGTTACCATAGCCCTCAAGCAGGTTGACTGCGCCCCAGATGCCAAGACCGGCACCGAGTGCAATGACCAAAGTCTGAAGAACACCAACTGCGGAAGTAAAAAAAGCCATACGTTTTCCTCCTTGTTATCTCGATAATGATTCATCTTTTAATTGCTTATTTTCATTTGATAGCTGCGAAAGGCGGTGGACAATTTTCCGAATATCCGGATTGCGTTCTGCACAAATCGTTGTTTTTTCTTCCGGGTCACCAGAAAGAATCGTATCCATCAGGTATTCTACATAATCCTTTTGATGAATTGCTTCTACATATCTGGGATCAATCTCCTGTTCCGGACTTTCAGGCGAATACATTTCCAACCACTCTTGCAGCTGACGGTGATAGCGAACCAGCACACCAAAAGTGTACCGTTCCCGCTGTTTTTGAATTTGAGCAGCTGTGGCTGTTCTTTTTGGCAGAACATACGGAACATGATTGTCATACTGAAGTCCGAAATCTGCGGCAATCTTTTCAGCTGCATCCTTATTGCTGATTTGAAACAATCGGGCAACAAAGTCAATCACATCACCTGTTGCACCGCATCCAAAGCAGTAATAATACTCGTTGTTCAGCTTCAAACTGGGGGATTGGTCGGAGTGGAATGGGCATTTTGCCATCCCACTCCGATTTACCTCAATCCCATAATGTTCTGCGGCTGCTATTGTGGTAACAGATTGCTTTACCACTTCAAATAAAGACTGTGCCATTGACCACCCCCTCCTAACTTGTGAACGTTCTGTCTCTTAACCGAACAGACCGGAAAGCAGCGGAACCAGAGTAGTTCCGATCAGAGCGACACCACCGCCTGCCATGAGCTGCTTCATACCCTGGGACTTTGCTCCCGGATTGTCGTTGCCGTAGCCCTCGAGCAGGTTGACTGCGCCCCAGATGCCAAGACCAGCACCAAGTGCGACTACCAGAGTCTGAAGAACGGTTACTGCGCTGTTGAAGAATGCCATACGTTTGCCTCCTTGTGATAAAAATAGGTTGATGAAATTCCCAGCCCTTCGCCATGTGCACCTGCCGAAAGTCTGAGGATATGAAAATAGCCAGGTAACCGAATAACAGTCACCTGGCTATGTAAGGGCGGCAAATGCCGCCTTCTGAAATTGATTATGTGTTTTGATCAAGAATAGCATCGGCAATGGACTCCAGAGCCTCCGGTACAGAATTGAAAATACCCTCCTTGACTGCACACCCCACATTGTCCAGCAAAAACTCCGGTGCATCATTGATCGCTTCCGCAATCATCGCCAGTGCCTTGATTTTTTCCAGCTCTAACAGTTCAGGAACACCAAAGTCCATTCCCAACTCCTTCTGGTAGCACATGAGCGTATATGCCAGTTCATCGGGAACAAGTTCCTTTTCAAACCTGTCTTTTCTGTCACTTCCGTAAAGACGCCATTCAGCCATTTTCAAATTCCTCCATATTGATAGATTCATATAGTCACCTATATGTAAACAGGCGGCTTTCGCCACCTGTCGGATTTCCTCCAATAATTAAGAAAACAGGTTCGCAAGCAGCGGAACCAGAGTAGTTCCGATCAGAGCAACACCGCCGCCCGCCATCAGCTGTTTCATACCTTGGGATTTTGCTCCCGGATTGTCATTGCCGTAACCCTCAAGCAGGTTAATTGCGCCCCAGATACCCAGACCAGCACCAAGAGCGATGACCAGCACCTTCAAAACGTCAACTGCGGAACCGAAAAATGCCATATACTTATCCTCCTAAATCTTGAATTATGAATTTTGAGTACAAAAAAGCCCTCCACAGACCGCTGTTGCGGTTGGAGGGATAAGATTACAGATGTTACACCATGAATTTTTACACAGTCATATATATCACCACCACCTTCCAATTTCTTTGTGCAGATATTACACCTCACTCTTGGCAAACTCCCGATACACTTTTTCGTTCCTTGCTCGAAAAGCTCCTACAGCACCAGTCGCAGCTAAATCGGGATAAGTCGCCTGTACTTTTTGCCTGCTGCGCCTAACCGTTTCAAATGCCGGAAAACCTTTCTGCTCCAGTTTCATCAGAAAATCAGGTACAGAAAGCTGATACAGGTCAATCCCTTTTTCTGCGGAATAGTATCGAAGAATTTCCAGATAGAGCACATTATCGCTGTTCCTGGCATCAACATCATCTTCAAGAATCTGCTTAACCAGCGCAGACACGGTTTTCAAATCAGTCATCCGCTCAGCTCCTTTCTGCTTATGGTCAATCCGCATCCACTACGACAAATTCATCATCTGCTTTCAGCCGTAAGCGATGACTGAGAAATTTTTCGATCTTGAATTCATTTCTTTTGTCATAGTCTGCGGTTAATTTGAAGTTCGGATGTTGCGTGAGATCATATTTATCCGACAAAAATGGTCGCACACCACGCAACTGCAAGATGCACTTACTGCCATCGAGTACCGCAAGTTCATCCACGGAAGCAAGGTCTTTACCGAGTTTTTGATAATTCATTCCGTAAGACGGACTGTTACCTCTGGTGTTTGATGTGTTAAACGTATCAATGGTTTCTTTCCCAAGCGCCTGATTCAGCTCCTTCAGAGTAGTAGGTTCAGAGCCACCAAGAAAGATACGGGAATCCATGTTGCCAATGATGGTATCCGCATTGTCCTTATAGATTGCTTTCAGCTGAGATTGTGCCTGCAATACCAGACAAGCGGAAATTTCACGACTTCGGATTGTAGCAACCAGTTTTTCAAGATTGGGAATCTGCCCGATATTGGCAGCTTCATCAATCAGACATCTCACATGAACAGGGAGGCGACCGCCGTACACGTCATCCGCTTTTTCACACAGCAAGTTAAAAAGCTGAGTGTAGATCATGGAAATGAGAAAATTAAAGGTACTGTCCGTATCCGACATGATAAGAAACAGGGCAGTCTTTTTATCACCCAAGGTATCCAGCTGCAATTCATCATAGGCAGTTACATCCCGGACTTCCTGAATATCAAAAGGAGCTAGACGAGCGCCACAGGAAATCAAAATACTTTTTGCTGTTTTACCAGCAGCCAATTTATATTTTTTATACTGGCGGACGGCAAAATGGTCAGGCTTTTTCTTTTCCAATGCTTCAAACATCATATCCACAGGATTCTGGAATTCCTCGTCGTCCTCACGCACCTCCATTGCGTTCAGAAACTCAATCAAAGTAGAGAAGTTCTGTTCCTCCACAGGTGCTTCATAGTGGATATATCCAATCAATGCACAGTAAAGCAGAGTTTCTGCCTTTGTCCAAAACTCATCCCCGGCTTTTCCATCTCCTTTTGTGTTGGCAATCAATGTAGTCACCAATTTCAAAATATCTTTTTCTGAGTGGATATACGCCATGGGGTTATAATGCATCGACTTTTTGAAGTTGATAGTATTGAAAATCTTGATGTTGTAGTTGTTCTTCAAAAGGGCATTGCCACATTCAATGACAATACTGCCCTTTGGATCAGTGACCACATAAGAACTGTGCATCTGAAGCAGGTTCGGTTTGAGCCAAAATCTTGTCTTGCCTGAACCGGAACCGCCAACAATCAAAACATTTTTATTTCTGGCATTGGCAGGATTTTTCGGACGGTTGCTCATCATCAATCGCTCTGTTTTTGTGAGAATCACATTGTCCTCAAACTTGGAAGCCATAAAAGGCTCAATATCTTTGGCGGTTCCCCACCTAGCAGAGCCATACTCAACATTGTGGCGGTACTTTTTTGCATTTTTTCCTCGTAGATATACTGCAAGCCGTAAACCGGCACCGCAGACAATACCAATGAGCAAATCAAGTGGGTAAAAGCTCGGCAGAGGATTCCCGAATGCAACAGAGAGCGTAGAAAAAAGGCTGAGGAGTTTTGCAGAACTGTCTGCACCCTCAGCCATACGCCATGCCTCTCCGATATTTGTTGCAATCAATCCCACAATGATATATGGGATATTCAGAATCAGGAGCTTTTTGATTTTTCTTGTATCTATCATAAATCACGCTCCTGTTTCTTTTCACGAATCTTCTTGGGCAGCGACGCCACCAGACTCTTAAATTTGCTGAGTTGTGCCAGCACACTCGGCTTTTTATCCTTGGTCATTGACCTTGCCTGATGTTCTTTACAGATTGCATCCAAAGCATCCGAATCCTTTGCACGAACAAACACAAAATAACGGGGCGGGTCAACTGTTTTATCCTTTCTTACCGCAAAATCCACACCGTATTTTTTGGCAAGACGCTCAAAGTCTTTAATACCTTCTTTTTCAATTTCTGCGTTGGCAGCCCCCTGGTTCTGTCCCAGCAGTTTTTTGACCGACTGCTTGCCATGAACAGCAGGATCTCTACCTTTTTGGGCTTTTTTCTTTTCCTGGTACTGCAAAAATTTGCGAATACCCGCTATAATCGTTCGCACCGTTAGTTTTGTTGTGCTGATTGCTAAATTGACCGTTCTGTTTTCAACTTCTTCCTGCAATTCTCATCACCTCCTCAAAATAAGAAACCAGCATCAACGAACCTGTTCTTTATGCTCATAATGCAAATTGCCATTTCTGACATTGGCATGACTGATAATTTTGATTTGACCTTTTTGCTGACTTTCCAAAGCCTTCTCATAACCAGCCTGGGAAAGATACAGCCTGGTTCGCTCGCCTTTCCAACCCACAGGCGAATCATTCGTGAGAACATCAAAAATAATCATGTGCCTGGTATCATCGGCAAAGCGTTGCAAGTCCATATAAGAATGTCCGTGATATTCTTTCGCACCTGCCTTTATTCGCATTTCTTCCATTAACTCTCCAACTGTTTTCCCTGCCATCTCATACCTCCTTAAAGAACATCCCTGTCAGGACTGCTTTTTTGCGGCATGGATTCTGCTTTCAAAGGAGAGTCCGCAGTTTTCACCTTATCATCCGGCAAGGGTAGCGCCATAATACTGCGCCCCATACGGACAAACATTTCCGGTTGATGGAACTCTTTTTCAAATTTCTCCATCAGTTCAGGAGAGAGGGAAGCAAAGTCCTCCTCACCCAAACCGACAACCAGAAAATCACCGGCGACAATATCATAAAGCTGTCCTTCATTATCCCGTAAAGCCCGGTTCAGCTCGCTGCCGTTCAGCTTTCCTTCGTCATTGACGATCAATGCCACCGGTTCATTGTAGGGATAGACCGCTTCTATATCGCCGCCAACAGCTTTCTGCAAATCTTCCAGCTCACCGCCTATCTGAACCACCTGGGGATACATTCCCGGCTTGACGAGCAAAACATCCAGCTGCTCTTTCTGTTCCACCACAATTTCACGTTCGGCTTCTGCTGAAAAATCCACGCCGGTAAAATTTTCAGAATCGAGGATATGTTCGGAATTGTAATATTCCTCCTCGACTTTCGCTTGTGCAGCTTCCATTGATTCTGCTTTTACGCTTACCGTCTTTTCGAGTGTTTCGGTGATTTTGATGTCATACTCTTTCAAATACATCGACCTCCGTTTCTTTCAGATATGACAAAAGCGACTATCCACAAGCCTTACAGCTCATAAATAGTCGCTTCGTTTTCCCACTGGGGAATACACATTTCTTCCAGTTCCTCGGTCAGACTTTCTGGTGTAAAGAACAGGTCATCTCTTTCCTTCAGCAGTTTCACAATCGAGCGATACTCCGTAGCATAGTAGAAGTCACCGGACTTGATGACCATGCTGACGTTGTGTACCAGAGCAAAACTCATATCTTCCAGCAGCCACAGCTCCCGATTATAGGAAGTATCGGTCATGTCGTAAATGCCGATTTCCATATCCGAATAAATCAGACAAGCTCTCTGCATGAACAGTTCCTTGCCACGGTACTCGAATCCCCGGTCGATATTGGTTTTTACGACATACTCATACGGTGTTTCTGCCTTATCTCGCAGAGCAATACAGACTTCCGGCAGGCACAAAGCAGCGCAGCCGACTTCTTCCTCATCATACGCTTCATAGTCCTCCGGCTGATACAGATCAAACAGCCATTTCAAAGCATCGCTCATTTCTTTTTCTGTAAACATTTATGCGTCCTCCTTATCTCTCCATAGATTTCTCACGCTTTCGCTGCCACTGTTCCAATAGTTTGATGATGGTATCCTCCATCTGCTTCGGGGTATAGGACTTGGGAAAATACTTTCTCAATGAGTCGGTCTTGAAACTCACCTTGTCCATAGCGTCTTTTTTGACCTCATTCATTACTTCGCACATGGCATCCAGCGTACAGGTTCCCTCCTGACTCATCTTTTTGATGCGCTGTGCCTGAGATAATGAGGGGGCAGTCTGGGCATAATCCATTGCTGAAAGAAAATCCTTCTGCTCCTCCTGTGCAAGATAGGACAGTTCCACCGCTGGATTGAACTTGATCTGACCGGTATCCACCATATCCAGCAGTTCAGGAATCAGCTCTGTCAAACGAATAAACCGCCTTACCGTTTCTCGACTGACACCGGAAGAATCGCCCACTTCATCAACCGACAACTTCTGCACAACTTGTGTAGAAGTTAAGTCTCTGCGTTGACCTTGATGCTTAATAGCATCCATTTTCATTTTATAGGCAAAAGCTCGTTCACTCGGCAGAATGGTTTCTCTTTGCAGATTGGAGTCCACCATCAAAATTACGGCGGCATCGTCATCCATATCACGGACAATCGCTGGCATGGTTTCCTTACCGGCAAGCTCCGATGCGTGATGCCGTCTATGACCGGAAATTATCTCATAGCCGCCGTTAGGGTCTGGACGGACAATGGCAGGAGTCAGAACACCGTAATCACGGATACTCTCAACTGTTTTTGCCATATCCTCATCATCGACCACCCGGAACGGATGCCCTTCAAAGGGGTGCAGCTCCGAAAGAGGAATTTCCTGCACTTTTTCCTGCTGGGCTTCTGCTCTGGATTCATCAGTGGAGAAGATGTCATCGTAGCTCCTCAAGCTGATGTTTTCGTTTCTTTTCGGCATTGGCTAACACCTCCTTCGTCAAAACCCGATAGGCTTCTGCCACCTTGCCTTTCGGATCGTGCTTGAAAATGCTGGTTCCAGCAGCACTGATTTCCTCCGCCCGAACAGAACGGGGAATATCGGTCTTATAAACTTTGAGCTTGCCACCATAGCTCTCACGGATAATACTGCTGATGTCTTTGGCGTAGTTGGTTCGGCTGTCCACCATTGTCAGCAGAATACCCTCAATTTTTAGTTTCGGATTGATTTGTCTCCTAACCTTGCTGATTGTTTGCAGCAGCTGTTCCAAACCTTTTGCGGGCAGATATGCCGCCTGAACCGGAATCAGCACATCGTCTGCCGCAGCCAGTGCATTTACAGTGAGCATCCCCAAAGAGGGCATACAATCCAACAAAATGAAATCATAGTTTGATTTCACGGTATCCAGGTACTGCTTCAGTACCTTTTCTCGACTCATGGTATTGACCAGCGAAACCTCCATACCAGACAACTCAATATTTGCTGGCATCAAGTCGATTCCTTCAAGATGATGAAGAATCCCTTCACCAGGTGCAATTGGCTGTTCAGAAATAATCTTTCCCATCATATCTGAAAGCGTTGGAGATAGGTCGTCCGGAACAGGATAACCAAGACTGATTGTCAGAGAAGCCTGGGGGTCTGTATCAACCACCAGAACTTTTTTACCTTCCATTGCCAGTCCAACGCCCAGGTTTTCACAGGTAGTTGTCTTTCCTGTGCCGCCTTTCTGATTAACCACTGCCATAATTGTTGCTTTTTTCGGCAAAATTCGTCACCTCACATTTCTCTTTAATTTCCACTGAATCACTCCCTTCTTAAATTTTCCCCTTTGCCATGTCATGTCTGACTCTCATCCCGTAATAGGAATTCATTGTCATGGGGGCATTGTATAACGCTGCAAGCAGATATTGCCTTGGATTGCGGACATCCGTGCTGTTATCATTCAGACAATCCAAAACATAACTGATATGCTCTGACTCCAGCTTCATAAACTGACTTTTTACAACCTCTGCCGGTTTGTCATCTCCGGCAATCCGTATCATTTTTCGTTTTGTACACATGGTATCAACAAGCAATGACAGGATTTCTTCCAGAGTATCCCTATCATAAGGATTCCTCTGATAAAGAATTTCATACTCAAGACTCTCTAAGAAATATTCACGATAGTTTTTGACTGTACCCATCCCATTACATTCCAATCCACAATCTCCGGAAGGATAGAAAGGATCAGTATCACTATCATCAATATCTTTAGTATCAGTATTATTACATCGTGCTTTTGACGGTCCCTGAATCGTATTTTTGACACTTCCAGAATCGTCGTTTTGACGATTCAAGAATCGTCTTTCCACAAGCGTATCCACATCAGATATAAAGTTCTTCACATAAATCAAATTGGGTTTTCCCAAGCCCTGGCGTTTTCTTTCAATAAGCCCGCATTTATCTTCCAGCTCTCTGAGAAGTTTGGTGGCTTTCTTATCGCCGCAACTTAGTGCCGCCTGAATATCCTCTATTGTGAAGATGATATAAACACGCCCTTGTTCGTCCATCCAGCCATTTTTTGCAGACAGATTCATCCTGTCAAGAAAAATCCCATACAGCAACTTGGCATCTGTAGATACATTCCAAAAGCGATCATCGGAAAAAAGAACCTTTGGAACTCGATAAAATGAAAACTGTTCTGCTTGTTGACCGTAAAAATAATCAAATTCCATTCATCCTCACCACCTCTTTGGGCGGGAAGTGTTCCTTTTTCAGCGGCTTGCGTCGAATGGTACTGTCTCTGATCTTGTACGGGCAAACTGCATAATAACAGAAGCGGTACTTCCAACGGGGTTGATAATGCTCGCAGTTCTTACAGCCTTTGGGCGACTGATTGCTGAATCTAGGTTTCATCGTCATCATCCTTTCCTGTTTTTTGAGATGTTTATACTCCTGGTCATCCATATCAAAGACCAGCCTCTCTCATAATTTTTTTGGTACACCAGCCAATGCAGGGATGATCTCGACCGTAGGGACAGCCTTCGCACTCACTTTTTTCTTTTCTGGGAGCAGTAATCAGGTAATAACAGTTTTGTGTCCCCAGAGAGCAGCGTTTTCTGTTTCCACTCCAGAAGTAACAGCACCTGCAATCGTTGGGTTTTTCCGGTGCATATAAATTTTTGTTCAAATTAAAAACCTCCAATCATTCAGATTTGCCCATTTCGTTTTGGGCATAAAAAAAGAGCGACCATCCAATCCCCTGAGCAGGGACGAACAATCGCTCTATGAAATGCTATTCAATTTTTGAAGATGTATCTTACTGGGGAATACATCTTATTTCGCATTTAACTCATGCGAACTCTCAAACCAACGAGAGAGTCAGTCGGAACACCGACCAGATACCATCCAGCACCACCCCAGCCATATTCAATGCGGGTTGGTTTCCAGCGGTTATTTAAGAAAACATCCATACAGGTTCCGCAGTGCAAACCACCGTAGTAATCATCAAGTCCGAACCGAACATCCATGCGGTCGGAATCCTGGTCATAAATCAAAACACCTTGTTTCATCACTCAATCCTCCTGTTCTCAGAGTGCTGCAATTTTATAGTGGTTCCTTTCTTAGTGCCTTGATATAATAATCTTATTCCTTTCTCAAGATTTTCTCGGAGGTTTCTTTCTGAGAATTTGGACAAAATCAGCGGAAACCCCGTGTTTTTTAAGGCTTCTAACCTTTGTCCCAATTATAACTCAATAGTCGATGCGGCGCACAATTCCGGTTGCTTTCATAAAACGTCCCTCCGTTGCGGTTTTGTTGCGATTTGTGGTAGTATTTGCTAAAACCGCTGGATTATGCGGTATTGCCGAAAGGAGTTCTCCCCATGGATTTTTTGCAGACGACCCTGTGTTACCTGGAAAAAGACGGCTGCTATTTGATGCTGCACCGTGTAAAAAAGAAAAACGACGCCAACCACGATAAGTGGGTCGGCGTCGGCGGAAAGTTTGAACCGGGCGAGGATGCCCTTGCCTGCGTAATGCGGGAAGTGACCGAGGAGACCGGCCTGACGATGCAGGCCCCGGCCTACCGCGGCATAGTGGATTTTTATTGTACCCCCTGGCCAGCTGAGCGGATGCACCTGTACACCTGCACCCAGTTTGCCGGCACCATGACCGATTGCAGCGAGGGCACGCTGGAATGGGTGCCCAAGCAGGCCGTACAGGCCCTTCCCATCTGGCAGGGCGATAAGATTTTCTTCGACCTGCTGGCGAAGGATGCTCCGTTTTTCCATCTGGAGCTGCATTATGAGGGGGATACCCTGACCAAAGCAATATTGGACGGAAAAGAACTGTAATTTGACCGCATGGATTGAATTGCACGCCTGTATGGGTCGATGCTCGCATTGCGAGGTCGCGCAGCGATCAATGCTCCGGTGGAACATTGAACCGCACGAGCGCACCGGCTATGCTGGTTGGCGTTCATCGTTTTGACCGCCAAGCGGACCCGTTCCGTTACTCCATCCCCTCCAAAAACTTCTCGACCTCCCGCACATAGTCCCTTGCTTTCAGCGCCCTAAAATCCGCCTCGGTCACAGGGGTCTGGTTCATCAGGTCCGCCAGCAGGCCGGTGATGTGTACGTCCTTTGCCTGCTGGAAGTCCTTGAAGATCGTCTCAAACATATCCCGCGCGTAAGCGGCCCCGTCCACCGTCACGGTCTGTGCAGGGTGTTTCGACGTAAAGATGGGCATTTTCTCTGAATACAACATCACATATCCCTCCCCTTAGGTGGGCAAATCGTGAATTGGTGCAGACTAACTGTATTGCCCCTATTATACGTCACCTCCCCCGTCGTTTCAACAACAAAATAACACAAACGGGCAGCCGCACAGGGAAAAATCCCCGCGCAGCGGCCCGTTTATTATAATAAGGTTACGCCATGGCGTTGCGCACGGCGGTGTAGTCGTCCATGGCAGCGCCCTCGGCGTACAGCGAGTACTGCATGTCGCCGTCAAACCAGCGGGACCAGAGGCCGCCGCTCTCGGTGGTGATGGCGGTCACATCGCCCTCGCGGCCGTTGCCTAAGGTCGTGCCATTCTCCCACACGCCGGAAATATCGCCGGTATCCTTGGCGGCGCGCAGCGTGTAGGTGCCGCCGTTGTAGGTGAAGGTATACTGGCCGATAGGGTTCTTCTCTTCGTTGTCGATGGTCGCCCAGGCTTCGTCGGTCAGCTCCAGGCCGGCGGGGCGCTTCATGGCCGAGCCGATGGCCTCGTTCACCTCGTCCAGGCTGGCGCGGTCGGTGATGGGGCTGGGGATCTGGGGGTTGTCCGCGGCATCCTCGGCGGTCTCGGTCACGGTAGAGGTGCTGGTGCTCTCGGGGGTAGTCGTGGAGGAGTCGGCCGTTTTGCTGCTGCAGGCGGTTAAGACAATGCTCATTGCAGCGGTGCAGACAGCGGTAGCGAGAAAAGCGGAAATAATACGTTTCATAGTTGTGTTCTCCCTATTGATGATAAAAATTCCCTCATACCCTGCATTGTGTGCAGGAGTTTGCGGTTTATGTATTCGGTAGGGCCCTTACACACCTATAAACCGAAAAATTCCGCCCGGCGTTACACCGAGCGGAAAACTTTTTTATAAGGCAACACCGCACAATTCCCGCCTAACGGCTTAAGCACCGCTCCGGCGGCTGCGGCACGGCAACTGCGTTGCCAAAATGCTCGATAATACACAAAGTATTATCGAGCATTTTGGCTTAGCAGCTGCCGCACCTCGCTCGCCGTATCGGTACTTAGAATTATGCGGTATTGCCCTAAACCAATTCCTAAACCCAAAGGGCACAATATCTGCACGAATTATGTATCATTATAGCCCAACATCCGCGGTGATGCAATTGATAAAAAGCAAGACAAACAGGCAAAAATTGCGCAAATTTGCTGTCCGGCTGCCGATGGCACAAAATTTGCAATCGGATGGATATTGCCCGGTTTGGGGCAGCAAAAAACCGGGCCCCGCAGCGGGGACCCGGTTTTTTGGTATAAAGTTTAGAAGTCGACCTCGGTGTCGTAGTAGCAGCACTTCAGCAGCTTTTCCATTTCTTCCTGGCTGGGCTGGCGCGGGTTGGAGCCCGTGCAGGCGTCGGCGATGGCGTTCTTGGCAATCTCAGGCAGTCTCTCCAGGAACACATTCTCCGGAACAAAGCCCTGCTCGCAGGGGTAAGAGTCGGGGCCGTAGTGGCCGATGCAGTGCGGGATGTTCAGGTCGTCGTTCATGCCGCGCAGGTACTTGATAAGCAGGGCGACCTTCTCGTCGTCGTTGGCGCCGCCCAGGTTCATCTTGTCGGCGATCACACCGTAGCGGGCTTTGGCGGTGGGGTCTTTGGCGTTGAAGGCGATGACCTTGGGCAGGTACATGGCGTTGGCGGCACCGTGGATGATGTGGGCACCGTAATCCGCAAAGGCCGCGCCGGTCTTGTGTGCCATGCTGTGCACGATGCCCAGCAGCGCGTTGGAGAACGCCATACCGGCCAGGCACTGTGCGTTGTGCATGGCGTCGCGCTTATCCATATCGCCGTTGTAGCTGCCAATGAGGTTGGCCTGGATCATCTCGATAGCATGCAGGGCCAGCGGGTCGGTAAAGTCGCAGTTGGCAGTGGAAACGTAAGCCTCGATGGCGTGGGTCATGGCGTCCATACCGGTGTGGGCCACCAGCTTTTTGGGCATGGTGTGGGCCAGCTCGGGGTCGACGATGGCGACATCGGGGGTGATCTCAAAATCAGCGATAGGATACTTGATGCCCTTCTCATAATCGGTAATGATGGAGAAGGCAGTCACCTCGGTAGCAGTGCCGGAGGTGGAGGAGATGGCGCAGAAGTGTGCCTTGCGGCGCAGCGGCGGGATGCCAAAGACCTTGCACATATCCTCAAAGGTGATGTTAGGATACTCGTACTTGATCCACATGGCCTTGGCGGCATCGATGGGGGAACCGCCGCCGATGGCAACGATCCAGTCCGGCTGGAATTTCTCCATTGCAGCCGCGCCCTTCATGACGGTCTCAACGGACGGGTCAGGCTCGATACCCTCGAACAGCTCCACTTCCATGCCGGCTTCTTTTAAGTAAGCCTCGGCACGATCCAAGAAGCCGAACCGCTTCATGGAACCGCCGCCGACGCAGATCATTGCGCGCTTGCCGGGCAGGGTCTTCAATGCCTCCAGGGCTTTGGGGCCGTGATACAGGTCACGGGGGAGAGTAAATCTTGCCATAAAATTGCCTCCTTTATAGCTTGACAAATTATTGTCAAATTCATTGCTTAACATTTTACGCTGATTCCGTTTAAAGGTCAATTGACGTTTGAACGAATTTGCGGCCCAAATTTCGGCATTTTGCCAGATTGCGTTTCATAGCTTGAAAAGAACTGAACTACGCTGAAAAGGGGGCTTTTCTCATGCGTCACCTTTCACCTTTGCAAACCAAGGGGATGCGGCTGCGCATCCGGCTGCTGGCAGGTGTGCTGGCTGTGGGGTGCCTGGGCGGGCTGGTAGGGCGGCTGGCCGTGCTGCAATTGGTGGACGCCGACGGTTATGCCGCCCGCGCCTCC
>ERZ780203.557-NODE-557-length-40272-cov-3.635602_pt1 | contig 40272 bp, 45 predicted proteins | sample MGYA00511168_ERZ780203 | MGnify/ENA primary metagenome ERZ780203 (study PRJEB29588, sample SAMEA2156577) | human gut metagenome | biome: human gut; feature: human-associated habitat; material: faeces | place: Denmark | collected 2008/2010 ...
CCCGGCACTATTGCCGGGCACCGTCAGTTATATGCCTATCTTCAAAACTATGCAGTGAATGTAAGAAAGGAAGTCAGTATATGACCAGATTTATCATGGTGAACGACCGTTTGGTCAGCGTAGATCACATCGTCACCGTTGCCGAGTGTGACAATGGCGACACCAAAATTACCCTGGATAACGGCGAAGTGCTTACCGCACCGAGCAGCCAGGAACTGGACCAGGCCATTATGGGCTGCCACTATGTGGTGGCTGTGATTCCCTGTCATGGAGTGGATGCCCTGATGCTCGGCCCGGACCGCGAAGAGTATTCTGCAACCATGGAGGCGATGGTGCTGACCGCAGATGGCGTCATTCGCCCCTTGGAGTACCACCGGGACGAGGGCTCCTGGGAACAGGAATGCAGCTTCATCGGCTTTACACCCAGACGGGACGGATAAGTGCCCCGCGCAATATCACATCGGCAAGTTGACATAAGTAAAACGAAAGCCCCGTACAAGCGGGGCTTTCGTTGATCATACTGATTGGAGAAATCACATTATGAGAAAGCAAATTCAACTGCAAGTCAATGAGATGATAGAGGATGTACTGTCCAATCACTTCCGAAATCCCTGTGGCCACGCCTACTCCGTACGGAATGTAACGCTGCGGATGTTGAAGACGACATCCGTTGCACACCTGGAGAAGTTTACGTTCAATCCCCGAGAGGCTCTGCAGATCGCAAATGCGGCATATCTGCATGATATTGGCAAGCTGATGATTCCCCAAAAGATCCTCAATAAAAACGGACCGCTTTCGCAAAAAGAGCGAGAGGTCATGGAGAGCCACACCATGGATGGCGCCATGCTCATCTTCTTCCATCCCAACTATCACCAGCGTGTTTTGCAGAAGTACGCGTTTGAGATCGCCCTGCATCATCACGAGCGAGTGGATGGCTCAGGTTATCCAGACGGCTTGAGCGGCTTGAGTCTTTATCCATGGGTGCAAATCGCCTCTCTGGCAGACGTGTTTGTAGCCCTGACTGAGGAGAGGCCATATCGTGCCGCATATACCCAGGAAGAGGCCTGGAAGATGATCCAGCAGGGAGAGTGCGGTGCATTTAACAGCAGTATCCTCCGTTGCTTAGATCGAAACCAGGGTAAGTGGATGGAATTATTGGCATAGGAAGGCAACAGAGCCAGGCTGTTGGATTTGCTTTCTCCACGTCTCACCTTAGAGGGGGAACTGAATCTGGTGGAATCGACACACCATCTTTTATGGTCAACGCACATTCAGGCAATCCGTGAAAATCATCTGTGCGGGATTGCTGCATAGTCAGCTCTTTTTCGGCAGGATATCATCAAGAATATACTGATATTCCGGGAGCTGATCTGTATAGGGCTTTATCCACTCCTTCATTGCCCGAAGTTCCAAAGCGGTTGCTCTTGTGTAATCCACGCAGTGTCCCTCCTGCTGCATAAAATCATAGGCCAGATTCGTGTAGAGTTCACGAAGCAATGTCTCTGCACTATCCAGTGGTATGATTTCTGCATCATCTATCTGGTCATCTGCAGACATGGCGATCAGGAGATATCCAAATTTATCTGACCGGACGATATCGTAAAGCGGACAGGACTGGATGTAGGTTTCCATAATCTTCATGATGCGCTCCAACTCTGAATAATTGGAATGCCCTGACTGTTCCTTCATATCGTTGCCTCCTCGTAATCCGGTACCCTGGCAGCAGGACAAGATCATAAGATGCCTGCGCCTATTTCCCATCCTCTGCATGGCTATCCAGCCATTGTTCATAGAGATGCTCTTTCAGCAAGTATCTGTCAATCTGGCTCAAGACATCATCAACAATCACATCATTCATCCAGGATACGATCATTATGTCCATTTCCTGCTGTGTCATCGTGTGATTGCCGCCAGAGACCTGTAAAAGGAATTCGCGTGCGCCATATCCATCCGCATCGAAAAAGAAAGACATGTTGTAATGGTCATTATCTCCCTCGCGGTTGAAGTTTTCCTCGCATTGCGCATACACGGTGATCTCGTGCCCCCCGAACTGCGTTCCGTGAAGATGAAATACCCTCGTATAAATTGGCTCATCAATCATCTCGATTAGGATATTTTCGGGCATATATATTACCCCCTTTCTTCAAAGTAGATCTGACAAATACAAGAAGATGACTCCTACCGTATGCTTTCGAAAAACTGCTCACATAGAGCTTCAATTTCATCTTCACGGCTTAAAACTGCAATCCAATCTTTGGGAATGGCGCTCAAGCCATAGTAGAGACCTGCCAGGCCCCCAGCTACTGCTCCAACCGTGTCGGTGTCTTCACCGAGATTTACCGCCTGGAGGACACAGCTTTGGTAATTGTCCGTATGAAGCAGGCACCATAGTGCGGATACTAAGGTATCCAGTACATAGCCGCTGCTGCGCACGGAGGAGATCGGCAGCTCCTTCAGTGCATTGAGGCTGACCTCTTGGAATAACGGCAGAAACTCTGCCAGAGTTTTCTGCCTGGCATAGACGGCCTTGGCCTTCTCAATGCCATAGTAGACCGCCAGATCACGCGGATGACCACACAGGATCTCGTTTGCGATGGAGCAGTAGATTCCGCAGGCAATCAAACTGATCGGGTGAGCATGGGTGATCCGCGATGCATTATGGACAATCTCATGCACATCTTCCTCGTCATCCCAACAAGGTCCCATTGTTTGATGCAGATACAGTGCAAGAGGCATGATTCGCATGAGAGAGCCGTTACCATTATCCTTCTCTCCATCGGCGCCACATTCGAGGGCCGGCACCCGATGGGCGTACTTCACCAGAGCCTTTCGTGTGGCAATGCCCATGTCAAAGACATCACCGTGGGCAGTCCAATAGCCCTCATCCGCCCACCGCAAATAGTTTGACGCCATGTCATCATAATCCACACCGCGAGTAAGACTCTCCATCAGACAGAGTGTCATGGAACTGTCATCTGACCAAGTACCGGCTGGCTGATCATGGGTACCATATGCCCGCATATCAGTGACCGGACAAGAAATGAGAGCATCCCGGCTCATAAACTCTACCGGCACACCCAGGGCATCACCCACAATAACGCCAAGCATCGCTGCTTTTATGGTTTCAAGATCCACTCCGCAATCCTTCTTTCATCATTCATTATCAATATCGATGTGTTCGTATTGTCGAGCCACGGACCGGATATGTGCAGCCATTGCTCTGACGACTTCATCTGGAGCAACGATCTGTGCGGCTGGGCCAAAGCCGGATACCCATGCAAAAAACTGAGGGCTTACCACCACATTGGCTCTGACAGTAAAGTGTGCATCGCCGTCGGCCACCAGCATCACATCATGCCCGAGCCGATCAAGGACAGCACCCACCAAACGATTTTCAAAGCGCAGTTTGACCGCGACCTCCTCACCGGAGAACATACCAAAGACTTTCCTTGCGTAAACAGCCATATCCAGCGACTCGAAGGCGTCCTTTCCGTCTCGCTCCTGATCTGTGGTGGAGATCTCTGTCATCTTATCCACGCGGTAATGCTTGATAATCCCAGCCTCGCTGTCGTAGGCGACCAGATAGTAATTCTCGTCATCCCAGGTCAGCGCATATGGGCTTACAACATAGAACTTGCCATCCTTTCGGAAATGCCTGGTCTTCTCAATGGTGTATTCAAAGTACTTGAACTGGATCTTCCGGTTCTGTGAGATGCCATTGTGGATCTCATCGACATTGAAGTAGATGGACTCGTTCATCGTCTTGATCCGGTTTTTTACATAGACCTGACGCTGGAGCAGCTGCGCCTCGTGGATGCTGGCCAGCGTTTCAATCTTTCGAATCAGCGTCGTGGTCTTCTTGTGCGTGATGAACTTTGAGGACTGGACGCTATCGACCAGCAGTTTTAGTTCAGGCAGTTCAAAAGTCCGCTGTGCCACAAAGTATCCCTGAAAACGACCGGCATCCACATGAACAATATCCAAACCAAATAGCCTCAGTGCTTCCAGATCGTCGTAAATGCTCTTGCGTTCTGCACTGATTCCCTGCCGATCCAGGTGCTCCACGATCTGTTTCATCGTGACAGGATGCTCCTCATCCGAGTTCTGGAGCAGGAAGTTCATAATATAGAGCAGTTTCAACTTCTGATAGGAAGACCTGGCCATGTTCTGTTCTCCTTCCCGCAAACAGTCATGATAACTGGGGTTCGTTGTGTAAATCATAGCGTTTCTGGAGTCCTATAATCTGTACTCTATCACATATATCCGACTGCTGCAACCGTCCTCTCGAGGGCGGTTTTTCTTTTATCCCCACATGAAATTATGAACTTTTTGTAAACTTTTTGAAATTCGCGCTGAAAACGCCATTTTGAGCCGGATTTCCGCGAAAAAACCGAAATCGAATGGGAGGAAGGAGAATAGAGACCCAAAAAGATAGGAGGCGATTCCATGAAAAAGAAAAAAACAAGACGACAGCAGACCATCCGCTGCCCGTACTGCGGTGCCATTGCGGACTTGCGTCCGGCATCTGAGATCTATGGAGATCCGAATGCTGAGGGCATGCTCTTTGTGTGTCGGAACTACCCCGGATGTAAGTCCTATGTCCATGTCTATCCGGGGACCAACCGGCCCATGGGTCCGTTGGCCAACGGTGATCTTCGGCATCTGCGCATTGTTGCCCATCGGAAGTTTGATCTGATTTGGCAGAAAGGCGTGATGTCCCGGCAGCAGGCGTATCGGTGGATGGCGGATTTTTTCTGCATTCCGCTGCGTGAGGCCCACATCGGACAATTCAGTGAATACCGCTGCCAAGAGCTCATCCGCAAGTGTGACGTCGTGCTTCAGAAAAACAGGATTGCGAGTTGAAGGGGGTAATGATAATGACAATTATGACGGAATATCAGCGCGAATTGGTTGAGCAGAATCTGGAATTGGTTACACAGGTCATCCGGAAACGAATCAAAGTAAATGGCACTGTACTGCAGAGCTACGACGATTTCTACTCCGTCGGCTGTGAGGCGCTTTGCCATGCAGCCATGCGGTATCGGACCGAGATGGGGGAGTTTGCACCGTTTGCCTGCGTACTGATCTATCATGCGATGATCGACCATTGCCGTAAGCAGAACCGCCTGATGGCGCAATCTTCGGATTTTCAGACAGAAACAGACAATGAGTCCATCGCACTGCGCCACCTCAGCGCCGACTATGATTACGATGCAGCAATTGACTCTGGTAACGTGTTCCGCGCAGTTGCGGAGTGCAAAGAGCGATACAGCGGTGTGGCAAAGCTTGGCCTTGAGGTGCTGGAACTGAAAAGTATCGGTTATACCAGCCGCGAGATCGCACAGCGGTACGGAACCACGGTCAATAATGTAAATGCCTGGGTTTCGCGGGCGCGGTCGAAGCTCCTGCAGGACCCTGCCCTTCAGGGAGTTCTCCTCTAAATTGTTGTTGCTCCGACGAATGCTGCGTATAAGGGAATAGAACAAGAAAAACGGAGGGAATGCCATGATCACCTTTTATGCTGCGGTCGGTTGCTATAGAGTGAAGAACGAGAACGGGAAAAAATCTGTGTACATCCAGAAACTTGGAAAGCTGCATCCGATCTCCATCCCTGAATTTGCAATCTGGAGCAGCCTGCTCTGGGAGGTGATGACCTATGATGAGCTGAAGGCTGCCTACCAGGAAATTATGGGGCAGCAGACAGGGCCCGTACCGGATTTCGACCAGCTGCTGTTACTTCTGAGTAAGCGGAAACTGATTCTGTCCGGCCTGGGCTATACCGGCGTGGATGCACTCTATCGAATGCTGGCAGATGCCTTCGTAGTTCCTTATCGCGTCTCCGCACCCCGGAAGGCCTGGTGCCTTCTGCGACTTCTGATGAGCGGCAAACTGCAGATGTCTGGCGTGGCAGCGGCAGCGCGCAAACGGCGGCTCACCGATAAGGAGCAGCGTGTGCTCCAGCTTATTGAGCAGACCCCCCTGAGCACGGCGGAATTGGTACGGTGTTTTGACTGCGACATTCAGGATGTGAGCACACCGGAAAAGGTGATTGCCGGGATCTATTCCGATCAGGGCGCGACACAAAAGTGCATTGCCAACGAGGAGGTCCATTCGCCCAACACGAATGTTGTGCTGGAGGCCGTGTCGAATCTCTATCTTGGGCGACAAGTCATTCTTGAGATTCCCTGTTGACACTCCGTCCGTTTGACATGCCTGCTTGTAATTGCACATAATATGTAATATAATAGTTGTGCAAAGGAGGCTTGTATCATGGATACGAACATGACTTTTCGCATGGATTCTGAAGTGAAGGCTCAGATGTCCGCCATTTGTGCTCAGCTTGGTATGACAACATCTACTGCATTCAACATCTTTGCAAACGCTTTTGTGCGGGCGAAAGGGATGCCGTTTCCCGTGACTGTTCAGGAGCAATCCACGCTTCTGACCCGAGAGAAGATGCTGTCGGATACGGAACAGTTCTTGACTGAGTTTGCGGATGACTACAAGAGGATGGCCGAATGACCTGGATTGGAGTGGAGGATATCATCCTCATTCACAGCAAAATCATCCAGAAGAGCGGTGGAATTGACGGGATACGCGATCGTAGTTGTTTGGAATCCGCAGTAGCGGCACCGATGCAATCCTTTGGTGGCCAAGATTTTTTCCCTTCCGATGTGGAAAAGATCGCACGCCTGGGCTATGGCTTGGCAACCAACCATGCTTTTCTCGATGGCAATAAGCGGATTGGCGCCATGATGGTCCAACTTCTTTTGAAATGGAACGGCTACCAATTAGAGTTGGTGTCTGGAGAACTGGCTGATATGTTTATTGCATTGGCTGACGATCGAGCCACCGAAGAGGAGCTGCTCGACTGGATCCGCACACACCTGAAGTGAAAATCTATAACATGAGGAAGAGGACGGCTCCCGTCCTCTTCCTTTTTTATATCATGTAATAGGAGGAACATTATGAAACAGATTCCCATTCCCATTCAAAGAACTTTACTGAAGACGATCCTGGTGAGCTGCGCGATTATGGCGTTTGGCCTAATTTGGGGGCTTGTTAGCCGGGACCACATCTTTCTCGGCCTGACGGGGACTGTGGGTATCTTATCCGGTTTTAAGATCCTGGGCTTGTACCGGCTCGTCCAGCAACAGCATTATGAAATTCTTGAAGGGATCGTGAGTTCGGACTTAAGAGTTCCGCTGAGGAATCGGCATCTTCTTACCCTTACGGATATGGAGCAACAGGAACATCGAATCATGATATCTGGAAAGAACACGCTTACTCCTGGCACCGCATGCCGCCTATATCTCAGCGGTGCGGATGACCAAGCCGCACAGGTCTCTTTGCCGGAACCGCTCATTCCCGCGCGAACTCTGCTCGGTTATGAGTTCCTCAACTGATGTGCGAGTAGATTTTGGTATTGTAGAGGATGCGCTTGGCTCATGCTATGCTTACTGTGTTCTTATTAGAAAGTATCATCTCCTGGCGGAGTCTTGATTAAGCAGTGAGCCTTTGAGCAATAGACTCAGGCGCCATGCAGCACGCAGAGGCCACAGATTATTTGGTGGCCGATACGTAGCTGCTTTTTCTTTTACCAAACCACCGTCAAGGTGTTTGGAATATTATGATCTGGGTATCACCAGAAGAAAGGGATGTCAGTTATGTCATACGCAACGATTAGTCTCATTGGGCGGCTCGTCAACGAACCCGTAGTCCGAGAGGGAAAGGATCAGCGGAAATTTGTGACCTTCAGACTGGCGGTAAACAACCAGTTTGGAGCGACCGAACACGCGGCTTTCTACAACTGTACCGGAAACGAGTACATGGCCAATCGGATCAACAAGGCCGGCCTGACGAAGGGCCGCCTCATCAAGGTGGATGGTTCCTTCAACCCCCGTGAGTACCAGACCAAGGAGGGCGAGATCCGCATGTCGCTGGATGTCGGCATCTATGACTGGGCCTACATCGGCGGGAAACCGAAAAACGAGGACGGCTCTGAGCCTGCGCAGCAGAATCAGAATGCCACAGGAACGGTACATCCGGAGAGCACCATCGGCGACGAAGACGATCTGCCGCTGTGATGGTCGCAGCAGAAAAATCAAGGCGGGACTGTAAGGTTGAGAGTACTTGCAGTTCCGCCTTTTTCTGCGTTTTCGGAAGGATTGAAACAGGAAGGGTGGTGGAGTTATGACGTTTCTGCGTCGAATGAAGTCTTTTACTCTCTTTAAGTATTTGGTGCTGCCTGCAATGCTGCTCTGTGCGGTGATTAAAAAGCCGGCAATGCAGTGGATCGCACTCCTTGCCGTTCTGCTTTGGATTGGCCTCATTGTGTTTGAGGGCGTCTTCCGCATCAATCAGCAGCGAAAGCGTAAGTCCATGAGCAGGCGGAAGCCAGTGCCACCACAGGCGCCGGTGTCGGACGGACAGAGTACGCCAAGGGTTGATCAGGATATCCAAACTGCGCACAACGAATTGTTCCTGATCCGACAGGTGAACTACCGCATCACGGAGCAGCTGAAGACGAGCTATCCCCTCGTCTCCTGGCTGTGGCTTGTGAGGCCGAATGCCAGTCAGTTATGTCAAGGCGGCAGGTTTCGAATCCGCACCTATAACACGGATCCATTCAATTATGGAGAGGTAGAGTTGAGTGACCAGGGACGACTTACCATCACGATGCTGCAGGCGGTTCCCCTGAAGGACGCTGTGGCCATGGAGCTTGCGGCCAAGGACGACTTGACCCAGGAAGATCTCCTGGAACGCGTGGATGTGAGAACCTGGTATCGCGATCAGGGTGAGCAGGTGATCTGTCAGATGATTGACGACCTCAACACGCAAGGCCATAAGAAACTCCTCATCAAAGAGGATGGAAATGTGGTCATTGATGTGGCAGGGAAAGAGCAATCGGTGGATCTGCTGAAGAACTTCCCACCACGCATCGTGTGGGAGGACTTCTGCCAGATTCTGCGTGAAGACGAGATCACTGCTTCCATTCAGAATGAAGGCCTGGCGCTCTCGTGGTAATGAGCAAATTGGAGGTCAATTGAGTTATGGCAAGAGGAAAATTATTTGAAGCATGGACATTCAAACTGTCGCTGCCAGCCCCCTTTGACGACCCGAAGTTTTCAGGAATGCATGACTTCGGCTTGTCCCAGTACAACACCGCCGGCCGCCTTCGTAAGGCGACCCTGCATGCACCGTCTCTGCGTGCGCTCTTCGCCTATGCAAAGCTCGTGATTGCGACGGAGCAGGGGTCCATGACCGATGGTATGGGCGCGATCGGGCACCAGGAAAATACCTTCCGCATCTCAGAATACTGCTCGGCAAACAAGACGGACTGCGTGGTATTCAATACGACAACGGGCAAATTCATTGCCAGTCAGTTTGAGGACGGGAGCGATGTCCCTAAGCCCTATACCATTGGGGCCGGCAATGGCTCCGGCACTGCGCTGTTTTTCTGTTTGATGCCGATCCTGGAGGAGGATACTGAGTTTCAGTGTTCCTTCGCCACGTTCAAAGACCACATGGTCAATGGCTGGTCCGATATGGATGGCGCGTTTGAGTGTGCCCTGCGTCTGTGCGATAACATCTATCGCCGCATTGAGTCGGCGTCACAGGTTGGTCAGGCAGGTGTGAAGTTGGCAGTGCCCACGACGGGCAATATCGCCGCCATCTCACCGCTGGCTCTGGATAAGGGAAGTTATGCACCGACCGGCGCTACATACGGTGAGTTCAAGATCTTGAAAGTCGGCGTTTCGAATGTGGTTTCAACCCCCATTGTAAGTCACCGCGACTTCGTTGGAAAGTACGCGCTTTCGCAGCGGCAATTGACTGCGAGAGAGGACGCTATGGTGCCCAAGCTGCCGGATTGGTATGTCATTCCCAAAGAGGTCGTGCGTGTGTGTGAACACGCAAAACTGACCTCACAATCCAGCCAGCCCATGAGGAACTTCCTCTTCAGAGGCCCGGCAGGCACCGGCAAGACGATGGGCGCCCAGGCAGTCGCAGCGGGTATGCATTTACCGTATACGCTGATGACCTGTAGCGCAAACACAGAAATCTCCGATTTGGTCGGTCAGTTCATCCCGGATACCAGTACTGCTGTGGAGCAGGCAGAGAATGATGGTGCGCTTCCTACGATTGCTGACATCATCATGCATCCGCCTTCCGTTTATGAGGAACTCACCGGTGTCTACGATGACGCCAAGACGGAAGATGACGTGCTCGCGAAACTGGTGGAAATTGCGGTGGGCCGGCTGGCACAAAAGGAGGAAAAGCACGGGCAGCGGATCCGCTATGTGGATACGCCTCTTCTGGAGGCGATTCGCTATGGATACGTTGCAGAGCTGCAGGAGCCTTCGTGTATTGCCAACCCCGGTGTCCTGGTGGGTTTGAACGCTCTGCTGGATAACTGCCAGACGATCACATTGCCGACGGGCGAACGTGTGCAGCGGCACCCGGATACCGTCATCATTGTGACAACGAATTCGGACTATGAAGGATGCCGGCCGATGAATCAGAGCATCATTTCCCGAATGGATCTGATCTATGACATCGAATCTCCTGACTTGGCCACCATGGTAAAGCGTGTCATGAATGTGACGGGATATACGGACGAACAGGAGGCAACGAAGATGGCGATCGTCGTGCAGGATATCGCAACCCGATGCCGGCAGACGATGATCACCGATGGCAGCTGCGGAATGCGTGAACTCAAGGCCTGGGTGCTCTCGACCATGATCACGAAGGACCCATATGAGTCGGCGCTCTCCACAGTCATCGCCTCTGCCTCTGCTGATCCGGAAAACCGGGCGGATCTGATTACCACCTGTCTGGAAAAGCAGTATATGCGCTGATAAAAAATGAATGTGAGGTGTGAATTGTAATGAAATACGACGAGATGACCTGTTTTAGATGTGCTGTTGCAGTGGCAGTAACCTGTATGGAAGATGAACGCCCGCAAAGCGAAACTGTTACACCGCAGCAAGCGGCAGACTATATCTGCAATGTGCTGGATATCGTTTTCGCCTACTCCGGGATCGAATGCACAGTTGTTCCGATGATCTATCCGGCCTGCAGCAAGATCCCGCTGATTATTCGGCTCAGCGGGCTGGGTACGCGCCTGTTCTGGTTCCATGCCCATGCTGCCCAGGAACGGGTAGCACAGGAACTGGAAGGCACGCTGCACGACTTAATTGAAGAAGTCGTTGCTGTCAGTGCGTGATGGAGGTGCCAGCGAATGCGAGCCTCTCATCGGGAAATCCGAAAGCGGATCATGGATCGAATGAGCAAGATCAGTGATCGTGAATTCTTCACGTCACGGGCCTATCGCGGCTATTTGACCGACATTACAGAATCGGCAACAAAGAAGTACCGCCGGCCTATCCGGGTCACGTTGTTCGATGCATCTGAGGATCCGACCGTGGCATACACGGACTATTCCGGAATCTACATCAACGTGTGCAACCATATTACAGAGAGTATGCCGACCAGGGAGCTGAAGTCCATCAGTTTGGAGGGCCTGAATGGGCATGAGATTGGCCACAACCTGTACACGGATATGCGCGTATGGGAACGCTATTTTGATCGCTTGGCAAAAGGCCAGTTTTATCCGAATCCGCCTCACAATCTTGACGGCACGCAAGCGCTCTACGCCGACGAAATCAAGGCGGCTCTGCTGGATGACAGTGATGATATTCCCAAAACGGTGCTCTTCCAAGCGGCCAAGACTCTGGAGAATATTCTGGAAGACGGTTACGTGGACGCCAGGATGATCAGCGCATTCCCCGGCAGATTTGCGCGGGGAATCATGTTGAACAACCTGCGTTTTTCTGAGACCGTTCCAGAGATCCAGACCATGCTCAACGAACGGTACTATGACCACAGCATCATCATGAATCTGCTGATCCAGTATGTTCGGTCCGGCGAGGTGAATAACCTGTCTGAATACACGGGCGAGCTGCTGGACAAGCTGCTGGAGTTCATTCCAACCGTGGATGAATGTATCCGTGACGAAGATGCCAGATCCCGCTGTACTGCGGTGACTTCCATTTTAATTGGCATCTGGCCCATTCTCCAGCGGTGCTTTGATCCGCTTCGCAAAATGAAGCAGGATGTGGAAAACCAGCAGAAGGCAAACACTTCAAACAATCAGAGCCCAGCGGGAGGCCAGCAGAGTCAATCCAATGCCGGCAATCCCCAAGGCGATGACGAAGATGGTGCGTCGCCTGCCAACGGAGCCGGCCCAACTGCTGGTGCGGCAGAAAATGCTGAAGGACAAGCCACACCGGAAGAAGCCGGTATGGAAGCGGTCATTTCGGCACTTGCTGGTCAGGTCGCCAAATTGGCGGAGATGCCAAGTGGCTCCAATACTCCAATCCCATTCAATGGCGTTGTTGCCATGGACGAGGAGGAGAAACAGCAGCTGATGGAAGCGGTATCCCGTGTGCTCTCGGAGGAAACGGCACGAATTGCTTCCCGAGTCACCCAAGGCTTTGAGCAGGGTGAAGGCGGTACCGTAACTTATAATACCGGCTATGCCGGCAGTGGTTACGGCGATGCTGCAAGTGACACACAGCGGATGCTGGAGGAGATGGCGGAAGCACAGGTCTATGAGGCGATGGAAGAGGAACTGTCGGAAGAACTTCAGAGAGAGGCCGACAGCATCTCTTATGGCAATGCGCATCGTGGGATTGATGTGACTGTGAATCGCATGGTGCACATCGACCAGGAAATGATCGACAGCTACAATGCCATTGCTCCAGAGCTCCTGCAGCTTTCCAAACGACTTCAGCGCAGTATTCGAAGTGTGCTCACAGATAAGCGTCAGGGTGGCAAACAGACTGGTTTGCTCGCCGGCAAGCGCCTCAACCAGCACGCGCTGTACCGTGATGACGGAAGGGTATTCTGCAACAGCAGACTGCCTACGGAGCCCATCAACCTGGCGGTTGCACTGCTGGTCGATGAATCGGGCAGTATGTGTGGAAGTGATCGGATCACCAGGGCACGTGCAACGGCCATCGTTGTCCATGACTTCTGCGAGAAGCTTGGGATCCCTGTGATGATCATGGGCCATACGGCAAGCAGCCGAATGGTGGATCTGTATTCCTATGCGGCCTTCGACTCGGTAGATCGGAATGACCGGTACCGCCTGATGGATATGAGCGCACGCTGGTGCAACCGCGATGGCGCTGCACTGCGCTTTGTGGCTGAAAAACTGGTCAAGTACCCGGCTGACGCGAAAATGCTCCTGATCATTTCAGATGGCCAGCCGAACGATGACGACTACGGCGGCAGTGCTGCGGAGGCCGACCTTCGCGGCATCAAGCTGGAGTACAGCAGACGCGGCGTGCAAATTTTTGCTGCAGCAATCGGGACAGACCGGGATCGCATCGAGCGCATCTATGGGAATGGGTATCTGGACATTTCTGATTTGAATCAGCTGCCCATTATGCTTACGCAGCTGATTGCGCGGAATCTGCCCAAATAAGTGGTGATGACTTAGGAGGAGAGCCATTTGGCTCTCCTCCTGTCATATAAAAACGAGACGCCTGACCGGCGCCTACAAAAGGAGGAATCATTCATGAAACGGAAAAAGAAGCGGGCCAAGCCAAAGTTGTGCGATCCGGCGATCTGCAGCCATTGTACCTACATCGGCGACGGAGACTTTATCTGCGACAACCATCCGGACGAGGCTGTTGTGATGGTGCTGAGTGACTGGGAACCGACTGAGCACTTCTTGCGCTGCGCGCAGACCATCACCGCTCCCAAGGGAAGCGAGGTGGCCAGTCAGTGACAATTGTGCACGATAAGCGCCATCTGGATCTCGACTGGGAACGGTGGGCCCAAAAGGGACTGGCTCAGGAATCTGTCTACTCCCTTCGGTTCGTCTACCTATTCACACAAGCCGACCGAGAAAAGGAACGGCAGATGCTCGCCGGCAAGAGCGACGAAGAGCGGGCACAGCTGGAGGCCGACATTGTGAATGCGCGCGACGATTTTATGAAGCGCGTGGCAGAGCGCGTTGCATCGACGTTTATCTGCTATAACTTTGACCCCAATGAGGAACCTGCGCGCTTTGACGATGTGCGGTGGGAACTGTATTTCTGGTGCAATCACTTTCAGGATTACCCGGGGCGGCGAGACTACTCCTATTTTACGCTGACATTCAACCGTTCTCATCCGCCCAAGTGGCGTCTGGCGCTGTGTAAGCGGGTATTGGCCTTTCTGGAACAGCACTACGGCCAGAATCCGAACCTCAATGTCGCGGTCCAGTACACCACCTATTATGACGAGGATCGCATCCATACGGAGGCGCTCAGAGTCAGAGACCAGGTGCTGAACAAACGGTGTACCTGGCAGGGCATGGCCGGAAAGCTGGTATCCAATGGTGAGAGGATCCTGTTCATGAAGCGGTATGCCCGGAGTAAGGCCTATCGAGTCAGTGACTTCGACGTGCTCAATATTTATTGGGCCCTCCATCCGGAGGAAGGAGAGGAGTTGGTACCGGTATGCCAGACCTGACAGAAGTATCAGTGAGGGAGTTGGGCTCCTGCGCAGATGGGCTATCTGTAACGGAGCAACACCCGGATTGCACAGTTGAAATGATGCTGGAAGAAGACGGAATTCGAGTGGAATGGGAGGACATCGGAGAAGGAATCTGCGGGGATTACAACCCAGAGGATCCGGACGACATCCCCCTCCTGCGTTTTTCTGTGTCTATCCTGCTGGATGGTCAATGGGAGGCAGTTGAAGACGCTTCCTACTGTACACAGATGCCGGTCGATACACCGGTTCCAATCCTGGGGCGTGCGCTGCAGTTCCTTTTTCAAGAGTACAAGAGTGCACTGTCCGATTACCCATACCATTCTGTAAAGAGGCTTGGGGAACGGCTATCCTGGATTGGTCCTGATGATTTCCAATCTCCTGCATACAGAGAAAATGATGAATGAAAGGTGGGTTACATCGTGGATAACGGATGGATTCAGAATCAGATCGCAATTTATATGACCAACAAGAAGCTGGTGGAGTTTAACGACAAACTCAAGCCGGCGCCAATTGAGTATTACGGGCATATCCACGCGCAGGGTGAAAAACTGGAGGATGGCAGCCGGCCACGCTCCTGTATCGGTATGGTGCTTCAGGACTATTCCAATGGGACTGGGGATAAAACCGTTCGAGTGATGGCCAATCTGTCGCCGGAGTTTTTCCCTTATGCGCTCAGCAGAGCGGAACAGGGTGTAGAGCGTTTCGAGTTCACGGAGGAGAAAATCTTTGGGCAGCCGGACGAGAAGGGCCTAAGCTACGTGACGAAGGTCTCGATCAAGCGGGCCTCCGTCGATCGAGAAGGCCGCCCGAGGAATTATCCCTGGTGCGTCATGGTTGAAAATGGGCGGGGCGTGAAAGAGACGACCCAGACCGGCGGTGTTCATATGAAGAAGGGCTCCTATATCAAGGGCAATACCGTCTTTGTGAATATCAACGACTATGACTTCTTCAGCCTGATGGTTCAAACCTGCCGGTTTATTCAGGCTTGGGAACTGACCAATGGGCCGAAGCAGATCCGTGAGGCAAAGCAGCGCATCGCCCAGCAGCAGGCCGCCAGAACGGAGAGCTAAGGAACTGCACCGTTGATGACGCGGCAACATGGTAATTGCGCACATGACTTGTGAACGGATTCAGGGACAATCAGTTAAGGAGGAAGCATAGAATGCCGAACTACGTTAGAAATATTGTGAAAATGAAGGGTATTGCAGACCTGCCGCTCTACAATGAAAGGTCCGGCGAGAAGTATTTCGATTTCCAGAAGCTGATCCCTATGCCGGCCGAACTGGATGTGGAGGACGGCAGCAGGACAGAGCAGCGCATCATCTACTTTCTCACTGAGCGATGCACGATCCCGGTCAGAGATCTCGACCAGAGAAAATCTGATCTGGTGAGAAAACTGGTAAGCAATGATTTCGCCAAGATGGATTGGCCGGAAGAAGTGTTCAACCGCACGTTGAATTGGATGTCTGGTGCCACCGATGAAGATCGAGACAATGCCTACGAGGGCGGCCGCCAGTACATTTCCAACTATGAGACGCATGGCTTTACGACCTGGTATGGATGGTGCCGACACAATTGGGGTACGAAATGGAATGCATGTGAAACCCAGATTATCGATTCGGATACGATTGTGTTTGATACCGCATGGTCCAACCCCGGTCCTATTATCCGAAAACTCGGTGAACTGTACCCTGATCGCAGGATCGAACACTGGTGGGCGGATGAGGATGTTGGATACAATACGGGCCATCGTGCTGTGGAAAACGGTGTTGAGCAAGTTGAATGCTATGACGGCGGCTTGGAGGGCGACAAGCTCTACGAGAAGTGCTGGTGCCTGGTAGACTGAGTGCCTGGCGATTCAACCAAGCCTGATTTCACGGTTAAATGGCAGATTCGGCGGGCAGCAACGCAAAATCTCCCTGCTGGAATTGCCAATTTCATGGATTATACGCGGTTTTGGAGAGCAGTGTGTACAGCACTGCTCTCCATCTATTTTCATGACGAAAGGAACTTGAGTTATGCACAGCAGAATTTTTCAGATCAGCAAAGAGACCATTGATGTAAGTGACTATATTGAGGCGTCTGACATTCCCGAGGGATTCCAGTCCGGGATTGCCGACTATGTGGTGGATGTGGAGGACCGCACTGCGGAACTCAAATGCCTGATGGAGTCTTTCGGCGGCATCTTTGTACCGGAGCCTGGAGAAGACTCCTTCCGGATCGCCCCCAATGGGAAGAAAGCATACTTCAGCGGCGGCTATAAGCGATTCCGCGAACTCTGCGCGCTGATGCTGACTACAACGATGGAGGCGTTCATTGGCATGGAGGCGGGCCCTGAGGATAAGGCACTCAGTTTTCTGATGTACGAGCTGAACGAGGCGTACTCGAGTAAATACGGCTACTACATCTACGAAGACGAGGAGCTGCAGCCTCTTCCTGAATGGCTGCGTGCTGCCGATCCACAGGCAATTTACCACATTGGGAATGTGCTGGATTATCACTTTTGATTGAGACGAACTGCCTCGACGACTGTGATGTCAGATCCGGTGTAATGACTGCTGATAGAGGAGGTGTTTTTCATGAGGCGCGATCGTTTCAGCGCGCCTTTGACGGATGCGGAACGTGAATTCGCTGCGGCTCACCATTATCTTATCGCCAAATATCTCCGGAAGCGCCGGTTGCCAATCGATGATTGGTACGACATTGTGGCCTTCCGGTACTGCCGAAGTGTAAAGCGATGGTTTGCCATCCCGGCACTTCATAAGCACAGTTTCGAGATTATCGCATTTTATGCAATGCGGTCGGCGATTGGCCATGAGTATGAGAAGCGGAAACGGCGAATCAGAACCGTGAGTTTGGAAGACAAGATCCCCGGCGCAGATCATCTCCGCTATGGTGATATTGCGACGGAGGACCACAGATTTTATAGATAAAGAAAGGAAATGCATTATGGGTTTGGATATTTGTATTTATCGTGTGAGCAAGCCGACTCCCTTTGAAAATCGGATTTACGACATAGAAGACCTGCAGGCGAAAAGATACTGCGTAATCCTGCCTGGGTCTGAGAACAGCGAGCTGTTTCGGGAACTGCTTCCCTATACGCAGCGCGTAAAGGCCAAAGTAGCCTACCTGGACATGAAGGCGGTTCGTGAGACATACGGACTGTCTGAGGAGAGTTACCCTTGTGCCTGGCATGCGAACGGCGGAATCGGCATTCTTGACCCTACTGCAGAAGATCGGATCGTTGATCTGACGCAGGAGGAAATCAAGAACCAGTTCACGGACGTACGTGAGGAAGATGTCCTGGTATATTCGAAAGAGGAAGTGGCCTATTGGCGAAAGGATTACGACGTGCAGGATTTCTTCCATGACGCCCTGGGACATGTGGAAAATACCGGGTACTATCGCCTCGATGAATCGGTCATTTGTGACTTCAATTTCGAGGCGGCAATATCCAGATGGCAGTCTCTTCCTATAGAGGCCCCCACAGAAGATTCCGCTTTGTTCTATTGGGAGTGGTATTGATGAAGGGAGGCGTTGCGTAATGGCCAATTACTGTTGTTCCACCCGCACCAACTACTTCCACGTGAAGGCTCCTGAGCAATTCAAGGAGTTTATGTCCCGGGTCTACGGCACAGAAGACCATGTTGAACTGTGGGAGGAACCGGACGCTGACGGCAATCCTATGTTCGCGTTCGGAACGCAAGGCGGCATCGGCGGCCTGCGCTCTGTGGATGCAGACAGCGAGGACGAGGATGATGACGACAACAACTACGATGCTTTCATTGAAGGATTGCAGGGCTTCATCGCGGACGATGACGCTGTAATCATTCAGGAAAGCGGTGCCGAGAAACTGCGCTATCTGGTTGGCAGTGCGTTGGTCATCACGAGGGATCACTGTGAGTACTTCAATATCTTAAATCTCGCAATTGATGAAGCGTGTAAACTGTTGGGCAATCCGGAATGGAGCACCCGAACGGACTATTGATGCGCTGCACACCTTGCCTTGATGTTTATCTGTAATTGATGGGAAAGTGCCACGTCCCGACATTGGTGGAACGCCTCTGGCGGCCACCATGCCGGGCGTCGGCACGCGATAAGGAGAATACAACGATGATAACGATCAGAAGCAGAACTGCAGATGGCCGATTGGCCATCCGGGAATGGCAGTCAGAAGCGGAAATACGCACCTACTGGGAGCGCGAGTCTGCATCCCTGCAGACCGAACTGATCCAGCTGGTGGTTCAAGATGGCCTTGTCCTCTATTCCGGGCTTGATCCAGCGCAGCTTATCCTTGGCGGACCCCTTTGGTGGAAAGATCTCATTCATTGGTTTTCCCCCGTTGTGGAAACCAATGCGCGGGAACCGGACCGCAAAGAGCTGATTGGCGCCCGAGCGATCCGGGCCAGCGATTTCACCCTTTCTGAGGATGCTGCTGAGTGGGTCGAGAACCATGATGGGGACGAGTCCTACTGGATGTACCGTCTTACGCCGCAGGGCAATGTTGAAGAAGCCCTGGGTACATACGCTCTGGCATCAGATCCAGGCAGCCGCATCAACATCCTAATTATGGCGCGGGCCGGCTATGACCAGTTGGGCCGAAATCTGCTCATCAATTTCTACTGGGATTCCGGGAAGATGGAACGGTATGTTCGTGCATTGAGCCCGAAGGAACAGCGTGTGCTCCTCGCCATGGTGCAGGACTATGAAGTGGCGAGACTGACTCGGTCACTCCGCTCCAATATGACTGGGGGTGACGAGCAGAAATGAGTTTCACCACTGCACAGGAAATCCTCAGCCTTTGGGCAAAGAATGAAACACCGGAAGCAAGACGGGAACGCCTGGAGATAAAAGCCCTCCGGCGGGATTTAGAGACCGCACAGGAAGGCATTCAAGAAGCGATTGCACGTTACCGGAAGGTAAAACTGCGTGCCCGCAGCAAAAAGCAGGCAAATTCTCCTGATGTGTTTGCGGAGTTAGACGCTTATAGTTCTCAGGAGGATATCCGTACCGCATATGGTTACGAGATGATCTCCGAATCTGAGATGGATCGGCTGATGAATTTGTGGGAGCTGCGCGAGCAGTCAAAGCAAACGGAAGGGCCCTACCGTGACCGGTGCGTTGAGATGCTGGAACTGGCCGGCCAGGCCGTATGGGATGCCTACAGTGCGCCAATTCTTGCATATGAAGAAAAGGTATCCCAGATGTATCGGGATGCGGAACAGATCGCGGCAGAGAATCGGAGGCGGAATACTGAGAGATCCAGATAGTGAGGAGTGACGATCCATGGAGATGACGAAAGATAAAACGATGGATGCGTTCCTGGAAACCATCGCTGATATTGTGGATGCGATCCCAGCGGTGGAAGCAGCCGGCGGTTCCCCAGCACTGCAGCGGGCAAAAATATCTGCCTTATGCGATACCTTCCGGCGCATCCAAATGTATCAAGCGGAGGGTATTCGCGAAGATCTGGTGGCAATCGTCCTTGAGAAACGGAAAGTTCTGATTATGGATGCGGGTACCGTTCAGGATGTGAATGCCATTTGCTCTGAGCCAAAGCCGCACTATTACGGCGGGGAATTTCGGACTGGCCGCTTCAGCGTGCCTGAGGAGGAGATGATCATGTGGTCCCTTGCATCGTTGCGGGCACCACTCAACCATGAGGCAACGGAGCGCTATATGTATCTGTTTAAGGAGGCATTTGGCTATTTGCCGTGGGAGGTGAACTGAGGTGATGACCCTGTATGGCAGTGACTTGCTCAAGCAGATCTATGCCGCCTATCTGGAGCGCTATCAGAAGGCTCTGGAGCGCGGCTACGATGCTGAAGGGGAACAACGGTACCACTGGCTCTATAACGAGCTGCTGTGCCGCGTTCAGCGGCTGAGAGAAGCCCTCCTTTATATGGAGGCACTTCCACATTTCCTGAGCGGCGCAGACGAGGATCATGCGCTGCAATACATTATGGGATATACATCCAGGCTGTTTCGCCCGGAGAACATCGGCTCTTGTGAGCGTGACGAGAACCAGGAGCATCCATTCTTTCGTGACAGCAATCCATACTGGAGAGAGCTCCAGGAAGCTATGGATGCGTTCAACGATCCGGAGATCCTGAGTAACCGGCCACTGCTCTACGTTTACGCCTGTGAACTGATCACCCGGGCGCACCGGCTGTACCTGCAGATCCGCGAGGTACAGTTTCGATCCATTGACCGAGAAAAATTTCATGCACTGATGCTGATGCCGCAAAATACATATATGGGCTCAGCATCATAATTGCTCCTTAACAAGAGCACAAAAGCAAAGGGCCCGGGGACGTATAGTCCGCCGGGCCCTTTTTCCATATCCGATACCACCAGGCCTCGGTAAAACAGCTCAAAACAATGCGATAGTCTTACAAATAGAAAGATGGTCTTAGGAATGGTGGATTTTCATATCGCAGTATGCATTTTATACTCCTAATAGAAAGATACTCTTTCTATTAGGAGGTGAGATGTTGGACGCAACGAAGATTGGAAAGCGAATTCAGGATACGCGGAAGGCGCGCGGCCTGACGCAATCCGACCTGGCAGCGAAAGTGGACATCACCCCCAAGTATCTGAGTAATATTGAGTGTGGCGATAAGGTTCCGAAATTTGAGACCTTTGTTGCCATCGCCAACGCATTGGAAGTGGATGCCAACACATTGCTGGTAGATGTTTTGCATGTCTCTTCGGCAATCATCAGTACGGAAATATCCCAGAAACTGTCTGCGCTTTCCCCAGCTGAGCAGCGGCGTCTAAAGCGTGTTTTGGACGTCATGATTGAAGAGGCCACCGGTCACAAATAAGAGATAACTCGGATTGGGGCAGTGCGCTTAATCTAATAATTTTGCTTTGAGGACTGACATAGGAAGTGTCAGTCCTTTTTGTTTTACTTGCCAGATCCGAGGGCCGAGCTGAATACAGAATGCAGAGTTCCAGAAACTAAAAAAGAATGTGTGTTTTCGACTAACTTCGCGTTCTTTCGCGTTGCGTCGCCCCTATACTCTTACTTGTAGAAAGAAAGTCTTTCTGATAGAATGATATGGAGGACGATATTATGAAAAAGATATTTGCATTTTGGTTAGCGGTTCTCATTGAGTATCGGTGGTTTTGGATTATGCATTATCGGAAAAAGGGAAACCACCTACTGGAACATGGCGAAGCACTCTCTTCTGATCGCCTTATCAAACTCACAAAAAAGATTGACCACCATGGAATTATCGCTTTCCGTCTGCAAGATCAATATGAAGCGTTGGAGATGCTGTCCAGGTAAAGGGACAGCATCTTCTATATCATCAACAGAAAGTACACAGTTGTTACAGGAGGGCAGGACATGAAACTGATTGTCTGCATGGATGATAAAAACGGAATGGCATTCAATCACCGGCGTCAGAGCAGAGACCGCGTACTTGCTGAGCGAATTATGGAGTTGACTGAGAACGCAAAGCTTTATATTGCGCCATACTCCCAAACGCTCTTTCAGGCAGATCGGGTAGTTGTCAGTCCGGATTACCTCACTTGCGCAGGACAAAACGATTTCTGCTTTGCGGAACTGGAGAACCTGAACGGATATGAGGACAATGTCCAGGAGTTGATTCTGTTCCGATGGAACCGAGTGTACCCGGCAGATCTGTATTTTCCGTTCCATATGGAGAACTGGTCATTGATCTCAAGAGAAGAGTTTCAGGGAAGTTCACATGAGAAGATCACGATGGAGGTGTATCGGAAATGAAGAAGAAATGGACAGCTCTGCTCCTGGCAATGCTCCTATCTCTGTCTGTCCTGACCAGCTGCGGCTCTGGTGAGCATGCCCTGCCGACCGTTGATGGCGCACCGTCTAATAGCCAGATGGTTGCTGAACAGCCTGCCAATGCTGCAGAATCTGATGAAGACGTTTCAGGAGGAGGCTCGCAAACACCTCCGGAGATGACTGGGCCGGTTTTGGACAATGAGAGCACAGAAACCGTATTTGCTCTCTCGGAAGTGCCGGCCTACAATGGGGAGCCCTATGTTGCAATCAATGGAAATACGCCTTACTTTACAGATGATGACTTGACAACTACATCTTTTGAGACATACAGTTCCCTAGATGATTTGGGAAGATGCGGCGTGACCTACGCCTGTGTGGGCCAGGATATCATGCCGACGGAGGAACGCGGAAGTATTGGCCAGGTAAAGCCAACCGGCTGGCATACCGTGAAATATGACTGTGTGGACGGCAAATATCTGTACAACCGGTGTCACTTGATTGGGTTTCAGCTGACTGGTGAAAATGCAAATGAAGAGAATCTGATCACCGGGACTCGATACCTTAATATCGAAGGGATGCTTCCGTTTGAAAATATGGTCGCAGACTATGTCCAGGAAACCAATAACCATGTCCTCTATCGTGTTACCCCCATCTTTGAGGGAGAGAATCTTCTGGCCAGTGGAGTCCTTATGGAAGGCTATTCCGTGGAAGATGAAGGCGCCGAAATCTGTTTCTGTGTTTATGCTTACAATGTGCAGCCGAGTGTGACGATCAACTATGCAACGGGAGACAGTGCGCTGGACGGGGCCTCTTCCACTTCGGAACCAATGGCCCCGCCGGTTGTCCAGGAGCCCACTACTGATACCCAGACCGGGACATCAACCGCTGAGGCAGACTATGTTTTGAACAACAACACAAAGAAGTTCCACCTGCCGTCCTGCTCCAGCGCGGACGATATCAAGGATTCCAACCGTGAGGACTATTGCGGCTCACGCGAGGATCTGATTGCCCGTGGCTATGATCCCTGCAAGCGTTGTAATCCCTAAGCCAGATCCTGCAAGATGACCGTACAAAACAGAAATGTCTGATTGGAGTGTGCTTTATGGACTTTTTTGATAATCCATTTGGAGGACTCTTTGACTTTAATAGGGATGGCCATACCGATATGTTCGAGGCAGGACTTGGCTTTGCCATTATGCAGGATCTTTTTGAAGATGACGAAGAAGAGATCAAGGGGGATGGTGGCGCCCGCATTGGAGAGCTTGAGGATTTGCAGACGCAGCTGGATGAACTGAATGACAGGCTGTTCAATTTGGAGCTTGCTGAACCGGAAGACTTTTTCAGCGCTGCCCATGACCGTTGGGAGGCACAACGGGATGAACTCACGGATCAAATCCAAGAACTTGAGGACGAGATTGCGTTATTGGATTAACTCAAATGAAGTGAATGCGTGATCTGCGGCCTATCTTTACACTGGATCCGCTCACCTGTGTTGAAGGGGGATTATATGGAAATTCTGCTCATCATAGTAGCTCTCTGGTTAATGAATGATGCGGTGAACGGATACAAGGCCGCGCGGTACGCACAGAAAGCAGTGTATAATCGGAATTTATCATTTATCGACTACATGGTTATGAATCATCCGATTATGACGATATGCATAGCAATTCTTCTCTTGCTGGCTGTGATAGCTATATTCATTTAGCATCAACGACGAAAGACGCCCGTCGTTTGATGATGTACTGAAAATGGGACACCAAAGATGATATTCTGATGCCAGAATTCAAAGGAGGTGTCCCAATGTACTATTACAGCAAAAATAGCAGAACGAAAATCATTCACACAGAAGATTGCAGGTATCACCTGGCAATCAGGGAGGGGCACCTGGGCACTTTCAAGACGCTTGCGGAAGCTCACGCAGCCGGCTATCGTCTGTGCAAAGTCTGCAATCCCCTTGTCGGCCTCTTCCATGCTGAGGAGGAAACATTGATGGAGATCTGCCGGCAGAAGGGGCTCTCAATCAGTCTCCGCAGAAACTTCATTTCCATTTCTTCGCCCCGGAGCAGTTGGCGGATTCTAGCCGACGATAATCGCAATCACACGAAGCTTTACCACCGCAATGACTTCGGGCCAAAGCAATTGGGCCCTGTAGCGGGATACCATGACCAGCATGTCAACTATGCTACGCTCCAGGAATATTTGGACTACATCATTGATCACGACTACTACCGCATGATGCACCCTCTTTATCCTGCGCCGCAGCCGAAACCAGCTCCAGTGAAAGGTACGAAGCGGTACCGTAAAGCGCAGGCCAGGGAAAAGCGGAAGGCGAAGAAGGCTGCGGTCTGGAATGTACTAAGCATCATCGACTCTCTGTCCGCACAAAATCAAACCCGAACTGTCGTTTGAGAAATGGAGTGACATATCATGACTTTTCTCTACATATGGTCAGGCCTTGCAGGTCTCCTCTGCGTGCTGTTTGTGTTGAAGTTGCTACTTCAGATCGGGATGGCCGGAAGTGGACGCTATGTGGACTGGTCATCCTATAATACAATGCTACTGGGTCTGCTGATTGTGGTGTTCTTTCCAGTCATGGTGCTCGCCGCCTGTCTTAAAAAGGTGCGATAATCCCTCTGGATGGATGTATTCATTTTGACGTGGTAGCCCCGCTATGTTATCCTTTACCATAGATAGGTGATGCACAGGGGAGGTGTTCGGAGATGGGCTCATGCGAAAATATCCCCTTCCATGGGGAACTTCAGAAGATACGCCTCATTGCCAATAATATGGGCTATGGTCCGCTTCCAGCTCCCGACGAGGAGGTGGAGCAGCGGCTAACGATGACCCGAGAGGGTAAGGTATGGCTCTCCCGCTATTCCTTTCACGATACCATGCGCAATAGGCTCATGAGCCGTGAGCAGTTCTCGGTGGATAGCCGATGCGTGGAATCCTTGTTTAAGCAGATTTCCACTCACTTTGCCAAGAACGAGCTTATCGGTATGGCAACTGATGTACCAATTTGGAATCTGGAGTTGTTTAACACAACGGGCGAAGTTTTTCGTTATACAGGGCCCATGTTACGAAAATTCCATCCTTTTTTTGATGTAATCTCCGACAAACTGAGATTACTTTTGAAGAAAGAACACCTGTTTGCCTTCGATGGTGAACCGTAAAGCATATTTGTTTTGCCCATCAAGCTTTTATATGTAGAGAAAAAATGCTAAAGAGGAGAGGCCTTGAATATGAGCCCATTTGACAAACTTTTTCAGGCACAAGTGGATAAACTTCTTTCCGCTAATGATAAGCGCCGGGCATTCTTTTTCCGTGGTTTTTTGCCCAAACAAATCGAGTTTCTTATCAAACACAAAACCAGCCTTTATATGAACGAAGACTTCATTGAGGATGATTGTCTGCAAATTCAGAAAATTGAAGCAAATAAGCGGGCGTTAGTGAAACAGCTTACTCTGGCGGAAGACTCTGTTGTTGGGTTCTATGAAGAGTTGGTCGCGATCTCCTCTGCTGTTAAGGATGTATCTCTCGTTTTTGATGGTGAAATTGTTATCATCGATAATCCGCTTTTCGAATCAAATGTCCCTAGCCCACTGTCCCTTGAGCAGGCGGTTGCCTTGTTTGAGTATATGCAGACAGATGGCAAGGCTGAGAATGATACCTTAGAGGTGCTCAATAGGTACTACCACGAAGTTAATTTCCTTGATGCTGATCATGTATTGGTGGCTCTGGCAAATGTCCACGAAGATGCGCATTACCTACGCTTTCCGCTTTTTGATAACAAGGACCTGACCGAAATGGCGATGATAAATCAGCCCGCCGATGAAATACTGGAAGGATCTTCGGAAGATTGGTTGTATAGATTCTCGGTCATGAGCGGAGCAGCGAATGAAATTGTGTATGTAGTTGATAGTGTCTGCCCACACAATCTAGAAAAGGGACTATTCACAGTCCTTGCTGCGCTGTCCATTCCGCATAGCATTCGCCGCGTTGACACTCGAATTCCGGAGATGGAGTATGATGACTCGCAATTTGAAAAGTACCTTCGACGGTATTGGGGGCCTCAGGCAAAATTCCGGGAGTTAAAGTTCTATAAGCAGCCAAGTGTTTCCAAGGAAATTACAATTATTTCTCAGGGTGCGTTAGTCAGCGAAATAATAGATCAATGTGAAGCTGCTCGGGATGAAGACTGTACTTATAGAGATATTTTCATCACAGCACCGACTGGAGCTGGTAAATCTTTGCTCTTTCAGCTGCCGGCACTTTATATGGCGGAGAAGTATGGGCTTATTACAATTGTTGTTACACCATTGGTTGCCCTCATGCATGATCAAGTTGCGCAGCTTGAACGAGAACGAGGCGTCAAGAATGCGACGTTTCTCAATTCGAAAATAACATTTGAGGAACGTCAGCAACGGATTCAAGAGATCCACGATGGAAAGAAGTCTATTATCTATCTGGCTCCCGAGTTGTTGCTGGCTTCTGGCCTTCAGCCAATTGTTGGTGAAAGAAGCGTTGGACTGTTAGTAATTGACGAGGTTCACACGGTAACTTCTTGGGGACGCGATTTTAGACCTGACTATTGTTTCCTGGGAGATTTTTTGAAGACAATTAAACGTACAGGTCAGCGATTCCCTCTTCTATGCTTAACTGCTACCGCTGTATATTCTGGCCCTGATGATGTTGTCAATGACACAATAGCCGAACTGGATCTTCACAATCCAATCCTACATCTTGGTAACGTGAAACGGGATAATATCAACTTCGAAATCAAGCCCGGTGTTCAGGACGGTAGTGGGAAAAGAGTTGAAACCGTTAAACAAGAATTGATTATCGAGCGGCTAATCAAATATGTTTCTAAAGGAGAAAAAACTCTTGTTTATTGTCCCTACCGTTCGCAAGTAGATTCCATTTATGGTGCGTTGCCAACCGAATATAAGATCAAGATCCGGAGGTATCATTCAAAGATCCATGACGCTGAACGCAAAATAACAGAACGGGACTATCGAGATGGCAAAGCAATTGCATTGATTTGTACGAAAGCCTTTGGAATGGGCATAGATGTTAAAGATATAAAGCACATTATCCACTTTGCACCATCGGGAAACCTCTCTGATTATGTGCAGGAAGTGGGTCGTGCAGCTCGTGATAATAGTATTGTTGGCTTAGCACACATGGATTTCTTCAGCAGTGATATGCGCTATGTAAAGAGCTTGAATGGCATTTCAGAAATGAAGCAATATCAGCTTCGTGAAATGTTAAAGAAGTTGTATAGTATATACAGTGTTAAAAATCACAGGAATCTACTTGTGGCTCCAGATTCTTTCGCTTATCTCTTTGAAGACAGCGATCTGGAAAACAGAACGAAAAGCGGTTTTATTCTCTTAGCCAAGGATCTTAAGAACAAGTATGGCATCCCTATTTTGATCGTTCGTCCCAAAGCAATGCTCACAAAAAACTATGTAAATGTCCCGCCAGAGATTGAACAGGAGTTTCTTGCTGCGTTCGGTAATTATGCAACCCCGCTTGGGTTTGTCAGCGATCGGGTTGAGGCGAGCCGTAACCCCTCACGAGGATCAGACATCCGAATCAGAAATCATGGTAAGATTTATTCTGTTCAAATGGGGGAACTCTGGGAGAATCACTTTGCAGATATTACATTTGGTGCATTCAAGCGTCTGTTCTTCCAAGGAGATCTCTTGAAAACTTCAAAAAATGCCAAGCTTTCACCGCGTATAAATGTCTCTGTCCAATATGATGTCCCATTTGAAGAAGTTGTCCAGAAGATAACACTGCTTTTTGAGACACTGGTGAAGGTCTTCTCTGAAATTAAGAGCAGGGAAAAACGCACCTTTGAAGAGAAGGAGCTTTACGCAATACTGAAGGAGCGGCTGCCCGAGTTTGATATCTCTTCTATTCAGTTGGGGCTCATCCTTGACATGATTACACTAAATGTAGATGAAAATGCCACATTTACTGAGTCACGCAACTCCGTCCGGATACTTCAGAAACGGAAGCAAAAAAACCAAGATGCCTACGAATATCTGATTGGAAACTACTACTCCAGCGTAAAGGACTATATGATTAAATACCTGTATCAATGCCAGCCCAACAGGGAACAGACATTCCAGTCCTATGTGCCGATGGGGCAGGAAAATACCATTTCAATTCTTCCGGTTCTAAAACTGCTTCAAATTCTGGAGTATGCCTCTTACGAACTTCGCGGTGGAGAAAAAGCGGAGATTTTTATCCGCATTAACGATCCAGAGAAGATTCGCTATCTGGCAAACAGTAATTATAAGAATGGGATGCTTCAAGAGATTGTGCGCAGGCATAGGCAGAGCCAAGAATTGCTTTTTTCTTTCTTCACAAAAGACATGGCCGATCCGACTCGCTGGGAATTGATTGAAGACTATTTTCTCGGACGGACAGCCGATGTTGAAGAATTACTTGGAGTTGAGTTCTCCTTGCAGTAAAGGCAGGTATGGAATGCATACCCAAGAACTCAAGGAGCTGGCTAATTTCTAGATATATTGAGGTGCAAGAGGAAGGAAACAGATATGATCATGAAAGACGGAGAGCTCAGGCTTGAATCAAAGCTGGTTGGTTCCATTACTGGTGACTTTTTCGTTCCCTCCTACCAGCGTGGTTATCGCTGGGGCTCAGATGAAGTCAAGCGCTTGCTGGATGATATCTACAGTAATGGCCAGAGCAATTACTGCCTCCAGCCAGTTGTGGTACGAAAATTAGTTGACAGCTATGAGCTGATTGACGGTCAACAGCGGTTAACCACTTTGTTTTTAATTTATAAGTATATGCATAGCGCCAGTTTCGGATTCATTGATGAACCGAAATTCACGCTCCGCTATGAAACACGAGCGAAATCAGAAGAATTTCTGCGTGCCATTGACCTGGCGCAAAAGGAAGAGAACATTGATTATTGGTTTATCTGCAATGCCTATCAGACGATTGAACACTGGTTTGAAAGCAAAGAGAAAAAGTCTGTTCTAACGAATATCAATAAGTATTTTGATGAAAATGTAAAAATCATATGGTATGAGGTTGGCGAGTCGGAAGACGCCATCGCCCTCTTCGCGCGGCTGAACATCGGAAAGATCCTTCTGACCAGTGCTGAGCTGGTGAAGGCCATGTTCCTAAGTAATAGTAGCAACACGGCCATGACCACTGAGAAGCAACAGGAGATTTCCCTCCAGTGGGATCGGATTGAACAAGAGTTACATGACGATGCATTATGGTACTTCCTGACCAACCGCATCAGCACATCATATCAAACGCGAATCGATTTGCTTCTGGATTTGATTTCAGGGAAAACACCTGATGAAAAAGAGAAGTATTTTACCTTTTTCTATTTTGATCACCTTCGTCAGCAAAAGAGTTTGGATGATATTTGGAGTGATATTCAGCACACCTTTCTTACCCTGAAAGACTGGTATGAGAATCATGCGTTGTATCACAAAATCGGGTACCTAATTGCATCTGATTCTCAAAGTTTACAGCAGCTTTATGCTCTGTCCATTGGAAAAACGAAGCGGGAATTTAATAAAGAATTGGATCGTCTTATCAGGGAAAGCATTCACATTGGGAAGAACTATGCAGAGTTAAGTTATGAAAACAGTGTAGAATACAGTCAGCTCAGCCGGTTGCTTCTGCTTTTTAATGTGGAGTCCGTAAGGCAAATAGACGGCCAAACTCAGCGGTTCCCTTTTCACCTCTTCAAATATCAGAACACCGGCAAGGTTGCCTGGAGCTTGGAACACATCCATGCTCAGAACTCCAAGGGTATGCGGAAGCAGGAACAGTGGAAAGAGTGGCTGCGGCTACACATTCCCTCTGTAGAGGTGCTGTGCGAAGATGATGGGCAGCTTCTTGCCGATATGCAGGCAGCTCTGGCTAAGCAGCCATTGTTGGGGCAGGAATTTGAGCCATTGAGCCAGCAGGTTACTGAGCTGCTGTCTCTAAAGGAGCGGGGCAGTGATATGCACGCTATATCCAATCTGGCCCTGCTGAATATGAGCGACAATGCCGCACTCAGCAATGCCACCTTTGATGTTAAGCGTAATGCCATTGTTGAGATGGACAAGGCCGGCCAGTACATTCCTTTCTGTACCAAGATGGTGTTCTTGAAATACTATACCCCCTCTGCTCAGAACCAACTCCATTTCTGGGGGCAACCCGACCGGGTGGCTTATATAGAAAATATCAACCGGATACTTGAACCGTATCTGGAGGAAAAGATCTCGATGAAGGAGGACGCAGAATGAGTACGCAGCTGCATACGTTCATGGATCTCTTTTCCACAGAATTCCCTGTTGATGAAGGGACTGTAGTCATTCAGAAAATCATCATTCCGATTATTCAGCGAGATTATGCCCAGGGACGGTTGGATGCTGATGTCACCCGTGTCCGCAAGCGGTTTCTTCAGGCTTTGAGGGCCGCTGTCACAGAGTCACCCATCACGTTGGACTTCGTTTATGGAGATGTGGATGTCAACGGCGTTATGACGCCTCTAGATGGCCAGCAGCGGCTGACCACGATGTTCCTACTGCATTGGTATGCGGCACGCCGTGTGAATGCACCAGAAGATGACTGCGCATTTCTACAAAACTTCAGCTATGAGACACGGTACAGCGCACGAGACTTTTGTGCAAGGCTGGTTGGTAGCTATGTGCCTTCTTTTACGATGCCGATCTCAGAAGAAATCATTGACCAAGCATGGTTTCCACTGGACTGGCAGAAGGATCCTACCATCCACTCGATGCTGGTGATGCTGGACGCCATTGACGAAACCTTCGGCGATGTGCCAGATCTCTGGGAGAGGCTGAAAGAGGGGGCAATCAGCTTTTACTTTCTCCCGATCCGGGACATGGGCCTGACCGATGAACTCTACATTAAAATGAACTCCCGTGGGAAGCCGCTTACCCTTTTTGAACACTTCAAAGCGGAACTGGAGCATTCACTTCGACAAATCAGTGGTGAAGCAGCAAATCGTATTATGAAGAAAATCGATATTGACTGGACGGATATGCTCTGGCGGTATCGAGGTGAGGATAACATCATTGATGACGAATTCCTGCGATATTTCCGGTTCATCTGCGACATCATCTGCTATCAGGAGGGAGGAACCACCCAAGGCAAAAGCGATGATGTGTTCGACCTTCTGGATGAGTATTTTTCGCCGGCTACCGAACACGTTGAATCGCATATTGAAAAGCTGGAGAACTGGTTTGATTGCTGGTGCCGTCTGGCGGAGGCAAGCCCAACTGCGTTTCTGGAGAAGTTCATCTCCCACGAACACGAAGCGGGAAAAATTCGGGTAGAAAATCGGTATGAGTTGGACATCTTTGCAGACTGCCTTCAAAACTATGCCGACATTATGGGTAACGGCAACCGCAGTTTCCCTTTGGGCCGTATCATCCTGCTCTATGCCATTGTAATCTATCTGGAACATTGGCCTGAGATTTCAGAGGAGCAGTTTGCGCGCCGGTTACGGATCGTCAATAACCTAATCCAAAACTCGGAGGACGAAATCAGCGACAGCGAGAACCGCTCCACTGGCAACCGTATGCCCACAATCCTAAAGCACGTCGAAGAGATTATTCGCACCGGAGAAGTACGTCTGGATTATGAACGCTCTCTCAACCCGACTCAGCTCCAGGAGGAAGTGGACAAACTTAACTGGCTGTCAGTTCACCCCGAGTACTCGGAAGACCTATTCGCACTAGAAGATCATGAGTTGCTCCAGGGGCAAATCAGCATCGTTGGGCTGGAACACCCGGAACATTTCGCTCGGTTCGAGAAACTGTTTGCTTGTGATTGGGACAAGGTAGACTGTGCGCTGATGTCAATCGGTTTCTATGGACAACAGGAGAAAAACCGGACACATTACCAACTTGGGACTAAGTCCAAGCGGAACACTAAGGCATGGCGGTCCCTGTTCCACCGGAGCAACAAGAGCGTTGGTTTTGATGAGACAAAACGCATCTTGGCCGAGCTTCTTTCCAGTACGGAGGAATTTAACGACACTTATCTTGATAATATGGCGGCAACTTACCTTGACAGTTGCGAACAACAGCAGATCTATCCCTGGCGATACTACTACATCAAATACGACTTCTTCCGGCCAGGCAGTTATGGGAAATATACATGGGAGAACTATGCTGAGGCTCCCTATCACTTCTCGGTTATGATGACCGAGCGGAAATGGTCAGAAAATACCTACCAGCCTTTTTTGCGGGCTATCGACGAGTCCAAACTGTCACGAGAGGATATGGGACAGCGCTTACGACTGGAAAATCGCTTTATTGTGGCGGAGAACGATGGAATTGTGCTATATGACGAGGAGACACGCCAGGAACTGGTTCGTGTTCCTGTATCTCAAAATGAAGATAAAATTGATGTAGAAAACCGAGTCGAGTCCCTAAAAAAAGCCTACACCGCCATGATATAGAAAATCCGATTGGATAAGGTCGCAGATATTGCATACGAGGTCTTAATAGATCGAATCGACGAAGTAGACGAAATGCTTGAACGGGGAGGTTATAGATATCCTTGATATTATTCGCATTTTGGTGTAAAATGAAATCCAACATTGTATGATCACTGCTTTTGGCAGTCAACTTGAGGGCTCTGCCATTGTCAGAGCCCTTTTTTGATGAATATGGGGTGTTACGATGGATTTTATGACCATTAAAGATGCTGCAGAGAAGTGGGAAATCTCCAAACGCCGGATTCAGACTCTCTGCTCAGAAGGACGCATCCCAGGGGCTGAACGGTTGGGCTATTGCTGGGCTATCCCCAAAGACGCAGAGAAACCGGCGGATGCTCGTGTGAAAAGCGGGAGATATATTGGAGTTTCAAACAAGAATAGACAGATGGAGAAAAAGTCTGCAGCTGTCCAGGAGGAGTAAACGATGAATGGTCAAGGGAAATTGTTCACTCATTTCCTGAAAAATGCGGATAAGTTGATAGTCCAGGTTTACCAGCGCAACTATGATTGGAGGGAAGGTTTCAATGGCACGCCTTGAAGATATAACCGTCGGTTGCTCGGTAACTGGCATTAGCGGTAGTAACACCGTTGAGATTGTCGCGGTAAAGTGGTTTGGTACTGCTGCGATGGAGGTCACTTACAAAAATTCTTCTGGACAAGCAGGCAATCAGCTCCTTTTCCGGGACCAAGAAGAATCCATAGAGATTGTGGGAGACGCACTTCCGTGGAGTTTTACTGCGGACACTGATTTGATGCGGCTGTGCTCTGAGGCCTATCGAATTCAATTAGCCCACTTATTTGATCCGTATTTGGCTGTCCATACTTCTGCGATTGAACCGCTTCCCCATCAGATTTCGGCGGTCTATGAAGAGATGCTTCCTCGGCAGCCCCTCCGGTATGTTTTGGCTGATGACCCTGGCGCGGGAAAAACTATTATGACTGGGTTGCTGCTGAAAGAGCTCATTATTCGAGGAGATGTCAAACGGTGTCTTATTGTCTCCCCGGGTAATTTGGCGGAGCAGTGGCAGGATGAACTCTATCAGAAATTCCATCTTCATTTTGATATACTGACGAATGACCGCATTGAATCTGCGGCAAGTGGCAACATCTTTAATGAGCTTAATTTCTGCATTGCCCGGTTAGACAAGCTGGCGCGCAATGAAGTCATTCAGGAAAAACTGAAACTTACCGAGTGGGATCTCGTGGTGTGTGACGAGGCGCACAAAATGTCCGCAACTATCTGGGGTGGAGAGATTCGGTACACAAAGCGCTTTCAGCTTGGAAGACTGCTTTCGGATACAACGCGTCATTTCCTGCTTCTTACAGCGACACCGCATAACGGTAAGGAAGAGGACTTTCAGCTTTTTATGTCCCTGGTAGATCAGGACCGTTTTGAAGGCGTGGGAAAGACTACAAGCAACCATTCCGTTGATGTAAGTGATGTGATGCGACGGCTTGTGAAGGAGCAGCTGCTTCGATTTGACGGGACGCGGCTTTTCCCTGAGCGCATTGCCTATACAATCAATTACGACCTCTCACCCAAGGAAGCATACCTCTATCAGGAAGTCACAGACTATGTTCAGCAAGAGTTTAATCGTGCCGATCAGCTGAACAATGAACGTAAGAACACGGTTGGTTTCGCCCTAACCATCCTGCAGCGCCGCCTGGCATCTTCTCCCGAGGCAATTTACCAGTCTCTGCGTAGGCGCCGAGAAAGGCTGGAGCACCGTCTTGCTGAAGAGAAGATGGGGAAAACGGCGTCTCAGGTCAAGATCGATTCCATGGTTATTGATGATCCGGACGAATGGGAAGATCTCCCGGCGGAAGAGCTGGAGAACGCTGAGGATGCAATCAGCGATCAGGCATCGGCGGCAAGGACGATTGATGAACTACAAGCAGAAATTGCAACGCTAAAGCGGCTTGAACGCATGGCCAACGATGTCCGGATGAGCGGAGAGGATCGCAAATGGGATGAACTTTCCCAACTATTGCAGGACAACGAAAGAATGTATGACCAAAGTGGGCGCAGAGAGAAATTGATTATATTTACGGAACATCGTGATACGCTCAATTATCTGGTCGGAAAGATTATCTCCTTGATTGGAGATCCGGCTGCTGTGGTCACAATTCATGGTGCCATGCTGAGAGATGACCGCCGTAAAGCGGAGGCGCTCTTCAAGCAAGACGTTGGCGTGCGTGTCATGGTGGCTACTGATGCTGCCGGCGAAGGTATCAACTTACAGCGAGCCCACCTCATGATCAATTACGACCTGCCGTGGAATCCAAATAGGTTGGAGCAGCGGTTCGGCCGGGTCCACAGAATTGGGCAGACGGAGGTCTGCTATCTCTGGAATCTTGTTTCCAATCAAACCCGTGAGGGTATGGTGTTCCAGCGCCTTTTTGCCAAGCTGGAGCAAGAGCGCCAGTCTCTCGGCGGGCAAGTTTTCGATATTCTTGGCAAAATCACTTTTGATAATAAGCCGCTTAGGGAACTGCTTGTGGAGGCTATCCGCTACGGTAATGATCCTGAGGTGCAGGCAAGGCTCCGCCGGGTTGTGGATAATTCCTTTGACAAAGAGGCTCTGGCGAAACTTCTTGAGGAGCGCGCATTGACGGAGGATTCTTTGGATGTCCATAAAGTCGTTGCCATCCGTGAGGAGATGGAGCGAATTGAGGCTCATAAACTTCAGCCGCATTTTGTTGAGAGTTTCTTTATTGCGGCGTTCACCAAACTAGGCGGAAGGATCTCCAAACGTGAGACAGGCCGCTATGAAATTACTCATGTTCCATTTGCGGTCAGGAACCGAGACATGATTATCGGCTTTGGAGAACCTGTCATGCAGCGATATGAGCGAGTCTGCTTTGACAAACAGTTCCAAACGCTTCCTGGCCATGCTGCAGCGGATTTGATTTGCCCTGGGCACCCGCTTCTGGAAGCTGTTATCGATCTGATTCGTGAGCAAAACGCAGACACCATGAAACAGGGAGCTATATTCGTTGATGATAATGATCTCAGCACAGCCCCGCGCCTACTCTTTTACATCGAGAGTTCTGTGCAAGATGGTGTCTTAACCAAAAGCGGTACGAAACGCGTTATCTCCCAAAACCTTCATTTTGTAGAGTTGGATGAAAACGGGAATGCCAGAAACGCAGGCTATGCTCCATATCTGGACTATCGTGCGCCAAGCGAGGAAGAGCGCCAGCTGATCGCAGGATTCCTCCCCAGCCAACGGTGGTTAACCGGTGATGTGGAGTCCAAAGCCATGAACTATGCGATTGGAAATATCATCCCTCAGCATTTCTTGGCTGTTAAAGAACGTCGGGTGAAAGCTGCGGACAAGACGATGAAAGCCGTTAAGGAACGGTTGACGGCGGCCATTCAGTATTGGGATTATCGTTCCTCCGAGCTCAAAAAGAAAGAAGATGCCGGCAAGAGCAACTCTCGCCTCAATTCTCAAAATGCCGCACGCCGCGCGGAAGAATTAGAAGCAAGATTGCATAAGCGACTGGATGAACTGGAGAAAGAAAAGCAGGTTTCCGCCATGCCGCCGATTGTTATGGGCGGTGCCCTTGTTATCCCCAGAGGGCTTATCAATCGGCTGATGGGCCAACAGCCAGCTCAGTTGTTCAGCCAGGGAGATCGCAAGAGTATCGAGATGGCCGCAATGAGAGCGGTTGAGGAGATTGAGAGAAAACTGGGCTATTCCCCCAGAGATGTCAGCCTTGAGAAATGCGGCTATGACATTGAGTCGAAAATCCCAGAAACACTCGCAGACGGAAAATCAACACTGCGGTTTATTGAGGTGAAAGGCAGGACAGTGGGGGCCACTACTGTCACCGTAACCGCAAACGAGATCCTGACCGCACTTAACAAGCCAGATGAATACATACTGGCTGTCGTTGAGGTCGATGGTTCAAAAACAAAGACTGTTTACTTACAGCACCCGTTCCATGAGAAACCAGAGTGGACAGCGTGCAGCGTGAACTATGACATTCAAGACCTCAGGAGAAATAGCGTTATCCTGTTAGAAGAGGTGCTTTGCCATGCCTAAGAAACTGATAGAAGTTGCGCTTCCCCTGGAAGCGATCAATGCAGAGTCGGCCAGAGAGAAGTCTATCCGCCACGGGCACCCGTCCACCCTGCATTTGTGGTGGGCCCGGCGGCCCTTGGCCGCAGCTCGTGCTGTGATCTGGTCCAGCTTGGTGGATGATCCCTCCGAGCACCCTGAGCAGTTCCCCACCGAAGAGGAGCAGAACAAGGAGCGACAGCGCCTGTTTAACATTTTGGAAAAGCTGGTCAAGTGGGAAAACTCCAATGATCCGGAAATTCTGGATGCAGCAAAGGCGGAAATCCTGCGCTCCACCGGCAACAACCCACCCCCGTTGCTGGATCCCTTTGCTGGCGGTGGATCCATCCCGTTGGAAGCTCAGCGACTGGGCCTGGAGGCCCACGCCCACGATCTGAATCCGGTAGCGGTGATGATCAACAAAGCCATGATTGAGATACCGCCCAAGTTTGCGGGCCGTCCTCCAGTCAACCCTGAAGCCCAAAGGCAATTAGATGTTCACGGTAATTGGAAGGGTGCCAGCGGCCTTGCTGAGGATGTTCGTTATTACGGCCAATGGATGAAAGAACAGGCATTTCAAAGAATTGGTCACCTCTACCCAAAGGTAAAAGTTCCAGCAGAGCAAGGGGGTGGCGAAGCTACGGTGATTGCCTGGATTTGGGCTCGAACTGTTGCTTCACCAGACCCTGCTGCACAAGGTGCTTATGTCCCGCTTATTTCATCCAAACTATTGTCATCAAAAAACGGCGTTGATACCTATGTTGAAATTGTGAACGATGCAAGTTCAGCCGATGGTTGGCGTTTTGAAATTAAAACAGGAAAGTTAGATAAAGCAACTCATGCAAGATTGAGACTAGGAACTAAAGCTGGGAGAGGAAAAGATTTTATTTGTTGTCTAACGAACTCTGTTATTCCAAGATCGTATATTCAAGCAGAAGGCAAAGCAGGAAGACTATCGCGCCGCTTAATGGCGATTGTTGCATCGGGTAGTAATGGGAGAATCTACATATCTCCAATTCATTCTCAAGCAGTAATCGCTGACGATGTGACCTGCGAGCTTACAGCGTGTGAGGCAAGAGAATCGTTCCTGTCTGCATCAACGCCGACTCGCGCTATGATTACCGGTGGAGTATGTTCAGCATATGGACTAGACACCTGGGGAAAGCTTTTTACAAATCGTCAACTAAATGCTTTAAGTACATTCTCCGAGCTGGTAAATGAAGTCAGAAACAAGATTGAGACTGATGCAGTAGAATCAGGAATGCGTAACACTCGCATTGGAATTGCAAACGGCGGAGTAGATGCTTGGGCATATGGTGAAGCGGTATCAGTTTATTTGGCTTTTACAATAAGCAAGATGGCAGATCGGGGGTCCTCTATTTGTAGTTGGGACTCTAGTCGTGAAGGCCTACGAAATACATTTGGGAGGCAAGCAATCCCGATGGCATGGGATTATGCAGAAAGCAACCCATTTTGCAATGCTTCGGGGTGTTTCGATAATATGCTCGATTGGGTATACAAATGTATTTTGGAGTTCCCCGCCTCAACACAAGGCGAAACATGTCAATTTGATGCTCAAAGTGACTGTGGGCTGCGCGAAATTATGGTTTCTACGGATCCCCCTTACTATGATAATATTGGCTATGCTGACCTATCCGATTTCTTTTATGTTTGGATGCGCCAATCCTTAAAGTCGATTTATCCCAATCTGTTTCGCACAATGCTGGTGCCTAAAGCTGAAGAACTAGTCGCAACCCCGTATCGCTTTAATGGAAGTGTAGAAAAAGCTCGTGATTTTTTTGAGGAAGGGATGTTGCACACCTGCAAGCAGATTTATCAATATGCTCGGGAAGACATTCCAGTTACCATTTATTATGCCTACAAACAAAGTGATACTGAGACGAGTGAGGCTGAATCGAAAACGGCATCTACCGGTTGGGAAACTATGTTATCTGCGGTGATTCAGGCTGGTTTTTCGATCACAGGAACTTGGCCTATGCGTACAGAAATGGCCAATCGCTCTATTGCCTCAGGCACTAATGCTCTGGCTTCGTCCATCGTTCTAGTCTGTCGTAAGCGTGATGAAAACGCACGCACCTGCACTCGCCGGGATTTTGTGACGACATTAAAGCGCGAACTGAAACCCGCGTTGCAAAAACTTCAGCAGAGCAACATCGCACCTGTTGACTTGGCTCAGTCGGCCATTGGGCCTGGCATTGGTGTGTTCAGCCGCTATAAGAAGGTGCTGGAGTCTGACGGTTCGCCCATGACGGTGCGCAGCGCACTGCAAATCATCAATCAGGAACTCGACCTCTATTTCTCAGGCCAGGACAGCAGCATAGACAGTGATAGCCGGCTTTGCGTGGAGCTGTTCACGCAGTACGCTTTTAACACAGTGAAATTTGGCGATGCTGACGTTCTCGCACGTGCCAAAGGAACATCTGTGGCCAAGCTGGCCGGGCAGGATATTCTTTATGCGGCGAAGGGCGATGTTCGCTTGTTGACCCGTGAAGAGCTGCCCGAGAAAATCAAAACTGGCGAGCAAAATATCTGGCTGCTGACGCAGCAGCTTACCCATGCCATGGAGACGGGCGGCATCCAAAAGTGTGCAGAGATTATCGCACCCATGTTTGGCAACAATGCTGAGGAAGCGAAAAATCTTGCCTACCGTCTATATTCTATCTGTGAGCGCAAGAACTGGGCGCAGGAAGCGTATGCGTATAATGCGCTTGTTGTCGCCTGGCCGGAAATTCAGAGCAAGGCTGCTGAGCTTCAGGCGATTGAGCCTGTCCAGATCGGCCTGTTCGAATAAGGGAGGAATACCATGCCTCAAAATGTTGAACGAATCCAAAAAGGATTTAGAATCCTCCATCCCTATCTCGCTGGTTACATCGGCCAGGAGATGCGGAAAGAATATGGAGACAGTTGGTGGCAGGATGTAATGTCCGCATTGGATGACCAACTGCGGGATCTGCCATCAAGCGGAAGTTATGCTGACCTGATTGATTCTTTGGATATTGCAAACTGCCTGCGCGTTTTCGACCGGCGCTGGAATGAGATCTTCCGCAAAAAGTTGTCACTGGATTATCGCACTTGGGCGAAAGAACTCATGGGCGTCCGAAACAAAGTAGCCCACATTGGTGGCCAGGATCTGGATGATGATTATACGTGGAGAGCCTTGGATACCATGTCCAGACTCTGTGAAGCTTTTGATGATGATTCGGCCGAGGAAATTAGAACGCTTGCGCGTGAACTCCGCTATGGATCTGCCCAAGGTTCTACCACTGTAACGGCAGCGAATGCAGAGTCCTCTGCCAAGCCCACGAGTGTTGGAGTGATGACGCATCAGAATGGCTTGCCAAGCTGGA
>ERZ780203.562-NODE-562-length-39962-cov-15.957677_pt1 | contig 39962 bp, 40 predicted proteins | sample MGYA00511168_ERZ780203 | MGnify/ENA primary metagenome ERZ780203 (study PRJEB29588, sample SAMEA2156577) | human gut metagenome | biome: human gut; feature: human-associated habitat; material: faeces | place: Denmark | collected 2008/2010 ...
TTTTCAGCAAAGTTAATCAGTGTATTGCCATAATCTTCGTAAGCATCCTCTTCAAGCATCTTTAAAACAGAGGTGTCACAGGCAACCTCTCTGTCATTACGCATTTCTTTCAGAGCGTACCAAACAAGAGGATTGAACCAATATACCACTCCAGCAAGGTTCATCAAGAAACTTCCAATAGCATCATGGTGCTTGTAATGCTGCAGTTCATGTAACAGCATATACCGCATATCGGATTCGTTATAATCAGAGATCAGATGAATCGGAAGATAAATACACGGTTTCAAAAGTCCGACAATAATCGGGGATTTCAAAAATGCGGTACTGTAGACAGGAATATCTCTGTGAATCCCCATCTCTTCTAAGCAGTTATGATACAGTTTGCGGACTTCCTTGTTCTGAAGGGGAAGTGCAGATTTCTCCAAGTTGCGTAAACGGAGAGAGGATTTGATTACCAAAATAATCATTGCAAGAATACCTACAATCCATATCCCTAATAATATGTATCCGGTAATGGATGGAGTTTCACTATTTACCGAAAGGGCAAAGTCATTCATCCAATTTGCGTTCTCGGATGGATTTACACCCACAGTTTCTCCAATAGCGGTTCCGGTATTGGAGGTAGGAGAATTTCTCAGGCTGCTAATCCACGATAAAATTTGCGGAAACCCGATTAGACGGAACGGTATAAAGGGAACTACTAACAACCCAAGCAGCAGGAACCACAGATTATACTGCATCCGGCTGGACAGGTTGTTTTTGAATATCCGCTTGGCTATCAAAAGAATTCCGATGATACCGCTGATAAATACATTGCATATTAAAAAGCGTATCATAAAATTAGCCACGTTAATTTCCTCCTTTTTTTGACCTCTTGGAAAGAAGGGAACGGAGGGTGTCTATTTCTGTTTCAGACAGTCTGTCATTTTCTATATAGGCAGACAGCATGGCAGTGATATCCCCGTCATAGTATCGTTCCAGAAAAGAATTGCTTTCCTGGCCGATGTATTCGCTTTCTTTCACGACTGGGGTGTAAACAAACATGCGGCTCTGTTTTTCATAAGTCAGAGCACCTTTGGTCACAAGGCGTTTGATTAAAGTCTGTATCGTTTTCGGACTCCAGCTTGTGGTCTGTAATAATTTATCTGTTATTTCATTTGTACTGATCGGAGCATGTTTCCATACAATTTTCATAACTTCAAATTCAGCTTCAGAAATCTGTGGTAAATCACTCATTTCAAATCCCTCCTTAAATCTTACGACTGTAATAAATGTATTATAGACGTTATTTATGTGGTTGTCAATTTCAGAAAAAAGATATTGACTTGACTCTTACCTGTGTAATAATTAAAACATTACAAGAGTAAGACTTAGAGATGGCAACAAAAAGAAAAGAACCAGAATCACAACGGATTAGCTGGTTCCTTTACTCGTTTGAATTACCTCTTTTATGTATGAGTGCTAAGAGGTATTCAATTGCTGGAAGAATCTCGGCTGCCTCTTGCTCATCACATTCCTGTAGCATCAATAACAGTTTTTGTTTTTTCAACCCGTCTGTAGCAGTGTCAGGGTGGAAAATACGGTCTGCAGGAATGTGTAAATAAGCGATGATCTGGCACAATACTTCGAACTTGGGATTACCACGGTCGTTCTCAATATTTAGTATTGTACGCTCATCACAACCTATTTGTTCAGCTAATGCTGCTTGAGATAGATTCTATCCCGTGATTTATGGGGCATCCGATGAGGATGACTGGACGAGTGAAGCTACATGGTATAAAGCCAATCCTTCCCTTGGAGAAACCATTGATATTGAAAAGGTTCGAAATGCCTATATCAGTGCAAGGGAAAATGCTGCAGAAGAGAATATCTTCCGGCAGCTTCGATTAAACCAATGGGTAAAACAGTCCACACGTTGGATGCAGATGGATAAATGGGATGTGTGTGCATTTCTCGTAAATGAGGAGGAACTTATCGGAAGAACCTGCTATGGCGGTTTAGACCTTTCAAGTACATTAGATATCACGGCATTTGTACTTGTGTTTCCACCGAGAAACGATGAAGAGAAATACATCATTTTACCATACTGTTGGATACCGGAAGATAACATGAGACTCCGTGTCAGAAGGGACCATGTTCCTTATGACGTATGGACAGCAGAAGGGTGTCTTGAAACTACGGAAGGAAATGTCATTCATTATGGTTTTATAGAGAAATTTATAGAGGAACTTGGAACGAAGTACCATATAAAAGAAATTGCTTTCGACCGTTGGGGAGCAACGCAAATGGTACAGGATTTGGAAGGAATGGGATTTACTGTTGTTCCTTTCGGGCAGGGGTACAAGGATATGAGTCCGCCAACGAAGGAACTTATGAAGCTGACACTTGAGGAGCGAAGTGCCCACGGTGGGCATAAGGTTCTTCGTTGGATGATGGACAACGTGTATGTCAGACAAGACCCTGCCGGAAATATCAAAATGGATAAAGAAAAATCCACAGAGAAAATTGATGCTGCAGTCGCAACCGTCATGGCACTTGACCGTGCAATCCGTAATCAGGGTAGCGAGGGAGGTGTATATGATGGCAGAGGAATTCTTGTTTTTTAAGAAAGAAAACCTCTCCGGTAGATGGAGAGGTTTGAAGGATCATGGTTGTGTTTATGTATCGGAATAAGAACTGCATTTTTCTTCCAACATTTTGAAGTCACAGCATCTTGCAGCAAGGGAAGAATCGGGCTTGGCAATGCATTTCTGATATAATTTCATGGCTTTATTTTGCAGAGTGTCCTGAACATTGTCGATTAAAGCTTTTTCTTTCTGGAGAAGGTAGACATAGTCGGTTTTTTCTTTTTCGTTGCTGAAAGAACGGAAGCTTTCTACCTGATTATATTTTAACTGAGTAAGGCAGTTATCAGGAACCGGAATCATATTATTGATATTCAATACCGCATAAAGATATCCGGTGGATTCATCCAGGAGTTTGTGGAAATCCAGACTGTTGGACATCTTCTGATGTTTCGGTTTTGCAGAGGAAATAGGGACATAGTAGTGGAAATCTCCGATAGTAAGAAGAATTCCCCCATGGAGTTTCAAACGTTTCCCATATTCCACATATCCGATACGGGAATCAAACTGTGTCAGGTAATGGATGTATTTTTTATCGACAACGTACCAATCCAGAAAGCCTCCTGAAAAGTAAAAAAGCGGGTGGATTACTCCACCCACTGCTGTTAACCGATTGTTTTAATTGGACAATCTAACCGCTTTTAAACGAGCATTTTAACTGGACGCTCTAACCGTTGCACAGATATTTCTATCTGTGTTTTTATTATATGCAATTTACAGCAAAAAATCAATGCCTTTAATTGCTAAAATTTTATGAACTTTTTTCGATATCTATGGAATCGTTTTTATCACAGACAGGAACAAAAAGAAAGAGATAGCAGATGGGTATAAAAAGTTTGCTTGGTTTCGGTCAGGCGAGGGATAAGCCTGTACGGAATTACAGTAATGGTGAGTATTCGTTCAATTTCGGACAAAGCACCAGCGGAAAGAGCGTCAATGAAATAAGAAACATTGATAAAGGTTTATCTGATGGCTTGGAATGCATTGGTTGAGAACCGAGAGGGAGAAAATTTAACTAATGCTATTGAGTCTTCAGACATTGGGAATAAAACCTTATGTTTGCAGGCTTTTTGTTTACAGAAAAATTTTTCGTGGATATAATAAACATGACATATAGTTGTCGTGTTGTGTTAGATATGATATGTATGGAGTGTGGAAACTATGAAGACAGATAGGCTTATTGGGATATTGTCAATCTTACTGCAGGAAGAAAAGACAACGGCTCCTGAACTGGCAGAAAGATTTGAGGTCTCTCGAAGGACAATAAATCGGGATATTGAAGATCTTTGTAAAGCGGGTATTCCTATAAAAACTGCACAGGGTACCGGCGGTGGTATTAGTATTATGGATGGATATCGTATGGACAGGACGATTTTGAGTTCCAAAGATATGCAGATGATTCTTGCGGGTTTGCGGAGTCTTGACAGTGTGAGCGGAAGCAGATACTACAGTCAGCTGATGGAGAAAATCCAGACCGGATCATCAGAGTTCATCAGTGGAAGAGACTCTATGCTGATTGACTTATCTTCATGGTATAAGGGTTCTCTTGCTCCAAAGATCGAGGTAATACAGAGTGCAATAGAAAACAGGCGCATCATACGATTTAAGTATTATGCTCCGTCCAGAGAGAGCAACCGAAGGGTAGAACCATATTATCTGGTTTTCCAGTGGTCGAGCTGGTATGTATGGGGGTGGTGTTTAGAACGTAAAGATTACAGGCTGTTCAAACTGAACCGTATGGATTGTGTTGTTGAAACGAACTGTGGATTTCTGTGCAGAGATGTACCAATGCCGGATTTGTCAAATGAGAAGATATTTCCGGGTGGGATAAAGGTAAAAGCTCTTTTCACACCGAATATGAAGTGGCGGCTGGTTGAAGAATTTGGACCGAACTGCTTTACAGAAACAGACGATGGAAGGCTGCTCTTTTCAGCAGACTATACGGATATGGAAAACCTTGTGACATGGCTTATGACATTTGGAGCAAAGGCTGAGGTGCTTGAGCCGGAAGAAGTGCGGGACATTATTCGCAGGAATGCAGAGGAAATAATAAAAATCTATGGAGGATTAGGAAAATGAGATTAGACGGTTTTGAAGAGGTGGATGAAGCATATAAAAAGGCTGTGGAAAACGGTGCAACATCTGTACTTGAACCGGAACTTGAACCTTGGGGACAGAGAACCTGCTATATAGCTGATCCGGAAGGAAATCTGATAGAGATTGGTTCCTGGAATAAGCCTTATGAAGAAAAGGATCTGGAGGAGTAAGGAGTATGGCATTTGATTATAAAAAAGAATATAAAGAGTTTTATATGCCGAAAGGAACACCGTCTATTGTCAGAGTCCCGAAAATGAATTATATAGCAGTGAGAGGAAGCGGCAATCCAAATGATGAAGATGGAGAATATAAGCAGGCTATCGGCCTTCTGTATGGAATTGCATTTACGATTAAAATGAGCAAAAAGGAAGATCATCAGATTGATGGATATTTCGATTATGTCGTGCCGCCATTAGAGGGATTCTGGTGGCAGGGTGAGCGGCGTCCGGGGGACGCCATGCTGCGAACCGACCGAGCCGGCAGGCGAGACGGAGTATCCGGAATTGATTATGCTCGTAAGGAAGATTTTAAGTGGATCTCTGTTATTCGCTTGCCAGATTTTGTTACCAGGGAAGATTTCGACTGGGCTGTCAGGAAAGCTACGGCAAAGAAAAAACAGGATTTTTCTAAGGTTGAGTTTTTTTCCTATGAGGAGGGCTTATGTGTACAGTGTATGCATATCGGAGCGTATGACGATGAGCCTGCTACGGTAGATGCAATGCACAGATTTATGGAAGAACAGGGATATACACTTGATATAACGGATCAGAGAATGCACCACGAGATTTATCTGAGTGATGCGCGGAAGGTGGCACCGGAGAAACTGAAGACTGTGGTCAGACATCCGATAAGGAAGGCTTAAAGGTATGGAATATATTAGAGTTACGAAAGAAAATCTTGAAAAGGAGCACATTTGCTGTGCCATTTCCAACAATAAAGATATTCAGGTATCATCAAAGAAGGCATGGCTTGCGGATAGATTTGATGAAGGTCTTGTGTTTCTTAAGAGTGTAGAACGTGGCAAGTGCTTTATTGAGTACATACCTGCGGAGTGTGCATGGAATCCAATCGAAGCACCTGGTTATATGTATATTAATTGTTTGTGGGTGTCCGGATCTTTCAAAGGTCATGGATATTCAAGTGACTTACTTTCCGAGTGTATTGAGGACAGCAAAGAAAAGGGGAAGGAAGGCCTATGTATTCTTGCGGCAGCAAGGAAAAAGCCATTTCTGGCCGATCCGAAGTTCCTAAAATATAAAGGATTTGAAGCTTGTGATGAGGCTGATAATGGAATCCAGCTATGGTATCTGCCATTTGAAGAGAAAACTGAGCCACCGGTGTTCAAGGAATGTGCAAAACATCCTCATATAAATGAACGTGGCTATGTTCTTTATTATACAAACCAATGTCCTTTCAATGCAAAGTATGTACCAATCCTGGAAGAAACCGCTCAGAAGAATGGCATTCCATTCAAGGCTGTGAAGATCGAAAGTAGGAAGGATGCTCAGAATGTACCAACACCGATCACGACTTATGCGCTATTTTGCGATGGGGAGTATGTTACGAATGAGCAGATGAATGATAAGAAATTCTTAAAGCTGGTGGGAAGAGAGGAGAAAACAACATTGGTTGAACAGCAGTTGGAATAATGATAAAATTTTGTTGGGACAAAAGATCAAACGAATTCTTTGCGGAGAGGTGATGTTGAAATGTCAAAGAAATTAACGGAAAAATCATTGGAAAAGAAGCTTCATAATATGGGTACAGAGGAACTAATTCAAATAATTATGAGTTTATACCGATCAAATAAATCAGTAGAGCAAAGCATTAATCTACAAATTATTGGAGATACATATGGTAATGAATTACTTGAAAAGTACAAAAAGAGGATATACAAAATATTTAATCCATCAGATATTGTTCGTATGGGATTTTCTATTGATACTGCGCAACAGGTGTTAGCAGAATTTGCAGATATATGTGTGAATGATAATGGAAAGTGGTATGGAGATCTGGCATTATATTTTGCGGAATGTGCAACTGATTTTACATTGGGTTACGGAGATATCGATGAAGATTTTTACGAAGTACTTGGAGATGCTTATCATGATGCAATAGTTGCAGCAGGTCAGGATGAAGAATTATATAAATTATGGAAGGACAGGCTGGAAAGTGTTTTACATGATTTTGCAGGCTTCGGCTGGGGGATGGAGGAGTATATATGTGAGGAATATTATTCGCTACCATGGATACAGGAGGATAACGGATGAGCAGGAAAGTACGCAGAGTGCGGTTGTTCTTGATGCAGGAGAAATAAGGGATTTGCCAATGGAAGATATCCGGATGGTTCTAAGAGGTGCAGATGAGCTGATTTCAACTGGCGGGAGAAGTATGCTGGCTAAAATATTAAAGGGTTCAAAGGATAAAAAGATATTAGAATATAAACTGAATGAATGCCCTGCTTATGGATATTATCATGACATGAAATTAGATGATATCAGCAAGTGCATTGATTGGATGATTAAGAAAGATTACCTCAGGATTAAGTATGATTATCGCCTTCCGTTATTAGTGTTTTCAGAAAAGGGATGGGAAATAGAGAAAGAAACATTTGCGGAAGAGCTTTATAAGAGATTTTGTCTGGATATAAAAGAAAAGAATGCCCGTATCATTTTTGAAATGAAAGATGTAAACAGACAGGTTGTCATGCTTGTTCTTGATAAAATAGAAAAAGACGGAACAGAGGAATTTTTAACCTGTTTAGAAGCATGGAAGCTGATGGAAGTAAAGAAGATTGCAGTTCGGATTGCAGAGGTTGAAAATACGATTAAAAACAGAGCAAAGCTATCAGAGTAGAAAAGAGTAAGAATTTATAGAAAGCTGGAAAGTGAGGTAAGTTGATATGGCAAATGATATCGTTTACTATCAGGATGTGATTACTGATATAAAGGGAATTATTTCATCTGGTCGTGAAGTGGCTTATAATGCAGCAAATAAAGCTATGGTGCTTACCTATTGGCATGTAGGTAAGCGTATTGTGGAACAGGAACAGAAAGAGCAAAATATGGTCAGGATTTAATTGAGGCATTAGCGGATGAACTCACAAAAGAATATGGAAAAAGTTTTTCAAAAAGAAATCTGCAATATTTTCGTAAATTCTATCTTGCTTTTCCAGATGAGCAGATTGTGAACGCATGCGTTCACAATCTGAATTGGTCTCATTTTAGAGCACTTTTACGTGTGCCGGATGAGAATGCCAGAAAGGCAGAAAGAAATATTTTATATGCAGCATCCAGCATTGTCTGAAAACGAAAAAGAAGGTATGGAAGAATAATAAAGCATTTCATACAATCCAGTTGTATGGAATTATGGACAACTGAAATAGACGGATTTTTAGACACAGGAGATGAAAAACCATGAAAAAACAGCAGAAATGTTACCTAGCGATCTGCGCATTGCCTTTGTACTCATCATACTATCAAGGGGAACACTTGCTCCGGCACAGACCATGGAAGGATTTTTCTTAGGAGAATCAATCCCTGTAAATGAAAAATTATCCGAGATATTTCTTCAACTGCATATAAGTGAGAAATCCGGACGAGGAGTCCCTAAGATTACGGAAATGTACGGGAAAGATGCATTTTCATTTAGAGAGAATTCCATTGTTGTTACTATCCCATTTGAGAGAATAAATAAGGTTGGGAATAAAGTTGGGAATAAGAAACCATTAAATTCCAGAAGGCAAAAAATTATTTCAGAAATGAGAGACAATCCAAACATTACAACTGCAGAACTTCATAATATATTAGGGGTGAGTGAAATAGCAGTAGAAAACAATATATCATTTTTAAGAGAAAATGGTTATATAGAGCGGGTTGGCTCAAAAAAGGCAAGATACTGGAAAGTATCGTAAGTGTTGTAAAACTATAAAAACGAAGATAAGGTGTAATCGGATAACAAAAGGAAGGTGTAGAGTTATGAAATTATATGATAAGCAGTTTCCACTTGCTGCCGATGAGCGCCACGGTAGTTGCAGACGAAACCGTTTCATTTACCGAAGCCTGTATACGAGAATTTACTGGCGCTTGTCAAAGACAAAGACTATTTTGTGATTACCACCAATGTTGACCACTGCTTTCAGAAAGCAGGCTTTGATAAAAAGCGTCTGTTCTGCCCGCAGGAGATTGAAAAGCAGGCAATTTGCATCAATCGTGATATAGGAGAGGCTCTAATTGAAGTATAAGCCCCAAGAACATAAAGACCGCAGGTTTAATGCCTGTGGTCTTTTAACTACTTTTTGTGCTTCACCGGAAGCAGACGGAGCTGATTATGTTGAGCACAATAAACACGTAACCTCGAATGACTACATGGTTTCATCCGTACACAGGGATGCCAGCGTTGGAAGGTCTGTAACGGTTAATCTGCCGCGGGTGGTAGATAGAATTCCTCTGCTTCGCAAGTCAGTCAGTTCACGTGTTATTTGAACTCGGCTCATGCCGAGAATATCCGCAATATCTTCCTGTGTCATCTCAATGACCAGCCCAGAGTTAGAAGGTTGATTCATGGTCAGCAGGTACAGGAGATTGCAGAGCTTCACCTGCGAGGGGTTAAATTCCTGATGGATGGTTTCAAAGAGAAAGCGGTTGACGTACATTGAGTACCAGTTGACAACACTTTCAGCCAGTGCGGTATTCTTCTCAAACATCGCTTTAAATTGCTGCACTCTCCAAAACCTCGATTTTGGAGAGTGCAGCAGTCGTTAAAGCCTGCTCAATACGGAAGTCATTTGTGTGATAACCGGGGAAAAGCGTCCCTGGTCCGTGAAAACTGATGATTTTTCGTCGCCCGTTTTCGTGCTCGGAAAAGTGAACGGATGCACCGGATACATAGTATTGGACACGATCATATGGCTGTCCGGGCTTCCAGAGATAGTCACCTTTCTGAAATATTCGCTTTGTGTGAGGTTGAGAAAGGAAGTATTCGTAAAAAGAGCGGAAGTCATCCGCAAAGTAATATCGTGGTTTCAACATGAAAATCACCTCACTCTCGGAAAAGTTTGAAGATATTATACCGCGAGATGATGAACTTTTTTATGTAAGAATGTAAAGAACAGGAGGATACGATGTATATTGTTATGATTACCGGCAGTCCGCACAGACATGGAACATCCGCACTGCTGGCAGATGAATTTATCCGTGGGGCAACGGAAAGTGGGCACACTGTTTTTCGCTTCGATGCTGCTTTTGAATGTGTGCATCCCTGTATTGGTTGTGATACCTGTCGGTGTGGAAAAAAGCCATGTGTGTTTCAAGACGGCATGAATTACCTTTACCCGGAACTCAAAAAAGCAGACATGATTGTTTTTGTTTCGCCGCTTTATTATCACGGACTGTCTGCACAGATTAAAATGGCAATCGATCGGTTTCACGGGATTGATGACGATTTGGTAGGCACAGATAAAAAAGCAATTCTGCTGATGACAGCGGCAAGTACTGTCGAGAGTATTTATAATGGTGCCGTCGGCAGCTACATGGAAACTCTGAAATACCTCGGATGGAAAGATTGCGGAGTTTTGCTTGCATATGGCTGCTATGGACGGGATGCCATTGAAAAGACAAACTATCCGCAGAAAGCATATGAAATGGGAAAGGCGGTGCAGGATTTGTTATTGTGGAAGCCTGCTCAGTTTTGAGAATGCCGGAAAACAGGGATACGCTCTGTTTGGAGAACGATGACTGCATTCCCGGAATGAAACTCCTTGCAGATGTCATTCATCGTTATTCTGCCGTTGCATTGGTGCAGATTATGCTGACCGGACTTTCTACGATGAAGGAGAACCGCATTGACGAAATCACCCGCACAGATTTTCTGCGGTACAAGAACGCTTTTGCTTCGGCAGCGCTGCGCTGTCAGAAAGCCGGTTTTGATGGGATAGAACTCCATGCTGCCCATGGAATGTATCTGGATGAAGTCATCGAAACGAGTGAACGGATGGACGAATACGGAGGCAGCTTTGAAAACCGTGTCCGTCTGCTTACAGAACTGATTGCGGAAATCAGAGAAAAGTGCGAAAAAGACTTTATCATTGCTGTCCGCTTTGGCAATCCAAACTACGAAGAACTGCTGAAAACAGCAGATGCCGTTCAAGCAGCAGGCGGCGATTTGCTTGACGTATCTTCCGGTATGGAACGCTATCTGGATGTACCGATTGGATTCACGCATGACAGCAAAGTGTATGCCGCATCTCTCGTGAAAGCACATACAAAGCTGCCGGTCATCTGCGTCAGTAGTATCTTTACCGGCGATGAGGGCGAAGCGATTCTGAAAGAGGGTTTGGTTGACATGATTGCCGTTGGACGGGGATCTCTGGCAGACCCGGCGTGGGCAAGAAAAACGCTTGCAGGCGAATCCCCAAATCCTTGCCTGCGCTGCAAAAGCTATATGTGGTATATGGATGGAGCGTTATGTCCTGCAAGAAGAAAGGAAAACGAAAAAACATGAGCTATGAGGTAAAAATTACTGTTGTGAAAAGAGGCTATGAACTGGATTTAGCAGAACGTTTTCTTGCCAATCCGCAGGCAGGAAAATGTTCGGTTTTTCATGACGGTCAGGAATTTCTGGTTACAAAAGAGAATTACGATAATTTTCCATACGAGAATCATTTTTGCGTTGCCGCGTGGGATGTAATCAAAATCAAAGTTTACGCGGCACTGCAAGGTGGAAATTTTTATTGGGCTGGTTGGATGAAAGATCAACGGCAGCAAATCCTTTGCTGTGACGACGGCATTCGTCCAGTAGTTTTTCTGCTGGAACAAATCAAAATCATACAGGGGGAATGACCGATGCAGGTGTTATTGGTAAACGGAACCGCTTGTGGTTACTAACACAACCTTTATTCAAAGAGCGTATGACCAGATTTCCCATGATGTATGTATTAACAATAGTTCTGTTACGATTCTCTTAAACTACAATTCTTTTGACAGTTTGACAGATGTTACGCATCTTGGAATTTTTGGACTGGCGGCTTACACGAATGTTCCGAATCTGGTAGTGCTTGCACCTACCTCAAAAGATGAATATCTTGCTATGCTTGATTGGGCAGTTGATCAGAAGGAACATCCGGTTATGATTCTCATCCCCGGAAATCAGGTAACCTATCGTGAAGCAGATAAGGATTTTAACAGACTGAATCATTTTAAAGTGGAAGAAGCTGGTGAAAAGGTTGCAATTCTGGCACTTGGTGATTTTTATCAGCGTGGTGAACAGCTCAGTGCAAAAATAAAAGCAGAACTTGGCTTTACGCCGACATTGATCAATCCTCGTTTTGCTTCTGGTATTGACAAAGAATTACTGGAAAGTCTTTCCGAAAGACATCAGATGGTAATAACCATGGAAGACGGTATTTTAAGCGGCGGTTTTGGCGAGAAAATAGCTTCCTTCTATGGTAGTTCTGATATGAAAGTGAAAAATTACGGACTTGATAAGAAATTTTATGACCGATATGACCCAAATGAATTACTGAAAGAGGTTGGCATGACACCGGTTCAGATTATTGCGGATATTTGCAATCAGATAAAATAGAAATTGGGAGGCTGGAAGTAGTGACACCAGAATTGTAATTCCGGGTTCAAGCAATCCTGATCACATCATGGAGAACACGCAGTTGTATGATTTTGAATTAACTGACGAAGAGATGGAGCAGATTGAGGCTTTGGAAAAAAATGAGAAGCATGACTGGTACTAAGATTGAAGAATAAAAAGATAAGGTGATGGAAATGAAGATATTAGTATTAAATGGAAGTCCACATCCACAGGGAAGTACAAAAGATATGGTTAATGCATTTAAGAAAGGAGCTGAGAGTGCAGGACATATCGTTGATGTGGTGGATGTATGCAAAAAGAAGATAGGTGGGTGTTTGGCATGTGAATACTGTCATAGCAAAGGACACGGTGAGTGTATTCAGAAGGATGATATGCAGGAAGTATATAATCTTTTGAAAGAAGCAGAAATGCTTGTTATTGCATCGCCCATTTATTATCACGGCATATCCGGTCAGCTAAAATGTGTAATCGACAGATTTTATTTTGCGGCATATCCGAGAGGACCGAAGAATTTGAAAAAAGTTGCCATGATACTTAGCTCCGGAGATGCTAATATGTATGAGGGTGCTCTTTTCTCGTTCAAAGGAGACTTTCTGGATTATCTTGGACTTGAAAACATGGGTGTGTTTACAGCATATGGGTCTGAAAACAAGAGCGAGAAGAAGAGAGAAGAACTAAGGGAGTTCGGAGCATCGCTGCGTTAGGTAAATTCCATTTGGCGAGATGTCGATAGACCATAAAATTGTTTTTTTCTTTGTTGCCATTTGTAACGATGAGGAGGGGCGACTTATAGTCTGGATTGGTTATCAGGTGGGGAAAATCTACCGGAAATATTGCTGGGATATCATCAGTATTATGGTGACGATAACGAGTACAGCTATTGCAATCTACTTCGGAAAATGGATAAAATCAATCATTCCGATGAACCTTATTCTACTGTTACTTCTTGTGCACGTGGTCTATATCGGAATCCGATGTTATGTGAAAGACTGGCGGGAGGAACGAGGATATTACTAAAACAAAAAGAAAACAGGAAGATTTTGTAAAGTATCTTCCTGTTTTTTCTAAAGCAGACTATTGATTGTATTTATATTAAGTTTTCAACAACAATGTAACTATTGAAATTACATCTGTTTTTTGATATGATTACTGTCAAAGAGAGGTGTTTATAATGCAGATTTCAAGCAGATTTACAATGGCAATCCATATGTTTGCCTGTATAGATACATTTTCGCATCAGAAGATGACTAGTGATTTTATGGCAGCAAGCATTGGAACTAATCCGGTGATTGTTCGTAAAATATTGCAACAATTAAAGGCTGCTGGTCTTATTGAAGTTGCAAGAGGGACAGGCGGTGTGACAATTACCAGACCATTGGAGCAGATTACATTCCTTGATGTGTATAAAGCAGTGGAATGTGCACCAGATGAAGAACTGTTTCATTTTCATGAGAATCCCAATCAGAAATGTCCGGTAGGAAAGAATATTCACCATGTTCTTGATAAGAGACTGTTAGAAGTACAGAAGGCAATGGAGGAAAAACTTTCAGAAATGACACTTGCTGATGTGAAAAAAGATATTGCAGTGTATACAGAGGAAGAGTAGCCTACAGAAGGCTTCGGATGAGTGATTATATCATCACAATTTCCGGAGCCTTTTCGTTTTTCATAATCAATGTAAAATTTTCAAAAGGAGTTGTAACAAAAAAAGTTACAAAAAATTTGATGTAACTATTGACATTACATTAAACGGATGATATTGTATAGCTACAAGATGTAATAATCATTGTTACGACATATCAAGGAGGTAATTTAAAATGCAGAAAATAGTAGAATTTTTACAGAAAAACCCGGTTCAGTATTTAGCAACCGTCGGAAGAGATGGAAAGGCAAAATGCCGTCCATTCATGTTCTGTTTTGAGCAGGACGGAAAGCTTTGGTTCTGTACTAACAACACAAAGGATGTTTACAAGGATATGTTAGCAAATCCTGAAGTAGAAGTATCAGTATCTTCCCCTGAATACGCATGGATTCGCCTTCATGGCAAAGCAGTATTTGAGGACAACAAGAGTGTAAAGGAAGGATGCATGAACAATCCTATCGTTAAGGGACAGTACCAGACAGCAGATAATCCTATTTTTGAGGTATTCTATCTTGAAAATCCGCATGGTTTAATCGCAGATTTCTCTGGAAATCCACCTTATGAATTTTAAAGATAATTAACAGAAAAAATTACAGTCTTCGGGGCAAGGTGTAATTCCTGACCGGCAGTATAGTCTGCGAGCAAAAGCTGATATGGTGCAATTCCATAACCGGCGGTAAAGTCCGGATGAGAGAAGATATGATAAAACAAGTCCCGCAGGGAATCCCGTCCTGCGGGCTGTTTTAAATTCAGGCATTACCATGATGATATATAAAAAACTTACACCGATACTGAAAGGAGAGACTTGGAAATGACAAAAATGGATTATCTTGAACTTCTGGTGGATGAAATTCATTCAACAACAGTTGCAACGATAGGTTCAGATGGACATCCTCAGACAAGAATCATAGATATGATGTACTATGATGAAGAAGGTGTGTATTTCCTTACAGCAACGGGAAAAGCATTTTATGACCAGTTAATGGAGCAGCAGTATGTGGCAATATCCGCAACAAAAGACAAAATTGCGGTGTCTCTGCGTGGAAAAATAAAGAACATCGGAAAAAAGAATCTTGATATTATGTTTGAAAAAAATCCATATATGAAGAAAATCTATCCGGGAGATACGAAAGACGCAATCGAAGTGTTTCGGCTGTATGAGGCACAGGGAGAGTATTTTGATATCAGCAATCCATCCAATATTGTGAGGGATACTATAACAATTGGAAAAACCGAGGCAGTTCAGACAGGGTATTTTATTGGAAAAGAATGTATTGGATGCAAACTGTGTTACTCTGTATGTCCGCAAAAATGCATTGATATATCTTCAGTTCCGGTTACTATCAACCAGAATCATTGTCTGCATTGCGGAAGATGTGCAGAAATTTGTCCGAAGCAGTGTATTGAGAAAAGAGGTTCATTATGATTTTTAAGAAAATCAGAAAAGGGCATGCTGACTGGAGAAACTTTTTATGTAGTACTCCGGCAAGGGATTATGTATTCCAAAAGGATGCATATGAAGACCAGATTGACAGGGCAGCAAAGAATATAAGAAATACAGACTGTGTTATAATCGGGGCAGGAGCCGGGGCATCGACAGCTGCGGGAATCCAATATGGTGGTAAAAGGTTTACAGACAATTTTGCAGAATTTATAAAAAAATACGGTGAGTACTACATGACAGATATGTATGCAGCCGGATTTTATCCATATCCGTCTGAGGAGGCAAAGTGGGGATACTGGTCAAAACATGCATTGATGAACCGCTTTGATCCTCCGGCATTGCCGCTTTATACAGAGCTTTATGATATTGTAAAGAACAAAGAATATTTTGTACTTACAACCAATGTGGATCATCAGTTTTATAAAGCGGGATTCGATGAAAAAAGAATATTTGCAACACAGGGAGATTATGGGAAAATCCAGTGCCGGAAAGCCTGTCATCCAAAGACTTACGATGCAAAAGACCTGTTTCGTAAAATGGATAAAGCAAGAAGAGGCTGCCTGATTCCATCAGAACTTGTACCAAAATGTCCGGTGTGTGGCGGCAATATGGCTATGAATCTCCGTTGTGATAATTATTTTGTGGAAGATGAAGCGTGGCATGAGGCAGCTGACAGGTATGCGGGTTTTCTGGAACAGAATAAAGATAAAAAGGTTGTTCTTTTGGAACTTGGAGTTGGATTTAATACGCCGATTATTATACGTTTCCCTTTTGAGAAGATGGTGAGGGAGAACTCGTCTTATAGTTTGATACGCTTGAATATGGATGAAGCGGTAGTTCCGGAAAGCTTCGGGGAACGTGCAATCGGTATTGGCGGTGATATGGCAAAGGCAATTACTGATATAAAGGGGCTGGTATTATGACACAGGATGAGCGAAGAGAATATCTGATTCAGTATCTTTTAAAAGAAGAAATACCGTTTGGCAGACAGAACATTCCTATGGATAAGCAGGGGCAGGAAAATCTGCTCCGCTCACTTATGAATGTCAGACCGCCAAGACCAATCAGTAATGATTTTTTGAAAATACAGGATGAGTATCTTACAGAAAGAAATATAGAGCGTGGAATCACAGATGTTGACACGCTTGCACCTGTAAAATCCGATTCGAGATTATATATCTGGCAGGGGGATATTACCACTTTGAAATGTGATGCGATCGTGAATGCGTGTAACTCACAGATGCTTGGTTGTTTTTCACCGATGCATGCCTGTATTGATAACTTTATTCATACTTATGCTGGAATGGAACTTCGTCTGAAAATGCATGAAATTATGGCAAAGCAGGGGCATGAAGAAGAGACCGGCAAAGCAAAGATAACATCGGGATACAATCTTCCGACAAAATATATTCTTCATACGGTAGGACCTATTATACAATGGAAAGTCACAAAAGAAGATGAAGACCTGTTGGCAAGCTGCTACACAGAGTGCCTAAAGCTTGCAGCTGATACTGGTGTGGAATCTATTGCATTCTGTTGTTTGTCTACAGGTGTATTCCGTTTTCCACAGCAACGAGCTGCTGAGATTGCAACGAACACTGTAAAGCAGTATCTTAACAAAGACAGCAGAATAAAAAAGGTAATCTTTAATGTGTTTAAGGATGAAGATTTAAAAATATACAGTGGATTGTTATAAGCGTCTGTTGAAATATCCGATAAATCTTATTGTACTGTTATTGCCTGAGAATGTGATTTATATTGGAATCCGATGTTAAGTGAAAGACTGGTGGGAAGAACGAGAATATTATTAAAAAAAGTGGACAGTTCACTAATTGGGGGCCGTCCACTGAGAGAACGGCGGTTAGTCACCGTCTCCTACTCAATTTTTAACAGGAAATATTAAAGTTCAAGTGAGTTTGTGAAACTTTTTCTGTAAATAGCTAATAACAGCAAGGTCTTCTATGGTAAAATATAAATCATAGGAGGCCTTTTATTATGGCAAGAAGAGAAAAGAAACCTGTACACAAAGTAGTAATGACAGAAGGAAAGCGAAACATCATTCAGCAACTTCTTCAGGAGTATGATATTGAAACCGCTGAAGATATCCAGGATGCGCTTAAGGATCTGCTTGGCGGCACCATCAAAGAGATGATGGAAGCAGAAATGGATGACCATCTTGGTTATCAAAAATCCGAACGTTCTGATAGCGATGATTACCGCAATGGATATAAATCAAAGCGTGTAAACAGCAGCTATGGCAGCATGGATATTGATGTTCCACAGGATCGAAAATCAACATTTGAGCCACAGATTGTAAAGAAGCGTCAGAAAGATATTTCTGATATCGATCAGAAGATTATTTCTATGTATGCAAAGGGAATGACCACTCGCCAGATCTCGGAAACAATCGAAGATATCTATGGTTTTGAAGTATCAGAAAGTTTCATATCTGACGTGACAGATAAAATACTTCCTCAGATTGAAGACTGGCAGAACCGTCCACTGGATGAGGTATATCCGATCCTTTCCATCGATGCAATCCATTATTCTGTGCGGGATAATGGAGTCATTCGTAAACTTGCAGCTTATGTCATTCTGGGTATTAATACAGAGGGCAAAAAGGAAGTCCTGACCATTACAATCGGTGACAATGAAAGTGCGAAATACTGGCTTTCAGTCTTAAATGAACTGAAAAATCGAGGAGTTAAGGATATCCTGATCATCTGCGCCGACGGCCTTACAGGCATTAAGGAAGCGATTGCAGCAGCGTTTCCAAAAACAGAATACCAGAGATGTATTGTTCATCAGGTAAGAAACACTCTGAAATACGTTCCGGATAAGGATAGAAAAGCCTTTGCTACAGACTTAAAAACCATCTACCAGGCTGCTGACGAGCAGAAAGCTCTGGCTGCCTTAGAGCGTGTAACTGAAAAATAGACTCCCAAATACCCGAATTCCATGAAGCGTTGGAAGGACAACTGGGATGCTGTTTCCCCTATTTTTAAGTTTTCAACCACTGTCAGAAAGGTCATTTACACGACAAATGCGATAGAATCACTGAATTCCACCTACCGGAAGCTGAATCGCCAAAGGAGCGTATTTCCAAACGATACCGCCCTGTTAAAAGCCCTGTATTTGGCCACTTTTGAGGCTACGAAAAAGTGGACTACCACAATCCGGGATTGGGGCCAGGTCTATGGAGAACTGAGTATTATGTACGAAGGACGCTTACCTGAATAATCAAAAGACAGCTTAAAAAGACAGGTGGGAAACCGCCTGCCCTTGACATGCCTGTAAGCAACTGTTATATATAAAACAAGGGCGATAAGCCTAATCCGTAAGCTTATTGCCCTTAATTATCATAGAAGAATCTTATTTACAGAGATTTTCTCATACACTCGGGAAGAACGCCATGCGAAGCTAGCAGTTGGAAGTAGCATTACATTCGTTGATTTTATTTGGAGTACATATGAGAAATAAAAGTAAATCGGTATGTCACACGGTTTAATGAAAAATGAAAGCTTTTCTTGATATTATGCGGGATGAAAATGATAAAAAGTGTCCTATATGTCAGAATTAAACTGATGTGCTAAAATTTGATACCAGATATTTAATAAATAAATGAGGAGCGGATTAGTACGAAAGAAGCATATAAATATAATCAATATACAAAACAAAATGTAAGACACAAAGCAATTTATAAAGCAGTAGAAATTTTAACGGCAAAAAGAGAACAGTCATGTTGCGTTGAGAGAAATTATGTGCGCAAAATATATGATTATTATACTTTATCAGAAGATATTAGCCAAAATAAAATGGAAGCTGAGAAAATCAATATTTCTTATATAACAAATTGGGAAAAATTACACGATTCATTAATAGGTACAAAAAGACCAGAAGAGTTGATGGTTTGCTATTTGAGTGGTCCAGAGCCAAGTAATGATTTTAAGGAATTAACTAATTTGGGAGTATTACCTCAAAATATATGGGCTTTTGAATCTGATACTCAAGCATATAAACAGGCAATAGCTGATTTTGAGCGAGGAGAGTATCCTCAGCCTAGAATCTTAAAGCAAAATATTGAAACTTTTTTTCAGCAGACACCTAAAAAATTTGATATTGTATATATAGATGCATGTGGAAGTGTACCATCTGCTCAACATTCATTAAGATGTGTTTTAACATTATGCTTAAATCATCGCTTAAATTCACCAGGAGTAATTATAACAAATTTTGCTATGCCTGATATTACGAAGGATACAATCAATGATTATTATGAAGTAGTATCGCAATATATGTTTTTTAAGAAATATCCTTCTGAAGATTTTGAAATAAATGAATACGGAATTGTAAGTGAAAAATATAAGCAGCTTTTAATAAAAGTGAGAGAAAATTTTAGTTACTATTATGGAGAATATATATCAGCAATTCTGCGAGATATTCCAGCAGTTATAGTTCCATTAGAAAGAATTGCACGTAATCCATATCTAAATCAAATATTAAATTTGACAACAATAGATAGTAAAAACGATGAAGAATTTATCTATTTATCAAAAGGAAATTCTATAGCAAGATATTTTTTTACAGTAAATTATCTTTTGAAGAAGAAAATTTTAGGAGAAAAAAGTCAATATTTTCTAGGAGAAATAGGCGATTATAGCGATTTGTTAAAAGGACTAAAAATAATTGTACTATTAAGAAATGGAGAAATTAAATTAAAAGAGGATGTTGAGGAAATAAAGAACTTTTTTGAAGCAGAAGGAAATGTATATCAATTCTTGGACAAACCACATAGTAATTTGTTCTTTGATATTATACTCAATCAACTGTCCTATCCGATGCATAATAATGTTTTACATACTGCACGATATCATTATATAGCGAAGACGAATCTTATGTTTACAGATGTGACAATATATGACGAATGTAGATACATTTATGAATGGCTTCCAGGTCTTCATCAAATTATATCCTCTTTTAGAGATAAATCTTGGCAGTATGTTTTTCGATTTGCATTAGATGGCTTGGTAAAAATGAGACAAAATTATAATAATGAATTCTTTTTTCAAGGGTCAATTATTTCGAACTCCGTTGATGGATTTTCGAGAAAAAAATTACAGGAAAGAGTGCAGATAAAATAATTATTTAAACTACAGGAGAGATTACAATGTCAAATATACAGTTGGATTATTCTGATATTACAGATATTTTTAAGGAAAAGTTGAAGATTGACAATATTGTTAAAAAAGTTTCATCAATTTTTTTAAATCAGAGATATTCAGGAAAAATAAATTATAAACCATATTTTCAAAGAAATTATGTATGGGATGAAGAAAAAGCTACATATTTCATTGAAAGTATTTTATTAGGAACGGAAATTCCACCTTTGGTTTTATTTCAAACTAAAGATAAAAATGAGGTTATAGACGGAAGACAAAGATATGAAACCATAAAGCGCTTTTTAGAGGATAAACTTGTCTTAAAAGGTAAAGGATTACATAGTCTAAAAGTACTTGAAGGGAAGAAATACAGCCAGTTAGATGAGAGTACCAGGGAATTATTTGAAGATACAAGGATTCGTATCTTACAATTTAATGTAGTTGATGAGCCAAAATTAGATGAAGAAAAAGAGGAAAAAATAAAAAAGGAAATTTTTAGACGATATAATTCTGGAATTACACCATTGCAGAAATATGATATTGACAGAGCAGCATATATTGATGATAATCTGTCAAATCAATTGTACAGCAAAATATATAATGATAATAAACTTTATGATTTTTTATGTGAGATCATCCTTCCTAAAAGTAAAAAGAAAGCAAATAAAAGGGACAAAGTAAATATAGTGGTTTCTTTAGTTAGAAATCTTATAACGCTACCCCTGATTCCGATATATAGTTATTCAAAAGGCAGTTCAAAAGCGGAAATAATATGTAAATATTATTATGCTCAAGTGGCAAATGAAAATGAAACAAAAATATTGGATAAATTTACTACGGTTATAACATATTTAATTAAATTTAATGCAATATGTAAAGAGAAGAATGCTTATTTATGCAATAATAATTTATTTTATGAAGTTTTATATTGGGCAATAGATATTGTTTTGGATAATGGTAAAGAAATTAGTGATGATCATATTGAAAAAATATTTGAGTATATCAATAATGCAGAATGTTATCCGAAATTATGGAATCATATAATAAATAATTCTCAGAAAAGTATGGAGTTGATTTTTGAATCCACTGGTAGTCATTATTATTCTGCGATTAATAATAGATATAATTTTATTGCAAACATATTCCAAGATATTTTTGAAATTGATTTTCAAAAATATATGAAAAATCCTGATGTTTTTTCGAAAATGATGGAGTCTACAGGTGAAAAAGATGAAATTTCACATTATAAAATTAATAAACCATTACCTGAGACCTTAACTATAGAAGATATTATTTTAGATATGAAAAAAGCTAGATTTTTGATAAGACCTAATTATCAAAGATCTGAGGTTAAGAATATACAAAAAGCCTCTTATTTGATGGAAAGTATTTTGTTGGGAATAAATATACCACCATTATTTATTTATAAAAGAGGAGATAAGATAAAAGAAGTGGTAGATGGTCAACAACGTTTACTTACGATATTGGGATTCCTGGGAAAAACATATATAGATGAACGTGGAGAGACGGTTTGCACTGATAAGAATAAATTTAGATTATCCAAATTGAAAATACTTTCTGAATTAAATGGGAAAACTATAGAAACGGTGGGAGACAAATTTGAAGAGAAAATTTTAGAATTCCCGATGGACATTATTGAAATAGATGCAGAACAGAATCCTGACTTTAGCCAAATAGATTTATTTTTACGCTTGAATACAAAACCATATCCTATAAAAGAAAATACTTTTGAAATGTGGAATGCATATATAGATAAGGATATAGTTATAAAAGTAAAAGATATTGCAGCCAAATATGAAAAAAGAGTTTTTAGAGCTAGAGATAATCGAATGAAATTAGAAGAATTAATAACATCATTAGGATATCTGGATTATAGGATGAATCAACCACATACAGAAATAATAAATCTTTTAAATATCTATAAACGAAATGATAGAATGTGCGCTAGGATCATGAGCAAAGATAATGTTACAAAAACATTGAGTGAGTTATCAAATACTAATCCTAAGGCATTTGTTGAAGCACTTGAAAATGTAGAATTATTTGTAAATAAAATATTAATATTGATAGAAGACGATCCTGAAAAATTAAGGGAGTTGTTCAATCATTCCAAGAAAGGAGTTCAATATAAAACAGATCAGAATTTTTATTTTTTATGGGCTTTGCATTTTAAAATTTCTATAGAAGAACTTCAAAAAAGAAAACGAAAAGAATTTAGGAGGATATCAAAAATTTTCTCTCTGATTCAAAAGACACCAGCCGATTATACAACGGAAATGTTTTTAAGGGAATTATAAAATAAAGGAACTGATATATTCCCGAATACGACCGAGAGGACAAAAACGGCAGTGGATCAAGTCGGACGAACCGCCCGGCAAATGGCATACTTTCTGTCCTTCGTGCCATGTGGAGACGGTATGCCTTTTGAGCAACCGAAAACCAGATACCACGGTAAAACTCAGCGTGGATATGGATGATTACTATCGTATTATAAATGGTAAAGATGAGAAAGGATGATTTTGCTATAGTGACTCGTTCACGTTGATAATATATCTGATTTTGGAGGAAAATTAATTTATGGATAAAGAAAAAGCAGATATGATTATTTATACGACAGAGGATGGTCTGACGAAAGTTGAAACTACTTTTGATGGTGATACAGTTTGGTTGTCTATTGATCAGATGGCAGAATTGTTTCAGAGAGATAAATCAACCATTTCCAGACATATAAAAAATATATTTACAGAAGGCGAATTACAGAGAGATTCAGTTGTTGCAAAATTTGCAACAACTGCTTCTGATGGAAAAGTTTACAATGTAGACTATTATAATCTTGATGTTATTATTTCTGTTGGCTATCGTGTAAAATCAAAACGAGGAACACAGTTTAGAATCTGGGCAACCGGAATTTTAAAAGAATACATGAGAAAAGGTTTTGTACTTGATGATGATCGTTTGAAAAATCTAGGTGGCGGTGGATATTTCAAAGAATTGTTGGATAGAATTCGTGATATTCGTGCATCCGAGAAGGTATTTTATCGTCAGGTTCTGGAAATTTATGCAACGAGCATAGATTATGATCCGAAAGCGGAAATATCCATTGTATTTTTCAAAAAAGTGCAAAACAAAATTCATTACGCAATTCATGGACAAACTGCAGCAGAAGTAATTTATACCAGAGCCGATGCAGAAAAAGAATTTATGGGACTTACTACTTTTAAAGGCAATCAGCCAACCTTAAAGGAAGCTGTAGTTGCCAAGAATTATTTATCTGAAAAAGAATTGCGTGCAATGGGACAGCTGGTATCGGGATATCTTGATTTTGCAGAACGTCAGGCAGAACGAGAACAGGCTATGACAATGAGGGACTGGGCAGAACATTTAGATAGGATTCTGACAATGAGTGGTGAACAGCTTTTACAAGGAAACGGAAGTATATCGCACAAGCAGGCTGTTGATAAAGCAATGGATGAATATAAAAAATATAAAGCGCGAACACTAAGCACGGTGGAAGAAGATTACCTGAATTCAATAAAAATATTGGAGAAAAAAACAGAAAAAAAACAGTGAGAGCATCAGCGGAATTAGTGGTCTGGCATTTCCGGTGTATTATGAAGGTTTTGAAGGCGAAGTAATTCGGTTGCTCAATGAAAACACAGTCGAGACGGTGTACTTGTTGTCCTTTTCCATAGAAAAATGCTTCACCCACCAAAAAAAGGTTCCAGCTCCGTACAGAGTTGAAACCTTTTTTTAATTCAAATAAAAAATGCCCAGAACCGGAATCGAACCAGTGACACGAGGATTTTCAGTCCTCTGCTCTACCAACTGAGCTATCTGGGCGGGAATACGGAATTCTCCGAAATCCGTGCTCTATTGTACATGGAATTGCCAGAATTTGTCAATCTTTTTTTAAAAAAGTCGCTTCTCGAAACTATCTTGACGAAAGCGGGAGGGAAGAAGATAATAATTGCATGAGAATAACCCTGAAAGGGCAAAAAGAGGAGGATAAAAATGGCACTTTTACATGTGAATTTCTTTTCTGATGTACTGGGGATGTGTACGTCAGCGGACGTGATTCTGCCGCAGCAGACAAACGGACAGATCGGAATGGAGGGAAAAGGTGCGGAAGGTAAGTTAAAAACCATGTATCTTCTGCATGGAATGAGCGACGATCAGACAATCTGGCAGCGCCGAACCTCTATCGAGCGTTATGTGAGCCAGCTTGGTATTGCAGTTGTTATGCCCACCACACATCTTGCATTTTATACAGATACAACCTATGGAATGCGTTATTGGACCTATATTTCCGAGGAACTGCCCAAAATCTGCAGAGAATTTTTCCCGCAGATGTCGGATAAAAAAGAAGACAATCTGGCAGCAGGCCTGTCGATGGGTGGCTACGGCGCATGGAAGCTTGGCCTTGGTGCAAGTGAGACATTTGGAGCGGCCGCATCTCTGTCCGGCTGTCTGGATATTATAGAGGATGTTGGAAGACATCTGGATGGCGATACCCGGGATGCAGCTCTGTTCAGAGGAATTTATGGTTCTCTGGAGCAGCTGGAAGGCTCTGATAACGATCTGATGGCACTTGCAAAGAAGCTCAAGACCTCCGGGAAACCGATTCCCAGACTCTACAGCTGGTGCGGTACGGAGGATTTCCTGTACGAGGGAAATAAGAGAGCATGGGAATATATGAAAGAGCTTGGCTACGAGATGAAGCTGGAAGAATCCAGCGGCGATCATCAGTGGAAATACTGGGATGCAAAGATTCAGGATGTCCTGCGCTGGTGGCTTGACATCGATCAGGATCTGACCTGACGGAGGAACCATGGAACAGAAAATTATGCTGCTTTGCAGCGGTTACGGTGCAGAAACGGGCAGTGACCTGCTTGCGGTAAAGCTTTTTGAAAATACGGAAACCGGGGAAGTGCATACAGAAATAACCGGCGGAATCCGGCAGGGAGACAGTCCGTCCTTTAGCCTGCTGCATGGAGGCTTCCTGTATACAGTTGCGGAACTGGTCGGAGAAAAACACGCTTACATTTATCAGTACCGCCTTTCGGAAGATGGGATTCCTGTCCCGACCGGCAAAAAGATTTTCCTTCCGGGTGGAGAACTGTGCCATCTGTATGCCGGGAAAAAGGCATTGTATGCGAGCTGCTATGGAACCGGGGATTTCTTTGCAGTGGATTATGATCTCGAAAAAATCCATTGGCATCGCAGTCCGGGTGCTGGCGTGATCGATGCACAGACAGAAAAAATCTGCCCGCACGCACACTGGGTCAGCGAGCAGGATAACATTCTGTACCTTGCAGATCTTGGCTGTGACCGGATTTACCGTTATGAGTTAAAAGACGGACTGCCGGAAAAAGAACTGGAAGCGCTGGTTTTACCGACCGGTGAGGGACCGCGTCAGCTGCTGCCGGAGAAAGAATCCGGAAAGCTGCTCAGCGCTCAGGAGCTGGGAGGCACGCTGCGCCGCTGGGAAAACGGTGGCTGTAGCGAGTGTGTAAAGACGAGCAGATTTGACGGAACAAACTATCCGGGAACAATCTGCATGGCGGATGAGAAGACGGTGATTGTCTGCAACCGCGGCGCGAATACGTTGTCTGCATTTTCGACAGACGGAAAGCTGCGTTACCTCGGCGAATGGGCAACGGGCAACTGGCCTCGGCATCTTCTGCAGATTCCGGGGACGGATCTGATCGTCAATGCATGCAATAAAGAAGGCACGCTGGTTATTTTTGCCTGGAATGGAAAAGAACTGATCCGTAAAGACGAAATTATCCTGCCGGGCGCATCCTGTGCGGTTTATTTATCCGGAAAGTAAGAGAACACACAGTCTCTGCTTCAGATCAGCCGCAAAAATGCCAACAGAATCAGCAGGGCTCCGGAGAGCCAGTCAACAGAAAAATGAGTTTTTTGTGCAAGGCGGTTTCCAAGCAGGAAGCCGCCTTGTATTGCTGTAAATCCGAATAGGAGGGAAAAGAAAAGAACGGCGACGGGATTTAGATTCCCGAGGGCTGCACCGAAGCCTGCTGCAGCACCGTCTAAGGACATCGCGAGGGCAAGGCAGACGGATTCCGGGACAGAAAGGCTTTTGGAGGCGTCGGCATCCGCCTTGCAGGGATCGGCGTAGACGGAGAGAAAAAACTGGAAATGCAGGGCACGGAACATGAAATTTCTGGAAAAGCCATCGTGACGGCACAGAAAGGATTTGATCGCTTGATCGAGAATCCGAAGGGTGCCCATGCAGACAAGCAGGAAAAAGCAAATCAGTCGGGCTACGATAGGGGAAAGAAATGGACGGACGAGGGATCCGGCAAGCATGGAAAGGCAGAGGACGCCCGAGCAGACCAGGCTGACAGTGACAGCGCAGATCAGAGGAAGACGGATTTTGCTGCTTCCGTAGGAAAGCCCGGCGACAAATGTATCCAGGGAAAGGGAGAGGGCGAGAAACGCGGCCTCGGGGATTATCCATAAGAAAGTCATAAGAATCGGCTTTGGCGGCAGGTGATTTGCTATTAGAGTATGCCTGCCGGGTGGCAAGGGTGCGCAAAAGGGCCGGGTTCATAAAACGAACCCGACCCCATGGTACGGAGAAGGAGGGATTTGAACCCTCGCGCCTGTTACAGCCTACCGGTGTTCGAAGCCGGACCCTTCAGCCACTTGGGTACTTCTCCATATATTTTTACAACATCATCATTCTAGCCGAAAAATCTCTAATATGCAAGCGAAAATTTTACAGTCACTTGTACATATTTTTAAAATATTATATAATTCTAGTTAAATGATGGCTGCAGAGGGCGCAGCACAGAGAAGGAGGACTTTGGGATGAAGAGAGTAGGTATGCTGACCAGCGGCGGTGACTGTCAGGCACTGAATGCAGCGATGAGAGGCGTGGCAAAGGTGCTTTATAACAGCACAGAAGACGTTGAAATCTATGGCTTTCAGGACGGTTATCAGGGACTGATCTACGGAAAGTTCCGTCTGATGACGTATGACGATTTTTCGGGTATTCTGACAAAGGGCGGCACAATCCTTGGCAGCAGCCGTACTCCTTACAAGCTGATCCGTGAGCCCGGCGCAGACGGTGTCGACAAAGTGGCGGCGATGAAACAGACCTATTATAAGCTGCAGCTGGACTGCCTGGTAATCCTCGGCGGCAACGGCACACATAAGACAGCGAACCTGCTGCGTCAGGAAGGCCTGAATATCGTAACGCTGCCCAAGACCATCGACAACGATCTCTGGGGAACGGATATGACCTTTGGCTTCCAGAGCGCGGTCAACATTGCAACAGACGCGCTGGATTGCATCCATACGACGGCGGCATCCCATGGACGCGTATTTATCGTAGAAGTTATGGGACACAAGGTTGGCTGGCTGACCTTAAATGCCGGTATCGCGGGCGGCGCGGACATCATTCTGGTCCCGGAAATTCCTTACGATATCGACAAGATTGTGGAAAAAATCAACGAACGGCATAACCGCGGCAGCAGATTTACAATTCTGGCAGTTGCAGAGGGCGCGATCTCCAAAGAGGACGCCAAGTTGTCGAAAAAAGAATATAGGAAAAAACTGGAAAACTATAAATATCCTTCGGTTTCCTACGAGATCGCAGAGCAGATTCAGGAAAAGAGCGGCATGGAGGTTCGAGTAACCGTGCCTGGACATACCCAGAGAGGCGGAAGCCCCTGTGCCTATGACCGCGTATTTGCCAGCCGGCTTGGCTCGGAAGCAGGCAAGATGATTCTTGCGGGAGAATACGGCTTTATGGTGGGCTACAAGCACCGCGAAATCGTCAAGGTTCCGCTGGAAGAGGTGGCAGGTAAGTTAAAAATGCTCGATCCCAACGCATCCATCGTCAGAGAGGCGAAGATGATGGGCATCAGCTTCGGAGATTAAAAGACAACGGACGGCGCCGCGTATATTGCGTGACGCCGTCTGCTTTGCGGAGAACATAAGGAGGTTCGTCCATGTCCTACACGGCGATGTATCGACGGTTCCGTCCGACCACCTTTGAAGAGGTCAAGGGGCAGGATGCGATTGTCACAACACTGAAAAACCAGATCCGGTCGGATCGTATCGGTCATGCCTATTTATTCTGCGGTACAAGAGGTACCGGTAAAACGAGTATTGCGAAGCTTTTTGCAAAAAGTGTCAACTGCGAGCATCCCGTGGACGGAAGCCCCTGCGGAGAATGCGCATCCTGTAAGGCGATTGCAGAAGGCAGAAGCATGAATGTGATAGAAATAGACGCAGCGTCTAATAACGGCGTCGATAATATTCGTGAAATCGTGAATGAAGTGGCATATTCCCCGACGGAAGGAAAATACCGCGTTTATATCATCGACGAGGTTCATATGCTTTCTGCGGGAGCGTTCAACGCACTGTTAAAAACCCTGGAGGAGCCGCCGTCCTACGTCATCTTTATTTTGGCGACGACGGAAGCCAATAAAATTCCGGTTACGATTTTGTCCCGCTGTCAGCGTTATGATTTCAAGCGCCTGACGGTCGAACAGATCGAAGAGCGCATGAAGGAAGCCCTTGCTGCGGCGGGCGAAGAGCTGCCGATCGAGGAAAAGGCGTTAAAATACCTTGCAAAATCCGCAGACGGTGCGATGCGTGATGCCTGGAGCCTTCTGGATCAGTGCCTCGCGTTCCATTTCGGACAGGAGCTGACCTACGATATGGTGCTGGACGTACTGGGCGCGGTGGATACGTCAGTGTTCAGCAAACTGTTGCGCTGCGTGATTGCACGGGATGTGGCGGGCTGTATCGGTGTGCTGGAAGAGATCGTGCTGCAGGGACGGGATATGAGCCAGTTTGTTTCCGATTTTACCTGGTATCTGCGCAACCTCCTGCTGGTGAAAACTTCCGGGGATTCTTGTGAAGAAGTGATTGACATATCCAGTGAGAATCTGGCAAGATTGAAAGAAGAAGCGCAGCAGATCGAAGTAGACGCGATCATGCGGGATATCCGGTGTTTTTCGGAGCTGTCCGGTAGGATTCGCTATGCGGGTCAGAAACGTGTCCTGATTGAAATGGCGCTGATTCGGCTGTGCAGGCCGGAGATGGAGACGAACGAAGATACACTTCTGGAACGGATTCGAAAGCTGGAACAGACGGTGGAACAGATCGAAAGCGGCTCGATTGCAGTCGCAGCGGTGCCGACAGGACAGCCCGCAGTGCAGGCAGCAGCGCCGGTCAGAAAGGCAGAGCTGCCCAAGGCAGTTCCCGAGGAAATCAAAGAAATCGTAGCCAAGTGGCCGCGGGTTGCAGGAAGTGCACAGCAGCCGATGAAGTCGTATCTCAAAAATGCGCGCCTAAGCCTTGGCGGTGACAATCGGCTGCTGCTTGTGGTGGAAGATGGGCTGGCGTCCGATTATTTTACCAAAGAACCGGCAAATAAGGGCGCACTGGAACAACTGTTGGCGGAGCTGACGGGCAAGCAGATCGAGGTTGAAGTCCGCAGCGTGCGCAGCAAACAGGAAATGGAAAGTTCTTATGTAGACCTGACAAGGGTCATTCATATGGACATAGAAGAAGAGTAACAAACAGAAAGGATGCAATAAAATGGCAAAGAGAGGCGGTTTTCCGGGCGGCATGGGTATGCCCGGCAACATGAATAACCTGATGAAACAGGCACAGCGCATGCAGCGTCAGATGGAAGAAGGACAGAAGGAACTCGAGGTGAAAGAGTTTTCTGCAAAATCCGGCGGCGGCGCGGTTGAGGCTGTCGTAAACGGCAAAAAGGAGCTGGTAAAGCTGACCATTTCCGAAGAAGCAGTAGATCCGGAAGATGTGGAAATGCTGCAGGATATGATCGTTGCGGCTGTGAATGAAGCGATGAAGCAGGCGGACGAAGCGAGCCAGGAGCTGATGGGTAAAATGACAGGCGGACTCGGCGGAGGCTTCCCGTTCTGATATGGATCTTTACAGCGGCTATATCAACAAACTCATTGACGAGCTTTCGGGGCTTCCCGGAATTGGCAGTAAATCTGCGCAGCGTCTGGCGTTTCACCTGATCGGGCTTCCGGAAGCAAAGGTGAACAGGATTGCAAATGCGATGATACAGGCTCGGCAGAATGTTCGCTATTGTAAGGAATGCTTTACCCTGACCGATAACGAGCTTTGCCCGATCTGTGCCAACGCAGAGCGGGACCATTCGACGATTATGGTTGTGGAGAACAGCCGGGATCTGGCTGCCTACGAAAAAACCGGAAAATACAAAGGAGTCTATCATGTGCTGCACGGGGCGATTTCCCCGATGCTGGGCGTGGGACCCCATGATATCAAATTAAAAGAGCTGATGGAGCGCCTGTCCAGAGAGCCGGAGGTAAAAGAAGTCATTATCGCAACCAACTCCAGCCTTGAGGGTGAGACGACGGCGATGTACATCGGCAAGCTGATTAAACCCACCGGAATCCGTGTGACAAGAATCGCCAGTGGTGTACCGGTAGGCGGCGATCTGGAATACATTGATGAAGTAACACTGCTTCGTGCGCTGGAGGGGCGTACTGAGCTGTAACAGACAAAATTTTCAGACGAAAGAGATGGACGAGCCTATGAAAAAAGAGTTATTCGGGGAAGTAAACGGCAGAGAGGTGTATTTGTATACACTGGAAAACAGTCATGGTATGAAGGTGACGGTCAGCAGCTTCGGTGCGGTGATCATCCGCATCTGGGCGCCGGATCATAACGGTAATTTTGCAGATGTTGCACTCGGTTATGACAGATTGGAGCAATATCTGGAAAACGGTAAATTTTACGGTGCAGTCGTTGCGCCGAATGCGAACCGGATCGGCGGTGCAAAATTCACCCTCGAAGGAAAAACCTACGAGCTGTCTGTCAACGACAATGGCAATAACCTGCACAGTCACAGAGCTCTGGGTGGGCATAAGCGGATCTGGGATGCCGAAGAAAAAGAAAACGGCATTTTATTCACGATGTCTATGAAAGATGGGGAACTTGGCTTTAGCGGAAACAGGGACTTTTCGGTTCTGTATGAGCTGACGGAGGAGAACGGACTGCGCATTACCTATGATGTGGTAAGCGATGCAGATACGATTCTTAACCTGACAAACCATTGTTATTTCAATCTGGATGGACACGGTGCCGGACAGATTACCGACCATGAGCTGCAGTTGTTTTCCCATGCGTATACCCCGGCCGATGCAGAATCGATTCCAAATGGAGATATTTTACGCGTAGAAGGTACACCGATGGACTTCACAGAGCCGCATCTGATCGGCGAACGGATCGATGCAGATTTTGACCAGCTTAAAATGGCAGGCGGATATGACCATAACTGGGTTCTGGACAATTACACCGGACAGGTTCGTAAAATTGCAGTTGTCAAGAGCTCTGATAAATCCCGCACGATGGAGGTTTATACAGATCTTCCGGGCGTTCAGTTCTATTCGGGCAACTCCAGGGATCTTGAAGCCGCAAAGGATGGGAAAACCTACGGCTACAGAGCGGGCCTGGCACTGGAAACCCAGTTCTATCCGGATACACCGAACAAACCGCAGTTTCCTTCTTCGGTATTCGGACCTGACAGACCGTATCACACCGTAACAGAATATCGGTTTGTATAACACTGTCCGCGCAGGACATAGAAAAACCGGCAGCAGCGAAGCGATCAAAGCTTTGCTGTCTGCCGGTTTTTATTCATGACAATAGAATGTTGCGGAGCGTGCATTCTATTGTTTTAGGAATCCTGCCGTCTTTGCTTCCCTTATCTTTTGCAGGTCAGAGTCTCGTCCCCGCCAACGCCTTTACAAAGCTTTTCTCCTCGGATCCATGCTTCATCCATGCACAGATATTTAATACGCTTACGATAGCCCCACGCATAAGCGACATGAATCCTGCCATCTTTTCCCTGAATCAGGCAGGGATATTCGTAACGGCGGTTGTTGACGTCGTTCCACGGACCGATAAAGCCCTCGCCGTGTTCGATGATACGCCGCCAGGGCCAGGTTTTTCCTCCGTCCTCGGAAATGGCGAGTACGACAGGACAGCGCTGGTCGGGCCAGACGGTGCGCTCGGGCTCGTCATTGAAAGCGACGTCATTGTATACAACGCAGACTGCGCCGCTTTGAAGACGGATTGCGGTAATGCTTGCGTTGTTGTTGCGCAGCACAGTAGGCTCCGGCACGCTCCAGGTCTCGCCGTTATCATGGGATTCCGAACGGTAAATATGGTCAGCAGAGCGGCTGCGCAGCAGGCAGATCAGATTTCCGGGAGAAAGCTCCACGATATTGCCGTGTACGCGCCCGCGGCTGCCGGGCATCATGACGCTGCGCCAGGTTTTGCCCTGGTCGTCTGAAAGCTGCAGGACGGTGTAATCGTCTCCCATGCAGGAATCGTTGATCGCACAGCGGAAATTGTTGAAAATAAAACGTCCGTTGGACAGAATCTGAATCTTTTGCCGGCAGAACGAGCCGGGAGCGGAAAACATTGTCTCGGTCGCCTCCCAGGTGTGCCCGTTATCGCGGGAAATTTTCCGGCGGATTTCAGCAGTTCCCTGTAAATTGTCAGAGGTTGGATTGTTGGGATCACGGGAAACCTGTGCGGTATACATCAGCCAGATTTCTCCGTTTGGATGCAGGAAGAGGGAAGGATTCTGCTCGCTGCGGGTTGGATCATCGGAAACAATTACCGGTGTTTCCCACTGGGAACTGTCCTCTGACAGACGTGACACAGCGATGCTGACGTCCGCGTTTCCCTCGCAGGAGCCTGCAAACCAGCAGCAAAGCAGATCGCCATTTTCAAGCTCTAAAAGATCTGGCGCGTGACAGCTGTTCCACGGATTCGGAATCAGGGATTCCACGAAATTTAAAGCGGTATCGCGGTAAAGCCTGCCGTCGTCTCCGACAGGCGGCAGGTCAATAATCGTATGTGACATAAGGCCCCTTTCTTTTGACATTGCGCAGGACGATGCCCACTCAATATGAAACGCATGTGCGAAAGATCCTTTTGTGAATCTTTTTGCGCATGCGCATAACAGGTATATACAAATTTACGCGTGCATTGTCGCAGCTGTGTACAGTGTAGGTGTCTCGTCACAGTTTTCTACGCGGATCGTTTTTGTCTCTCCGGGATAGAGCTTGAAGTAGTTATCACTGTAATGTACTCTGTCGTCGCTTGTCATCAGATAAGCGAACGGTGTAAATACGTTTGCACGGACGGTTACGAGCAGATCGCTGCCGTCTTTTTCAACGGATTCGATCACCGCATCGCTTTCCGGAATGGTGTATTCGCGATAATAAGCGCGCAGGCTGTCAGCTGTTTCAAAGCCGTCTGCACTTACAACGAAATATCCGTCTGCGGCAGGCTCTGCAGCGTCCACATGGAATTGCTGCCAGGAATGCGGAGCGACGGTCAGATCCTTTGTCAGGAGAACATCATTGTGTGCGCCATCAAAGGTCTGTGTGCCGATGCAGATAGTTGTCCGGATTTCATCAGGGGTTTCGTTGATGACGGTTACAACCGCGCCGCCGTCTGCCTTCCGGATAATCAGTTTTTTCGTATCAAAAGCGCGTTTTAAGAAGTAGAACGAAACCTTTCTGGTCAGATAGTAATCGATAATGGTCCAACCGGTTTCCGGCCAGCAGTCGTTGTACATCCAGATCAGATCGCCGGCACCATAGGATTTCTGGCGGAGCGCCTCTGCCATTTCGGCATATAAAAGTCCCTGCATGATACCGCTGTAAAGCAGATAGCTGCGTTCGTCCAGCGTGGAAAATTCAGTCAGATGGCGGTTGATTACATCATCGATAGCCTTGCGCTTGCGATCAAACTCTCCGTGGTGCTTCCAGATCGGATTATCGAAAGTCATTTCCTCACCGTCGAGATACCGGCGGACGGTGCTTTCCATCTGTGCACCGAAAAATCCGTATTCGCTGGAAAAACGCGCCGGGAATCGATCAAAAGCTTCCAGTTCGTAAGAGAATTTGAATCTCGTCTTGGAATCGCGTCCAAAATAAGTCCATGCATGGACGTCTCCCTCTTCAGTGGTATTGGAACGTTCTCCAAAGTACGGGGTGGAGGGCATGTAGGGAATCAGCGGGCTATTGTGCTGGACTGCGCGGGGCTGGATGTAGTTGAAAATCTGATCGCCCCAGTAGCGTTCGGGCTGCAGCATTCCCGGGAACCAGTCGGTGTAGGACTCGGCGATTTCGTTGTTTCCGGTCCAGACTGCCATACAGGGATAATGCGCCAGACGCTTGGTCTGATATTCTGCCTCGCGTTCTGCTTCGTAAAGGAACGAATCCTTCTGGTCGGGATAAAAAGCACATGCGTACATAAAATCGTGCATCAGTAAAATACCGTATTCGGAGCAATAATCATAGAAGCAATCCGGTTCATAAGTGCCGCCGCCCCACATACGGAACATGGTAAAGTGTGCTGCTGCCCCTTCGCTGACCAGCTTTTTATAGTTTTCATCAGGCGTCCGCAGATAAATAGAATCGGTAGGAACCCAGTTGCCGCCTTTGCAGAAAATACGGGTGCCGTTGATCTTGAAGAAGAAGTTACGGCTTTCATCCGGCAGCCTGGAAAAGTCGATGGAAAGCGTGCGGATACCGATTTTCTTCGGTTTTGCTTCATGGGTGATGCCACGTGCCGTGCAGCGTGCGGTAAAGGTATAAAGGTTCTGAGCACCGTAACCGTTCGGCCACCAGAGCTTTGCATCCTTTAATACAACGCGTTCCTGTGCAAAATTGATGCCGCCGACAAGCATCAGGGTCTGATGGCCGGTATACGCGGTCTTGCCGTCGATGGACAGCTCATATTCCAGCTCTGTTTCAGCGCTCTGCACCATGTTGGATTTTTCGATTTCAAAATGAAATTCGATTTCTGCATCATTTCCGGAAAGACTGAGCGTATCGACGCGGGAAGCGATCACCTGTGCACCGCTGAACGCTTCGATTTCGATCGAACGTCCGATACCGCAGGTAGGAACGGGCTGACACCAGTCCCAGCCATAGGTAAACTGTGGCTTACGCGTGTATACACGCTGGTCGCAGATCGCATTGTCACTTGCGCAGTAATAGGAAACGGTGTCATGTGGATAATTTAATTCCATGCCGGAGGTCAGACGGATCACGATCTGGTTGGTACCGACATGCAAAAAGCGTTTGATATCTGCAGAAAAAGCACAGAAGGTATTTTCCTGATGTCCGGCGGGAATGCCGTTAACTAAAATATCGGCATTAAAATCGAGCATTTCAATGTTCAGGCGGACAATATCTTCGTTGAGCATTTCTTCGGTGATATCAAATTCTTTGACAAGCCACCAGGAAAGCTCTTTAATCCAGATGCTTTTTTGTGTGTTGTCCTTTAAAAAAGGCTCCTCGATAACTCCGTTATCGATCAGGGCGGTTGTAACGTCGCCGGGTACAGTCATAGGAATATATCCCGTTTTGGAAGGATAGGGGTGCATGGCGAGGGCGGTATTTACCGTAAATTTCGGATCGGGTTCTTTCAGATACATTTCCCGTTCCTCCTCGGTCATATTTTCTTCGGTCAGATAACCGGGAATTGTCGGCTTGGGAGGCATGGCGTTGAGGTGGACGAGCACCTCTGCACAGCGATCTGCTGTTACGTCCATAAACTCGCCGCGAAGTTTCCATTCGCCTGCAAGAGAAAGTTTGCTCATTTTCAGTACCACTCCTTTAGTATATTCTGCAGAAATTTTGGTATCTACTAAAAAATAGTTTAGAAGAGCCCGGAAGGAAATACAATGTATTTTATTGTGCTTTTTATATCGAACAGAAGTGTTTGACAGAATAAATATGTGCAAAAGTTCCAGAACGGGACTCTGCTCCAAACCGCCAAAAAAGAGCGCATAAACAGACAAAATCTGCGGCAACGGTCTGCTAAGATTAGGAAAAACGGGGTGCCCGGATGGAAAGGAGCTAAGGTAAAATGTTGAAAATACCCAAAAATGTGATGCAGATCGGGACAGGCAGTCCGAATGTAAAATTGTACATGGAGGATTATGTCCATACGTTTCTGGAACGATGCCAGGGAAAAGAGACGTGTCTGGCATTCGGGCAGCAGGAGGAAAAGGACGGCATCCGCTATTATTTGATTTACGGGGTGGAAAAAGAAACGGACTTCAGGCGCGGAAATTTTCCGTATTTTCAGAAGCTGGAGCGGATTGGAAAAATTGAAAAAAAGGAAGCTGCCGTCCGGTTCTGGACCGTGCGGGGAGAAGAAATCCAGATCGGAGGCTATTTTATTTTTTATGAACAAAACGAAGAAATGCAGGCATATATGATTGCTGAACGGGAGCAGAACCGCCCTGCAGCTGTGGAGGAAGAACGGGTGATGGAAGCGATCAGTGCCCGCCGGGAAAAAAGAAAAGCGGAAGCTGCAGCGGACGCAGCGCGGGGGATAACCGCCTCCAGGGCGTCTGCGCCGAATACAGCGTCTGGCAGGAAAACGGTGCTGTCAAGGCTGGGTGCGCTTAAAGCTGCAGCACCTACGCTGAACGCAGCGTCGAGGAAAACTGCTTTTGGGACAGCTTATCAGGCCCGCTTGGGCAGTACCGGCGCCCTCTTCCCGAAGCTTTGCCGGATTGGCTGCCTGGTGCTTTTGTTGGTTCTGGTCGGAACGGCGCTGACGTCCGTCAATCAGTACCCGGATATGAAAGCGGTTTCCGCCCTGTTGGCAGGAGCTGTCCGGAATACAAAAAATGAGACGGAAAATACATCTCCCGGACTGATTGTAGAAGAGACTGTTGGCTGGAATTCATCGGACGAAATGGCGCAGTCTGCCGCCTTGGACGAAGCTACACAGGCGGACGATGCAACCGGTGCGGCCAATACGGCGATGGATGACGAAGTGACAGACAATAGGACGGCGGACAACGTAATGACAGACAACGTAACAGCAGATAGCGCAACAGCGGACAGCCAGAATGCGGTCGCGACCGACGCAGACGCTGAATCCTCGACAGCCCGGCAGTCCGCATCAGCCTCCGATTCCTTTCCTCAGGTTCAGGAAGCCCTGGCGCACCCGGAAAGCTATCAGGTGCAGAAGGGAGACAGCCTCATCGCTATTTCCAGGAGATTTTACGGAACAGATGAAAAGGTGATAGAAATCTGCCGCCTGAATAATATAAAAGACCCGAATCAAATCCAGCCCGGACAGAATATTTTACTACCTTCAAAATAATGAATGTGTTATGATGGAATGAGCGCACAAGAAAAACAAGCGACGCCGAAGGCGACATTTGTTTTTCTTGCGCCATTAGAGAACGAGCAGCCTGCATAGCAGGCGGTAAAGCGCGTCAGCGCGGGCTCGTGATGGAATGAGCGCAAGTGAGTCAACATGCTCGCAAAGATGCTGCAAAAGAAATGGGGACTTATCTCATATGGTAGATATCAAGGAATACCTGCGAAAAAAAGAAAAAAACGAAAAAAAAGACAGCAAGAATTTTAAACGGGAAATCCGGGCGCATCGTCTGAAAGTGATCCTTCGTTCCTGCTGCGTAATCGGCGTGATCGCAGCGCTGACGGTGACGGCGGTAACACTGCTTAAAAATCAAACCTATTCCGGCTACACGGTCGTGTCCGCAATTGACAAAAACCAGGTGTCCGGTTCTACTCTGTTGAGCTACCAGAATGGCTTTCTGACTTACAGTAAGGATGGTATCAGCTATACGGATTACAAGGGCAACGCCATGTGGAACCAGACTTACGACATGCAGTCGCCATGCGTCTCCGTGCGGTCGGGCTGGGTCGCAGTTGGGGATTATAACGGCAACCTGATTTATGATATCAGTCAGGACGGGACATCCAAACAGATTGATACGAATCTTCCGGTGAAATCGCTGTCCGTGGCAGCGAACGGCGTTGTGGCAGCGATTCTGGAGGATGGGGATGTGACCTGGATCAACGTCTATAATCCTACTGGGGAAAAAGCAGTCGGAATCAAAACGACGATGCAGAAATCGGGTTATCCGGTTTCCGTGTCATTGTCGGACAATGGAAAACTGATGATGGTGGCATATCTGAAAGCAGAAAGCGGCAGTATGAAATCGATCGTCAGCTTTTACAATTTTGACGAAGTCGGACAAAACTACACCGACACGATGGTAAGCTCCTACGAATATTCGGATACGGTAATCCCGCTGGCAGAGTTTACGGGGACGCATACGGCGTATTCTGTGGGAAATAATCAGTTCATGTTATATGAAGGAAATGAAATTCCAAAAAATATCTTCCAGAATTTCATGCAGGAGGAGGTGCAGGATGTCCGCAGCAGCGGCAATTATGTGGCGTTTATTTTTAATGGAACGAATGGAAACGGAAAATATCGGATTGACATTTATAATATGAATGGAACGCAGGTGCTGTCGTTGCCGTTTGCAATCGAATACCGGGATGCTCTGATTTCGGATCAGGAACTGATTATATATAATGAAGCAGAGTGCCTGATTTATAACCTGAACGGAAAAGAAAAATACAGCGGACCGATACCGGAACAGACGCAGCTTTTAAAAACGCTGGGCGGAAACCGGTTTCTTGCGGTTACTGTAAACAGCATAGATATGATAGAAATGAAATAAACGGGAGAAAAAATGAACGTACTGCTGGTTTGTGTGATCTTATTTGCCCTCTGGCGGGGATATGCCGGAATGAAAAAAGGAATGGTGGATGAAATCAGGATGCTGCTGTCTCTGGTCATTTCTCTGTTCGTCCTTTCGCTGGCTATCCTTTTATATAGCAGTGTGAAAGAAAAAAACACTACCAATATAATAATGTCGGTTCTGATGCTGCTGATTACCGGACTCGCAGCCAGACTGGTGAACCTGATTTTCAAGTCCCTTTCGGCAATCGCGCACCTGCCGATTCTGAAACTGCTCAACAGTGTACTGGGAATCGTGGTCGGCATGGCAGAAAGCATCGTAGTTTTATGGATTATTTATATTGTAATCGCCAGCTTCGATACAGGGAGAGTCGGCAGCCAGATCGCGGCATGGACCGTTGAAAACGAATGGCTGACGAAACTTTATCAGATGAACCGGTTCGCCTACTGGCTGGCGGGATTATCCTGATGTTACGGGATTGTAAAAAAGTAAGAAAAAAGCAAAAACTGGTTGACAACTAAAAAAGGATAATGCTATACTGAAGTTCCACCGCAGGGAATGCGATGGAACTTCTTTTTTTAAAAAAGAAGAAAAAGTGCTTGACATCGACCAATAGTCTTGATATAGTTTATGGCTGTTGCGGCAAACGAAAGCAACACGGATTTCTGAAAAGAAATTCAAAAAAATAAAAAATGCTTGACATGAACAGAGAGTTCTGATAAAATAATGAACTGTTGCTGTGAGTGATAAGCAACCAGGTTTCGAA
>ERZ780203.574-NODE-574-length-39290-cov-18.196559_pt1 | contig 39290 bp, 30 predicted proteins | sample MGYA00511168_ERZ780203 | MGnify/ENA primary metagenome ERZ780203 (study PRJEB29588, sample SAMEA2156577) | human gut metagenome | biome: human gut; feature: human-associated habitat; material: faeces | place: Denmark | collected 2008/2010 ...
CCCCGAGGTAATATCCCCGTGCGGCATCGTCGGGATCCTTTACCTCGGGCACCATTGCCGCGACATTGCCGCCCTGCCATTGCGGGTAGATCAGGCGGATCGTCGATGTATTTGTTTTCATAACTTCGCTGTTTGTCGGTACTTTTTGCTGCACTCCGCCAGAAACCACTCCGCCGGCCAGCACGCCGGGCAACAAAAATCCTTTCATAGCGGGTTCGTCCCTTTTGCAGGACATGCAAAAATACGAAATGCCTCCGGGAGATGCAAGTACGTGCAAATTATTCGTATATCGATAAATTTACGGGATGGACAAATTGCGGAAATACGGCTGGCAGTTATTCGGGAAGCGTTATTTTTGCACAAAACCGATCTCTGCTGGAAGCCGCGCACAGGAGTAACGCATTTTACCCGGGCAGATCCCTACCGATACGGAAATTCTACGCCCTCCCGATTGCGAGGCCGGGCGATTTTTTTTGTGATTTGTATAACAATCAAAAAAAATAATTACCTTTACGCCGTTATGGTTCCTGCCCGGTATGCCGGACAGGATGAAAAGGGAATCCGGTGAAAATCCGGAACAGTACTCGCTGCTGTAAGTCCCCTCCTTCGGGAGAAGTTGTTTATCGTACTCTTTGCCACTGGTTTAAACTGGGAAGGCGCGATAAACGGGACGAGTCAGAAGACCTGCCTTAACGATTGATTTGCACCCGCGGGTTTCGGGTTGGAATCGAATGGTACGGTCGTCGTTATCGCAACGCACTCCCTCCCCGATTTGATTTTCAGCAGTTTCCTGTCGTGCAATCACCCGCGTGATTCGAATGACAATGGGAATAATTCATAACAGACAGGGTTATACAACGGGAGAGGCTAATCCGCGCCCCGTCCGGATCTCCTGTTCATCCTCTACGCTTGCCGCAGGCCGTCGCCTGTCGGCAGGCGTTTTTTATCCCCCGGAAATCAAACCGATTAATAATTAAAATCTGAAAAGCATGAAACAACTATTTACCCTTTTAGCAATAACCCTGTTCGGTGCTGCGACATGGAGCTGCTCGTACGACGACGACGATCTGTGGAAGGAGATCGACGGGATCAAGACCCAACTCGCGGAACTCAACAAAGAGGTTTCGGCGCTGCAAACGCTTGTGGATGCCCTGCGCCAAAGCAAGACGATCTCCGATGTGACCCAGACGGACACCGGATACACCATCACGTTCAACGACAACACCTCCGTTTCGATTGCCGACGGCAAGAACGGTACGAATGCCCCGGAGGTCGGTATCGACCTGTTCGAGGGGGGCTACTACTGGACGATCGGCGGCAAGGGCAACTGGCTGACCGATGCGGACGGCCACAAAATCCCGGTAGCTGGCAAAGATGGTTCGAAACCCGAAATGGCCGTCGATGCCGACGGTTACTGGATTGTGGACGGAGCGCGCATCAAAGATGCGGCCGGCAACGACGTAAAAGCGACGGGAAGCAACGGAAAAGACGGGGATTCGTTCTTCAAATCGGTCAGCGACGGCGACGATGCCGTAACGTTCACTCTGACCGACGGCACGGAAATCGTCATTCCAAAAACTTCGGTGTCCTCATTCTGTTTTGTACAGCCCGACGACGGCCGTTCGTACTTCGTATTCGACTTCGGCAAGAAAAAGACGCTGACGCTGAATACGACGGATGTGGAAACCGCCGACTTCATGAATATTCCCGAGGGGTGGAAGGCGTCGCTGAACCTTGCGAAAAATAGCGTAACCGTGCAGGCTCCGGCGGCTTCGGATGCAGCTTACTCAGGCGGCATCATCACGCTGATCGGGATCGATAAAAAAGGGGATACGGTCTTTGCCTCGGCCGACGTGTGCGCTTCGGTAGACTACACGCACAAGGACGGTACGTTCGTGGTCTGCGAGGGCAATATGACTTCAGTAAACGGTATGCTGGTCTACTACGACAAGGCCGGCAAGGAGTACCGGGAGGTATTCGAGCAGGCCAACGGCGGATTGGAGATCGGCAACGTCGTACAGGATATGTTCATGGCCAACGGAAAAATCTACCTGTTAACCCAGAACGGCGACCGCATGGGCGGCGCAGGCCGTTTCGTTGTGTGCGATGCCCGGACGATGCGCATGGAATTCGCCGACCCGCTGGTATTTAAAACCCCCGAAGACAAAGACACATGGCCTCAGCATCTGGTCGTTGTAAGTGCAACGAAAGCCTATGTTCAATATTCCGATTCAAGTATGGAAAGCACTTCGGGCATAGTCGCCCTGACCCTCGGTGAAAATTCGGTGCAAATCGGCGCGACCCTCGAAGGCACGTTCGGAGCCTTTACTTCGGTGGGCGCGATCAAAACCCGCATGGTCTATTCACGGGGTAAGATTTATGCGGGATGCGGACACAGCGTCGTTATCATCAATGCCGAAAGCGGAACGGTGGAAAAGCGGCTGACCTATGAGGGCCGGCAAGTAAAAGGCATCGTCAAAGGTGCCGACGGCAATATCTATTTCGCCCTTGCCGGAACCTATTCCGGCACGAGCCCGAATATGGGAACCCTGACCTCCGATCCGATGATCGTTGGCATCGATCACTCGGGCACGGTCGTTTCAGAAAAAGAACTTTCCGGAGGTGTTCGATTCCCGATCGCAACATGGTCTCCGGCTATCGGCATGTGCGCCAGTTTCACCGATCCTTATCTCTATTTTGTGGATACCGATGCTTTCAACGCCACGAGCGCAACGCGGTACAATTACCAGACGCAGACCGTCGATTACAAATATCTATCTGGAAATGAAACGATTTACGGCATTATGGGGCAGCATCCGACAACCAATGTGTTGTGGGTCGGCAAGTCGAGCTACGTCGATTCGAATATCTACACCTATGACGTGAGCGGAACTTCCGCCTCGGAAATCAACCATTTTTCCTATCCCACGCAGAAAGGTGCCAGCCCGGCCGGGATCGATTTCGTCTACCGTTTCTCCGAAGCGTATATTAACAAATAAAGCATAAAGAGATGAAAAAACTGTTATCCTGTTTATTTGCTGCGTTGTTCGTGTTGTCGTCCTGCAACAAAGACGATGTGATCGAGGTCGATTCGCAGACGGCCCCCCGTATCACGCTCGACAGCGAGAATGCGGTTTACACCATCAAATCAGGCCGGGAACTGACGATCAGCCCCACTTATGAAAACGCGGACAAGGCACTCTATGTGTGGAAAATCGACGGAAAAGTCGTCGGCACGCAACCCGCCCTTACGGTGTGCGAACAAACCGTAGGCGAGTTGTTCGTGCTCCTCCAAGTGTCGAACCGTTACGGCACGGCCTCCGAGGAGCTGCGTGTGGATGTGGTAGAACTGGAAATCCCGACAATCAGCCTGCCGGTTCCCGAAAAAGGGTATACGATTCTGGTCGGCAGTCCTCTGACGCTGAAACCCTCCGTAATCGACACCTCGATCCCCACGACCTGCACATGGAGCGTGAACGGCAAAGAGGTTTCCTCCGAAAAGGAATTTACATTCGACGCGTCCGAAGCCGGAGATTATACGCTCGAATTCGCCACCCGCAATGAGGACGGCGAGGACAGCAAGGAATTCGGGGTAAAAGTCTGCACGATCGACGAAATGCCGTTCGGCTGGACATTCGATCAGACGGTCTTCAACCTATCCGCCGGCCGCCGCATCCGTCTGATGCCTTTCGACATTACCAATGCGTTCGATGCCACTTATACCTGGTCGGTAAACGGCAAACAGGTGCAACAGTCCTCCGATCCGGTATATATTTTCTCCGAATCGGCCGAAGGAACGTACACGGTCAGAGTCGAAATGAAAAACTCATATCTGACGGTTCCTCAGGAATTGACCGTCAATGTCTGCCCCGCAGAAGGCCGATACTACCGTGCCGGATCTCCGGCAAGCAGCAAGGATTGGAACAAGGTCTACGAGTTCCTTGCCGCTCCCGGACAATTCGTCAACGAACGTTATGACGTGACGACGATGGACGCAGCGTGCGCCTATGCCGAGTCCCAGATGAAACTCAACACCTACGTGTCGCTGGGAGCTTTCGGCGGCTATCTGGTAGTCGGCTTCGACCACAGCATTGAAAATGACGGCGGCTACAACATCGGCGTTTCGGGCAACTCGTTCGACGGTTCATCCGAACCGGGCATCGTATGGGTCATGCAGGACGAAAACGGCGACGGACTGCCGAACGACACATGGTACGAACTGAAAGGCTCCGAATACGGTAAGCCTGAAACGACACAGGATTATGCCGTGACCTATTACCGTCCACGCGCTGCCGGCATGGAGGTGCAGTGGACGGACAACAAGGGTGCGAGCGGTTCCGTCGATTACCTTTCGCAATTCCATACGCAGGACTACTATTATCCGGCATGGGTCGAGGCTGACAGCTACACGCTGCGCGGCACTTGCCTCAAGGCCAACAATTACGACCAGTCGGGCAACGGTTCCTACTGGGTCAATCCAGCTTACGACTGGGGCTACGCGGACAACTTCAGCCCGATCGACCGTCTGACCGACGATCCGAACTCCGGAGCGGGCGTCAACGCCAACCATTTCCGGATTTCCGACGCCGTCACTTTCGACGGCAAGCCCGCCGGCCTCAAATACATCGACTTTGTCAAGGTACAGACCGGCATTCAGGCAAAAAGCGGCTGGCTGGGCGAAATTTCGACCGAAGTGTTCGGCGTATTCGATTACAACATGACCAAAAAGAAATAATACGATGAGAAAAATACTGATTCTGGCCGCAGCGGTTTTCGCGTTCTGCGGCTGCAACGACAAAGAGGAGAACCAGCCCTTTGCCGGCATCGACAACCACATCACTTCGTTCGCGCTCACCGCCAAGGACGGAACGGTATACCGCGCCGCACTCGTCGGCGACGAAATCGTGGTTTCCATTCCCCGCAATGTGTCGCTCGAAGGTGCTACTGCTGACTACGAACTTTGCGAGCAGGCGATCCTGTACCCCGATCCGGCGAGGATCACCGACTGGGACAACGAACACCGTTTCCGCGTCATGGCCTATAACCAGACCCTGCGCGACTACGCCTACTCGGTCAAGCGTAACGACGTTACGACCGGCAGCGTCGCACTGCCGACACAGGCCGATGTCGAAGCGTTCGCCGCAACGGGTGCGACGGTGATCGAGGGAAACCTCACGATCGGCGATTTTTCGGCCTGCGACGATCCCGTGACCGACCTTGCGCCGTTAGCCGGACTGACCGACGTGCGCTACAACATCGTCGTAGGCAACTCATTCGCCGGGGAAAAACTCTCCGGGCTCGAAAACCTGCGTTCGGCAGGCGGTCTGGTGTTGGGAACGGCCACCACGCCGCTTACGACCGCCCAGGATTTCGACGTGGTACTGCCCGCCCTCGAATCGCTCGGACAGCTCTCGGTAAACGGCAATACGGTCGCCAAACTCGACCTGCCGAAACTCGTATCGACGGGGACGGTCTATATCAATGCAGCCAAACTCTCCGTTTTCAATGTTCCGGCGCTGAAGGAGTGTACGGGCGATCTGACGATCCTCTCCGGCACAAATGCCTCGACCGGCAACAAGGCCCTGGCCGCACTCGGACTCTCGTCGCTCGAAAAAGTAACGGGTTCTCTGTCGCTCCAGTATCTCAGCGAATTGCAGTTATTGGAACTCCCGAAGATCGCCTCCATCGGCGGCAACTGCACGCTGACTTACCTGACACAGCTCAAAGTACTCAATATGCCGGAACTGGTGCATCTGGGCGGTGCATTTACCTGGAACTACCTGACGGCAGCGACCACATTCGCAATGCCGAAAGTTCCTTCGCTGGCCTCGTTCTCGCTCTCGGACAGTAGCTCTGCAGCCATGCTTTCCAGCATCGACCTCTCGTCGCTCGAAAAGGTACGTGCGGATTTTAAAATCGACACGAAATTTTCAAGCGACCGGCTCGAACTGCCCGCGCTCGAAACCATCGGAGGACAGTTCTGCCTGCGCTACCTTTCTCTGATCGAAACACTCTCCATCCCCCGGCTCACGGCCTGCGAAAACATCTATTTTTACCAGTTGAACCTGCTGCCGTCGCTCGACCTGTCGGGCGTGGAGTCGCTCCCGAAGGTCGAACTGATCGCCTGTTACAAACTGGCGAAGGTCAGGGTTCGGAAAAATGCGCTGGGCGATCTATCGCTGAACGGCGGTTCGAGAGCGTGCGACTTCACCGCGCTCGAAGGCGCTGAAACCATCTCGGGAAAACTCAGCGTTTCCAATTATACGCAGAACGACCTGATTACCTTCCCCGGCATTAAATCCATCGGTACCTATTCGCAGTCGGGCGGCAAAGCCAGCGGCCAGACAACTGTTTCATTTCCCGATCTGGAGCAAGTCGGAACTTTCCAGATGAGCAGTTGTTCGTACCTCAAAAAACTCAGCGCCCCGAAACTTACCGAGGTGACGGACAAGTGGGACACGAGCTATATGCAGTATGTGGATGAAGGCGATCTCGAATTACCCTTGCTGCGCAAGATCGGGGTATTCAAATTCTGGGGCGGAACCTACTCCGGTGCGGCCAGCCAAATGAAGCTGACAGGCATGGCCGATTTCGCGGGCGTCACTGAAATCGGTTCGGTAGATATCAAATACTGGGGCAAGATGACCGATTTCTCCGGGCTGAAAAATGCGCTGCCGTCACTTTCGGCCGACAAGTGGAATGTCTCGGGCAACGGTTATAATCCGACCTGGGAGCAAATAACCGCCGGGGAGTATGTCAAGCCGTAGGATGAACCGCTTTATATTCATCGTCGCAGGCTGTTGTTCGGTTCTCACCGGCTGCATGAAGTGGGACTACGATCTCGGTCGGGAGATCGCAGTCCGCCCCGAGGTGGGACACGGGCTGTTCATCACCAACGAGGGGAATTTCCAATACGGCAATGCCACGCTCTCGTTCTACGACACGCAAACCCGTAAGATCGACAACGAGGTGTTCTTCCGCGCCAACGATCAGAAGCTGGGCGACGTGGCACAGTCGATGACGATGTACGGCGGCTTGGGCTGGATCGTCGTGAATAATTCGCATGTGATCTTTGCCATCGACCCCGTGACCTTCAAAGAAGTCGGGCGCATCACGAACCTCACCTCCCCGCGCTATATCCATTTTTTGTCGGACGAAAAAGCCTATGTCACACAGATCTGGGACAACCGCATTTTCATCGTCAATCCCAAACGGTTCGAGATTACGGGATACATCGACTGCCCGGGTATGACGATGGAAACCGGTTCGACCGAACAGATGGTGCAATACGGCAAATACGTCTACGTGAACTGCTGGTCTTATCAGAACCGGCTGCTGAAGATCGACACCGAAACGGACAAGGTGGTCGACGAGCTGGTCGTCGGCATCCAGCCCACGTCGCTGGTGATGGATAAGTACGACAAGATGTGGACGATCACCGACGGCGGTTATGAGGGCAGTCCCTACGGGCACGAGGCCCCCTCGCTCTACCGTATCGACGCCGCAACTTTCAGGATCGAAAAACAGTTCAAATTCAAATTCGGCGACTGGCCCTCGGAGGTGCAGCTCAACGGCGGACGCGACACGCTCTACTTCATCAACAACGATATCTGGCGGATGCCGGTGGTAGCCGATCACGTCCCCGTGCGGCCGTTCCTCAAATACAAGCAGACGAAATTCTACGGCCTGTCCATCGACCCCAACACGTCGGAAGTATACGTGGCCGACGCCATCGACTACCAACAGAAGGGGATCGTCTACCGCTATTCGCCCGAAGGAGAGTTGCTCGACGAATTCCGGGTGGGAATTATTCCGGGGGCTTTTTGTTGGTATTAAACCGATACGCAATATGAAGAAACCAATACTTCTGTTTATCGGTTTGTGCCTCGCCGCAACAATCACTGCACAAGAAAAACCGGCCGGCAACGGCTGGTGGAACAACAACCCCTCGCTGGTGATGCCCATTCGTGAGGTCGGTGTTACAGGAATTCGTCCGATGAAAGAGATCGGCGTACAAAAAACACAACTGGACACCCTCGTCCTGCACGAGAACATCGCCCTGTCGATGGCCGACGTGCTGACGTTCAATACGGCAATCTTCATCAAACAGTACGGCCGGGCCACGCTTTCTACCGTGGCATTTCGCGGTACGGCGGCATCGCACACGCAGGTGATGTGGAACGGCATGCGTATCAACTCCCCGATGCTGGGCATGACCGATTTTTCGATGATCCCGTCCTATTTCGTGGACGACGCGACGCTGCTGCACGGCACCTCGTCGCTCAACGTCGTGGGCGGCGGTCTGGGCGGGGCGATCACACTGGCGACCAAACCCGCCGATACACGCGGATTCAAAATGCAGTATACACAGGGAATCGGCTCGTTCTGGACGACGGACGAATTTCTACGGCTGACCTACGGCGACGACCATTGGCAGACCTCGACGCGCCTGGTCTACTCCTCGTCGCCCAACGAATTCAAGTACCGCAACCGCGACAAGAACGAAAATGTCTACGACGACGATAAAAATATCATCGACACCTACCACCCCATCGAAACCCACCGTGACGGCGATTTTCATGACTTTCACGCCTTGCAGGAGGTCTATTACAATACCGGCAAGGGCGACCGTTTCGGGCTGAACGCCTGGTTTCTCACCTCCAAGCGCGGCCTTTCACAAACGACCGTCGATTACGGCGATCCGAAGGATATTCTGCACCAGCAGCGCGAACGCACCCTGCGCAGCGTACTCTCGTGGGATCATCTGCGTCCTACATACAAGGTCGGAGCAAAAGCCGGTTACATCCACACATGGCTCGGCTACGATTACGCCCGTGACAAAGGGAACGGCGAATGGGCCTACATGATTACTTCGCGCAGCAAGGTAAACACGCTTTTCGCATCGGGTAACAGCGAATTTTACGTCGGCAAAAAATGGCTTTTCTCGGCCGACATTGCCCTGCACCAGCATTTCGCGAAAAATCAGGATCGCAACATCATCACCCAGCAGGGCGACAAGGCGGTGGTCGGTTACGACAAAGCCCGCACGGAACTATCTGCTTATATGACTGCCAAGTGGACGCCTACCGAGCGGCTGGGCCTCTCGCTGGCGTTGCGAGAGGATATGTACGGCAAGGATTGGACGCCGCTCATTCCGGCATTCTATGCCGATTACATGCTCTCGAAAGCCGGAAACGTCCGGGCCAAGGCATCCATTTCGCGCAACTACCGTTTCCCCACGCTCAATGACCTTTACTTCCAGCCGGGCGGCAATCCCGACCTGCAGCCCGAACACGGCTTCACCTACGACGGCGGCGTATCGTTTGCCTTCGCCAAAGAGGGGCGGTACGCGGTTCACGGCGAGGCGACGTGGTTCGATTCCTACATCGACGACTGGATTCTGTGGATACCCCTGGGAGGCAAGCAGGATTTTTGGACGCCGAAGAACCTCAAAAAAGTACATGCCTACGGAGTGGAATTGAAGGCGGGCTTCGACCGAACCTGGAACCGTGACTGGCAAGTCGGTGCCGACGGCAATTTTTCGTGGACGCCCTCGATCAACGAGAGCGAGCCGATGAGCAAGGGCGACGAGTCCATCGGCAAACAACTGGTCTATGTACCGGAGTTCTCGGCGTCGGTAACGGCGCGGCTGGCATGGAAAAGCTGGCGGCTGCTCTACAAATGGTGTTGGTATAGCGAACGCTTCACCATGTCGAGCAACGACTACACGATCTCGGGATATGTACCTCCGTATCTTATGAGCGACATGTCGGTCGAAAAACTTTTCGCCGTACCCTGGGCTGATTTTTCCGTGAAGATCGCGGTCAAAAACCTGTTTAACGAGGAGTATCTTTCGGTGCTGGCTCGTCCCATGCCACGCTTGAATTTCGAGATTTTCCTCGACATACGCCCCAAGTGGGGTAAAAAAAGATAACTCTGCGGCGGCGGGCCTTTTGGTCGCGGTGAACCATTGCAAACATTTCTGCATTTGAATCCCGCCGCCGTTCGTTTACAATCTGTTCGCGGGAACCGGAATAATAGAGATTAGTAGCACGTTGTCTGCCATAACAACGCAATACTCCGGTTTCCGCAGACAGATTTTGCTGATTTTGTATTTTGAAAAAATAGAAAATCTTTACAGCAAACAGAGAAAGGGTCAATGCCCAATTCATGGCAAATAAAAAACGCCCATGATTTGATTATTAAATCATTGGCGTATTAAAAAAGTACCCGGAGCCGATACACAACCTAATAAATATCATCCAACCAAAAGAATATAAACTACTTATTATTAGCATTTTATAAATATTTACGACTCTGTCATTTGTGCTTGTTTTGAGGGTTTTTCGTTATTTTTTACACCTTTATTACACCCTGAATTAAAAAATAAATATATATCTTTGCACCATAATATCAGGAAGATACAAAACTACTAATTTCCGGAATTATGGCAAAGTTGCAAGCAAAAACCAAAGAAAATCCAAAATTGATGCAAAAAACGCTGGCCGACGGTCGGCAAAGTTTGTATCTGGAGTATTACATGGGTTACAACAAGGTGATCGACGAGGTAACAGGCAAAGAGCATATCAAGCACATCCGCTCGAAAGAATACTTGGGGCTTTACCTGCTGCCGAATCCCCGCACCCCGGAAGAACGCCAAAAGAACAAGGAAACGTTAGCCCTCGCCGCTGAAATCCGCATCGACAAGGAAAAGGTGTTGGTTGCCCGTCGGTACGACAAGGCCGCACCCGTGAAGCAGAAAATCAATTTTCTGGAGTTTTTCGATGCCTATGTAAAGAACTACAAGAAAAAAGACATTCGGATGATGGAGGGTTGCCTGCGACGGTTCCGAGGATTTCTTGCGGAATCCTATCCGAGCATGCAGACTAATATCAAGCCAGATCAGATGACCAGGGAGATGATGATCAAATTCGTGGACTATCTGCAACAGCACTCTTTCGGCGAAGGTGCACGGGGATTTTTCCAACGGTTCAAAAAGGTTATCAAATATGCCATAGACCAAGACATTCTGCTAAAGAATCCCTGTACGGGTGTTCCCTGCGTTGTCGATGATACTGCTTTGCGAAAGGACGTGTTGAGCTTTGAGGAGATTGCACAACTCGCAAATACCCCTTATCAAAATATGGATGTACGCCGGGCATTTCTATTCTGCCTGTACGCGGGATTAAGGTATTGCGATGTGGTCGATCTGAAATACAGCAACGTCGATTATGCCAACAAGACGATCCGGTTTGACCAAAACAAAACCACCGGGCACTCGACACATTCGATTGTCACGATACCATTAAGCAATACGCTATTAAAGTTGATCGGCGAACGCCCGGAGAAAGACGGCCCCATCTTCACACTGCCGAGCCACACCGGATGCCTGAAAGCCCTGCGGATATGGGTTGCCCGTGCAGGAATTGAAAAGCACATCACATGGCACTGCGCCCGCCACAGCTTTGCCGTGAATCTACTCGGCGAGTGTCACACCGATATTAAGACTGTCGCGTCCCTGCTTGGCCACAGCGGATTAAAGCACACGGAGAAATACACCCGTGCCGTCGATTCGCTCAAAGAAAAGGCGGTTAATGCCTTGCCGGAGTTGACAATTTAAGTTTTTAATTTATATTTGCGATAAAATCAATAAGTTATGGGGAATATACAGGACATCATAAGAATCTTTTCAGCTAATATCCTATTGGCTGCAAAAGAAGATTTATCCGTCAAAATATTAGCAGAGACGCTTATTATTAACGGATTAGGTGGACATCAACCAATTAAAGAAATGACAATAAACAATGCAGTTGATTATCTTGCTCATCATCATAAACAACAAATTGATTGTCGAAAAAATTTGTCGGACATAGAAAAAGAAGCGGAAAAAAGAGCAATAGATACCCAAAGTGAATTCTTAAAACAAGGAATCAAAGAAACATTTAAAGCACAGGCCCTGCTTCTTTGACATGAATATCAATTTTCTTGCTTCACTCAACAATAGGCAGTTAACGGCCTTGACCGAGTTGTTCAACGGCCAACGTGTATTCCAGCCAGAAGTCGATACAAATACGGTCGCCGCCTTGTTCATGTGCAGGCTCAAAGAACCGTTGGTCGTTTTCAATACCCGTACCCTCTGTTACATTTTCCACATCTTGGGCGAAGAGCAGTTAATTACTCCTATTTGGCAAGCCGTAGCAGCAAAGCATAAGTGCTTCGTATCGCTCAACGGCAAGCCCATAAGCCGCAACACGCTCTCAAGTGCAAAGTATTGCGCAATCAATTCCGACTCTCCCTACAGAGCCTACCTTATCAAAAGCTACATCGGCATCCTAAAAAACACTAAATAGCCCTTACAGCATCCCCGCAAGGACTCTTTATCCAGCCAAGAGTGAGCGAGAGTGAGCATATGAGAACAATCCGCCTCAATCACCCTTATATTTGCCGCTGATAATTTATTCCATGTCTAACTAAAAAACTACTTATGGAACATGAAATCAGTATGGAGCAGCGGCTGAACCGCATCGAGCAGTTGCTCGCAGGGCAGAAAAATGTCCTCACTTTCGACGAGGCTTGCACTTACACCGGGATTTCCCGGACGTACATGTACAAGCTCACCTGCGGGAGCCGTATCCCGCATTACAAACCCAACGGCAAAAACATCTATTTCGACCGGGCGGAGTTGGAGCGCTGACTGCTCCAGAACCGAATCAAGCCTGCCGCAGAGATCGAGCAGGACGCAGCCAATTACGTGGTAAATTCCAAGACCTAAAGACGGGATCAGCAACTATCGCCGACCTCGCCCTACGAGATTATGCGGATCTCTTCAAGCGAAGGTCGGCGAATCTTTCCAACGGCCCACGCTCCCTATCAGGCAACAATAAAGTAAGGGTGGCAAGTTTGTGTTTTCGTAAACGAAAACGGGGCTTGCTCCCGCTGGTCGGCGCGTCATCCCGTTGGTCTAATCATTAAAATTCCAAGCATGAAAAGAACCTTTAACAAGGGCGGTCGTCCGGTGTTGGAAGCCGCCCAAAGACAGAAGTACATCGTCAGCGCAAGGCTCGACAGCGAACACTATTTCCGGCTGAAGAAGTTAGCCCGCATATCGGGTTGCCGTCCGTCCGAGATCATCCGGCAGCTTATCGGGCGCGAGTGAGTGCGTGAGCGAATGCGTCCGGAACATCTGAATTATATGGCACAGTTGAAAGGTATTGCCCGCAACCTGAATCAACTCACCCGCTCGGCCAATGCCGGCGGGTTTGCGGCGGTAATTGTGTCCCATGCGGCGATCATCACCGAGATCGAGGACTTTCTAAAACAGGTGCGCCATGATCGGTAAGATTATCGCCGGATCATCCTTTGGTGCGACGGTCGGCTATGTAATGAAAGAGCAGTCGCGGATATTGGGTTTTGAGGGTATTGAGCCGCCGGGCGTGCAGAATATGGTACGCGATTTCAAAGACCAAACGCTACTCAATCCCCGGATCAAAAACGCAGTCGGACATATATCGTTATCCTTCTCCCCGAAAGATGTTGACCGGCTGACCGACCCGGCTATGGCGCAGATTGCACGGGAGTATATGGAGCGTATGGGGATTCGGGACACGCAGTTTTTGATTGTCCGGCACACGGATCAAGCGCATCCGCATTGTCATATCGTCTACAACCGGATCGGAAACAACGGGCAGACCATATCGGACAAGAATATCAAAATCCGGAACGGCAAGGTTTGCAAGGAGCTTACAGCCAAATACGGGCTTTACTACCCAAGAGGCAAGGAGCAGGTACGGCGCGAACGGCTGCGGGAGCCGGACAAGACCAAGTACGCCATTTACGATGCCGTACGGGATTGCCTACCCGGTTGCAAGTCATGGGGCGATCTGGAGAAACGATTGCAGGAACGAGGTATTACGACCACATTCAAGTATTGCGGCAATACCGACCGCAGGCAGGGCGTATTGTTTGGTATGAACGGCTACACCTTTTCCGGCTCGAAGATTGACCGGGCTTTCAGCTTCTCCAAGTTAGACCGTCATTTCTCGCAGGCGCAGCGGATCGATACTCCCGTCGCACAGCCTCGCCATTCGGCGCAGGCGGTCGGGAATTTATCGGCAGCAGTTAGCCATTACCGTTCGGCGTTCGCCGGGTTGTTCGGCAGTCGCGGTAATTCGGGAGAATCCGTCGATTTGGGCGGCTTCGGCGTGGCGGGCGGTGTAACTTTACCGCCGGGCGGGTGTTGCAGCTCAATCACCCCAGAACAAATGCAGCGACACATCGGAGAATCCCACGAAGAACACATAGCACGAATTACGGCCCTGATCCGGCAGGCGACCGAAGCAATGCTGGTCGAGCAGGTCGAGCGCAGCCGAAGAATCCGGGAACAACAAACTAAAAAACGTCAAATTAAAATACATCATTAAATTATGGCAGAGGAAAAAACTGTCGCATTGGATTGCGACCAATACGAAGATTTCAAGGAAGAGTTTATCAAGGCTTTCAAGGCTGAGATTGCAAAGCTGCAGGGCGGCGGCGATAATACAGCCCTGATGCAGCGGATCGACGAAATAGCCCGTGTACAGAATCTTTCGGCGGAGCAGATCACCAATTTTATCAACCGCATCGGGCAAATCGAGATTAAACCCGTGGTCGAGGTACAGCCGCCCGACATGACGGACATAAACAGGGCTTTCGGAAAGATCAACGTCAGCACGGAGATACTCGCCGAAGCGATGAAGCGGATAAATGCCGAGGTAAAGGGTGCATTAAGCGACGAAAAGATCAAAAAGGCGGTACAGCTATTCATAAGCCGGGAAGTGGAGAAATACAAAGAGATGTTAGACGGTCATTGGACGCGTATAGACAACACGTTAGATCATCTATTGCATCGGATTCCCTACAATTACGACATCAACAAACGGCTGGTTCGGGCGTGTGTATGACTGGCTCTGACTGCCGGGCTATCCGTTGTAGGAAATATATGGCAGGCCGTGAACAATCGGCAATACCGCAAGAATGATTGGAAATACCGCTATATGCAGGCTGTCTGGCACGGAGAAATGCAACTCATTACCGACCTCGACCGGGTGTTCGAACAAGGCGAGAATAAGAACATCGACGTGGTGAAAAGAGAGGTCAGGCAGTATGAAAAAGAGATCAAGGAACGCGGCGCAGCAATCGTAAATCAAGAGCGGACAAAGGCCGAGAAAGAGAAATCGCAGAAAACAAAAGCTCCAAAAAAGTAGGATGCCAGAAAAGGGGGCTTGCGGGATCGTTGATAATCTCGCAAGTCCCCTTTTCATTCGGATGATTAACCGCTTATTGCCGTTCGCTCAATTCTTTATAAAGTTCCAGACGCAGACCGCACAGGTTTTCGATAATCCCGCCCGCTTTACGCACACGCTCCATGTGTATATCCAACTTTTGCGGCGCGATGTCGAACCGGATGCCATAGGGAGACTTTTGCAGAAAACTCTTCAGACGCGGCAGCGTGAAAATGTTTTCGAGATGGGTGTCGTCGAAAGCAAGCATCAGCTTCGTGGAAAGCGTCCGCATCCGGTCGTGCATGATGACCGGATCGTGGCTGTCGAACTCCTGCCCGTGATAGACGTAGTAAAGCGTATGGTAGAAATAGACCATCGCCTGCGCCGAGAACTGCGCGGCCAGACGCATGTTGCGGCTCTCGCTGAAAGCGTCCTGCGCCTGTTCAAGTAGTTCATTGCCCTGCATGCGGAACGTTTCGAAATGGAATTTAGCGTCCGCATACGCCTTGGCAAAGTCGATCGGGTGTTTCGGACGCTGGAAATGGTAGCTGTCGCTGCTATAAAGCAACTCGCCCTCGGCATGGGCGAAGAAGAGGAACGGCGTTGAGTTCGATTCGACATAACGCAACGTCATGATGTAAAGATTGATGTAGGTAATCTTCCGGCAGCTGTACGGCACTTTGTAACGAAGGATGCGTTTGGTCTGAATCCAATCGTATTCCGGGGTTTCCCGAACGACCATCAGCAGGTCATATGCCATTGCGTCGCTATGGCGCGTGCCGCCGACCAATTTGCCGAACAACAAGATATATTCGGGATCGAAATAGCCGTCCGTCAGGCAGTGAACGATCCGGGCGGCTTCGGCAGGATCGTAAAGTCGTTCGGCGGGCTGTTCGAGTTCGAGGGCTATGCGTTGTGCAGAGTTTTCCTGCACGGGGTTTTGATTCGTTTCCATTTGGTTGATTGTTAGAAATTTGACATAGTAAGGGCTGTCCTTATCGTGCGGAATTGCACAACAAAGAGAATAGAGATTTGATTAGCAGCTACTTGCTAATCGGGAGGGTGGAAATGGAAACGAATAAAGAGATTGCACGGCGGGAACCGCCTGCGGCTGGCCTTGCGGCGTGTCTGTACCGAGGTACGGACAATGTGTAGTGTTCGCATATAAAAACAAAAAATGTGCAGCTGCGAACACTACACAATCTCCCTTTTACAGGCTACTGCAAGGTGCCGTTCACGGGATTGCTCCCCAACGACTCTGCACACATTTTTAGCGGTATACTTACAGTATACCCTATAAAAGGTCAATCAATTATGTAGTATTCGCAACGGCAAAGATAGGAATAAATTTTGAATATTGATTTACAGCAACAAAACTCTCATTAAAAATTGTTATCTTGCAATCATTATAAAATATAATGACATTTCAATATGATTACTAAAATTGAAATTGACGGGTTTAAGTCCTTTCGTAAGTTCTCAATGACCTTTTCTCCATTTACAGTCATTGCAGGCATAAATGCATCCGGAAAGAGCAACCTATTTGATGCATTAGAACTATTATCAAGATTAGCAGATAATGATCTCAAAGAATCGTTTCCAGATAGGAGAGGTACTATCCAAGAACAATTCACAATACTTGGAGATCATGTCTATCAGACAACTATGTCATTTGCGGTTGAATTGCTGGTTAAAAGAAAGCTAAAAGATAATTGGGGTGCAGAAGTTGAACTCAATTCACCTCGTCTCCGTTATGAGATAGCTATATCAATTAGAAAAGATGAGCATGGCTACGATTCACTATCGGTTGATTTCGAATCTTTAACAAAAATTCCCCCAGAACAAGATACATGGGCTAAACAATTTTTAGGAGACGACTATAAACAAATCTGGAAAACACAGCGAAGTGGCGGAACAAAAGAACCATTTATAAAGACAATTACAGAAAATGGGCTACCGACAATTTATATTCGCCAAGATGCTAGACGAGGAAAAAAGGCCGCTATAGGCAAAGCATCTGTTGCACACCGTATAAGCAGGACAGTATTAAGTGGCGTATATAATACGGATTTTCCTCATGCATTTGCGGCAAAAGAGGAAATGAGGAAGTGGCGATTCATGCAACTCAATCCAGAAGTTTTGAGAAAGCCAACGATTCAAGATGCCAAAATGAGTTATGAAATATCGCAAGATGGGGCAAATCTTGCATCAGCTCTATACCGCATCAAAGGAGATAACCCATCAGCGTTGATTGGCATATCAAGGTTGCTAAATCGATTTCTCCCAGAGTATAATTCCGTAGATGTCATTGATGATAAATCAAATAAACAGTTTCTAATTCTTCTAAAGAATGTAGATGGTAAAGAATTTTCATCTAGAGTTTTATCAGAAGGGACTTTGCGCATTCTTACTCTGTGCATAATGCAATACGACGAATCATATGAAGGTCTATTATGTTTTGAGGAACCGGAAAATGGAATACATCCACAACGTATTAATGATATGCTTAATTTATTAGAAGGATTAACCGTTCAATTTGACGAAGACAATGTTTTATTAAGGCAAGTCATAGTGAACACCCATTCTCCGAAATTAATAGCCTGTCTTTGTAATGCTGAAAGGCTTAATTATAAGATTGGTGTATGGTTGAGTAAAATGGTTCCAATGATTGCTCATACGACTGAAAATAAGAAAGCAACATTAAGAGTTACAAAAATAACTCCGGTCGAAAATAATCCCTTTTTAGAATTATTTTCAAACGAAGAGAATAAAATGACCGCAGCAGCTTTAAAAGATTATTTAGAAAGAAATTAATCTAGGTATGGCAATACAACTATTCATAGGAGTCGTCACCGAAGGGACTACAGACATCAGATTCCTCACCACAATTCTCGAGAATGTTTTTTTAGACATTGCTGTTGATTGTCTAAATGAGGTAAGTATCGATGGAATCATATTTTTCGATGCGGAAGGCGATGGATTTGTAGAAAAAATGTTAAATGCATCCCAAAAGGGAGTACAAGAATACGGAATCTCAATTTTATGCGTTCATACTGATCAAGATCGAGATACAGAGATATACAACCACAAGATAACCCCATTACAAAATGCATTATCTACCAAGAATTCGGATTCTTATTGTAAAGTTATAGTTCCTATAATCCCAATAAGAATGATTGAGGCTTGGATGTTGGCGGATAAAGAATTATTAAAAGAAAGAATATATGGATACAATTTCAGAGATGTAGATTTGGGATTACATCGCGAACCTGAAACGTATGCTGACCCCAAAAATGCTATTGAAAATGCTATTCGAATTGCCCAAGAGAACCGGCCTAAAAAACGCAGGGATGAAATTACTATTTCTGAATTATATTCCGAAATAGGTAATTCTATTAAACTTGAAAAATTGAGAGCATTGCCATCATTTCTAGATTTTGAGAAAAATGTTAGAAACGCTTTTATACAATTACACTACCTAGTAGAATAAAATGGCAATTATTTTTATTCCGCTACTTTTTACACCTAATTTACACCCCAACAAAAACAAAATCCCTAATAATCAGTTGATTAATAGGGATTTTACGTACCCGGAGCCGCATTTGAAATTATAAATTCTATTCGATTATTCTAAAATCGCAAAACGACGCAAAATAATGTATTTTCGCTATTATACAACGATTTGCAATTAGCGAATCGTTTAATAGATTTGAAGTAAGTCGAAATAAATTCAGGATATATGGGAACAATTCGGGAACAAATACTATCTTTGCAGTGTAAACAATACGCTGCAAAATGAAGGTTTCGGCACTCATACGGAAAACTGCAAAGAAGAACGACACGGATACGCTTGCGACGGTCTATTTTCGGCTGCGCGACGGCAAGAAAGACATTAAGGCGGCAAGCGAACTGACGATCAATCCGAATCACTGGAGTGCCGAAAAACAAGGATTCAAGGATCGAGTAGCCTTGGTTTCGGAGAAGGAGAAACAGGCATTCAACAGCCATGTGCGGAATATCGTTACGCTCATTACCCAATCTTACACGAATGAAGCCGACGGCGAATGGTTAAGCGAAACAATCGAGCGTTACCACCACCCGCAAAGATTCCAAACGGAAGATGCGCTGGCCGAAGAGATCAAATTGCAGGTGATTCCGCTGTTCGATGAATTTCTCGAAAAGCATAAACTATCCGAAGTCCGCAAAAAGAACTATCGGGTCGTAAAGCGCGGCTTGCAGCGTTACGAGCTCTATGTGCGGACAACCAAGCGCGGACAAAAAGATTTTACGCTTTATATCGACGACGTAACATCCGACACGCTTCGGGATATATGGGATTTTTTCGAGAACGAATACCGATATTGCCAGCTCTATCCGGCCATTTACGATGCGATCCCTGAGGCGCGAACGCCGCAACCGCGTGGAAAGAACACTTTATTGGATTGCTTTTCGCGGATTCGGACGTTCTTTTATTGGTGCAAGGATAACAAAAAGACGAGCAATACGCCATTCGACGATTTTCCGCTCGAAGAGTGTACCTATGGAACACCTTATTACATCACGATCGACGAGCGGAACAAAATTTATCGCACCAACTTGAACCGCCATCCACAGTTGGCCATTCAGCGCGACATCTTCGTTTTCCAATGTCTGATCGGTTGTCGAGTGGGCGACCTCATCAAGTTTACGAAACAAAGCATCATCGACGGAGCTATTGAATATATTCCGCGCAAGACGAAAGAGGGACGGCCGCTGACAGTGCGTGTCCCGCTCAATCCGACGGCATTGGAGATCATTGCCCGATACAGGAATTGCGAGGGTGACAAACTGCTGCCGTTTATTTCGGAACAGAAATACAATGTGTCGATCAAGCGGATTTTCAAAGCCGCCGGATTGAAGCGATTGGTTACGATCATCAACCCGACGACCCGCGAGGAGGAGAAAAAGGTACTGTATGAAATCGCGTCGTCCCACCTTGCTCGACGTACATTCGTCGGCAACCTATACAAGCAGGTAAAAGACCCGAATCTGGTCGGAGCATTGAGCGGCCACAAGGAGGGAAGCCGCGCGTTTGCACGTTATCGGGAGATCGACGATGAAATGAAAAAAGAATTAGTAAATTTGTTGTCGTAAAGGAGATAATTGCGTCCGCAGCGCGGTCGGAATTCAAAATACACGATATATGAAAATAGTAAAGACCAATTTGACCGAACAATTTATATCCGACATTCGGACTATTATTCTTTCCGCCAGAGAATCAGCGATTCGCAGTGTGGATACCGTCCGTGTGCAAATGTATTGGGAATTGGGCGAACGCATCTTTATCGAAGAACAAAAGGGCCAAGACCGAGCGGAATACGGAGCATACCTTCTTCAAAACATTGCAACGGAAATAGAAAAGGAGTTCGGCAGTGGATTTTCCGTGCGTCAATTGGAACGGGCAAGGCAGTTCTACCGCACTTATCCAATTGCGTCCGCAGTGCGGACGCAATTGAATTGGTATCAATATCGTCTTCTGATTCAAATAGACGATAAAGACAAACGCGAGTACTACGAGTTGGAAGCTGCAAACAACAACTGGACAGGGCGTGAGTTGGAGCGACAGATCAATTCGGGATTGTATGAACGTCTGTTGCTGAGCAACGACAAGAAAGCCGTGTTGGAGATTGCCCGCAAGGAGCGCATTCCCGAGTCTCCGACCGAGATTATTAAAGACCCGATGGTTTTGGAATTTCTCGGTTTGCGGCCCGAAGCGACCTACTACGAAAAAGATTTGGAGCGTGCGTTGATTACCAATCTTCAAGCGTTTCTGTTGGAGTTGGGTAACGGATTCTCGTTTGTAGCCCGCCAAAAACGTATTCTGCTTGAAGACGACGAATTTTTCGCCGATTTGGTATTCTACAACCGACTGCTTCGCTGTTTCGTCGTTATCGAACTGAAAACCCACAAGATTACACACGAAGACATCGGGCAATTGCAGATGTACGTAAATTACTACGACCGCAACGAGAAAGCTCCCGACGAAAACCCGACGATCGGGATTCTGCTTTGCGCCGATAAGAACGATACGTTGGTGAAATATACGCTGCCGGAAAACAACAATACGATTATGGCAAGCAAATATCAACTCTACCTGCCGACGGAAAAACAGTTGGCCGAGCAACTGAAAATCGAGTTATCCGAATTGAAATAGCTACGATGAGCCGCACGGACTACGAAGCGTTCAAGGAGCGCATGAAGGAGTGGATGTCGGATCACGCCGACGCCTACGACGCTTTCGAAGAGATGATGAACTATGAAAGCGATGAGGGATACCGGCTGGTAATGACGACTGCCATGAAGCTGCTCCCGAGGTTCGCAAAGGCTGCTGCTAAACAAATGAGTACGCGAGGCGAGATTGATGTAGATGCCGTGATCGCGCAATGTTCCGGCTCCAACTTGGCCCAAACGATTATCGCCAAATTCGACAAAAACACTTCGGACGCCAATGCCACTCTACCCGCGATGATCTGCTGGCTCTATTTCGGTCGCAGTTTTGAGAATATGGTCGAGCGAGGGGAGGAACTGTCGAAGCACTCTAAACTTGTCGGTATCGAAAAATTCTTTCTCGCCCGGATGATAAAGATGGTCGTAAAGAAGTCCATCGAACTGGGATTGCGTACCCGTGAGGACTGGGACGAGTACTATGAACTGAAGAAGATAATCGAAGAGGGCCATGTGGTTGCTTGGGCATTGCAAGCCGATGACAACAATAGCCGGCCGCCGCAACAGCTTGACAAGGCGGAACACCCCTCGACATTGGAAAGCATGATCCTGCTCGACGATGAGAAGAAACCGATTTTGCTTGACAAGATCAAGCAATATATTCATTCAGGCGTCAAAGGCAAGCGCGTCGCGTTGATGATTCTTGCGCTTCGACGGCTCGGCTATCTACCAGACATTACCTCTTCGCGTCAGCTATTCGTCGCGCTGAAATCACGTTACGGAACATACATCGGTTCGGACAAGAGCATCTATGCCTATCTCGACGACAGGGTTGCCGAGCAATTCGCCGCCGACATCAACGATCTTGCGGTCTATTTTAAGGTCGATTAACGAAAATTCGCTTCACGGCGATTCAATTCTGAAAGTTTGAATTTTTGTGTATGAATGTGAAGTTTTTCGCTTGAAAATTCGCTGAAAATAAATATATTTTTGTGCCATTGTCTCATCGTGAGGCAATGGCTTTTTTGTTTTCATTCCACCGAACGAAAAGGTCTTACACGGTGGAAGAGGAAACAATAAGATGGATGATCTGATTTCGATTCTCCGGCAGGGAAACGCCAATGTGCGGCTGGAGGTCAGCGGTGCGGATCTGCTCGCATTCTCGAACGAGCTGATTAACCGTGCGAAGAGCGAGTTGTCGGCCGAGATTGCCGAAGCCCGCAAGGAAAAGTACCTCACCAAAGAGGAGATCAAGGAGATTTGCGGCGTTTGCGACACGACATTGTGGCATTGGAACCGGAAAGGTTACCTGCGAACGGTCAAAATCGGCAACAAAGTCCGATATCGACAATCCGATATTCGCCGGATTTTAGAGGGAGGGCGCAACACGAAAGGAGGCCGCAGTGAAAAATAAGTCGGAGATTCCATACCTGCGTGTGGGCACGACAATACTCAAACGAGTGCTTATGCCGTTGAGTAATGGGCGGAGCCTCGAAACATTGATTCCGTGGAATGTAGAAACCTTGCGCCAAGACTATGGCAAGGATTACATCGCACGAGTGCCGAAGTACGACGGTTTCTGTACCATTCCGAGCCATACCGACTACTGCCGGGAGATTAACGGCTTTTTGAACCGTTACGAACCGATTTCGACCATACCTGCCGAGGGTGAGTTTACACATATCCGAGACTTTCTCTGTCATATCTTCGGCGAGCAGATCGAACTGGGATTGGATTATCTCCAACTGCTCTATCTACGTCCGTTGCAACGTCTGCCGATCGTATTGCTGGTGTCCGGCGAGCGAAACACAGGCAAGACTACCTTTCTCAATTTTCTGAAGCTGATCTTCGAGGGCAACGTGACGTTCAATACCAACGAGGATTTCCGTTCGCAGTTCAACGACGACTGGACGGGTAAACTGCTGGTCTGTGTGGACGAGGTACTGCTGAACCGCCGCGAAGATTCCGAACGGATCAAGAACCTTTCGACCGCACGGAGCTACAAGGCCGAAGCGAAAGGGCGCGACCGTCGGGAGGTGGAGTTCTTCGGTAAGTTCATTCTTTGTTCCAATAATGAGCGCACCCCCGTTCTGATTGAAGCCGGAGAAACACGCTATTGGGTGCGGCGTGTACCGCCGCTAACACATGACAATCAAAACCTGCTTGCCGATATGCGGCGCGAGTTGCCGGGATTCCTGTTCTTCCTGCTTCATCGTGAACTGTCCACCCGTGAAGAGAGCCGCATGTGGTTTGCTCCGCGCTTACTGGCGACAGACGCCTTGCGGCGGATCATTCACTACAACCGAAGCAAGACCGAGGCAGAGATGTTGTCGATTGTCCGCGACATTATGGAAGCCGAGGCTCTTGCGGAGTATCGCTTCGACGTGAGCGATATGGTGAATATGCTGGAGGTACGCGGTATCCGTTCGGATCATCCGACCGTGCGGCGGATTCTTTCGGAGAATTGGCGGCTGTCGCCCGCGCCGCCGACCTATTACCAACGCTACACGATTGCCTATAACGGTGAAATAACAAGGCAGGAGAGCAAAACTGCAAGAGTCTATACGGTCACACGCGAACTGCTCGAAGAACTGTTGCAGTGCGATTCGATCATATAGTATGTAAGAGTGTAAGGATAGAAATATAGATCATTTATTCTTAATGACTTACATATCTTACAAAAACTCTTACAACGTCCAACAAATACTTACGCTCTAACAACTGAAATCGAGTGTAAGAATGACGTAAGATATATAACTTTCTATTTCACTGAATATTGTGAAGACTTTTCAACAAACTTACAAAAAAAGATGAGCAACATTCAACAGATAAAACAGATTTCGATTCGGGCCTACCTTGCCGAACAAGGCTTGCACCCGGTTAAAGACAATCCGCGATACGGTCTTTATCTTTCACCGCTTCGTGAGGAACATTCGCCGAGCTTCAAGGTAGATTATATGCAGAATCTATGGTATGACTTCGGGCTGGGCACAGGCGGCTCTATTATAGACCTTATAATGCGATTAGAGCAGTGCGATGCCGGAGAAGCTATGCGGCGGTTGGAACGACACATCGGCGGGATGTCCGTTTCTCCTTTAAGCCCTTCGGGCTTTTCCTCCTCGCGGCTCGGCAGAGCAATTCAAAATTCCTCTGCTCTCGCTCCGCAGCGTCGGTTCATCGGAAAGAATCCTATCCCGCAGCGTACACCCTCAATTATCATCGAGAGGGTGCAGTCGTTGGAAAACCCTGCCTTGCTCGCTTACATAACAGAACGGGGCATCAACCTCGATACAGTGCGGGAACATTGTTCAGAGGTGCATTATTACGTGGCGGACAAATCCTATTTCGCAATCGGATTCTGTAATGATAACGGAGGTTGGGAGTTGCGCAACCGCTATTTCAAGGGCTGCACCTCGAAAGCCCCGACGACCCGCCGCGGCGATTATCCGACGTGCCTCGTTTTCGAGGGATTCATGGACTACCTCTCGTTTCTGACGCTCAAACGAAATCCGACCCCGCCGCACAATATCGTCGTACTGAACTCGGTAACGAACCTTGCCAAAGCCGTTCCGTTCATCGCGTCGCACGAACAGGTTTATACTTATCTCGACAACGACGAGGCAGGACGCAAAGCGACGGCGGAGTTGAAAGCCTCCTGCCGCAATCTCTCAGACCAATCCATTCACTATCGGCCGCACAATGACTTGAACGACTACCTGCGCAGTCGTTGTCCCGTGAAAGGGCACAAGCAGTCGCACGGCTGTAAGTTGTAACGTCGCAGACATCGAACGAATAGAGGGAAGAATAAAAAACAGCCGCAACCCAGAGGGAACCGCACGAACCACAAGGCTTGCCTTGTTATAGCCCACTATAACTACACGCTTTGCTTTCGTAGTTGTGGGCTCTCCCGAGGGGCTGGGCTTCGCCCCGTCCCACGCAGGCTCCGCCCTCGACCCGGCAAGGGCTTTCAGCCCTATGCAACCCGACCAAAGAGTGACCCGCTCTTTGGAAACTCCGCTCGAGGCATCGCCCCAAGACCCCAAACCCACTTATAGCAATCAAAATTATGGCAAAGACATCGGACAACATACGCCCGTGCAACATCGGGCAGAGCGAGGCACATAACAGGCGGACACCCCAATACCTCGCCCATATCAACAAAGAAAATATCTATCTGCGCACCGACCTTATGGACGGCAACGAAGTGTGGGTGTCGCCACGTATCGAGGGCGTGTCGCTTAGGGAGTATTACAAATACCTCGGCGAGATGGTTAAGACGAAGACGGGACGGGCAATGCAGACCAAAGATCGCACACGCCTGAACAAGAAGACCGGAAAGAACGTCGTTGTGCGCGGCAGTACACCTATCAAGGAAGGTGTCGTGGTCTGCAAGGCAGACACGACGATGGAACAGCTGCAACGATACGGAGAGTTATGCCGCGAGCGTTGGGGCATTACCCCGCTGCAAATCTTCATCCACCGTGACGAAGGGCACTACGGAATACCCAATGACAAAACCACATGGAAGCCGAACTACCATGCTCATATCGTATGGGACTGGATGAACCACGATACAGGGAAGTCCTGCAAGCTCACGCCGCAGGACATGAGCGAAATGCAGACCATACTTGCCGAAGCGCTCGATATGGAGCGCGGCACGGCGAAAGAGCAGACAGGGCGCGAGCATCTGGAGCGGACGGACTACATCATCGCCAAGCAGAAGCAGGAGGCTGAGAAAGCCCGTGCTGCCAAGGAACGAACCGAAACGGAATTGAAAGCGGTAAAAAGCGAACTGAAGACCGAGAAACTGAAAAACTCTGCCGCCGAGGTCGGCACGACCATTCTCGACGGTATCGGGTCGATGATCGGAACGTCGAAGGTCAAACGGCAGGAGCTGGAAATCGGACGACTGCAACACGAGTTGTCCACTCGGGACGAGAGTATAGAAATCCTGCAAAAGAAGATTCAGACCATGCAAAGCGAACATAGTCGGGAACTGACGGCAATGCAGGCGCAGCACGTGACGGAAACCGCGAACATGAAGAAACAATACGAAAAAGATTTGTCTTTTCTTCAATCGGTCGTTCGCAAGGCACTGGCATGGTTCCCTCGTTTCCGCGAAATGCTGCGCATGGACGAATTTTGCCGCAAGGTCGGATTCAACGACGAGCAGACGGAAACGCTTATCGGAGGCAAACCGCTCAAATACAGCGGTACGCTCTATTCGGAAACGCACCGAAAGCGATTCAACGCCGAGAATGTGATTGCAAGAATCGCTTCGGACGAAACAAACAACCGCAAATTCGGCCTTAAAATCGACGGGATACCTATTGTCAGGTGGTTCAGAGAACAAGCAGAGCGATTACAACACTATGTTCAGCCGGAACGGAATGGAAGAGGGTTGAAAATGTAGATCGCTGAAATAAAACTTGTAAAGGTGTAGCGTATTATCGTAGTTTTTAATTATTTTTGTAGTGGGATTGGGGAAACTCGTTCCAGACATATGATAAGAAGCGTTATGCTCATCAAGTATTTGGAAACGTAGGAAATTTTCAAATTGCATACTCAGATGGCATAGTGGTTCTCACGCATATAGCGTGGGCTGCTATCACTACATCTGTATGCAAGGTTTCCTACGACCTCCAAATAAAGACGTGGCATTGCAGTTCCACGCTTCGTGGTTAATAATGGTTCTTGTAGGGACTGGAGAACATGTAACTATTGCGTATGGTTTTGCTTAAAAGATTGATCCTCGTATTGTTTTTTGTAAACGTAGCTTTGGTTTCGTCTGCACAAAGTTCGTCGATTTACAAAATGTACAAAACACGAAATTACCACAATCAACTCAGATTAAATACAAAGACGGGAGAGGTACAACAAATTCAAGATGATGGCCAATCTTGGACAATTTGTAGTGCCCGAGAATTATTAGGAGATACAGCAGGGCGATTCTGTCTTTATGAAACGCAAAATATGTGGACTTTCATTATGCTCGACACATATACAGGCAAGAACTGGCAAGTTCAATTTAGCGTGAAAGGCGAGGACTATATGTTTGCTATTCCAATTAATAGGTACTCTCTTGCTTTTCCATCCGAAGATTCAAAATGGACGAATAGATTTCAAATGTTTGCGACACAAAATATGTGGACATTTGTATTATTGGATTCTTATAACGGTAAATTATGGCAGGTACAATATAGTTCGCAGGATTTGGATAACTTAATGTGTATACCTATTAATGACCGAGAGTTAGTTTCTGATAATGAAGAATGTATCTTCTCAATTCAACCTTTAACGAGTATGTATCAATATTATCTCATCAATGACAATACTGGAGATATGTGGAAATTTCAGTGGAGTACGAAGGGGGATGATTACAGGTGGATTGAGCGATTTCGATAGAGTCGCTTTTAATATGCCTAATTTACTTATCATAGCTATTTGCCTTGTCGCTATTCTGCTCGCAGCTATAGCGGCAAGACGTTTACGCCTAAAAAAGGAGGCGGAACAACTTTCCGCAAAGATTCGTTGCATTCCATCCTATGAAAGCAACCGGATAAACGAGGAACGAAGGTTCGCAATCTCAACGTGCGATGAGCGCTTCTTTATTGACATCGCCACCGATTTAGAAGCCTGCTTTGCGAACTGCTATATAACTTTTTTACAGGAAAAGGAATTCTCCCGTTATTATACGGATTATTACAAAGAAGCGGATGCGCTCGTCCCGCAGCTCAAAACGTTCGGTATCAAGCCATCGGAAGTTATCTTGAAATTTCTCCATGACTTCGATAATATTGGCAAGCTCGTCAGATTGCATAACCAGCAAGTTATCCAAAATTCGCTTGATAGGCACAAACTCTTTTTCGATCATTGTTTGAAATATCCGTTGGACGAACAGCAGAGGCGTTCCATCGTATCGGAAGAGGATAATTGTCTGGTCGTAAGCAGTGCCGGAAGCGGCAAGACATCCTCCATCGTAGGAAAGGTCAAATACCTGATTGAAATAAAGAAAGTCGATCCGACACGGATTCTTCTTATCAGCTATACGAACAAGGCTGCCGCCGAGCTGACCGAACGAATGGGAATCGAGGGCTTGCGTGGCTATACTTTCCATAAGTTGGCCCTTGATCTGATTGGGCAGCAAACAGGTAATAAACCTTCGATCTGCGACAATACGGACGCGTTGTTCGTGAAAATATACCGCGAATTGCTGGCCGATTCGCGATTCCGTAAACATGCGGTCGAGTATTTCGTCGATTATCAATCCAACGAGGCGGATTGGGAGAAACGGAAAAATGAAAGACGACAGCAGCTATCCGAGCAAAAGGATATGCGGCTGAAAGCACTGCTTCCGGATATGGACGGCAAACAGATTTACGTGCGGAGCGAGCAAGAGCAGAAAATCTGTTTCGTCTTATCGTCCCTCGGCGTGCAGTTCAGATATGAGGAGCCTTACGAATATCCGGTAGCGGACGCGATGCACTCCCAGTACAAACCCGATTTTTCGATCCACTTTGAGCGAGACGGTAAACCGCAGCGTCTTTATCTGGAGCATTTCGGGGTAGATGAACACGGCCTCGTACCCGCATGGTTCGCCAAAGATCGGAATATCTCCTATGAAGAGGCCAACCAAAAGTATAACGACGGCATCGCATGGAAGCGGGCCGCCCACGAGAAATTCGGAACGAGACTAATTACGACGTCCAGCGTGGATTTTTACCGTTCGGATATTCGTGAGACGCTCAAACAATTGTTGCTCGATGCTGGTGTCCCTTTGCAAGAACGAACAGATGTTGAGTTGTACAGCATGGTATTACCAGAGGGCAGCAAGCAGGAAAAGGCATTTATTAGATTGATCGCTACATTCGTCACCTTGCTGAAATCGAGTTGCCGATCATTGAAGGACGTCTTGAAACAGACTAACGAAGCCGATGACCGGCGTAGTGAGTTCGTAGTCAAAAACATTTTCCGTCCCGTGTATGAACGCTATGCGGAGGCTTTGCGCAGTAGCGGACAAATCGACTTTACGGATGCCATCTTGCAGGCGACCGAACTTTGCCGGGCAACGCATCCAGTGTCGTATGAGTATATAATTGTCGATGAATTTCAGGATATATCCGTTGACCGCTACAACTTTCTCAAAGCCTTGCGCGAGGGAAATCCTCCGGCGAAACTCTATTGCGTAGGTGACGACTGGCAATCCATCTATCGTTTCTCGGGAAGCGATATGGCTCTTTTCAACAATTTCGCAGCTTTTTTCGGCCCGACCGAAATCAATAAAATCGAAACGACTTATCGTTTCGGCGAGCCGCTGGTCGGTTTGTCGGCCCGATTCATCCAACGTAATACGGCTCAAATAAAAAAGAACATTCGGCCGTTCAGCGGGCAAATGAAAACCGAACTATCGTTCCAAGCCTACGACCGAAACAGCTATTGCAATGTCATCGGACAGCTTATTGCATCCATTCCGGCCGACAAATCTGTGTTCCTGCTGGGGCGGTATTCATTCGACGATTACTACCTCTCGTTCATGTATAAAAGCGTCAAAGAGGGGAACAGATTTTACTATATCATCGGTGGCCGCAAGGTCGAATTCCTGACCGTGCACAAATCCAAAGGGCTTGAAGCCGCCTATGTGATTTTGCTCCAGTGCAACAAGGACACCTATGGCTTTCCCTCACTCGTAAGCGATGACCCGTCTTTGCAATACGTACTGACGGCAAGCGACTGCTTTCCTTATGGCGAGGAGCGACGGTTGTTCTATGTAGCAATCACACGGGCCAAAATTAAAACATGGGTTTTCTACGATGCACGATTCCCTTCTGTTTTTGTGGACGAGTTTCTGCGTCCCGAAAAAGTTACGGTGGAGAGTTACACCAAGCATCCGAATGCCAACAAGCGGTGGACGCACCGTGCTGACCAATTTTTGCTGACACTCTATCGTGAAGGGAAAAGCATCCGATATATTGCGGAGAAGATGGGGCGCAGTCAGACTTCCATCGTTATGCGGTTAGGGAAACTGGAAAGTCAGAAATAAATTTGATATCATTTGAGTTTGTGGTATTGCAAATAAAATTAAACGTCCATACAAAGAAAGCACAGAATAACACACAACAAATAAACAAAACAAAGAATAAGTAAAAGAGGATGCGTGACAAAAAAACAGGCAACATAAAATCGATACTTGACCGATAATTTTTTACAAGGAAATTTGGGATAGCAAAAACTTTGTTCTATATTTGCAGTCAAGAAAGGCATTTTGATTATGGCGCTAATATTTTATAAAAACGAAGCTGCCCCAAGCAGGCTGAAAGCTACAATACAAAGAACGGGAAAACTTGGCTTTACAGAGGCGACAGCTATACATTTGCAGTTTAAAGAAAATAGCATAGTGCAATTCGCGGAGGATGATCAAAACAAAGGTACGCTATACTTAATCAATGCGCCCGACTCGCAAGATGAGACTGTATTCAAAGTTTGCAAAGCTGGACGATACTTTTATGTAAATACAAAAGCGCTATTCGATAAACTGGGGCTCGATTACGAGGCAAATACTATTATCTTTGACTTGAAGCGAGCCACAGAATATACGGATATGGAAGTATACAAAATGAAAAAAAGAATTTTGCCGAGGAAAAATAAGTAAATAAAAAAGGATACCTTAATAAGGGGTAAGGCATCCTTCAGAGATAGAAATAATAAAGCGTTGGCGCGCATGAACGAGATTCCTCATCTTGTTCCTATTTCTGTTTTCTCGTTTGCGAAGATACAACTTTATACCGTATTTAGCAAGTTTTGCCCCATAAAATTATTTAATATGACAAACAATTTTATAGGTTCGGGGCAACCATACAATGTCCCAAGGGTCTCGATAAACCCCTTGATTGCTTTCGTTACAGCAACGGAACGTCGAAAGAAATCGATTGTAAAAGAGCAAAAGAAACCATCTGTATTCAAAGTAGCTCCATATGCAACAGCAAGGGCTGCAATGAAAAAATACGTTAAAGGTGGATTTGAGGAGGAATGTATTCTGGATGCGCTCCAAACCTTACAGTCTCGCCAAACAAGTTCTGTATGGGCAAAAAATGATGTTGCTAATTCGATTATCGCTTTGAGACATTTCATCGAAATCAATTTTCCCGACAGAGTAGGAAAAATACACTGTACTTTTCCCAAAGTAACCAATAAGGAATGTATTATGGCTGGTGTACAAATTACGGTTGCTCCCGATTTGATAATGCGGTGGGAAGATAATGGAAACAAGTATGTCGGTGCAGTAAAATTTCGGATAGCAAAGAACAAATTGGACTTTTCTGCCGGTCGTAATGCCGCGTCTTTGATTTCGTACTTCCTGCAAAAATCCATTGCAAAGCAAGGAGAGATCGTAGATAATGCACACTGCTTCTTTGTTGATGTAATGGCAGATGTAATATATCCCGCACCTTTGGATACCACACTATCCTTGCAGGAGATCAATGATGCTTGTCTCGAGTATGTAACCTTGTGGAATGCCGCTTAATAATGGGACGAAATCAACATGTCGTACCTCATGCTGGTCGATGGGCTGTACGGGGTGCAGGAAATCAACGTGTGACTAAAATCACACGCACGCAACGAGAAGCTATTGATATAGCACGGGAAATTGCTCGCAACCAAGAGTCAGAGCTGCTGATACATCGTCCGAATGGGCAAATCAGAGATCGTGATAGTTATGGAAATGATCCCTATCCGCCTAAAGGATAAGCATTAGTTAAGAATGGCAGGCTAATTAATAGTCTGCCACTCTTTTTCAATCTGCAATTTAAGAGAACATTGATTGGGAACAATTCGGGAACAAATTTGAAAATAAAAATCGTTAACAGTTAAATAATTAACTTGTTAGCGATTTTTATTGTACCCGGAGCCGGGGTCGAACCGGCACGACATTGCTGTCATTGGTGTTTGAGACCAACGCGTCTACCGATTCCGCCATCCGGGCAAGCCTCTTCCGTAGAATCGGGAGGGCAAAGATAGTCGATTCTTCGCAATTTTCAAAAAATCCGGTTATTTTTCAAAGAAAGCCTTGATTTTTTTCGCCTTGGCGGGGCCGACCAGCGCCGTCAATTCCTCGAACGGTGCCGCCTTGACCTTGGCCACGGTGCGGAAATGTTGCAGCAGCGTACGGACGGTCTTGTCCCCGACGCCTTCGATCCGTTCCAGTTCGCTATGGATAAAGGCCTTGCTGCGTTTCTGACGGTGGAATGAGACGGCGAAACGGTGCACCTCTTCCTGGATGTGCGCCAGAAAGTGGAAAAGGGGCGAAGTGGGACGGATGCCGACCAGGACAGGCGGGAATCCGCAGAGCAACTCGGAGGTGCGATGGCGGTCATTCTTGGCCAGCCCGGCGACAGGTATGTCCAGCCCGAGATACTCCAGCACCTCGTGAATGACGCCCATCTGCCCCTTCCCGCCGTCGGCAATGATGAGATCGGGCAGCTCGGCCCCCTCCTCCTGCAGGCGGCTGTAACGCCGGAAGACGACCTCGCGCATCGAAGCGTAATCGTCGGGGCCCTCCACGGTCTTGATGTTGAAATGACGATACTCCTTGCGTGCGGGTTTTCCGTCGCGGAACACCACGCACGAGGCTACCGGATGGGCCCCCTGCAGATTGGAGTTGTCGAAGCATTCGATGTGCCGCGGCTGGCGGTCGAGGCGCAGTTCCTTCTGCAGGGCATTCATCAACCGCTCGGTATATCGTTCGGGATTCTTGATTTCCAGGTTCTTGAGCTGCTCGGCGCGGTAGATACGGGCGCTCTTCTGCGAGAATTCGAGCAGTTCGAGTTTTTCGCCGCGCTTGGGCACCGTGAAGGTCACACCGTCGAACAGCAGCGTCGTCGAGGGCAGGAACGGCACAACGACCTCCCGGGCCAGCGTCCCGGCAATATGCTCGACGACATGCTGGATGGCCAGCGTCAGCATGTCGCGTTCGTCGCCCCCGACACCCGTCTTGAGCTTCACGGTATAAACACCCACGACCGACCCGTGGCGGATACGCACGAAATTGCAATAGGCCACATCGTCGTCCGGAAGCAGCGAAAAAACATCCACGTCGACGATCTTCGCACTGACGATCACCGACTTGCCCGCATAGTTGTCCAGCGCATCGAGGCGCTGCTTGTAGCGTTGCGCCAATTCGAATTTCAATCCCCCGGCAGCACGTTGCATCTCCTGTTCGAGGTAGTTACGCACGGGGCGCAGGTCGCCCTTGAGCACCGCGACGACCATGTCGACGAGCCGGCCGTATTCCTCTTCGCCCTGCGCCCCGATGCAGGGGCCTTTGCAGTTGCCCAGGTGATATTGCAGGCAGACCGTATATTTTCCCTTGGCGATCTGCTCGGGAGCGAGATTGAGTTTGCAGGTACGCAAGGGAACCACCTCGCGGATGAAATCCAGCACGCTGTGCTGCATCATCACCGATCCGTAGGGGCCGAAGTACTGCGACCCGTCGCGGTTCAGTTGCCGCGTCGACTGCACGCGCGGAAAATGCTCGCGGCGCACCACGATCCACGGATAGGTCTTATCGTCTTTGAGCAGGATATTGTACCGCGGCTGGAGGGTCTTGATGAGCGAGTTTTCCAGCAACAGGGCGTCGGTTTCGCTGTCCACGACGATATGGCGGATCTCGGCGATCTGCTTCACCAGCACGCGCACCTTGGGGCTGTGCTCCTTGCTCTGCACGAAATAGGACGAAACCCGCTTGCGCAGGCTCTTGGCCTTACCTACGTAGATGATCGTCCCCGAGCGGTCTACGAACTGGTAGACGCCCGGTGACAGCGGCAGCATCGCCACCTGCTCCCTGAGGTTGTTTTTTTCGGTCCCCGCCATAGCGTTAATCGCAATGCAAATGTAGCAATTATTTCACAAAACGCGCCATCCCCTGCGGCATGCCTCCGGCGCACGCTGGGATGGCCGCATTTGACATACGCATAAACTAAAACGTCCGATTTTTTGTTTTATTCGTCGGAACGGCATATATTTGCGACGCATTGAAAACAAACCCAAACCCTATGAGAAAATTTTTACCTTTTCTCTTCGCCGCAGCACTCGCATCGTCCTGTATCGACAACGCTTACGACCTGTCGAACGTGAACACGGACGAGATCACCATCGGCGACGAGGACTCGGAATACCGGTTGCCGCTGGCCACGGTATACGTAAGCATGAGTGAACTGAAGGAAGGAGGCGCGGACATCAAAACGCTCTTCGACGAAGCGGACATCTGGCTTCCCTCGCCCCTGCCCGGAAACGCCGCATACGTCGACCTCCGGGAACTCCAAAACAACCCGGACACAATCACACCGCTGCTCCAAGCACTGATCGACCAGATGATGGACGACGATGCCAAGATCGCCGCCGTCGCCGACCTGCTGGCGGAAAAATACCTCTCGACCTTCCTGCCCCTGCTTCCCCCGGACACGGATCCGGCAAATTTCAAACCGGTCTTCATCGAGGCGTTCCGCAATATGCCGATGCTGCACGACCGGCTTTCGAACGAAATCAAATCCCTGGCCGGCAACTACCTGACAGACCTCAAAGTCCAGGATGTAACCTACGACATCGGTAAGATCGACATCGGCAGCGACGTGGTGGACATGCTTTGCGAGAACCTCGACAGCGAAGGCACCCCCAACCCCAGGAACACGCTGCACCTCTACGGCAGCATCACGAGCGCCCTGCCCGTGAGCCTGCGGATAGTGCCCTATTTCTCGCCTACGAACGTCCGGTTCGACGTAACGGTCGAACCCGGCAGGACGAACGAGATCAGGGAAACGCAACTTTTCGAAAGCGACCTGCGGCAGATCATCGAGGGTGCCGAGATCATCCTCCCCGTCTCGCTGGAGAAATACTATCCGGGCTATGATTTCTCGTCCGGCCAGCAAATCGTCATCACCCTGCGCCTGATCAAGCGCGGCGGCCTGAAGCTCAACCTCTAATCCGGCACAGAACATGAAAAAAATATACGCATTCCTCTTCACGCTGCTGCTGGCATCAGGCGCCGCGGCACAGAACCCGACGGCATATTTCATGGAGGGGTCGACCCTCCGCAGCCAGCTCAACCCGGCCTTCGCCCCCTTACGCGGCTATGTCAACATCCCCGGGCTGGGCGGACTGGACATCAACGTGAGCGGCAACCTCTCGATCGACAAAATACTCTATCCGCGCAACGGAAAACTCGTCACGCTGCTCGACAGCTCCGTATCGACGGCCGACGCCCTTTCGGGACTCAAAGCCGACAACCTCCTGGGTTTCGACACGCGCGTGAACCTCATCGGGTTCGGCGCCTTCACCCGCAACCACAAAAATTTCTGGTCGTTCGACCTCAACGCCCGCGTCACGACCGACGCCACCCTGCCCTACTCGCTCTTCGACTTCCTGAAGCGCGGCAACAGCGGTGACATCAGCGACATCGGCATCACGGCCGACAGCTATCTCGAAGCAGGGTTCAACTACTCTTTCCCGCTGCTCGACGACAAATTATACATCGGTGTGCGGGCAAAATTCCTGATGGGCGTGGCACGTGCACGGATGTACTTCTCGCAATTCAACGTGTCGCACAACGAAGAACGCTGGCTGATCAACGCAGCCGGCGGGCTGGACATCACGGCCGCAGGACTCGACGTGACGACCGAACTCAACGAGCACGGCGAAGAGGTCTACAAGATGGACGACATCAACCTCAAGCCCACCTCTCCCGCCGGTTACGGCTTCGCGGTCGACCTCGGGGCTACGTACGACATCCTGCCCAACCTGCAGGCATCGCTGGCGGTGAACGACCTGGGCTTCATCAGCTGGAGCAAGAACAAGAACGTAACGGGTTATTCGGCGAAGGAGCTCTCCTTCACGGGCGTGACGGTCACCGAGGACGGCACCGAGTCGCCCGACTTCGACATCGACGTACTGGAGTTCCACAAGGGCGCGGCCAAGAGCGTATCGCGTATGCTGCGCGCCTCGATCAACGCAGGCCTCGAATACGAAGTATGGCGCCATAAGATCGGCATCGGCCTGTTGTATACGGCCCGCGTGTGGGAGTACAAGACCCTGCACAACATCACCGGGTCGGTCAATTTCCACCCGATCCGCTGGTTCACCGTCACGGGCAGCTATTCGGTGATCGACAACCGCGGCGGCGCCGTGGGGCTGGCGCTGAACCTGAACCCCAGCTGGATCAATTTCTACCTTGCCACGGACATCGTCACGGCCAAGCATACGCCCCAGTTCATCCCCATCAAGCAGAGCATCATGAACGTCACACTGGGCATCGGCGTACCGATCGGCAGGCGCAGCCACCGTATCGCGGCCTATGTGTACGACAAGGATCGGCGGTAAACGAACGAACGGAAAAACCCGGCCTTTTCAGGCCGGGTTTTTCTTGTCAGGATGCCCGAAAATTCTGCCGAACCGGGCATAAAGACACTTGCAGTACGCAAAAAAGACAGCCCTCGACTACAAACGCATCCGCCCTTTCTATATTTTGGGCGCACCCATACCATAATCGGGCAACAGCGTTGGTTTATCGGAAACTTTATTTATCTTTGCAATGTAGAGAATAAAAAACATTCACAGGGGACGAAATCATTTCCCGCCCCGGATGTTTTTGCGTTTAAATATTGCGACGGCCCCTCAAATCTGTGTGAAGTTGCGTCACTACTTTTGAATTCTTCAAAAATCACGGGCCGTCGCAATCTTTTTATCTTATCACCAGACAAAAACCATACCACAACCCATCCGATTTTCGCCGGATAAGGTCTATCCCGCTTCGACGAGACTTTGCTCCAGTGCGGCACGCGTCGCCAAACGCCCGGCCTCGACAATTTCCCGGGCACGGTAGAATTCAAAAATCCCGAAACGGTCGGCAGGCATTTCTATCAGCAGGTCAGGCTTGTAAATCTTACACATCAGGCGCGCGATATGCTGTTGCATGATCTCCGACGAGGCGGTAATCACCTTATAATAATTCAGCGAAGCCTTGCTGCGGACGGCCATCTCCTCCGAGAACGGCGCGCTCACATCCACGGCGACCAGGACGTCGCCCGGTTCACGGCGCACCCGGTTCAGCGGCAGCGGATTGACCGTACCGCCGTCGACCAGCACCTGGTTTCCCCGGCGTACGGGACGGAACACCGACGGGATGGAAATAGATGCCCGGATGGCATCGTACAAGCCTCCCCTGTCGAGCACGACTTCGCGCCCCGTCAGCAGGTCGGCGGCAACCGCGGCGAACGGCAGCGGCATCTTCTCGATCTTCACGTCGGGCACCAGCTCCTTCATGGCCCGCATCACGCGGTCGCCCTTGACGAGCCCCTCGGTGCTCAGCGCAAAATCGACCAGCCCGAAAACCTTATACTTGTCGAGCGTATACATCCACTCCTTGAACGCTTCGAGATGCCCGGAAGCATACATGCCCCCGACCAACGCCCCCATCGAAGTGCCGGCCACGGCATGCACCTCGAATCCCTGACTCTCCAACTCCTCGATCGCCCCGATATGGGCAACCCCACGCGCGCCGCCGCCCGCAAGCACCAGCGCAGCCCTTCTTTTTTTCATAAATTCACGTTGTTAATCCGCTCGCGGACTTTATCCCACGCATGGGTTCCGAACAGGCAGCTTGCACGCATCGTGCCGCACATCCCGGCAAAACGCGACATCGGGATGACGAAACACAATTCGTCCGCACCGACCCATGGGCGCACCGAAGGGTCGAACAGCCCCAGGAAACATCTGTGGCCGCCGTTGCGGTTTTCCCGCACGGCCTGCGACACCACGGTACTGCATCCCGAGCCGAACGGCGCCGCAACGGTATCCGGGGCATCGTTGTCGAACCCGGCCCATGTCACGAGCCCCGCCAACACGTCGGGCGTAGCGAAGAATAGCACGCCTTCCGCCCCTTCGAACGTCCCCGCCGCATCCACACGTACGAACTCGATCCACGCCTTCGGCGCCGGCCGCAGGTCGAGCGCAGCGATGAATTCCAGCACCATTTCGGGCGTCTGCTTATAGCGCTCCCTGAGCGAGACGAACTGCGGGACGAATTCCGGCATGGGGCTGAAACCCGTATAGAACTTGCCGCCTCCGCAACCGATATTCGAGGCGTTGAGCCCCACGGGCTGCCCGTCCCGCGCCTGGGCCAACACCTTGAAAAAACACCCGCCGACCTTTTCGACGGGGCGCAGCGGTTCGTCCGTATAGCGGAACAGCAAGGGCAGCTCCGGCACCGGGCCGAAAGCCTCGCGGAAAGCGGCGATAAATTCTCCTGTCTGCATGGCATTCATCCGTCTGTAATTACATAATCCATAAATACGTCGTGCGGCTCGACGGGCAGTTCCCCGACCAGCTGGTGGGCATAGCAAACCCCGACTTTCACGCCCCGGAACCCGGGCTGCGAGAGGTATTTGTCGTAATACCCGCGGCCGCGGCCCATGCGGGCGCCGGCTTGCGTAAAAGCCGTCCCCGGGACGACGATCAAATCTATTTCGGACGGTTCGCACGGCTCAGCGTCCACGTCCGGTTCGGCGATCCCGAATGCCCCCGCACGGAGTGCCCCGGGTGCGTAATCGAAGAACCGCATCGCGTCGCCCCCGACCCGGGGGACGACGATCCGCTTGGCCGAACCCCACCGGACGAGCGCCTCCTCCGTCGCGGGTTCATCGGGCAGGGCGCAGAAAAACGCCACGCACCGCGCCGTCCCGAAAGGCCCCGATTCCGCCACCCGGCGGAAGATCCGCCCGGAAGCCGCCGCACGTTCTTCGGGGGAGAGGGACAGGTTCTGTTTTTTCATCGCTGCAC
>ERZ780203.580-NODE-580-length-38878-cov-14.106689_pt1 | contig 38878 bp, 36 predicted proteins | sample MGYA00511168_ERZ780203 | MGnify/ENA primary metagenome ERZ780203 (study PRJEB29588, sample SAMEA2156577) | human gut metagenome | biome: human gut; feature: human-associated habitat; material: faeces | place: Denmark | collected 2008/2010 ...
TGAAGTTCAGGTCGTCCCATTGCAGCGCCATCAGCTCACCCCGGCGCAGGCCGGTTGCCAAGTCCAGAAGGAAGACTTCGTAGTACCCCTCGAACTTTGCCTGAATGAGAAACCGCTGCAGCTCCTCCCGCGTCAGCACCTGCATCTCCCGCGCCTTCTTCGGCGGCAGCTTGCAGCCGATGGCCGGGTTCACACGGATCAGTCCATCCTGCACCGCCTTCTCCAATGCGGAGCGGCAGGTGGCGTGACACATGCGCACCATTCGGTCGGACAGCCCTTCGCCGTACTTGTCGGTGAAGCGCTTTCGACCACTTTTCTTGAGTCGGCCATAAAACTGCTGCAGGTCGTTCTGCGTCAGCTTGTTCAGCGGGATGTCCCCGATCTCCGGGATGATGTGCAGGCGGATGCGACTCTCGTAAGTCTCCTGCGTGGTGGGACGGATCTTCGGCTTGGAGTGATTCTCGTACCAATATGTCAGCCAATCCCCGAAGGCCATCTCGGGCCGCACCTTCTCCGGTTTCAGTCCGCCGCACTCCGCCTTGAGCTTCTGGAGCTTCTCGACGCACTCCTTCTTCGTTTTGGCGAGAACATTTTTCGTCTTGGGATAGCCGTTATCGTCATAGCCGATGACGATGCGTCCCTCCCACCGACCGTCCTTGCGCTGCCTTACCGTTCCGTCACCGGCTTTTCGCTTTCTTGCCACGGTTTCAACTCCTTTCCGAAGATGTCCTCCATGAAGCCGCCCACGATACCGCAGGCCTGCTTCTGCATATCTGAGGTGACATGGGTGTAGGTGTCCAGCGTAAATGACGCATTGGTGTGGCCCAGGATGCCGGACAGAGTCTTGGCGTCCACGCCGCTGGTGAGAGCGTGGGTGGCGAAGGTGTGGCGCAGGTCGTGGAAGCGGATACTGGGCAGCCCCGCCCGCCGGAGCAGCGTTTTCATGTGGAGGTAGGCCGAGCCGGGGTTGACAGGATCCTCCGGCTTCACCGGGTCGGGGAATATCCATTGGCTGATGGTATCCGCCTTGCGCCGCCGCAGGATTTCGGTCACGCTGTGCGGCAGGATGATGGTGCGCATTCCCTGATTAGTCTTTGTCTCACCGACGGTGTACTCACCCTTCCGCTGGCTGTGGAGGGTGCGGCACACCTTCAGCGTGCCGCCCTCCTCGTCGAAGTCGCTCCATTGCAGTCCGCAGATCTCGCCGCGGCGCAGGCCGGTCATCAGCTCCGTCTGGAAGAAGTCCCGCCACACCTCGTCCTGCTCCACCACCGCGCGGAAGGCATCCAGCTCCTCGCCGGTCAGGATGCGCTTGGGCTTGTAGTTGGGTTTGGGCGCCGTTGTACCTTCGGTGGGATTTCCGGGAATGACATGGGCCTGCACCGCGTCTTTCAGCGCGGCGTGGAGGGTGGTATGGATGTGGCGCACCATGGAGTCAGAGAGCTGATGCCCCATCTCGGGATGCTCATGGATGCGCCCCTCCGTTTTCAGGCGGCGGTACATCCGCTGGATGTCCTGCTGGGAGAGGAGGGATATCTGTTTGTCGCCCAACTGCGGCTTGATGTAGTATTCGATGTAGCGGCGGTAGCCCTCGAGCGTACCGGGGCGCACCGTACCCGCCTTGTACTCCGTGAGCCAGCGGTCCAGCCACTGGCCCAGCGTCATGCGGCTGTCCTCGGTCAGCTCCACATCCCGGTAGCACTCGATGTTCTGGTGCAGCTTGTCCAGCAGAGCTTTTTGGGTCTTGGCATACACATGACGGAACAGCGGCTCGCCGTTTTCCCGGTGGCCGATGACGATGCGGCCCTCCCAGCGTCCGTCCTCCCGCTTTCGTACCATGCCGTCGCCGGCCGGTCTTCGTTTTGCCATGTATTTCACTTCCTTTGGATTCAATTTCTTTTTGCAACACAAACAACTACCACACTTTTGCGGAAATAGCTATCAGAACTTTGGAATTGTTCGTCATTACATCCGCATAGAAAACCCGTGGTACTGCTCGTATTGTTCCTCTTCATTATCTACGGCGTATTCCACCGTGCGGTCGATCTTGCCGCCGCGTTCCAGAATACGCCGGATCTCCTGCTTGCTGTGATGCAGCGTTTCCAGATGGAAGCGGTCATTGTCGCCGGTGTTCATCGCATCCAGAATGGAGATCAAACCGCAGACGGCATCGTCCACCGTAGGCAGGAGTTCACCGTACTCGGTGGCATCGATGCGGCTTTCCAGATACTCACAGCAGCCCATATCGAAGTAGGCTTCCATGCTGCTGCGCAGAAGCGTCTGGTCGAAGAGCTTATTGTCTCTGCATCGGACATTCTCCGGTGTGGTGTAGGTGATGTATTTTTGATTCGCCTCCCATCGCACCTTGTAGCCGTACTCCGCCATGAATGCGATGAACTCCTCACGGGTAGCACAGTTCTCCATAGCTTCCTTAATGGTACGGCACAGCCGTTTCTTCCAAGCAGGAATACGGAACGGATCCGCCTTGCTCTCGGTGAAGGACAAGCCATACTCCCGGCAGAGCTGGTTGCTGTACTCCTTTGCCTGCTGCATCTCCCTGGCGCTCTGATGAAACTTCTGACCGGTTTCAAAATTTACCGAGTTCATGATGATGTGATTGTGGATGTGCGCCGTATTCATATGCGTGACCACCACACACTGGTAGCCCTTGAAGTATTCCGCAAACTTCAACCCGATCTCATGCGCTGTATCAAAGTCCAGCGGATCGTCCGGAGCGAAGGCTTGGACGATGTGGTAGTAGCTACGGCCATCTGTTTTGCGGAACTGTTTCTTTACCGCTTCGAATTCATCCTGAGCTGTTTGAGCCATGCAGTTGACACCGGATATGAGACGCTCCACCGTTTTCTCACGGTTTGTAACATAGTCCAGGATACCGCTCAGACTGCGTGAGACAGCAATGAATTTAATGTTTGCCATGCGTTCCGGTACACCTCCGTAAAGGGTTCATAGTTCACCTGCATGATACGCCCCTGCCGAGCCATGACCGTGAGCTGGTTCAGGTTATTTCCCTGATAGCGCAACTCCCGCAGAAGCTCATCCATACCTTCAATGACCGTGACCTCACGATCCATAGCCGCCCGACGCACAAACTCGCTCTCGGTCATATGAGCTGCATCCGCCTTGCGGCGGATGCAGTCCTTTTCCCACCCAGCAACGCGGGCGCGGATAAATTGATTCTTAGCCATGGCGCTCGTTACCTCTGCTTGCCAGCATAGTCATCGTCTCGATCTGCTTAGCCAGAGTCTCGTCCCGCGCATGCATATAATAGAACTCCAGCATCTTTTCGACTGCAAAGCACTGCTGCCACTCCGCACAGCCAGACAGTGCGGCTTTGCCCTTGCCGGTGAAAAAGTGATCCAACTCTTCACAGGAGACATCCGCGCCGAGTTGATAGAGCATGGCTTCCCGTACATCGCTGAGCATCTCTTCCTTATCGTACATGTCCATCATAATTTCATAGGGATTATAGGTGTTCTTCGTCATAATCTTTATCTCCTTTAAATTCATTTTTCTTTGTGTTGATAGGGGTGCGGGCTTAGCCCGCTTGCCGAAGGGGTCGGAACGGGGCAATCGCCCCGTTCCGTACCACGAAGGCGAAACTTGTCATTCTCGAAGCGAGAATTTTCGGCGCTGACGCGCACTTCAGCCGCTCTGCGGCGCTTTACGGAAAAGGAGTCATCCTGCACGGTCAAGCATCCACGGTGCATCACCTCCCTCCGGGCAGAACACGCTACGGTAGGTACTGATGTCCGGCACCATGCCACACTCCAGCATGATCCCACTTTGCAGTAAACGCACGCACAGCTCCGCATAGACCCTCCGCATCTCGTCCCGGCACCGACGGGCAACGGCTCTTTGCTCATCGGTCATATCACCGTAGTGTTCATCGCAGAGGAACAGGCGAAGCTCTTCTTCGTCGATGGGGTGGGCATGATCCTTGTTCCACGCCCACCGGATGTAGCGCACCGTGTCATATGTGCGCCGCAGGATCATCATTGGGTCATGGTCTACGATAAAGTTTGCAAGCTGCTGCATCATGCGCTTTCCTCCTTTTTGTTCTGCCGATTCAACTCGGCCAGCTTCTTTTCTGCCTTTGCCCGCTCTATGTCACGCTCCGCCCGCAGGAATTGCCGCTGATAGTTCAGCTCCAGCGCTTCCTGAATGGGACGGATGGTGTAGATGAGACTGCCGTTACGCACACGGCCGTCCTTCGTGGTGATGGTGCTGGGTTCGGTGCGGATGAGCCCCTTCTCCTCCAGACCGGCCACATACTTCCGCACGGTGTTCTCGCTCAGATGCACCGCCCGACCGATGGTGCGGTAGCTGGGATGACATTGGTAGGTTCTGCGATCCTCGCAGCGCAGAAGGTAATTGTAGACGGCGATCTCGTGAGAGCTGAGTCCGAGATTAAAGACTTCGTTGGGGACGAGATAGTAGTGTTTGTTCGGGTCCCGCTTGGGCCAGCGCTGGAACATCAGGCATCACCTCCTGTCTGCGCATCGACCCACCGGCAGAACTTTTCTTTGGGTACCACGATGCGGCTGCCAATCCGCAGCGCTGGGAAGCCCGTCTCGTGCATGAGCTCATAGGCACTGGAGATGGACACGCCCAGCACCTGCGCCACCGTGTTCGCATTGAGGAACAGCGGCAGCTGGTCATAGTTGGTAAATGTGGATTCTTGCATTGGATTCCTCCTTTATAATTTTTTGTTGAGAGCTGCAAGCAAAAAGCTCCCACCAAAAAAGTGGGAGCAGTATCCATGTTGCAAATTTGGGATCTCATGATAGAATAGAAGCATCAGGAGGTGAGCCGATGCCGTTGGTGAAATACAGGATCTATGAGCTGTCCGCCAGAACCGTGATCAGCTATGGAAGGCAGCAGGACGGTGCATATACCTTCCATCTCAGCGCCGCCGAAACAGAGAAATGCAAATCACTTTCCGCACCCCACGAGCAGGACGATAACGCACTGTTCTATCAGATCATGTGCGTGCTGCACGGCGATGCCTTCACCGGAACACCCGGCGGGCAGCTGGTGACGGACCTCTCCGACATCATTTTCTATATGGACTTCTCCGGCATCTTCGACCGGAGCGGTGCCAGAAAGAAACACCTGATTCGACAGGAGAAGGCCAAGGCTCTGTTCCGTCCCGAGGGCGTGAGCCTGGACTTTGGCTCCGGGCCACATCGCTACCTCGCCTTTGAGCGTTCGGGCAGCATGAGCCGGCAGGCGCGGCTGTCCTTCATCCGGGAGGATTTTTATGACGCGGTGCGCCGCCGCATCATGATGGATATGACCATCGGTGACTGCCAACTCAGTAAACTCTACGCTTACAACGGCCTGATGCTGTCCAGCGGTATCCGCATTGACGGCATCGACATTGACCGCCCCCACCGGGTGGTGGTCGTTGACAATCCTACGCGCACAGAGCGGAATGTCAGCGTCATCACCGTAGAGGACGACGGAACGCAGAGCAGTACCCGCAAATATCACCGGGTGGAGAAAAAAGAGGACATCGAAATCACCTGCTTCGACGGCGAGGGGCTGATCTCAAAAGAATATGCCCGCGTCGTGGACGAGAAGCTGTGCGGGAAGAAAGTCCACACCTCGTTTCAAATTCGTATGCCCTATGTGAAGGGTATGCTGCACGAGGTGGACTTCAAAGACTTCCTGACCCTCTGCGGGACGGACACCATCATCGATCTGTGGGGCATGGAGCATTCCGTCCGGGATGTGGACATCATCCTCACCAAGAGCATGTTCAAGGGATACGGCTGGCTCACTGCCAGTGGCATGAGCTGGGAGGACTATTGGACGGTGTTCCGTAAGTACCGCCACGCACTGTACATCACGAATGTCAGCAAGGAGAAGCCGGAGAAAACGACGGAACTGAACTATCAGTTTTTGAACACGGTATCCCTCAAGGCGGACGAGTTCCGCCCCGCCGATCTGCCAGACGGCTGGGATCACAGTCCGGAGGAAGACCCGCGAAATTGGCTCACCAAGCAGACGGAGCTGGCGTATTACAGCTTCTGCGCCGATGAATCGTTTCGGCAGAATTATTTTCTGGAGAAGTTTGAACGGGTCAGCTGGTGGGAACGGCATCAGGGCAAGGACCAGATCCTTGCCGCCGTGCTGAAAAAGAATCCAAGCTTCATCAACGAACCGGTCTATGCCAAGCGGTTGGAGGATGAAGCCGATAAAATCGTGGAGCAGTACGCCGTCGGCCGGTTGATCGTAGTGGGAGACAACCGTTATCTTTCCGGTGATCTTCTGGACTTTCTGGCATTTCTGCTCCCGACTGTTCCGCCGCGCAAACGCAGGCAACGGATGTTTTACAGCACCGTCATGACCGACCACTTCCCGGAGAGTTCCTTCTATGCACCCCAGGCGGCCTATGCCCATGACGACGCCTGCACGCTGCTACGCAATCCGCACATTGCCCGCAACGAGGAGCTACAGCTTTCCTTCTACGACGCGAAGGAAGAGAGAAAGCAGATGCGGCATTACTATTTCGGGCACCTGACGGATGTGGTGATGGTGGATTCCAATATGCTGGCTGCGGAGCGGCTGGGCGGCGCTGACTACGACGGCGATATGATCAAGACCATATCTGATCCGATCCTGAATGCCTGCGTCCGCCGCAACTACAACCTCTACCGCTATGAGAAACACAAATCCCTCACCAACATTGAGAACATTCCTCTGCTGATGATCCCCACGGCCCAGCCACAGATCCGCAATGCCGACGACTGGGAGGCTCGCTTTGAAACCGTCCGCAGCACCTTCTCCTCCCGCGTCGGTCAGATCTGCAATGCCGCGCTGGACCGCAGCATTATCGCCTACAACGAAAACTCCGACGCCGAGGAGCGGGAACGCTGCCGGGAGGAGGCGGAGACATTGGCCATTCTCACCGGGCTGGAGATCGACTCCGCCAAGAGCGGCATCCGCCCCGATCTGGATGAGTACCTGACCCACAAGACCGTCAAGCGCAGTGCCTTCCTCAAATATAAGACGCTGGTAGAGGAGGCGGAGACCCGGCGCGCCTGGTACGAGCCTACCCATGCGGCCAAGGTAAAGGCGTTTTTCAAAAAGGTGGATTGGGACGAAGTGGACTCCAATGTGGAGCGCCTGCCGTATCTGGCACAGCAGCTGAAAAAGAACACGCCGCGCATCAAGGCAAAGCCCGCCAAGGACGAAGAATTGTTTTCCTTCGCTCGGCAGCCGGACTGGAAGGAACAGCTAAACTCCGATAAGCTGGCGGCAGTGGATGCGCTGCTGCGGGATTATGACGCTTGTCTCTCCCGCATCCGGGCCTGCCGCGTTCCGTTGAAGGAGAAAAAGCGGAAGAGCGATGTGGAGCGCATTCTATATGCCAGAGGGCAGGAGGATGCATACGATCCTGACGAGCTGTACGCTCTGTTCGGCAGCCTGCCGCCGGAAAAGGTGTCCGCCCTGCTGTATGCCATGCGGGAGCAGGCATGGCACCTCATGGACGAGGATGCACGGGAGTGCTTCCTGCGGGAATGGCTGACGGAGCCGGAGTTTGAGGATATTTACGATCTGCTGACCGATTTCCGCTTCGGTGGCTACCGCATCCTGGGAGACATTGTCTGTGATATGGAGGACGAGAACATCGGCAGGGAGAAAAAGCAGCTGTTCCGTGAAAGCGACTCGGAAGCCTTCACCGCCATGATGAGAGCCTTCGCGGACAAGTCCGCTTCCCGGAGTTACCGTGACGCGGTGACGGCCAAGTGCCGGGAGCTGCTGACCGCGATTGTAAGACCGGCTCTGGCCGTGCGCTATGTGGTGGCCCTCGGCAGACGCGACCTGCTGTGGGAGCTGCTGCCGGAGTATATCGAGAAAAATGTTCTGGAGGTGCGGGATGATTAACGAATGGGTAGAATTCTGCGCATATACCGGAACGGTCTCCTATACCGCCAGCAAGAAGAGCGACACTACATGGCTGGGTCGCTTCACCTTTGCCACAATCCTGGAGTTTGAGGGGATGGCACGGATTTTGAGCATCCTGGCCCGCGGATACCTGTTTCACAGCAAGGACGGAGCGGTCATTTCGGGTGATCCGCATGATCGGATCGACTACGCCCGCCGTGCGCTCTGCGCCTGGTGCAGTGTGCCGGAGGACGGGAAGCGTGCACCGAACAAGGAATGGCAGTTCCAGACGGATTTTTCGGAGCTGCACACGGAGTTCCCGGAGCTGGTAGATGCGGACGGGGTCGGCTGGTTCCTCCGCCATGTCCTCCGCATCGCGGACTTCATGCTGACGCACCCGGAAAAGGTGCGCAGCACCTCGCTCAAGTATGCGGAGGTCATTCAGTCCAAGTTCTCTGCCGCATGGCGAAGCAAGGTGATGCAGTATCAGATCCCGATTTTTGCCCCCCAAACCAAGGGTGCCTGGACGCTGCGCTTTGATGATGTCCTTGCTGATGCGCTGGAGCTTGGCCCACTGCGCAAAGAGGGACAGGAGCTGCCGCCAGAGCTGACTGAGAAAGTGAAAGCGGCGCTTCCGAAGGAAATTCCATCCGAGGTTGTCTGCACTCTGATCCGCTATTACCTCGCCAACCGGCAGGATGATAGCGAATGGGTCGTCCTGTCGGTGGCAAGCTTTGACGCCTACTTCGGGGACACCAGCTTCAGCAAGAAGTATCTGCCCAAGATCCCGGCGGAGATCGTGGAGCGGAGCAGCGCCTTCGGCATCAGCCGGTATCGGATCACGGAAGAATATCTGCCATAAGGCACAGACAGCGGGACAAGCCTTTACGGCCTGTCCCGCTGCTTTCTCTGCCCGGATTGAGAGTGTTTTCCTTGTCTATGGCGGCTCAACCGTTGAGCTGCTGTTCATGACTTACTCATCATCATCATCAGTCCATGATGAGATTAGGTTCTCACCTCTCATAAATACTTTGCACGGAGATAGTCTGCCTGCTCCTGCGTGATGGCATTACTCCACTGATTGGAGTTGATCGCACTATACAATTCTCCCCACAGGCAGTCCATATAAGACACTTTGTCTTTTTCGCCCTGAATGTATTCACGAAGCGCTTTATCCAAACTGGCGGGCAGATTCTTTTCCAAATAGGTTCGGTCAGCTGGCTTGCCGCCATTCATTTGTGGTTTCTCCGCAGTCAGCGTAATGAGCTGTTCCATCGGGATACCCAGTGTGGAGGACAGCTTCATCAATGTTCCGGCACTGCATCGGGAGAGTGTTGTCTTGCCGGAGCAGATGTCCGCCAGCGTTGCCCAAGGCACGCCGCTTTTCTTAGAGAGCTGGTAGCGGGAGAGGTTCTTTTCCCGCAGTATCTGTTGGATCGTCATATACATCACCGTTCTTATTATATCGGTGCGTCGATAATCAGTCAAGAGAAAAGCTCCCAGACCTCTGACCAGCCTGTTTGTATTTGCATCTTGGGGGGCCGCATTTGCCCTCCCCAAAACTGTTGACTATTACGATACAGACAGCGGGACAAGCCTTCATGGCCTGTCCCGCTGTTTTTTCTGTCTGAGTTTTGAAAGTGTTTTCCTTGTCTATGGCGGTGCAGCCGCTGACCTGTTGCCTATGATTTACTCGTCATCATCAGGCCACGATGAGATCATGTGAATATCGCCGGTGTCCATATCCATCGCCATGTGATCGCCCATGCGCATCATGATATCCCCATCGGAGTCCATCGCCATATTATCCGAGATGCTCATGGCGAAATCGCCGTCATCGTAGTCGAAAAATCGATTGCACACTGTACCCGCCTCCTCTATTGAAATATCTGTTATAAACCTCATTCACCGTTTCCACATACACCACAAAGGATGGGTGGTTACGATCCTGCCAAGACAGATACATATTTTTCTTCTCAAGATACCTGTCACGAACCTCCTGCCATAAGCCTTCTTCCTTTATTTCATCCGCCTTATCTTTCACCTGATGAGAGTTCGGCACTTCGTTCCATGTGTATTGATCCAAGCCCAGTGCATACACATTTTTGTTATGAATCAAGCGCATGTAATTCCCGTTTTTATTTTTCGTGGTAATAGCAACGTCAAACTTGAATTTGATATCTGGCGATTTCTCAAAATACAATATTGCAGTCAAACAAGAAGTCGAATCTTGTGCATCCGAAAAGAACTTTCCGCCCACCGCTTTGTTAAGGGCGTTTCTAATTGTGTCTTTCAGCAATCGCGGGTCGCGATACTCGTTATCTGCCTTCATGACCAAAAGGTTGTAGTCCAAGTCATACGGGCCATCTCCATTTCTCGTGATCATATTCCTTGCTCCGCTTCCAACAAGCGAAAACTGTGCAGAAATACCCTTCTCCTTCAGCAGCTCGCAGGTTTCCTTCAGGACATTCGTGCAATCCGAACGATAGCGCTTTGCCTCGGATTCGTAAACGAACTCATACGCCATACATAATCTCCTTCTCGCCCATGCCACCCATTCAACATCAAGGTTAAATCATTATAGAATAGCATAGAAAGTTTGATTGTCAATAGCGGCTTGACCCTATTTTGAATGTTTTCCGCAAATTTCACCCCATGATCCCAATTTTGTTGCCGTTTTCGTAAATGTCCGCGCCGTCTTCACAATGATTGGGTCCCTCGTACTCTACCCAGCCGAAGCCCGCCACATAGACTTTGTCACCGGGCTGCAGTTCTTTAGGCGGTTGAGGTGGAGTCTGTTCCGGCACTGAATTCTTAGTAGGTGTCTGCCCAGTGGAAGGCTGGAGTTCGGAAGCTACGGGTGTTTCAATAGACCCTATCTCCGGTTCAGGTTGCTCTTCTTGGTGCGCTTCTTGTTGCGGAATCGTTCTTTTTTCCTTCTCTGCCAGTGTTGCCGGTTCCTCAATTTCCGCAACGGTCGCTTCTTTGGCGCTCACAGCGTTTTCTGCAGCTGGGACGGGTGTTTCCTCGACCGCGTTGCCATGTGGCCACACAGCGGCGCACAGGGCGACACATGCGGCAATCATTGTCACTATGATGAGTTTCTTCATTTCTCTTCCTCCTTAGATGCGAAACGAGCGCCTGATCCCATTGCCGTTTGGCAGGAGACTGAGCGCTCGTTTTCGTAGTGATTCAATTCTACGGAGAGTTTCCACGCCAGTTCAAATCCAGCGATAAAGCTGTCGATGGAGGTCTCCTCCGCAATACGGTCTTTTGCGTCGATGATCTGGAGCACCAGCCGACGCTCCAGTTTGCCCAGTACCTTGCTAAGTGCTTGATGGCATTCATCAATTTCCTGTTTCTGAGCCTGGAGTTCAGGCGGGGTACAAAAGCAATCGTATAGGTCTTTCAGCAGCTTGTATTTCATGCGCTCGCCTCCTTGCAGCACAAACATATACCACAGTTCGACGGAAATAGCTACTGAAACTTTTTCAGAAAAATAGCGGCTGGAACATTGTGTTTCAGCCGCTATTTGCGATGCGGGGTACTCGTGGTGCGGGCTCGCAGGTTAGCTATACCCCTACGCAGTTTTTACTTTTGTTTGCATCCGTGCTGAGAGAGCCTTTTTTATAACGATGCCAGCCCTGGGCAATTCGTGGTGGCATTGCGAATGATGATAAATGATATCCTGGCACCACCAATTTCCGCAAGACAGGATCAAGTCAATGCACCGTTGTCTTCCACTTTTTCCGCTTTGGACAGTTCTTCCCAATCCTCACGATTTCCGCATCTGCGAAGGTAGTTGTGGCCACCATCCACGGCGCACGAGCCGCAGCTGCAAAACTTGAAATCATGGACAGTTTTGCTTTCGATGATATCTCCACATTTCTTGCATCTGATTGCGTTTCTGATAATTCTCGGCATAATCATTCTCCCTTTAGTGCAGTCCGGATTTTTTCTTTTTCTCCACTGCCGTCTGTACGGAGGCGCAGGAACGGAACAGCGCACTTCTCCAAAACGGAGTTCTTCTTCATATCTCGCTCTGCCTGCTTACTCCCGGCCTCATGGAAACCAGTTCCGTCCACTTCGATTGCCAGCACGGGCTGCTTATCCATCTGATTGAACAGCAGAAAATCCACATGGATCAACAGATTGCGGGCATATTGGCGTTCTTCCTCTGTCAGCGGTTCATAGTCTTTCACCAGTGTCGCAAGAGAAACATGCACTGCACAACCGATAGAGGAAAACGCCTCCTCAGACAACACCTCTTGAATCACAGAGTACATGAGATTCTCGGAATCGTATTCCGATACCCGCTTATGTTTTTGCAGATATGCCCTGCGCTGCTCGGCATAGCCCTGATAGAGCATATCGAATACGGAGTAGACCTGGCTCTGGATAACCTCAAAATTGTTATATTCGATGTACCGCGTTAGGTCGCCATAGTTGGTTTGGTCATTGCGTGGGTCCTGCGATGTGACCACCGCCAGCGAATGAACCGCGCGGGAAACCGCCACATTCAGCATATGAGGATCATCCACGAAATCTGTGATGACATTGTCGACCGAAGTTAGAATGATGGCATCCTGTTCCCGCCCCTGAAACTTGTGGACGGTGTCCACCTCGTAAGTATCTCCCAGCTGCTTGCGGATGGCTGTCACCTGGTCCCGATACGGCGTGATAATGCCGATGCTCTGGAAATTCTGCTGATGCAGCCGCGGAAGCACCTCCTGCTGGATGACATCGATCTGGCGCTGGTTGAGATGCCCACGGGCGTGATTACCGGCAATCGTCCGGTACATGGTCAATACATCCGGCTCATCATGGTCTTTTGTCATAACGATCAGCTGTCCATGGTAGAACTTCTGATTGCAGAAGTTGATGATTTTGGGGTGGCAACGGTAGTGTTCCCGCAGCAGCGTAACAGGTGCGTCCTGCCATATTTCCAATGCAGAGGACAGCAAACTGTGGGTAGAAAAGCGATACCGCTCATCCAAGGAATACTTTTGCCAAATGGCATCACTGGTGCGAATGTCATCCTCTGTCAGCACATTGGGGAGCTGCTTCAAGTCCCCGACGATCACGATATTCCGCGCGCAGGAGAAGGCCAGCACGCCGGTGGCCAGATCGACCTGTGAGGCTTCATCCACGATCAAGTAATCATAGATATGATCGATGCTCAGCGTTCCTTTGATGGAATAGGTCGTGCTAAGCACCACCGGATACTCGCTGGTAAACTCTGCGGAATTCCAGCGGAAATCGTTCTTTTCAAAACGCCGTCTGTCACTTTGCCAGTGATACCGCGTCGCCAGTTCCGCCCGGAACAGCCGCAGAGACTTCTGGGTAAGCTCATCCATCTTTGCGTCAAAAGCGTAGTGTTCCAGCTTGCGGTTCAATTCCTGCTTTTCAGCCTCCAGTTCCCGCCTCTTTACGGAATAGAACTGACTTTGCAAATAGGGAATAACAAGCTCTGGAGAACGGAGGAACAATTTGAGTGCATTGCGATTGAACCGGAACATGATGGAGAGTTTTTGCAAAAGGCCTAAGCGGCTCTCATGTTCTGCGTGCTGTTCAAATTCCATCCAAAGTGCAAGAATCTTCTGCGAGGACAGTTTGTCCAGGCTCTCTGTCGGTGCGTCGCTATAAGTCGCGTAATATTCCTCGAAATAGTGCTGTTCCGGATTCAGCTGCAAAAATTCCTGCTCAATTTCCGCAATGCGGTTCTTGGCGTTGAGCATTTCGTTCAGCTCCTGGGAAAGCGCGGTCGTCTCTTGATCCAACTGCTGCCGTTCCTCTGTGGGCATCTCCCAATCACTCATATTCGGATAGGCGCCAGTTTGATTCTCCAGGAACTTTTGCTTGTTGGCAAGGCTTCCGAGAAACGCAGTCAGAAAAGAGGCATTCTTCTTTTCCAGCTTTTCCGCCACATTGTGTGTTGCAGAATTATTGTTGGATACGACCGCCACGGTCTTCCCGCTCCGAACCACATTGGCAATGATATTTAGAATCGTCTGCGTTTTTCCTGTCCCCGGAGGTCCCTGAATGATGCTGATTTTGGAGGAAAGCGCCCGCTCCACCGCCAGCTTCTGACTCCGGTTCAAGCCAAACGGATAGATCACCGCCTCCGGCATCTGTGGTACTTTGACTTCCTTCTGCGGTGCAAGATAGCTTGCCAGCACGGTATCCTCGCTGACCTGCTTGATCTTATCGTACTGCATGCTTAGGATGTTGATGCCTTCCACCTCAAGGCTAATTGCCGCGGCAGTTTCTTTGAAATACTGGAATATTTCTTGATTTGTACCGTCTGTCAGGCAATTCTGCTGGAACTGCACTTCATTCCTACGAAATGAAAAATCTCTCTTTCCGTTGCGGACAATACGATAATACCCACCGAAGTCGAGAATCTCATCAATTCCGCTGATGGTTTGCCCGTTTACGGTGACAATCACCTGCGCAGGGTCGATCTTCTTTTGCAGGGGTAGGATCTCCACATTGCTGCTCTGAAAGCTGTACGACTTATTGGGCGCACTGGTATAGACGACCTCGCACTTCCCGTCATGGAACTGAAAGCTCGCGACCGAGTCCGTCTGGTCTTTTCCCTTTATGATGATTAAGTGCTTTCGTGCGTCCATAGGCATCTCCCCATCAATTCAACTCTCAACTCATAAGTTGCGAGTTATTTCATCACTCGCTCAAGAAGCGTCTGATAGCTGTCCACGACATCATAAACCACATTTCCGTTACTTATTGCTTTGAAATGTTCTCTTGCGCAATGGATTTTGGATTCCTCAATGAGCCGGAGTTGCATAGAGGACATAGAGCCTTTTGTTTCGGCAACAAAATAGATGTGTTTGACGGTACCTTCATAGAAAGCAATCGCCCAGTCTGGATTATAATGCCCCACCGGTGTTGCAATATAGAAGCTGTCCGGCAGCTTCACATAAACTGCAACATCTGCGTTCGTGTCCAGATTGGTCGCAAAATCTCGTTCGTTTGTAGAATCATACACGATATGGTCGTATAGATGTCGCTGTGCCTTCATCGCGTTCGTTCCGAGCTTGCCCTTGATGGTCGGTTCGGTAAAGATATCCGTATCGTAATGCTCGTCCAGCACATTGTAGGTGATGTGTTGAATGATTGCAGTTGCCTTTTCGTCATTGATCAAAGCGGCTGCTTTGATAATGAACTCTTCTGGATTGAATTTGAACTGCTCAAAAACGGATTTCTCAATGCCAGTCAGAATTGCAACGACTGCTTTTCGTGTCAAACCGGTTTCTCCGACCAGCTTGCCAATCAGATCATACTTCACACTGCTGTTGGCACGGATTTGCTTGCTGCTGTCATAAGTAGATGACTTTGATTTCGAGAATGCACTTCCGTCAAGGAGTGAATCCTTCGACTTGATCTCATCCATTGCGCCGGTTTCAACCTTGAAAAATATCTTTGGCACATGAAGGCTCTGGTTGAGCGATGCGATGGCTTTCTTCACAAGTTCATCCGTATCAAAGTCCACCACATACACGGATTTCGGGCTGATGCGGTTCCAGAGTGCCTTGAACTCCGGCATGGCGAGCTTGTCGGGATCAACTTGCAGCTCCACATTTTTGTCACGGGCGTTCTCCGGCTGCATGGCGCGGCTATCATAGACGGAATCAAGAATATTGATTACAGAATCACGGCTATCTGCACTTCCTCCGCGACCTGAATTGCACCATTTGCTTTATCGGCATAATATTTATCGGTCAGTACACCCTTCTTGTCGATATAGCCGTTGACAATCAAATCAAAATAAATCGCCTGCGCCGTATCGCCGTCCACGACCTGCTCGTTGCCTCTGGCATCCACAATGACCTTGCCTTTGAACAGATCAGCGGTGACAGCCAACGGTCGATCAACAATATCTTTCGCCAATTCTGTCTGCAAGCCCTTTGCGAAGCTGTCATAGCTCTCACTGGCGATGACGGTCAGAACATTGATGGACTGCACATCATTTCCAAGCACGTTGGCGTCCATACGCTCACCGTCCTGATTGACGCACAGGCGCAGACCGCGACCGACCTCTTGCCGCTTGCGAACCTCGCTGTTGCTTTGTTTCAGTGTGCAAATCTGGAATACGTTCGGGTTGTCCCAGCCTTCGCGCAGTGCGGAGTGCGAGAAAATGAAACGCACAGGGGACTTTTTCGGGTCACGATCCAGAAGCAGTTCCTTGTTCTTCATAATCAGGTCATAGGCGTCAATATCGTCAGACGTGCCCTCCTTCTTGTCGGAGAGCTTGCTGTCGGTCATTTTGCCCTTTTTGTCCACGGAGAAGTAACCGGCGTGGGTGTCATGGGCGGAAATTGCGTCCAGATAGCGGATGTAGTCCTCATCGCCGATCTCCCGCTGCATGGAGCTGAGAATGTCGTTGTACTCTTCCTCGAACATATCCGCATAGATGCCGTTGAACGGATGCCCAACCTCATCATACTGCTTGTACTTCGCAACCTCGTCGATGAAGAACAGGGACAGGACTTTGATACCCTTATGGAAAAGCTGTCGTTCCCGCTCAAGATGGGAAAGAATCGTTTCTCGAATCTGAATGCGGCGAAGCTGGTCTTCGCTGACCTTGCCGATGACGTCACCGGCAAAGATTTTGACGCCGTTCAGGAACTCCACGGAGTTATCGCGTCCATCGATAGCCTTGACCACAAAGCCAACTTTGTACTCGTCCAGATTGCCAGAATAGTCATAGAGGTTGTAACCGATACCGACCGTGGCGGTTTTCTTGCGAAGTCCCTTTGCCCCTATGCAGTCAAACTGAATGGTTGCTGTCGGGTCAGCTTTGGAAAGATTGACGCTTTCCAGATAGACAAATCCCTCGGTTGCCGTGCTGCCGGATTCCGTGATTCCCTTGACGGCGATTTTCTTGACCAGCCGCTTATTGTACGCTTCCATCGCGTCAAGGCGATAGACCATGTTATAAATGCTGTCCGCCTTATGAGTGGCGGAGTAGCGCAGCGTCAGCAGCGGATTAAACTCTTTCAGGCGTTCCTTTGTCTGCTTGCCCTCGACCGACTGCGGCTCGTCAATGATCAAAATCGGGTTTGTCTTTGCGATAATGTCGATTGGGCTGCGGGAGCGGAACTCGTCCAGCTTCATGTAAATGCGTCGCGCATCCTTACCTCTGGCGTTGAATGCCTGAGAGTTGATGATCATGACATTGATGGAGCTGTCCGACGCAAAGCGGTCAATTTCCGTAAGCTGTGCAGAGTTGTAGATGAAGAACCGGATCTTCTTACCGTATTCCTCCGCGAAATGTTTCTGCGTCACCTGAAAAGACTTATAGACGCCCTCGCGGATGGCAATGCTCGGCACGACCACGATGAACTTGCTCCAACCATAGTGCTTGTTCAGCTCATACATGGTCTTGATGTAGGTATAAGTCTTACCAACACCTGTTTCCATCTCAATGGTCAGATTGTAGCGACCTTCCAGCTTATCCGATGGCTTGATCTGATTGGTGCGCTGCACCTTTTGCAGATGTTCCAGAATCAGCTTGTCGGAAAGCTCCGGCACGATACGTTCGTTACGCCAGCCGGTGAAGTCCGTGTCATCCGTGAGCGTCTGCTGACCATAGCCCCTGTCCATCATGTAGGTAGGCGTGAGGTACGGCTGTCCGGCAAAGACGTCAACAACTGCTTTTGCCGCATCCGCCTGAAATTTTTGATGTTTGAATTGCAGCTTCAATCGTCTTCACCTCCGGTTTCCTCATCGATCCACTCTTGCAGCTTCTTTTGCAGCATCTTCTTGTCCGGCAGATACAGGCTGTACTCTGATGCAAAGATATTGCTGTTCTCAGGTAAGGTCATCTGAACTACTGCGTCATTCTTTTCCTTGCAGAGCAAAATGCCGATGGTCGGATTCTCGTCAAGGAGCTTCTGGCAGCGGTCATAGTAGTTGACATACATCTGCATCTGTCCCAAGTCCTGATGGGTGAGCTTGTCGATTTTCAGATCGATCAGCACATAGCATCGGAGCAGACGGTTATAGAAGACAAGGTCAACATAGAAGTTTTCCTCGTCGTAGGTGAATCGCTTCTGACGCGCTTCAAAGAGATAGCCTTTGCCCAATTCAAGCAAAAACTTTTGCAGCTTATCAATAATTGCAGATTCAAGGTCTGTTTCGGAATACTTCGCCTGTTCTTCAAGCCCCAAAAATTCAAGAACAGTCGGCTGCTTGACAATATCCGTAGGCTTTTCGATCACGTTGCCTTCACGCGCAAGACGCATGACTTCGCCCTTGTTCCGGCTGAGTGCCAGCCGCTCGTACAGGCTCGAATTGTACTGCCGTTGCAGTGTTCGTAAGCTCCATGCAGATTTTGTCGCTTCAATTTCATAAAAGCTGCGTTCATCCGGGTTTTTGATTCGCATGAGTTGCAGATAATGCGACCATGAAAGCGTAAACGGAGCAGGCTCGTCCGAAATCCGAAACAGCGTGTCGGATTTTCCTTCAACGAATTTCCGAAACACTGCTTCGGAAATTCGATCCTGATAGTTTAGGTAAAATTTTCTTGCGTTTTCAAGAGTATCAACCGAAAATCCCTTGCCGAACTCTGTATTCAGCGCATCGGAGAGTGTCTGAATGACCTTTTTGCCGTATCCGGCGCGGTCTTTCCCAGACTGTTGCTCTTCCACGATCCAATAGCCCAGCGCATAGTACGTCATAAGCTGAACGTGATTGACCTGATTGACTGCAATTTTTCGAGCGTGCTGAATCAGTTCAATGGAGTTGCGGCACAAAGCATTCAAGTTGACTGCAAGAGTATCCGGAGTCTTTGGTATTAAGCTGTTATTGTCCATTTCCGCACCTCCTCAGATCACCCTCACGCGCTTGGAAATATCGTTTGCATCTTCCGGCATATAGAGCTTGAAAATCTCGAACACGTTGATCTTCTCCGGGCTGGATGCAAAGCCGGAATCGCGGAAGACGGCGCGGAGCGGCTTGCGTTTGGCGATTTCCTTGACCACGCTTTCGGGGATATTTGCGTCAAAACAGGCGATCAGGTCGCCATCGTTGTAGGTGTGGACGGTGCAGCCGCCCAACTGCTCGGACTTGTACGGCAGGGACAGCGGTAGGCCCCAGTCGATCAGGCAGCCGAACAGCAGGTCGAGATCGGTGCGGTCATCCTTGATGTTGGATTCCAGCCCCGCGAGCATCCCCTGATCGTAGTCATCCGGCGCATAGTAGACATCCTTCATGTTGGTATCGTCCAGTTTGAGAACGCGGAAACCGATGTCGAGGTCTTGCGTGGTCATGGGGCTTTCGGACTTGATCTTGTCCCCAGCGCGGCGGATGCGCTCCTTGCCGATTTCGCAGATATTTTTGTAGCCTGCTTTGTAGGCTTCACTTGTTTCGTCGCATTTCTCCGGAAGCTGCACCATGATGAACTTACGGTGTCCGCCGTCCTCGGCGTTGAGCTGCATAACGGCATGGGCGGTGGTGGCGGAGCCGGAAAAGAAATCCATAACAATATCATCAGCCGTAGAGGAATATTGCACAAGTGTTTTCAAAAGTGCAGTGGGCTTAGAATAGTCGAAAACGCTACTCTCGAAAAGCGACGTTAAGTTCTTTTTGGAATTGTCGTTAGAGTATTCATTCTCGACAAACTCCAATGTAGAAATTGCCTTTGTTCGCTGAATGTACTCTATGGTAAAACCAGATGCGGCTTTGGCTATTTTGCAGTTCTGGTATGTTTTGGTGTAAATTCGAGAATAACCGTCATACTTCTTGATAACGATAAACCCATTTTCATAGCCAAAATCAAATAGCTCTTTGCTCCATCTCCATGCCCAATCAGCCCTTGCATGCTTTCCATTCTTGCGATCGAGATATTTTTCATAAGATTGTCCGGGATAGAAGGTTTCTCCCTCTACAGTGATTGGATAATCAAGACTTGCACTATACTGCAAACTATCATAATCCAGTGTCTGATTTAGCTTATATTTTCCGCGTTGTGCCTCATATTCATCAGAAAAGCGAAACCCTTCATCTGTATGCGACGGAAGAAACAACGTAGGCGACGCACTCTTGCTATACGCAAGAATATAGTCGTGATTTTTGGCTATTGCATCAGTCGTTTTGCCTGCCTTTTTGGTAACTCGTGGAAAACACGCAAGGAAATTATCCTTTCCGAACACATCATTTGCTATTTTCATCAGGTCATCCACTTCATTGTCATCAATACTGATAAAGATAACCCCATCGTCCGTCAGCAGATTTCTTGCCAGCATCAACCGGGAATAAATCATGCTGCACCAGTCGGAATGAAACCGTCCATTGGTGTCGGTATTCTTGAACAGACGGTTTTCGTCCTCGTCGTACATTCCCATCTGCTCGTTTTCTTCTTCCTGCGAGCGCATGAAATCATCGGCATAGATAAAATCGTTGCCGGTGTTGTACGGCGGGTCGATATAGATCATTTTGACCTTGCCGAGATAGCTTTCCTGCAAGAGCTTGAGGACTTCCAGATTATCGCCCTCGATGTAGAGGTTTTCGGTGGTGTCCCAGTCCTTGCTCTCTGCCATACAGGGGCGCAGCGTCTTCCGGATCGGCTTGTTTGCTTCCACGATAGCCGCCTTCTTACCGACCCATGTGAACTCGTATGCCTCATCTCCGTCCACCACATCCGGCGAAAGCATCTGTTTCAGCAGCTCAAAATTGACCGCCCGCTTGTACACCTTCTTCTCCGGCTTGCTGTGTTCCTCATCCAGCATCTCCGTGATGCAGTTGGGAAACAAGGCGGCAATGCGGTCTATATTCTGCGCCGTCAAGTCCGGCGATTCCATGCGTAGTTTATCCATTGGTTTTATCCTCCTTCATTGTGGGTTTACCAAAGTGGCAAATCGGATATTTCAAAAATTCTTCTTGTGCTATGAGCGGAAGCTCGTCAAAGCACTTTTGTGCCTCTTCATCAGCGTCCATGAGCAAGTATGCTCCACATCTTGTTGCTGGTGGATAACTATTTTCTGTGAGCTTGGCAAGTTCAATAATCTCGCTCATAGAAAGTGTTCTGCGACGCTTAGTGATTTGGAGTTTATTAAGAAGCAGAACCTCCGGGTCAATCATGGACTCGACACTTTTCAACCAGTCACATATCTTTTCTGCCAAGTTAAGCAACTTCTCATCGTGCCTTGTCTGCTCATCGTATGCACCTATCATGTCAAGGACTAAAAAGTTAACCTTCGTGCAATACTCAAGAGAAGGGGGCGTCTGGGATATGTCCGAGTAAACCATTTCATAGTCCATATTAGAGATATGAACAAGCCCTTTTTTATCAAACAGTACAAATTGCGATGTCTGGATAGGCTTTTTCAAATCAACATCGTCATCTGTAAAAAGTGCAATCTGATGCAACTTGAAGAAACTATCTATGCTATACATACCGTCTAATTGCCTCTTCGCCCAAATCCAAATCACAAGATTTGCAATTTTGAACGCACCATAGAACTGATCCTGTTCCATATTGGGGAACCCTATTTTCCGGTTGTATAGCACCGCTCCTGTAAAGTTCCTTAGATTCTTCTCATCATTTTCTGACAAATCGTTTAGGAGAAGTTCTTCGGTCACACCTAAATAATCCAGCATCTTTTTAACATCCTTGCAGTATTCAAGGTTTTTCTTTCTCTCTTGCAAATCTGTCAACGATGCACCATTAAGCGGGATAGTCACCCCGTTCAGTGTTAATTCTCCCTGTTCAACCAGTTCTATAAAGAAGTCTGCTTCAATAATAAAGTCGGACAGAGTATCCGGTCTGTCTGTGTGTACTGTAATCCGGTTTTCCTCTGCTTTTAAGGCAACACTAATCCCTTTGCCAATGCGAATGATGGGATTTCCGTTCTCATACACCACTCGGTAGGCGGAAAAGAAACGTCGATCTTTTATCCGCACTTCTCCGTCCACAGGCTTTGATATAATCGCATTTGTGACCTTATCAATAGGGACATCCACATCCAAGCCTTTGACCTTTGCGTACAGATAAAAGTCATGTGTAGACAGGAACTTGGGGATCTCATCCAAAGTTAATCCAATACCCGATGCGGTAAAAGTTAAGGATGTGATCTCTGCACCATTTGCTTCCAATGATTCAAAAGTGGGGATGTCTTTTCCGATGAAGCTCATTTGCTTATGCACATTGTCTGTGAACTCCATAAAAATGCTGGAAATCTCATTAGCCTCAGTAGGAAAAAGATTCAAGTGAATTGTGCTGGTCTTTTGTTTTCCGGCACCCTTGATTATCTTGTTAAGGTCAACGACAAGCAGAGTCTTATAGAATATTCTTGAATTGCCCGAACTTAAATCGACACTTATAAGGAAGAAAACACAGCCCCCATCTTTATAATAATTATTCAAATCTGCGACACTACACGAAAAAGTTGCAGTATCAGATACAATAACTTTCTCTGTCCCCTTAATCTGGATTGGAACACGACCAGCAAGGTTTTCCTTTTTCGTCTTCTCAGACTTATATACGAATACTGTCCCATCCCACGAAGGTGTTTTGTCATTCGAGTCGATGTACGAATCAAGTATAGGGCATCTTAGCAATGCAGCTTTAAGGGCTGTAGTTGCAGATTCTTCTATTCTCTTTGTATTTGCGCTTGGCACACTACAACCTCCTTGTCATGTTATCTGCCTTAGTTTGATTCGGAGTTTTTTTAACTCCGCGTTCATTTCCATCTGCCGGTTGAGCTGCTTTTCTCGCCGCATTTTGTTTTCCAGTGCGGCGATCTGCTTTTCGAGCTGCTTCTTCTTTTCATCCCGCTCAACAGATTCTTTCAGGCTCTCGCCGGAATCTGTTTGCAGCTTGTCCCCGGCAATCTGACGAACAAGGCTTTCATAGACGGCATCCATATTCAAGCCGTCGATGCTGAGATGCAGTTCATCTTCCGGCATCCAGTCCGTGTGATAATAGCGACTGACCTTGAAGGCGTTGCTGCCGGACGCAGCAGCCTCCTTGTAGCCAATCCACGCCTGAGCCTTGCCGTCACAAGTCAGAATAAAGAGAATGTGGTACGGGATTTCCTTGTCGATTTGTTTTAGCACAGCTTCGTCAAGCTGCGAATCATTCAGCCGCACCTCGAACACTTCAATCTCGGTCACGGCTTCGCCCGCAGCAATATTCAGTGTAGATGCCGCCAGCTTATTTCGCCAGTACACCAGCCGGATCTGATCGACAAACACACGGCGCAAAGCAGGGGAAACATCAAGATTTTCATAGAACTTCTGCTTTGGTATTCTTTTGCCAAACTCCGTAGATGCAGGAAACCCAAGCATCGCAAGCCCTCCTTATTTCACGACTAAGAAGCAAATCAGCTCAAAATCATCCAGTCCCGAAACAGCGCTGAGCAGCGCAGATGTGCCGCCGCTCTTGAACAGGCTGTCAATATCGTTTTCTTCTTTCACGTCAATGATGGAATTGATTGCCTCGCTCAGTAGCTCAGAGATTTCACTCATGTTGCGCCCGTCATCCGTCTCGTCATTGAAAAGCCTGCAAAGCTCCGCACAAGGCTCACCCTTGCCACGGCAGAGCAGACGCATCGTGTCAAGCAATTTCTTCGGGTTCAGGTAATCGCAGACAATTTCGCCCTCTTCGCTGATGTAAACCATGTAGAAGGGGTGAATCCGGTTCCGATTGTCAATGTTCACGCTGTCATTGATATTTCTGAGGACGAAAATCACACCGGCAGGAGAATCCTTCGTCTGTCCAACAACGGTGTGCAGACCCTTTGGTGCGGTTTCAATGTCCTCGTGCTGCTTCATGTATTCGAGCAGATCAAGCCGGAACTCGTTAAGTCCCAAATCCATGATGGAAATGCCGCTTGTCATGTCCTCAATGTCCACGACTTCCTCTTGCAGCCGCTTGAGCTGTGCGCGGCGGTATTCAAGATCACCTTTTTCCTCGGCGTTGATCAGGTCATCGTCGCCGGTAGAGGTCATGACCGAAATCTTCATGCGGGTTTCCACACGGCTTTTTAGGTTGATATACTCGTCGAGGTCCATATCCGGCCAGAAGTTTACGAGCTGGATATGGTCGTTTCTGCTTCCGATACGGTCAATTCGTCCGAACCGCTGGATAATGCGCACAGGGTTCCAATGAATGTCATAGTTGATGAGGTAGTCGCAGTCCTGCAAGTTCTGACCTTCGGAAATACAGTCGGTTGCAATCAGAATATCAAGCTCATCGGTACTTCCGGGCAGGAGTACCGACTTTCCTTTGGAAACGGGTGAGAAACAGGTTAGAACCGTGTTGAGGTCTGCCCGGAGCTTTGGAATGGTAGTCTTACCGTCAACTGTGCCGGTGATCTCTGCCGTTTCCAGCCCAAAATTCTCTTTCGCAAATCTGCTGACGTTTGCAAAGAGATAGTCTGCGGTATCAGAGAATGCCGTGAAAATAATGATCTTCTTATTGCCAGGATTGATTGGATGCTCGATTTTCTTCTGGATTAAACCAAATAATGTTTGCAGCTTCGTGTCATGCTCCGGCGTGATGTCGGCAATCATGAGGGACAGGAGTTCCAGATTATCTGCGTCCTTTTCCAGCTCGCGCATCCATGAAACATAGTCCATATCAGCGAGGTCAATTTTAACCTTCTTGCCGACAGAGAAGAAGTCAGTGTTCTGATCATCGTAATCAAAATCTTCTGTGTCGGAAATCTCAGTCAGATTCAGGACACAGTCCCCAGACTGATAATTTTTTATCGTCCCAATCGTATCGTCAATCAGCTTTTTAATACGGTCAATCGTCAGGCGGAAAGAAGCCACCGAGCTTTCCAGGCGCTTGAGGAGGTTGATGCTCATAAGGCGGCGAATGCCTTCTTCACGTCCTTGCTGGGTCAGGCTGTTTCCCTTGTGATGCGTCATGTCGATGTACTTTGCCAGTTTCGACGGCATGATATAATTCGACGGCGTATAGATCGTCAGGCTCAACGACATAAGCAGATTGTAAATATCGTTATAGTTGATCGCATCATTCAAATCGGTCAAGCAGGGACGTAGAGAAATCGGCGGCAGACGTTCCGGGAATTTGCCGATGTCAGAAGTATTGTAATACTTTTCGATGTGCTTTCTTGAGCGCGCAATCGTCACGCTGTCCAGCAATTCAAAGAAATCAAAATCCAGCGTCCGAAGAAGTTCGTCCGTCGTGCGTTCTTCGGCAGGGAGCTTGCTCCATGCGTTGAAGGCCTTCTGTGCCTGACGGAAAATTTCATCAATGCTTTTGGTTGTGTCGAGCTTTTTGCTCATCTGTGAGGCATCACCCTCATAGGCAAGTGCAAGCTGATTTTTGAGATCGATAAACTTGTTGTTGACTGGCGTTGCCGAGAGCATAAGTACCTTCGTTTTTACACCGGCACGAACTACTTTATTGAGTAGTTTCAGATAACGGTTTTCCTTTGCATCCTCACCGGACACCTCACCGCCGTTACGGAAGTTGTGGCTCTCATCAATGACAACAAGGTCATAGTTGCCCCAATTCAAGCGGTCAAGATCAATTCCGTTCGACTGTCCATGCTCGCGGGAAAGATCCGTATGATAGAGGACGTCGTACCTCAACCGGTCTGCTGCAATGGGATTGTTGATATAGTTGCCCTTGTATGTATTCCAGTTCTCAGAGAGCTTTTTCGGGCAAAGGACAAGCACAGATTTGTTGCGGTTCTCATAATACTTGATCACTGCAAGCGCAGTAAATGTCTTGCCGAGACCAACGCTGTCTGCCAGAATACAGCCGTTGAATTTCTCAAGTTTGCTGATGATGGCAAGAACTGCGTCGCGCTGGAAGTTATAAAGCATCCCCCAGATTTTACTTTCCTTAAAACCCGTTGCCTCGTTAGGCAATTCGTCTTCAGATATATCATCAAGGAATTCGTTGAAAATATTATAAAGCGCAACAAAATAGATGTATTCAGGTGCGTTTTCGCGGTATGCAGCAGAAATGTTTTCAATCACAACGTCTGTAACTTCTTGTAGTCTATTTTTATCATTCCAAAGTTGTTCAAAAAGTTTGAGAAAATAATTGGCATTCTCATAGCTTTCGGTTTTCTGTACCGGATAATAAGCGTTGTTGCCGCGCTCACAGCCGAGGTCAACAGTAGTAAAACCGTTGATCGGCATATAGGTACTTTCATCGACTGTCATAAAGCCCATCATCTGCTCCTGCGTGACATTCGACTTAAAAATGGCTTTGCGCCTGATCCAGTCTGCGCATTCTTTTGCAACCGCCTTTTGTGTCAGCTCATTGCGGAGTTTTACTTCAAACTCTGTGCCATATAAACTACGTTCTCTTGAAATGCGGGGAATGTAGAATTCCCGCTGTGCTTTAGGTGTTTTTTCAGTTACAAAAGTTGGGGAGGTAAAAATGAAACGCAGCTCATCGATGCTTTCAAGCTGCTTCTTCAACTCTTGGTATGCATAAATCGAAAAGCATGCCGCAGCGATAGATAGTTTACTCCCTGTCCGAATGCTTTCTTGCAGGTCGTTCTTGACGATATGATTGATATTATCGATGATTTGCATTTACCCACCTCAATAATTAGAGCTTTGTAATGATTTAGTTCCAATATCACCAGCAAGCGCCAAAGATTACTTTTTATCCGGCACGATCTCCACAATATCCTCGATTCTACAATCCAGCGCAGCGCAAATCTTCACGAGTATCTCCGTGGTAACATGTCCGTTCCGCCCCATCTTGGTGACGGATGCTGGGCTAATACCTGCCTTTTCACACAGGTCCTTTTTCTTCATGTCCTTATCGATGAGCAACTTCCAGAGTTTTTTATAACTCACAGACATAAATATCTCCTCCGTACCGATATACAAAAAATGCTCTGCCGCTTGGCAGAGCATTCGGTCTATTGCAGCCATACTGCCAAGGCCTATTCCAACACTTGACAGCGTTGTTTATAATGATAGCACATTTGGGCAGGAAAAGCAAGAAAATGATAAATCCGCACGAATTCCGACTGATAAATCCGCACGAATTCCGACTCTATTCAATTTCTTTTCAAGCCGCGAAAGAAACGCTTGAACCTCCGGGCAGTCAGAGCTACAATGCCAACACCTCATAACGAGGACAAACTGATTGGAGGTCAAATGATGAATTATGAAGTAAACCCGTTTCAGGACTACGAATCGATTACCGTTGATGAGCTGAAAGATCAAGCTAACAGTTTACTGAACCTGGTAACGGAAGAACGGCGGCCGCTGCGCGTATTCATGAACAATGGCAAGGAGTTTCTGCTGTTCCCCCAGGACTTGCTCGCCCCGATCTGCGACTCTGACTTTCGCTTGATCCTGCTGTCGGCAATGCGGTATGCGATGGGCAGGAATACTTGTATGCCTGTGGTGATTTCCAATTATATTAAGCATCACATCCGGATTCTGGATGATAAGTTTCTCGTACTGGCTGCCGACGATATCCGGCGGCACCTTGAAGACTATGCAGAGCATGAACTGAATCCAAATCTTTGGCAGGGTCTTTTAGATGCACTTGAAACAGAGCAGAGAGAGCGTGCCACTCGTAAGGCGAGGAAGATTAGACCCTGCCCAGCCTGCGGGAAGCCCTTGGAGGTCATGAGCATTGCCGATAACCAGCATTCACCCGGCGGGTTCGATGTGATTGCTCACTGCCGGAACTGTCTCACCGATTACGAATGGTTCTGCGATAAGGATGGCGGTGTCTCAGATGTGAAACAGTATTTTTTTGGGTAAGGCAGTGTAAAACCGACGCTCACATGAACAAGCGCATTCTCGTATTTCAATATACTTTCCCTTAAAATGTCCCTCAAATTACGGGAATGCGATAGTTATTGAGGGAAAGCGAGTTTCACCTTTAGAGAGCAAATGCGTGATAGTATTCTTTGTCTATAGCGCTGCAACTGCTGAGCTGCCACCCTCGCAGAAACCTCTTGCATAACAGCCTCCTCAGAGTTACAATGCAGACGCCCTGAAACACAAAACGCTTCCCATCCGGCACCGGTGAATCTTCACCGGAAACCGGGCGGGAAGCGTTTTTGACCACATAGATTACCACATACGGCTCCGGAACACCCGGAAACAACGGAAATAAGAGCGTCAAAGAGTAAGTAAAACAAATAGGAAATAGCTAAAAACCGCTATAAACGAGTAGAAAAAGTGTTCTCGATAAGTTTGGGAGCAGGATGCCGCAGGTTCGAATCCTGTCACTCGGACCATGCAGAGTGTCCTTATAGGATCTGAGTATCCTGTAATGGACACTCTGCTTTTTTATGTGAAGAATGGTGAAAAGCTGGAACTGTCGATCATCACCCGTTCCCGCACGCACAGCAGCTTGACCTTGTGCTCGGTCAGCAGGTCGATGTATTGCTTTGTCATGCCCCAATCCCGCCCCAAGCGGTCAAGGCTGTTTACCAGCACCACATCCACCTTTCCGGCAAGAACGGCCTCCGTCAGCTCTTGCAGAGCCGGACGGTCAAGGGTCAATCCCGAGCCATGCTCGGCGGCAACACCAACGATGGTGTAACCAGCCTGTTCCGCATAACGGCGAAGTTTGGCGACCTGCTGTTCCAAGGAAAAGCTATCGTCGTGAGCGACCCGGCAATAGAAATAGGCTTTCATCGTGTCGTACCTCCTTATACCGCAACCTGTTCTGGGGCGTAGCTGAGTGCTACGCCTTTTCTCGTTTCCATGATCATGTCGGCCTCCGGGATCTTCCGGCGATCCGGCACATCAAAGGCACCGATGCAGTTATAGTGAATAACGACGCGCTGGTTGGTAATGCCGTCCTGCTTTTCAGCGTGGTACACCTCGATGTGGTCGATCAGTTCTGCGACCATGCGCTTTGTAATGGTGGCCGCATCCGTGTACCGCCGTACCGTTTCAAGAAAATCGTCAATGTCCATGCGCTTGCTCTCGTCCTTTTTCAGTTCCAGCCGCAGCGCCTTGATTTTCTTTGCGTTCTCACCCTGCTCCTGTTCGTAGCGTTTGGACATTTTGGCAAACCGGGCATCGTCGATCTTACCCGCCACATTGTCCTCATAGAGCCGTTCAAAGAGCATATCCAGTTCCCGGTCACGGGCGGTCAGAGCGTCCAGCTCCCGCTGCTTGCGGAGCGCGGTGTTTTCCGCCACCTTTGCCGAGCGTCCGATCATGGCCTTGATAAAGTCATTTTCGTATTCGCTGGCGAAGCAGGCCAGCCGCTTGACCTCGTACAAAACGACCTGCTCCAAGAAGTCCAGCCGGATATAGTGCGTCTTGCTGCACTTGCGATAGCCGGAGTTGTGATTTTGGCAACTGAAAAACTTGATGTCGTGGTTGTTCTGATTAAAGTGGAAATTGAGGTTGCCGCCGCACTCCGGGCATTTCAGCAAGCCGGAGAATACGCTGGGCTCCTGCGTGACCGTGGTTTTTTTGCGGCGCGTCCCTTTTTGGAGCGCCTGCACCTTTTCCCAAGTCTGGCGGTCAATGATAGCCTCATGGACATTGAGGAAGATCGCCCGGTTTTCCTCCGGGTTTTCGATCCGCTTTTTCATCTTATAGGACTTTGAGTAGCTTTTGAAGTTGATCACATCGCCGCAGTATTCCTGCAAGGTGAGGATCTTCTTGACGGTGGTGTGTCCCCATTTGGTAGGCTCCACGGTGCTTTTTGACCCGCCCCGGCTCGTCCCACGGCTGCGCCAGTAGTAGGTGGGATTGACCACTCCATCGGCGGCAAGGCGGGCGGCGGTTTCTGCCAGCCCGCACCCCTCCAGCGCCATACGGTAGATCCGGCGCACCACCTCGGCGGCCTCCGGCTCTACTACCCAAAAGCGGGGGTCGTCTGGGTTTTTGATATAACCGTAGGGCGGCGGAGAAAGCGGAACACCCGCGTTGCCTTTCATCTTGTTCACGATCCGGCGCTTCTTGGAAATATCCTTGGCGTAATACTCGTTCATAATGTTCTTGAACGGAGTAAAATCGTCCTCGCCCTCGTCGCTGTCCACGCCGTCGGAAACGGCCACCAGCCGTATATCGTGGAGCGGGAAAAATTCCTCGGTCAGCTTGCCGACCTCAATGTAGTTGCGCCCCAGCCGGGAAAGGTCTTTGACGAACACCGCCGAGATGTACCCGGCCTCGATAGCGGTCAGCATTTTCTGAAAACCGGGACGCTTCATCGTCGTACCCGTGATACCGTCATCCACGAAGAATATCGTGTCGGTATAGCCCTTGTCCTTGGTGGCCTTTTGAAGTATCTTCCGCTGAGAAGAGATTTGTCAAGGGTATTTTCCTCATAAGAGAGCGCCCTGCACAAAATCATGGCAGGGCGCTCTCTAAATGAAGTATTGGAATTGATAACCAATCAAGTTTACTTTTTCTTGTCAATACTGAAACTTAGCCTTTCCGCACTAACTCAAGCGGGGATCGTTGCGCCAACCGCTGCAAATGCAGGTAAGTCGCCACAATATAAACAATCAGTTGCAGGACACCTGCCACAATAACCGCAATTGGCATTGATACGACTTCCGTTATCATATCGTTATATCCAATCGTGGCTGCACCGCTCAAACTTGTATTAAGCACTTCTGAAACGGAGGAAAACAGATTTAGTGTCGTAGCATTCATTGTAAGGATTCCAACAATGATCCCAGTTATTGTCGCAAGGATGATAGGTATTGCAGCTATCTTCCAGCTAAACATCACAGCGGTCCTTTTACCGGAACCAAGCGAAAGCATCAGGCCAAGCGTCCGCCGTTGACGGTTTACAAACAGAGCAAGAAATACGAACAGGGCCGCACTCGCTGTTATGCAGGCAGCGAAAAGAAGCTGCTGCGCACTGCTGTAAAATCCATGCAAAGTTTCAGCGATTTCAGTGTATCCGTTATCAAAGCAAAACAGAATGTTTGCCGGGTATCCATGCGATTCCAGTGCATCTTGGAGCGCAGATACCTTTCCGTTCTGCAAAACGTATGTAAAGAAAACGCCATTTCGACTACTATAGCAGTTTTCTGGCAGAGAAGTGTTAGGGGCAAAGACGGTATTCGGAAGGAAGCGATAGTCTGCGGTATCCCACAAGTCTGACTGTCGGTAAATCCCTATAATCTGATACGTTTTCGCATCACCCGAAACCCCAATCTTTTGGGAAAAACGCTGTGGCTGTACCTTCCATTCCGGAGCTGTTAAATCAGCAAGAGGGTTTGGACCCCAATAGAACGACAAATCAATGCTGTCCCCTATACCGAGTCCGCTTGCGAGGGCAGTTGTTTCAGAAATCAGGCAGACATTAGAGCCTTTTTTATAATCGTCCGCCCCAAAACTCCGTCCTTCTGTTACGAAAGAGTCCTTTTGATGGAAACAATACATGCTTTCCAGAAGATCTGTACCAATTACACTGACAGTATGATATTGCGTATCCAATTCTTGAACTGCGCTTCGCCATTCCACTCCTGCATTCGAGCTTAGAAAAACATCCAGATCCGTTTCCAACTGGGTCATGTATGCATCAAGGTATTGGTCGTTTAGCAACACACCTGTTTCAGAGCCGTCAATTGCATAGTCCAGTTGTGTTTCAGAATACAAGCCATGCCAATGTGTAACGGTCATTGTGCAGGAATCTATTGCATCAACCATGTCTTGCCCTAGAATGGTCGTTTTTTCACCAGAGGAATATTTTGCTATCGGCAGAAAATCTGGCGAAGCTGTTTTCTTTTCGTCCTCTGTCAAATCATAGGATATTCTAGACAAATCAATATCTTCCACAGAGCATCGGTGCGTTCCTGCCAACGTTGTACGCAGTTCCAAATCGCGGTCAATGTAATCTGATCCAAAGACCAAATACCGCCCTCCGGGACGGATATCAAGAGCATCTAACTCTTCCTGAGAGTTGCACCCTATGATGAGGCGCAGTGTGCTGCGAACAGCATAGTCTGGATGCATTTTAACAACGTTTTCAATCGAAGCAGTAACAGATACTGAAGCAAGTTCAGTAGACTCCGGCAGATTCGTTTTATCTACCGATGTAACCCGAACGATCATAATTGCCCTGTTATACGGAGAATCAAGGCTTGGCGCATATGTGCCGTCTTCCTTGCCGCTGGTAACACTCTGAATGGAGGGGCAATAAGCACTGATATATTTTTGTTGGTACGCACCTTTTATGACTGTTCCATCCGCAGCAAGCTGATCCATATACGCCCACATATCTTGACTTATTACACTTTCTTCATGGTGGAGCGTTAGCCCGTTGTACTCTGTTGCCACGTCTGCTGTCTCCGTTGTTGGGACACCAATGGTTACATAACGTTCTTCAATTTGCGCGAGCGTTGCTTTAGCGGATGCAAATACGCCTGCGCTCAGGCAGATAAAAGCGGAGGCCATTCCCACCAGCAGGAAGATTGCAAACAAACGAACCGGTTGTCGAAAGAGCTGTTTCAAAGGGGTCATACAGTTTCCTCCTTGAGTCTGCCGCTGTCCATACGGAATACAACATCCGCTGCTTTGGCTACCTCCAGATCATGTGTGACAACCACTACACAGCAGTTTTCCTCATGTGCCAGTCTGGAAAGCAGCTGAATAATTTGTGTGCTGTTTTCTGTATCCAGATTTCCCGTAGGCTCATCTGCGAGAATGATCTGCGCATGAACGGCTAATGTTCTGGCAATTGCGACTCGTTGCTGTTCGCCGCCTGACAGCATGGCAGGAAGTCGCTTCCAATAGTTTTCGCCCAGACCTACTTTTTCAAGAGCAATCTGCGCCTCTTTTTTTGCATCGGCATCGGAATGCCTCAGCAGTTTTAAGGGATACATGACGTTTTCACAAACAGTCATAAGTGGAAACAAATTATAGCTTTGGTAAATCACAGACGCCTGCTTGCGACGGTAGATATCCACGTCGATTTCCCGCAAACTTTGGCCGCCGACTATTATGTCTCCGCTCTGCGGCGTATCCAATCCTGCCAGTAATGAAAGCAGCGTTGTCTTCCCACTTCCACTTTTGCCGACTAACGCATAAAAAGTTCCAGCACTCAAATCACAGGAGACGTCTTTTACAGCCTGAACAGTTTGGTATTTTGTTTTGTATGAATAAGAAACACTTTGCACAGATAATACGGACATACTACTCAACCTCCCGTAGTAATCGGATTCCGCTTTTTCCAGTTGCCATCAAGCAAGCTGTAATTGCCCCGACATTCATAGCAAAAAAGAGTGCTGCGGCCATGGCATATTGGATGGCAGTCTCTTGGACAACCAGGATGAGAATTGTTCCAATAGCTGCGCCAACCAAAAACATCAGACATATCTCGACGAATACCATAATGACTGTTTCAATGCGTTTTGTACCAAGAGATCGTGCAATGGCAAATTCCCGCCTTCGGATATGAATATAGAAAAAACCTGCGGCAGCACCAATCATGACCTCTATGCAGGCAAAAATTGGTTTTAGTCGATACAGTGTTTGCAGATTTCGATTCAAAGCATTCAGGGTTTCGCGGAGTGTTTCGTCATGAACTGTTATGGCAAATTGCTGATATCGGAGAGCTGGAGAATTATTGATTTCTTCTTGATGCCCGGAGGGGTCCACATTTGCGAAGTGACGTATCAGTATTTGCCGGAATTCGTCCAGCTCATGATTATCGCGCACTGTTGCGCTCAAGCTATCCCCCGTAATCTTCCCATCCAGTTCTGTTTGTACTGCGGCAACGCAGCTGAATGGGCAATAGATCGTTTGAGATTTCGACGAATACGTCCCAGCAATTTCGAGCGAAATCTGTGTGGAAGCTTCACCGGTCGCAGCAGGCGACATCTGAACCGTCAATATGACATTACCACTATTATCGGTATCTTGCGACAGTTCTTCTGCCGCTGCGGTTGAAACGAGACACACCGCTTTATTTGAGGTAAAAATTGATTCGTCATATCCCTCAAAATAAGTAATCGAATTTCCTGAAACGGGTGCCAATTCCGATGCGGCATCAACAGAAGTAATGCCAATCAGCTTTTGCCGACTCGAAAAACCCGTCCCTTGACTGTAATAGACAGATGCTTTCAGGCAAACATCCTTCACATAGGAGGAAAATGCTTTTTCCTGAAGTTCCCCGCCATAGGCATATTTGTCAGAGAGAAAGTAGTTGATAATATAGTCTGTAATTTTCAGGTCATCGGTTTTCGTGCCAGTAAGATTGGATACGACGACAGTTACGGGAATCACTGCGTAGGCGCTCTCCATATCCTGTTCTTTCTGGCAAATGAATCCATCAAAGAGAGTAAAAAATGCACAAAGGAAAGCTATCAGCAATACAATACTCACCGTCTGCCAAACGCCGCGCTTTAAGCGCACCTTTTCGTAAAAGAAAACGATCATTTAACTGCACTCCAATAATGCAAGCAGCGGCATGGGAGAAATATTCACCCATGCCGCTGCTCAGCTGTCACTTACTTATCTGTCAGAACCGGGAAAACAGACTGGGGCCGGATGCAATGCCCATTACCGGGGCAGCTGTAATGATCCCAATAGCCAGTAGTACGCCCGCACTGGAGACAAGAATGCTCATAGCGGACATAATGGAGGCTGCCGGAATGATAATTGTTTCCTGTGTAGGAATAACTACTCATTGTATGAGAGACGGTTGAAGAGGCACCATTTCCCAAATAGCTATTAGTGCACCCCGAAACAGTGCAGTAATACACGGGATAGACAGTCTTCAGATGAGTTTCATCATCAATCGGGATATATGTAGTATCATAATGGTCAAGACGCCACTGATGGGTATGCATTGTGGCAACTCCTTCATGAGTTTCAGCGGCGAAAGCCTGTGTCGGAATTGCTGCGAGGATAAAAAGAGCCAGAAAAACTGCGGCCAGTGACTTGATCTTTTTCACAAACAACGCTCTTTTTTTAACTGATTTTTTGCCTGATGTCTTCTTGGGTCAGCACATGAGCCAGAATCCGTTGAACAGACAGGCCATGTGCTTCCTTAAATGATTTTCATAAATTTCCCCTCCTTTCATGTAACCACATCGACAGTTAAATTGACGTCAATCCTATAGATAACGTAGGGCTTTTTATCTGTAAAAATCAGTTGTTTTGAATTCGAGTAAGAGACTCTTGCTTCTTTATTGCTTCTCCTAGCAAAGCGCTCTCAAGCTCTACTTCACGTTGCCTCTCTTCGCTACTATTTCTATCCGAAATAGTTTGTCCATTTTGAATCATGTCCGATATTGGAGACTGGTTTAGACCAATATAGTTGCTCTCCCGAGCAGTGCTTTCTTTTGATTGTCTCGGGTTCGTCATAAAACAGGCGGCAACTACCAAAACAAGTATCGCGGTCACGGTTATAATCCAAGTATGAGGCTTTCGATAAGAAAGTACAGCACGGATTCGTGTTTTCACATTCTTACTGCCGAAGGCCAGCGGGCAGGCTGCAAAAATACTCTGGTTTGCAGTGCAGGAGAGTAACGTCTGCGAATACGCAGCGCGCTGTGAATCACTCATATTCTTGACAGCACATTCGTCACATGCCAACTCAATATCTTTACAAAGGAAATAATACGCAATCCAAATCAAAGGATTGAACCAATGAAGAGAAAGAATTAAGAACGCAATGGGCTTTAGCCAATGATCGCGGCGTTTTATATGTGCACGTTCATGTGCAATTATGCTATCCAATTCCTTGCTCTTTATATGGAACGGAATATAGATGCGCGGCGCAAACAGGCCAAGAATAAACGGAGCATTCACATGCTCGCTTTGATACACATTTGCCGAGAGCCGGACAGCAGTTTTCACTTTGCTGCGGAGATGTATATAGCTTAACGCTTCAAACAGAAGCATTGCTGCCATACCAGTACACCAGACGATTCCAACATAAGGAACAGGAGCAGCGAAGCTTTCAGCAGAAAGCATTCCATGTGCAGATGCCGAAAAGCTGCTTATATTGGGAATGATACTCAAGCGACTTTCCAATGCGTTTGGCATGAGAAGCCGAATCCCAACAAAGCTCCACAATAAGGGGAACAGCCATTTTGGAGCTTTGTGGAACATGATGCGAACAAGAAGAACAGCCAGAACAAGCCATCCGGCATTGACGCTCATATTAAGCAGCTTCATAAACAATTCAGTCATCCGGATGCTCCTTCCGAAAGCGGTCAATCATCTGCTGCATCTCCTGAATTTCATCTGCCGTGAGCTGTTGGCTTTTGGTAAATGCGGTCAAAAAAGCTGGAATCGAACCGGCAAATTTCTTCTCGACCAATTCTTCAATTTCAGCTGTCTGTATCTGCTCCTTGGATACCAGCGAAGAAACGATCGTATTCTCATTCTTTATCACGCCACGCTCCGACAAACGCTTTATTACCGTGTAAGTGGTAGTAACCTTCCAGCCTAGTTGCTCTTCACAAAGTTGAGCTAAATCTCTGCTCTTGATGGGTTCATGATCCCAAAGGATCAGGCAAAAACGGTATTCGCTTTCAAAAACTTTTGGTGTACTCATTCTATCGGCCTTTCATTCTAATCTGTTAGTATTATTCTAACGGATTAGAGTTGAAAAGTCAATAGGGAAAATGTGCATTTTTATCACTTAGCGCTGGAAGTGCTTGGGCTTTTGCGGGTCTGACCGTTGCCGACGAATAACCATCTGCCGTGCCTGCCGCTCTTCTGTGTCCTCTCCAAGCAGTCTGGATACTTCCTGCTTTGCGCTGAGCAGCATAATAAGAGAAGGCTTCTTCTGCAAGGTTTCCTCCAACTGCCTTTCCGCTGCCTTTTCCTGCGCAGGACGGAGGACCTGCCGTGCTTGGTACAGCTCCACCGAATCAAAATCCGAAGCCTGTGCCTTCAGCTCTGCGTATTCAGCCAGCGCCTTATCCAACTCGGCAGAGTATCTTTGCTCCTGCGCCTCCAGCTTTTTCAGTCCAGCCTCCATGGTGGCAATATCCTTGCGGAATTCCTCTGCGCCTGCATCCTCCGCATACTCAAGTTTTTGAAAAAGAAGCGCCTTTTCGGAACGCAGTTCCTCTAAATCTTCCGTCAGCTCTGCAATGCGGACAGCCAGCGCCTTGTGGCGTTTCACATGGTATATTGGCAATGCCTTTTTCTCGGCAACCAATGTTTTGCGTTCCTTGCTCTTTTCCTTGATTTGCTGCACCAGACCGGTGTAACGCTCCAGCTCCGGCTTCCATACGGCAAGGGATTTTTGAATATGCGATTTGCCGTTGCGAATATGAGAGAGCTGATAGCAGAAGATCAGCACACGGCTGCGTAGCTTTTCCAGCCCTTCCGCAATGGCGGGGACAGTACGAGCGACCAGTGCGGCCAGCTTCTTGATTTCGGCTTTCAGCTCCCGCAGCAGCGCATTGTCTGCCCTGATCTGCCGGTTCATCTCGCAGCGGTCAGAGACGATTCCTTTGCGCTCTAATGCCTGCACTGTCACGCCCTCATGGATGGTGGGGATCTCATCCAGCCCCCGTGCAGCGTTGCTGCGATGGTCAATGCGTTCTTCCCGTCCAGCACTTTCCAGATAACGGTTGGTCACATCAGCCCATGCCACCCGCCATGATACAAGCTGTTCCTCGCTGTTCCAGCGTTCGGAGATGGGATTCTGTCTGCCGTAGCGGGTGCTTTTGGGATGCTTGTCTGCACGGATAAGCTCCTGCGCCTCAGCAGCAGATGGTGTCATGTACACCTTCTTTTTGCCGACCTTGTAGGGATATTGCTTCTCCCAGCCATCGTTCTGCGCCGACTTGAATTCGGCGGCGGTAAAACCTCGTTCCTCGCCGTTTCTCATGCAGAGGTATTCCTTCTCGGTTTTGTACTGCCACTTGCCCCGTTCGTCCAGTGGGCGCACCGTCAGCAGAATGTGGGCATGGGGATTGTGACCATCGGTGTCGTGGATAGCAGCATCGGCGCACATTCCATCGGACACAAACTGCTCCCGGATAAAGTCTTGCAGCAGTTCGATCTGCTGCTCACGGCTCAGTTCAATGGGCAGCGCCACGACGAACTCACGGGCAAGTCTGCTGTCCTTGGCCGTCTCGACTTCCTCCACGGCGTTCCAGAGCTTTTCCCGATCTTGCCATTCCTGCGGGGCATATTCCGGCAGAAACACTTCCTGCCAGACAAGTCCCTGCTTTTTTGTGTAGTCATGCTGTATCCCATCGTAATCATTATACAGGCGGGAACAGCTTAAATAAGCGGAGGCGGCCACGGCAGAGCGCCCTGCGCCCCGGCCGACCACCTTCGCTTCCAAATGATAAATCGCCATATCTTCTTCACCTCATTCTTTCTTTTTCTGTTTCTCTTTCGCAAAAGAGAAAATGACCCGAAGTCGAGCTTCGGGTCATAGCCGCAAATAAAGCTGCCGGTGGCAGGTTTGTGCGGGCAGGGAGCAGACTGTTTCCAAAACGGAAACAACTGCGACCTGCGCAGACGATGACAGCAGCACTTGCAGGTGCTGTGGCATTGTCTGGAGGCTGCCGCAGCAGCCGCATTCGCCTCGCAGAGCGCACGATTTCCGCAGGAAATACCACCGCCCCTTCGGGGTGGTGAGTAAGTGCGCCCTTCGGGAGAAAAAAGAGGAAGGCCCCCGGTTTCCCGGAGACCTCCCATCTGAAATTTAGATTTCTTTTCCCAGCTTCCGTGAAAGATACCCCTCCAGCGCAGGCAGCTCCATCGTCCGCACCTCCGGCAGCACCTTTTCCAGAATTGCACCCTCCTGAATGAGCCTGCGAGTGCGGGCTTTTCGCTCCTTGACGCGATCCCGCGCCTGTGCTTCCTCCAATCGGTGCTGCGCCTGCAACAGCTTCTTTTCCGTATCCGTCATGTGAACATCCTCCTCACTTCCGCCTCTGCCAGACGATCTCATAGCCCAGCGCGTCGGCAAGCTGGACAGCCTCGACATAGCGCAGGGACTCCCGCTGGAGCTTGTTTGAAAGGTTGGAAACGCTGTCAGACCAGCCGTGTTCGTCCCGCAGCAGATCGACCACCT
>ERZ780203.604-NODE-604-length-37859-cov-5.686673_pt1 | contig 37859 bp, 23 predicted proteins | sample MGYA00511168_ERZ780203 | MGnify/ENA primary metagenome ERZ780203 (study PRJEB29588, sample SAMEA2156577) | human gut metagenome | biome: human gut; feature: human-associated habitat; material: faeces | place: Denmark | collected 2008/2010 ...
TGGCACACCTAACTCATCACTAAAGTAACGAGAATGCGGTGTGCCGTTTTTCAAAGCATACCGCCTGCTATTCTTGTCTTTTATTCCGGATAAACCAGTCTCTCCGGACCAATTCCATCTAAGACTTCGCGCAGAAAGCGGTCAGCCAGCCAGTTTGCCATCGGCAGGTTCATATCGAGGTAGTTGCCGCAATCTTTTGCACAAGCACCCGGAACCTCGTCTTTGTAGTCGCGCATGAAAGTAAAGAGCCCCTTCATCAGCGGCACGATCTCCTCGGATGTCAGGTCGCCTGCGAGAAGCAGGTAAAAGCCGGTGCGGCAGCCCATCGGTCCGAAGTAGAGGACGCGGTCTTTCCACTCCTCGTTATTTCGCAGCCAGGTGGCAGCCAGGTGCTCGATGGTGTGAACCTCCGCCGTATTCATGACTGGCTCATAGTTGGGGCGTGTCATGCGGATATCAAAGGTGGTGATGACCTGATCGCCCACGCGATCCTTGCGGGACACATAGACGCCAGGGAGCAGTTTCAGATGGTCAATGGTGAAGCTTGTAATTTTATCCATGAAAATACCTCCAAGTCAGTTTCATTCATCCCTATTATAAGGAAATAACGCGGATCAGACAAGGGCTTTATTTACCCAGAACCGACAAGATTCTACATGTTAAATGAATAAAAATGCATAAATCATGCATAAACCATCCGAAAATGAATAAAAAACCTCTTGACGCATAGAACCTACCTATGCTATAATCTTTCAGAAAATGAACAAAGGCGTTCATGGGCTCTGCTCATGGACGCCTTTTTTGCAGAATCAGACAATTTATAAAATACGTCTGTAATGATGTGAAAAACGCATCTGAGGAAAAACAGATTTGCTCAAATGTGAGGCTATTGAGAATGAAAAAGTAAACTGCCTGCATGAAGCTATTCACAGGCGGGGTACGAGAGAGAAAGGAATGGTGACCAGATGGAGAAACCGGTATATCTTCTGTTGGAAAACGGCGACTATTTTGAGGGAAAAAGCTTTGGCGCTCCTTTACGTGAAGTGACCGGAGAAGTCGTATTCACAACCGGTATGACAGGATACCTTGAGACGATCACAGATCCCAGCTATTTTGGACAGATTGTCGTTCAGACATTTCCGTTAATCGGAAACTACGGAGTGATTCCGCAGGACTTCGAGAATGAAGAGGTATATTTATCAGCCTATATCGTAAAAGAGTGGTGTCAGGAACCTTCCAACTTCAGATGCAGTGGGGATCTTGACACCTTTTTTAAAGAAAGAAACATCCCGGGCGTCTATGGAATTGATACAAGAAAGCTGGCAAAAACCATTCGTGAATCCGGTTCGATGAACGGCTGGCTGACCGAGGTGAAGCCGCCGTATGATGCGAAAAAGCTGGAGGAAGTGAAAAACTTCCACATTACAAAGGCGGTTGAAACCGTTACACCAAAGAAATGTGAGATCAAACCGGCGGATGAGAAAGAAGAGTTCCAGATTGTGCTCTGGGATTTCGGCGCAAAGGAAAATATCATCCGCGAGCTGACCAGGCGCGGATGCCGCGTGGCTGACCTTCCGGCAGGTACGACGGCGGAGGAGATTCTGGCGATGAATCCGGACGGAATCATGCTTTCCAACGGTCCAGGCAACCCAGAGGACAATCCGGAGATCATCGAGGAGATCCGAAAGATTACGAAGGCTGGAAAACCGATGTTTGGTATCTGCCTGGGACACCAGCTGCTGGCGATTGCCAAGGGCGCGAAGACTGGAAAGATGAAATTCGGTCACAGAGGTGCGAACCAGCCGGTCAAGGATCTGACGACCGGACGCGTCTACATCAGCAGCCAGAACCACGGCTATGAGGTACTGCGCGATACGCTGCCGGAGGGCGCAGAGGAGACATTTATCAATGTCAACGACGGCACCTGCGAGGGCATCACCTACCACGATATGCCGGCATTTACCGTCCAGTTCCATCCAGAGGCTTGTGCAGGTCCGAAGGATACGGAAGAGCTGTTTGGGCGTTTCATTCAGATGATGAGAGATTATAAGGAAAAGGAGGGCGCGTCATGCCGTTAAATAAATCCCTGAAAAAAGTTATGGTAATCGGTTCCGGCCCTATCGTCATCGGTCAGGCGGCAGAGTTTGACTATGCAGGAACGCAGGCGTGCCGGGCTTTAAAAGAGGAAGGTCTGGAGGTCGTTTTAGTAAACTCCAACCCGGCAACCATCATGACGGACAGCGCCATCGCGGATCACGTATACATCGAGCCGCTGACCCTGGAATTTGTCAAGAGAATCATTGAAAAAGAGAAGCCTGACAGCATCCTGTCCACCCTGGGCGGACAGACCGGACTGACACTGTCCATGGAGCTTGCCAAAGAAGGTTTCTTAAAGAGCCACAATGTAACGCTTCTCGGCGCGTCCCCGGAGACCATCGATAAGGCGGAGGACCGCCAGTGCTTTAAAGACACGATGGAAGCTATCGGTGAGCCGGTCATTCCGTCCAAGGTTGTCACCACCATTGAGGATGCGCTTGATTTTGCCGAGGTTATTTCTTACCCGGTTATCGTGCGTCCGGCCTTTACCCTGGGCGGTACCGGCGGCGGTATTGCGGCAAATAAAGAAGAGCTTTACAACATCGCGGAGGCGGGTATCCGCCTGTCACCGATCAATCAGATTCTGGTTGAGAAATGTATTTCCGGATGGAAGGAGATCGAGTTTGAGGTAATGCGCGATGCCATCGGCAACGAGATTACGGTCTGCTCGATGGAAAACTTTGACCCGGTCGGCGTCCACACCGGCGACTCCATTGTTATCGCACCGGCTGTGACGCTGGCGGATAAGGAATACCAGATGCTTCGTTCCGCAGCGCTGAATATTATCCAGGCGATGGGCATCGAGGGCGGCTGCAACTGCCAGTTTGCGCTGAATCCGGAGAGCTTTGAATATGCCGTTATCGAGGTAAACCCGCGTGTATCCCGTTCTTCCGCCCTTGCTTCGAAAGCAACCGGATATCCGATTGCCCGCGTGGCAACCAAGATTGCGATCGGTTATCATCTGGACGAGATCCCGAACGAGGTAACCGGCGAGACGATGGCATGCTTCGAGCCGGCCCTTGACTATGTAACGGTTAAATTCCCGAAATGGCCATTTGATAAATTCGTTTACGGACGCCGGAAGCTGGGTACCCAGATGAAGGCAACCGGCGAGGTTATGGCGATCGGCCGCAACTTTGAGCAGGCGCTCATGAAAGCAGTCCGCGGCGCGGAGATCTCCCAGAACAGCCTGAACATGAAGAAACTGGTGCCGATGAGTGTGGAAGAGCTGAGAGAAAAAATTCTGGCGCAGGATGACGAGCGTCTGTTTGCAATCTATGAGAGCTTCAAGCGCGGCGTGACCGTTGCCGAGATTCATGAGCTGACCAAGATCGACGAGTGGTTCTTAAATAAACTGATGCATATCCTGTCCCTGGAACGCCGGATGCAGTCTGAGACTCTGAGCGATGCGCTTTATATGGAAGCCAAACAGAACGGATTCCCGGATGCAGTCATCAAGGAGATGACCGGGCTTTCGGAAATCAAGCATGTTCCGGCATGCTACCGCATGGTTGATACCTGCAGCGCTGAGTTTACGGCAAGTACCCCTTACTTCTACAGCACCTTCGGCGAGGAAGATGAGGCAGAAGAATTTATTAAAGAGAATGCAAGCGGAAAACCGGTTGTTATGGTATTTGGTTCCGGTCCGATCCGTATCGGTCAGGGTATCGAGTTTGATTTCGCCTCTGTTCACTGCGTATGGTCGTTAAAGAGAGCCGGTTATGAGGTTGTCATCGTAAATAACAACCCGGAGACCGTTTCCACCGACTTCAACGTAGCAGACCGTCTGTATTTTGAGCCGCTGACACCGGAGGATGTGCTGGATATTATCCGGATCGAGAAGCCGATCGGCGCAGTTGTGGCCTTTGGCGGACAGACAGCGATCCGTCTGACAAAATGCCTTGTAGAGAACAATATTCCGGTTCTCGGCACTCCGGCAGACAGCATCGATATGGCGGAGGATCGCGGACGTTTCGCAGCCCTGCTGAAAAAATTAAATATGAAACAGGCAGCGGGTCAGACCGTTTACACTGAGGATGAGGCAATTCAGGCGGCAAATCATCTGGGCTATCCGGTTCTGATGCGTCCGAGCTATGTATTAGGCGGACAAAACATGATTATCGCGTACAACGACGCCGATATTCATGAGTATATGAAGATTATTCTCTCACACAAGATTGAGAATGCGATCCTGATTGATAAATACCTGATGGGTACCGAGCTGGAGGTCGACGCGATCTGCGACGGAGAAACGGTTCTGATTCCGGGTATCATGGAGCACATCGAGCGTGCGGGCGTCCATTCTGGTGACTCCATCGCGGTATATCCGGCATTTATGCTGACCGAGAGCCAGAAAGACCGTCTGGTGGACTATTCCATCCGTCTGGCGCTGTCCATGAATACGAAAGGTCTGATCAATATCCAGTATGTCCTGCATGAGGATACGATCTATATCATCGAGGTCAACCCGCGTTCGTCCCGTACCGTGCCGTACATCAGCAAGGTAACCGGCGTGCCGATGGTCGATCTGGCAACCCGCATCATGATGGGCGAGAAGCTGGCTGACATGGGCTACGAGACAGGTCTGTATCCGTGCTCTCCGTACTACGCAGTCAAGGTTCCGGTCTTCTCCTTTGAGAAGCTGTCCAACGTAGATACACAGCTCGGACCGGAAATGAAATCGACCGGCGAGGTACTGGGTATCGCCCGGACGATGGAGGAAGCGCTGTTCAAAGGCCTGGTAGCAGCCGGATATACGATGAAGCGCGAGGGCGGCGTTTTAATCAGTGTCCGCGATACCGATAAGAGCGACCTGCGCGAACTGGTCAAAGAGTACGTGGCGATGGGATTCCACATCTACGCGACCTCCGGTACTGCAAGTCGGTTAAACAGCGTCGGCATTTCTTCAACGTTAGTCAAGAAGCCGAAGGAAGCCAAAGAGGGCGAGAAGACGACCATTTCCCTGCTGGAAGAAGGAAAGATCAGCTATGTAATTTCCACTTCCAAGACGGGACGCCAGCCGGGACGCGACAGTGTCCGCCTGAGAAGAAAGGCAGTCGAGCTTGGTATTCCGTGCCTGACATCGCTTGATACCGCGGCTGTCCTGGCGCTGACACTGGAAAGCCAGTACAACGAGGACAACGTTGAACTGGTAGATATCGCGCACATTGCACATGGTGCAGCCGCTAGAAAAGAGCTGAGCCAGATGGAAAAACCGGAAGAAATCCAGATTCCGGGTTATGTGCTTCAGGAGCATGAGAACGACTAAAAAGAACGATGGTCTGCATGGATTCTGCGTTTTGAGGGTTGCGGAATCCGTGCAGGCTGAAATCTTTTGCGAAGGCAAAATCTGACAGAATCATATATGACGGAAAAAGTGGATTAATATTTTAAAGAAAGGAAGAGGAGGAAAAGCAGATGGCAAAATTTATTTTTGTGACAGGCGGTGTTGTATCAGGATTGGGGAAGGGTATTACAGCAGCGTCTCTGGGACGTCTTTTGAAGGCACGGGGATTTAAGGTAGCAGCGCAGAAGCTGGATCCGTATATCAACGTCGATCCAGGAACCATGAGCCCGTATCAGCACGGCGAAGTATTCGTAACAAACGACGGTGCGGAGACGGATCTGGATCTGGGACATTATGAGCGTTTTATAGATGAAGATTTAAACCGTTATTCTAATCTGACGACTGGTAAGGTCTACTGGAATGTGTTAAATAAAGAGCGCCGCGGCGAATATCTGGGCGAGACGGTACAGGTAATTCCACATATCACAAATGAGATAAAATCATTTATCTATTCCGTGCAGGAAAAGACCGATGCGGACATCGTTATCACAGAGATCGGCGGAACAACCGGCGATATTGAGTCACAGCCGTTCCTGGAAGCCATCCGCCAGGTGTCCTGCGAGGCGGGACGCAGCAACTGCCTCTTCATCCATGTAACCCTGATTCCGTATCTGGAATCTTCCGGCGAGCATAAATCCAAACCGACCCAGCATTCAGTCAAACAGCTGCAGTCCTTTGGCATCATGCCGGATATCATCGTGGCGCGCTGTGACCGTCCGGTGGACGATCCGTCCATTTTCCGCAAGATCGCACTGTTCTGCAACGTCAAAGAGGACTGCGTCATCGAGAACCTGACCCTTCCGGTTCTCTACGAGGCGCCGATCATGCTGGAGGAAGCAGGACTTGCCAAGATCGTGCTTCGCGAGCTGGGCATCGAGAAAGCGCCGCAGGAGTGCGATCTGACGGAGTGGAAACATATGCTGGACCGCATCAAGAACAGCAGCAAGACGGTCAAGATTTCCCTGGTCGGCAAGTACGTCAAACTGCACGACTCCTATCTGTCGATCGTAGAATCCCTGCACCATGCCGGATGGGAAAATGGCGCGCAGGTGGAGATCAACTGGGTGGATAGCGAGACGATCACCCCGGAGACGGCACCAGAAATCCTGGGCGGTTCAACCGGTATCATCGTGCCGGGCGGCTTCGGCATCCGAGGCATCGAGGGCATGATTGCGGCAGCTGATTATGCGAGAAGAAACAATATCCCGTACTTTGGCATCTGCCTTGGTATGCAGATCGCGGCGATCGCATTTGCCAGAGGCGTGTTAGGTTATGAGGATGCGAACTCAACCGAGTTTGCGCCGGACAGCAAGCATCCGGTCATTGCCCTGATGGAAGAGCAGATGGATCTGGCTGACATGGGCGGAACGATGCGTCTGGGTGCATATCCGTGCCGCATCAGTCCGGATACGCTGATGATGAAAGCGTATGGAAAAGGTCTGATCGAAGAGAGACATCGCCATCGTTATGAATTTAACAACAAGTTCCGGGAAGTTTATATGGAGCATGGCGCTATCTTTTCCGGACAGTCTCCGGACGGTACGCTGGTAGAGGCGATGGAGATTCCGGGACATCCGTTCTATCTGGGAGTTCAGTACCATCCGGAGTTCAAGAGCCGCCCGAACCGCGCACATCCGATCTTCCGGGAGTTTGTGAAAGCGGCTCTGGAGGTAAAGGAAAAAAATTCTTAAAATATGGAGAAAATAAAGTATGAAGATCAACGAAAACTATAAAAATCTGGAAGAAAGCTATCTGTTTTCTACCATTGCTAAAAAAGTAGATGAATACACCAAAGCCCATCCAGAGGCAAAAGTAATCAAAATGGGTATCGGTGACGTAACCCTTCCGATCTGCCAGAAAGCAGCTGACGCATTTGCAAAAGCAGCTATGGAGCAGGGCAAGGCGGCTACGTTCCATGGATATGGTCCGGAGCAGGGATATGATTTTCTGCGCGTAGCAGTTCAGAAGTATTATGCGTCCTTCCAGGTTGAGGTAGCGGCGGAGGATATATTCATCAGCGACGGCGCGAAGAGTGATGTCGGAAATATCCTCGATCTCTTTGATGCGGACAACACGGTCCTGATCCCGGATCCGGTATATCCGGTTTACATGGATACGAACGTGATGGCAGGCAGAAAGATCGTATTTATGGATGCCAATGTGGAAAATGGCTTTCTTCCGATGCCTCCGAAGGGACAGAAAGCGGATATTATTTATCTCTGCTCCCCGAACAACCCGACTGGCGGTGTGTACAACCGTGAGCAGTTAAAAGAGTGGGTTGACTATGCGAACGAGCAGGATGCGATTCTTTTATTTGATGCGGCGTATGAGTCTTTCGTAGCAGATCCGGCGCTTCCGAGAAGTATTTTTGAGATTGAGGGCGCCAAGACCTGCGCGATCGAGTTCTGCTCCCTTTCGAAGCTGGCAAGCTTTACCGGAACCCGTTGTGGCTATACCGTGGTTCCGTCTGAATTAGAGCGCGGTGGTTCTTCCATCCGCAAGATGTGGCTGCGCCGCCAGACAACCAAGTTTAACGGCGTTTCCTACCCGGTACAGCGCGCCGCAGAGGCAGCTCTTTCACCGGAGGGCATGGCACAGTGCCGCGAGCACCTGGACGTATACCGCACCAATGCGAAGATCATGACAGAGACCTTAAAAGAGCTTGGCATCTGGCACATCGGCGGCGAAAATTCACCGTACATCTGGATGCAGTGCCCGAACGGCATGAAATCCTGGGAGTTTTTCGACGATCTGCTTGCCAAGGCAAATGTGGTCGGCACACCGGGCAGCGGATTTGGTAAGAATGGAGAAGGATTCTTCCGTCTGACTGCATTTGGTACGACTGCGAATACAAAAGAGGCAATGGAGCGGATCAAGAAGGTTTACGGAAAATAAATAGCTCTATTTTATAAATGAGGGGGCTGGTGCATCTGGGGCATTGTTATCCTATGCACCGTCCCCTTTTTGCTGCAGCAGGGAGGTGAGGACCATGGTGACCTTAAACGATTATCTGTATTCCGGCGATACGATGTTTAAGATTTTAAAGAATTACAGCCGGGATTTGAAAGCGGAGGCAAAACAGACAAACAATGAGATAGACCTGATACATGCAAATTTCCTGATTCAGATCCGGGAACTTTTGGAACACAATGATTTCCTGACGACCCAGTCACAGAAGATCCGGGAATTTTATATTCATATGGCAAAGGAATATCCGCTTCTGGCATTTAACTTTAAGGGAAGAATCAAGTCGCTGATCCGCTCGGAGGCGAAATTTAATGGATATATCGTCGAGTATATCTATGATTGTTACACGGAACATAAGACATTTCCGTCAATCTTCGATTTGAAGCAGAGATTGAGCTGTTTCCGCGACCTGATCGCGTACCGGATCGTGATTTCACTGCCGAAGTGTTACCTGAAACCGGGGGAATCGCAGCAGGAGGCAGATATCCGGTACCTCTACCAGATTGCGAATGAACTTCCGGGATTTCTGGAGGAACGCGGGTTTACGGCGGAACCGGCTTACGGGGTGAAGGAGAGTACCTCCCCGTTGATGGATGAGGAGGTAAGGCCGTACTACCGTGATTATGTCTGCGGAAATAGTTCGGATGATTACCAGTCTCTGCATATTACGTTTTACGATAATTGTTCCAGAAGCTACGTGGAGGTACAGCTTCGCACGAAGCACATGGACGATATCGCGGAGATCGGCGTGGCCAATCATTTAAGCTACGAAAAGCGCCAGGAGGGCGAGCGGGCCAGGCGGGATGAGATACCGGAAGGTGCATGTATTTATTTTGATGAGGCATATGAACGCTGCCAGCGCCTGGTATCGCTCAATTTAGCTGAAGTGGATGTCAATATGTTTACGGCAATCAACAACGACCTTGTCAATGACGGCTGCGGGCTGTACCGGGGGCGGCTGATTCTACCATATGAGCATTTGTCGAGGCATCAGAATGAGCTGGTGGATTGAGGTAGTTCACGGGCAGGCATGAATCCGGTTGCGAATAGTTGACGAAACGAGAAGATTCATATATAGTTGCCTGTAAAGGAAAAATGACCGAAAATGATAGGGAGGAACCAGTTTATGGACCATACATCCTGCCGCCTGCGTCTGGCCGCTATCGCCGATGCACCTGCGATATTGGAAATTTATGCACAATATATGGACACGCCGATCACGTTTGAGACGGAGCTGCCGTCCCTGGAGGAATTTGAGGGGCGCATCCGGGCGATCACGGCAGAATATCCGTGGATTGTCTGCGAGGATGAAACGGGCAGAATCATTGGCTATGCATATGGGCATAAGCAGCTTGAGCGCGCGGCGTACCGTTGGAATGCGGAACTTTCTGAATATCTGGACAGTCGGGTAACATCGAAGGGCATCGGCAAACGGATGCTTCTGGTGCTTTTAGAGCTTTTAAAGGCACAGGGCGTCCACACCGTCTACAGTCTGGTGACAAGTCCGAATTTGAAGAGCGATGCGATGCATAACGGATGCGGATTCCGGACGATGGGCGTGTGCAAAAATACCGGTTATAAGAGCGGAAAATGGCACGATGTTACCTGGTATGAGAAAGCGCTGCTGCCATATGAGGACGTACCGGCGGAGATGATTCCGATTGGGGAGATGGAGAAGGAGACGGTAGAGCGGATTTTGGCATCCTTTTAAAGAATGTGTTTTTTGTATTTGTATGATATTAATTTATATGAATAACTATAAAATGGTTATTTCAGCAGAGACGGAACAATAGAAAAAGGGAAGTAGCTGAAAAAGGAACATTCATTTTGGAGGGGTAAGGAAATGGATAAGCAGAATGTTAAGATAGAAACGGAAAAAATGCTGGCGGGTGAAATCTACGATCCGATGGAGAAAGATCTTGTGTCGCTGCGCCAGCGGGCACACCGCCTAAGCAAGGAGTACAACGAGTGTCTGGAGACAGATGAAAAGCGCGAACAGATTCTGGACGAGCTGATGCCGAACCGGGGAAAGAATGTCTACCTGCAAAGTCCGGTGCAGTTTGATTATGGCCGTTTTACGCAGATGGGTGAGAATAGTTATGCGAATTTTAACTTTACGTGCCTCGACTGTGCGCCGGTCACAATCGGCAAAAACGTATTTATGGGGCCGAATGTGTCACTCTTGACGCCGGTTCACCCGATGCGCTATCAGGATCGAAATATGTATCGCCGGGAAGACGGTGTGATGACGGACAAAGAGTACGCCAGACCGATCGTGATCGGGGACAACTGCTGGCTGGCAGGCAATGTGACCGTAGTCGGCGGTGTGACGATCGGGGAAGGTTGCGTCATCGGCGCGGGAAGTGTCGTGACGAAGGATATCCCGGCGGGAATGTTTGCGGCGGGCGTTCCGTGCAAGGTGCTCCGGGAGATAACGGAAGAGGACAAGCTGTAAAAAGACCGTTATTGAGAAATTAAATTCTTGCAAATTTTATCGATTGGCTTTAATATAACAGTGTTATATAACGCTGTTATATTCGCATGCGCGGACATTTTGCGAAATGAATTTTGCGGAAAGAGAAGGGGATCTATGAACGAATCAGAGGCGACGACGCTGGAGCGCATCCATGCGGCGGCAGAGAAGGAATTTCTGGAACATGGTTTCCAGGCGGCTTCGCTGCGGCGGATCGTGAAGGAAGCGGGGGTGACGACCGGTGCATTTTATGGGTATTATGCGAGCAAGGCAGAGCTTTACGAGGCGCTGGTCGGGGAAGTCTATACCCATATGATGACGAAATTCTGTGAGGCGCAGGACAAATTTGCGAGCCTGCCGCCGGAGGAACAGCCGGAGCAGATGGGAGATGTGTCCGGGGACTGTTTGCAGGATATGCTCTTGTATGCGTATCAGCATCGGAATGCCTGCAAGCTGCTTCTGACGCGCTCAGAAGGAACCCGCTACGCCGGGATGCTCGACGAGCTGGCGCGGATTGAGGCGACGAGCACGCATGATTATTTAAAAGTGCTGGAACGTCTGGGACGCCCGTCACCGCCGATCGACGAACATCTGGAACATATGATTATCACCGGAATGTTCAACACGTATTTCGAGATGATTCTTCACGATATGCCGCTGGAAAAAGCGAAGGTGTATCTGAAGGAAATGCGCGAATTTTATACCGCCGGATGGGCGAAGATTATGGGGCAGTAGAAGAAGTGTGGTTGAGAGAATGTTTTTGTTTTGCGGTGGTTCCATGATGGGAATGGACCGCAAAACAGATTTCTGCACCATGAAAAACGCGCAGCCGTATATTTTTTTGAATACGGGTTATATGAGACTAACTATCGATAAAACGGTTGTTGTCACAGGTAGGTACTTTTGGAACCGAAAGTGCCGTAAGATAACGTGGAGGTAGCAGGAATTTGCCGTATTTAAATGCGAAGCCACGGCAAATTCTGTTACTGGGTACGTATGCGTGAACAGAAAAAGGAGGACGGAGAATGAAAAAACAATCGGAACTTTCAAGATTGATGGAGTATGCCGGGAATTACCGCTTTCTGACATATCTATCATGGATTTTGTCGGCGGTCAGTGCATTGCTGGCGCTGGTGCCGTTCTGGTACCTGTGGCGTATCATACATGATATATTAGCGGTGGCACCGGACTATGGAAAGGCGGAAAACGTCATATCGTATGGATGGAACGCGGTGATTTTCGCGATCGTATCCGTGCTAATCTACATCGCAGGGCTGATGTGCTCCCATCTGAGCGCATTCCGGATCGCGGCGAATATCCGCAAGACGCTGATGCGCCATATCGCAGCACTGCCGCTTGGCACGGTCGAGAAATTCGGAAGCGGCAAGCTGCGCCGCGTGGTGAATACGACGAGTGCGGCGACGGAAACCTATCTGGCGCACCAGCTTCCAGATAAGGCGGGCGCGATGGCGACGCCGGTAGGACTTTTAGTGCTTCTGATGGTCTTTGATTTCCGGCTGGGGATTCTGAGCCTGATCCCGATCGTGCTTGGATTTATCGTGATGTCCGCCATGACGGGAAAAGGCATGGAAGTGAAGATGAAAGAGTACCAGAACGCGCTTGCGGATATGTCGAACGAGGCGGTCGAGTACGTCCGCGGCATCCCGGTTGTCAAGACGTTTGGACAGACCATCTTTTCCTTCAAACGATTCAAAGGCGCGATTGATAACTATGAAAAATGGGTTATCGCCTACACGAAAGCACTGCGTCTGCCGATGATGGGATTTACGACGGCGATCAACAGCGTGTTTGCCTTCCTGATTGCGGGGGCGATTGTATTTTCACGCCACGGCATGACAAATGAGCTGCTTTTAAACCTGATTTTCTACATCATCATCACGCCGGTGATCGGCACGACGCTGACGAAATTAATGTTCATGAGCGAGAACAATATATTGGTTGCGGATGCCATCGCCCGGATGGATGAGATTTTAAACGAAGCGCCGCTTTCCGAGAGCGAGGCACCGAAGCAGCCGAAGGACAATTCGATCGAATTTGCGGATGTCTGCTACAGCTATGACGGTGAAAAGCAGGCGCTCGACCACATTTCCCTGTCAGTACGAAGTGGAGAGAAGATCGCACTGGTCGGGCCGTCCGGCGGCGGCAAGAGTACGCTGGCAGCGCTTGTGAGCCGGTTCTTTGATCCACAGTCGGGCAGTGTGCGGATCGGCGGAGTCGATATCCGCGATATTTCCCAGGCGGAACTGATGAAAGAAATTTCTTTCGTCTTCCAGAACAGCCACCTGATCAAGGGAACAATCTTTGAAAATGTCCAGATGGCGCGCCCGGGGGCGTTCCGCGAGGAAGTCATGGAGGCGCTGCGGGCGGCACAGTGTTCGGATATTCTGGAAAAAATGCCGCAGGGCGCGGACACTGTGATTGGCACGAAAGGAGTCTACTTATCCGGCGGCGAGCAGCAGCGGATCGCGATCGCGCGGGCTGTCCTGAAAAATGCACCGATCCTGATTCTGGATGAGGCGACCGCCTACGCCGATCCGGACAACGAAGTGAGAGTCCAGCAGGCGCTTAACGATCTGTCGAAGGGAAAAACGGTGATCATGATTGCACACCGTTTGTCCTCGATCACGGACGCCGACGGCATTTATGTCCTTGAAAATGGCCAGATTGCAGAGCATGGAAGCTGGGACGAACTGGTTTCGAAGAACGGAATCTTTGCACATCTCTGGAACGAGAGCAAAGAGGCGGCTTCGTGGAAGCTTGGAAAGGGGGCAGAGGCATGATAGAGAAATTGCAGAAACGGTTTGCACTGTCGAGACAGGGCGCGATCGATATGATCAAGGGCTGTCTGGCGTGTGTGCTGCAGAATATATCGTTTATGATACCTGTTGGGCTGCTGTACCAGCTCGTTCTCGATGCGATGAACGGAGAACTGAGAGGAAGCCGGATTCCGTTCTATGTCATCGGGATTCTGGCGTGCCTGGTATTTATCTTCGGGGCGACCTGGGTTCAATATAACGCCACATTTCTGGCGACGTATGTAGAGAGCGGCGTGCGCCGCATTTCCCTGGCGGAGCAGATGCGGAAGATCCCGCTGTCCTTCTTCGGGAAAAAGGATCTGGCGGATCTGACGAACTCGATCATGAGCGACTGCGCGACGCTGGAAACGGCATTTTCCCATTTCGTACCGGGACTGGCCGGTTCGATTATTTCCACCGCCCTGATTGGAATCTGTCTGTTTGCGATCAACGTGCGGATGGCGGTCGCGGCAGTCTGGGTGCTTCCGGTGGCATTTGCAATCACGTTCTGTTCGGCGCGGGTACAGGAACAGTTCAGCCGCCGCAGCGTGGCAGCGAACGTCGATCTGGAAGCCGGGATCCAGGAGTGTCTGGAATCGCTTCAGGATCTGAAATCCGTCAATGCACAGGCGGCGTACTTACGCGGCCTGAATCAGAAGGTGGATACGCTGGAAAAACGGAGTATCATCGCGGAGTTTGGAACGGCAGTCTTCGTCGTGTCCTCATCCCTGGTGCTGAAATTCGGCATCCTGACAGTGACCGTCACAGGAGTAGGACTTCTGCTGCGCGGGGAGATTCAGATTGCGACTTTTTTCATGTTTCTGCTGGTTGTTTCCAGAATGTATACACCTCTGGAAGGCGCACTTCAAAATCTGGCAGCCGTTATTTCTACGCGGGCCAATATCAGTCGTATGAATGAAATCCTTTATCATCCGGTGCAGACGGGCAGCAGTGAGCTGACCAACCAGGGCTGTGACATCACATTTGACCATGTAAAATTTGCCTACAATACGGGAGAAAACGTGCTGCAGGACGTATCTTTCACGGCGAAACAGGGCGAGGTGACGGCGTTGGTTGGACCATCCGGCGGCGGCAAGACGACAGTTTCCCGTCTGGCGTCCCGGTTCTGGGATGTGACGGGCGGTAAGATCACGGTCGGCGGCATGGATATTTCTAAAATCGATCCGGAGACGCTGATGTCCTTATATTCGATTGTCTTTCAGGATGTCACGCTGTTTAACAACACGATCATGGAAAATATCCGGCTCGGGCGCAAGGATGCGACGGATGAAGAAGTGCTCGAAGCGGCGCGGATGGCGAACTGCGATGGATTTGCAAGAAAGCTTCCGGACGGCTACAACAGCCTGATCGGAGAAAACGGCTGTGAACTGTCCGGCGGAGAGCGCCAGCGAATTTCGATTGCTCGTGCATTCCTGAAAAATGCGCCGATCATCCTCTTAGACGAGGCGACTGCAAGCCTGGACGTTGAGAACGAGACGCAGATTCAGGGCGCGCTTTCCAAGCTGATTCAGGATAAGACGGTTCTCATTATCGCCCACCGGATGCGGACTGTCAGCGGAGCGGATAAGGTAGTTGTGCTTTTTGACGGTGTTGTCGCTGAGCAGGGGACACCGGAGGAGCTGATGAAGAGTGGAACGATTTATCCGCATATGGTGAAATTGCAGAGTGTGGATGGATGACGAAACACAGATCAGCACATAAATTTCGTGATAGACCTGAAAAAGTGACGAGATTTTCCAAGTTTTTCAGGTCTAACCGTAAAAACTTGGTGAATCTGCCCCAATGTTTGGAGGTAGACCGTAAATCCATTCCATAACAGACAAATCTTCATAAAAGAAACAGGGCGTGTGAAAAAAGATTTCCCATTTTCACACGCCCTTATAATTAGTTCTTATTTTTTAACGCTTAACGCGCTGTCCATTCATTCAACTCAGATTAGTTGAAGTATCTCTTTAACAGACCCTCAAATGCCTTGCCATGTCTAGCCTCGTCACGAGCCATCTCATGAACGGTGTCATGGATTGCATCCAGGTTAGCAGCTTTCGCACGTTTTGCAAGGTCAAATTTGCCTTCGGTTGCGCCGTGCTCAGCTTCTACACGCATCTCCAGGTTCTTCTTGGTGGAATCAGTTACAACCTCGCCGAGAAGCTCTGCAAACTTAGCAGCGTGCTCAGCCTCTTCGTGAGCTGCCTTCTCCCAGTACAGACCGATCTCCGGATAGCCCTCTCTGTGAGCTACACGTGCCATCGCCAGGTACATACCAACTTCTCTGCACTCGCCTTCATAGTTAGCTCTTAAATCTTCGAGAATATCCTCGCTGACACCCTGTGCCACACCAACTACGTGCTCAGCTGCCCATGTCATCTCGCCGGACTGCTCTTTGAACTTGGAAGCCGGAGCGCCGCATACTGGACATTTCTCCGGAGCAGCCTCACCCTCGTATACGTAACCACATACTGTACAGACAAATTTCTTCATAGTCAATTCTCCTTTTCTAAAATAAATTTTTAATTTCGTGTTTTATAGAAATAATAAATAGATAGTAAAGTTGCTTGCAACCATTCTGTTTCATAGGAGCTTTTAAAACGAAATCGTTTATTTGGCTTAAATGAAATCAGTAATGATTACTGATATTAAGATATCATAGATTCCTGTGTTTGTCAATGAAAAAATAGAAATAATTCTTATTTTTTTCATTTTTATCGGTAACCTGGATATTCTCAGAACCTTTTCACTGGTGATACGTTCATATCCGGTCAGCGCATAGCAGAAATCGGGAAGCGGCTCATTTGGTCCCGTCTGTTCCGATACAAAATCAGCCGCTTCTATATTAGTGCTTTTCCCCTTTCATACACTCATCGCATATCCCATAGAAAAACACGGTATGGTCGTCGATCGTCCCCGGTGCAAATTCTTTGGCGGCTGTCTCCAGCTCCTTGGTCGCTTCCATCGGAATATCCATGACCCGTCCGCACTGGCGGCAGACGTAGTGGTAATGTGGGGATGTATCATAATCGAAATGATCTGTGCCGTCACCGCAGGACAGCTTCCGGATCTCGCCCAGCTCAACCAGCAGGTTTAAATTGCGGTAAACGGTTCCAAGGCTGATATTCGGAAACTGTTCCCGGATGCTGGTGTAAAGGGCGTCGGCGGTCGGATGATCCTTCCGGCTCATCAGGCAGGCTTTGATCGATTCGCGCTGACGGCTGTATTTTAAGGTTTTCATAGGCGACACTCCAATCTTTCTAAATAATATTGATAATGATTATTATTTATATTATGCGTCCTGACACGATGAAAGTCAATCTTTTTTCAAGGATTTCCGTGAGAAATTTTGGAATAAATTTTTAAGAAAAAATTGGATTGAAGTTCGACTACCGGAGTGATATGATAGGCTTCGAATTACAGAAAATGTACATCGATATATCAGAGAACAGGCAAGTAAACAGAGATGAAATCAAAAAGGTATAAATAGAGAGTAAATACGATGAAAAAAAGTTAAAACAGTCGAAAGGAGAACGGAACCATCGTTTTCAAGGATATTTAGAACAGGAACAAGGCGAAGGGGAATGGACAGGATATGGCAGGAAAAGACAGAGAAAAGCGGAATGATTTAAATATAAGAAGTGCGGGGCGTCCGGCAAATAGCGCACGAAGAGATTACTCGGACAGTTCCAACGGTCGTAACGTCCGCTGGCGGAAAAAACGCAATCAATGGTATAAAAACAGAACCGTCCTGTTCGGCGCGGCGGCGGTACTGGCAGTCGGGGTTCTCGCGGTAGCCGTCCGGGCAGTGACCAACAGTGCAGGCAAGGCGGCAAATGCAGCCGAGGCGACGATAGAGGAAACGATGGCAGAGCTGCCGAAAGAAGCGACGACCGTCAACGATATTTCGCTGGACGGGCTGGACTTTGAGCAGGCAGTGAAAAAAATCGCAGCGGCATACCCGTGGAAGATGCAGGTAAAATGCGGCGAAGAGACGTATGATCTTACCAATCTGGTCGAAGCGCGCACCCGCCAGCTTTTAGAGGGGATCTGCCTGAATAAAAAGGGCGGTACCTACACCTTTGATTTTGCGGAAATGAACGAGGATATGAAAACCTTGATTACCGATGCGGTCAAAGCGATCGCAGAGAAAACAGATGTGGCGGTGGAGAACAACAGTCTCGACCACTTTGACAAGCAGACGGGGCAGTTCGTATTTTCGGATGGAACACCGGGAAAGAAACTCAACCAGGAGGAGCTGCAGAAAGCGGTTCAGACGGCGATGCAGGCGGGCGAATACGACAAGACGCTGATTGGCACGGTGGAGACAGTCTATCCGGACGGTCAGGAGGCGACGAAAAAGCAGTACAAGACGCTGGCAACCTTCACGACCGAGACGACGGCGAATCCGAAACGAAATACAAACGTCAAGCTGGCAGCGCAGGCACTAAACGGCACGATCGTCCGTCCGGGACAGGAATTTTCCTTCAATAAAACGATCGGCGAACGGACGGCAGAGCGCGGGTACCAGGAAGCGGCGGCTTACAACAGCGGTGAGGTCGTGCAGGAGGTTGGCGGCGGCGTCTGCCAGATTTCCAGTACCCTGTATAGAGTGGCATTCCGGGCTGGCATGGAGATCACCTACCGCCGTTCCCACACGTTTGAGCCAAACTATGTGACACCGGGACAGGATGCGACGATCAGCTGGGATGTGCCGGACTTCCGGTTTATCAACACCTCCAAGCGGGCGCTCGGCATCCGGGCAAGCTATTCCGACCGGAAAGCGACTGTATCCATTTACGGAGTATCTCCGTTGGAAGAAGGCGTGAGCTGAGATTTATATTCGGAGAAAACCGAGGACTTTGATCTGCCGGATCCACAGTACATCGAAGATCCGACGCTGGAACCCGGCACGCAGAAAACCGTTTCCGCCGGTTCGCAGGGAAGTACCTGGGTAACGTACAAGATTGTATACAAAGACGGAAAAGAAGTCGAGCGAATCAAAGACCATGAAAAGACGTACAAAGGACACACGCCGGTGATCCGCCGGAATACAGGAACCCAAAAAGTGATGACCGGGGAGACTAAGGCGGTCACGAAGCCGACCACAGCGGCCGTGGACGGTATGCCGGACGGATATGTACCGGGTAAGAAGGTTCCGAGTGATGCGAATAGCGCTTCGGGAATTGGAAATGCGGGAACAAATGGCAGCGGCAGTGCGGGGGCTGGAAGCGGAAGCAGTGGAACAAGCGGCAGTAACAATGGAACAGGCGGAAACACAAGCGCCGGAACGGCTGCCCCGGCAGAGACTACGCCGCCAGCTCCGACCGAGACACCGAAGCCTGACGCACCTGGAAGCTCAGATAATAGTGAAAATGGGGCTAGTGCTACAGGCGGCACTTCGGAAAATGATGGCGCATTCGGTCCAGCAGCTTGATCGGATCTGACAGGACATATATTTTATTACAATAAGAAGAACTCTAAAGCCAGTAATAGGGCGGGATTCTAACGAATCCCACCCCAGCTATTGACATAGAGACAGAGAATGTCGGAAGTTTGGAAGTATACTTTTCAGAACAACCCAATATTCAGTATAGAGCCAAAATATTGAAGCAGCATTCTCTGTTTTCTTTACGGTTTTCTACTTGTTTTTTTCTGTTCTTGATGCAGGTAAATTGAAAGTACGATATACTATAGCTAACTATTATTGAAATGTATTTAGCAGGTGTTTCTGTTCGACAGGAGATCACCGAAGCTTTATGGGAAAACAAAGTATCTCCCGGGACAATCGATAATTTAAATGAAAAAATATGAACATATCGAATCCTAGCGCCCCGTCCACTGGCTGAAAACTATTCGTATGTAGATGTGGATGGCATTTATTAAAAATGCGATTGAGGTGGAAAAATTCAAAATGTTTCGTTTCTTGTGGTATTTGCTGTCAGTCAGGACAGCTGACGGGAGAGCATTAGTGCTGCCGAAAGCACAGAAGTAGACAAAAAACTGACGAGCCTTTTTTGCCTGGCTGAAAGAACGAGATCTTAGTGGTGTACCGTCCATTTTTACAGAAATGTATTTTCTGTAATGCCTCGTAATAAAATGAAAGTCGTTGCCATGATGCTAAAAGTGATCCATGCCCAGAAAAGAAAGGAAGCAGCCAGAGAAAAAATTCTGAAGTTCCGGGAAATTTTGCTAATCAGTCATTCAATAACAAAAACAGCTTTCTCATCCAAGCGGTATGCTTAAAGTCATTTAGATGAGAAGGCTGTTTTCTTTTTGTAATCTTTTTATAACATCACCGATGCATAAAAGATACCGTCCTCATACCGGAAATCCACCACGCCCTGGTACCGTTCCGCGATCGAACGGATGGAGGCGGTTCCCGTGCCGAGCCCGTCATGTTTGGTCGAGCGGAACCGCCCATTTTCCTCGATCGGCGGATGGCAGCAGGTATTGTCAACGGCGATCACGATGTGACTGGCATCCTCCTGGGCGCAGATGCGGATAAACGGCGCGCTGTCCGTACATTCCCGACAGGCATCGAGGGCATTTTCCAGAAGATTGCCGAAGATCGAGCAGAGCTCCGGCTCACGCAGCGGGAGAGATGGCGGAAGCTGGATGCGGACCGAAAAATCGACCGACGCCTTGCGCGCCTCCTCACCGTAATAGCTGATAATCGTGTTGACCGCATAATTTTCACACCAGGTCCGCGCGGTGTCCGGCGGAAGCGTCATGCGGTATTGTTCGATATAGGCTTTCAGATCCTCCGTTTTCCCACTCTGCAGGTAATGTTCGATGAGATTTAAGTGCTGGCGCAGGTCGTGGCGCGCCTCCCGCACCTCTTCGATGTGGCGGGAAAGCTGCTGATACTGTGTGTACTGCATCGCCAGGAGCGTGTCCTGCTGCGCCGCGCGTTCTTCCAGCTGCGCCTGCTGGCGGACTGCATTGAGCGCTTCCAAAAGGACATAGTAGATAAGAATTGTCATGGCAAAGAGCCAGAGCCGCGTGAGGATAAAACGGAACTTGCGGACGGTATCAATGTTTAAATCAAAGTTATAAGCGCAGATAATCAGGGTACATGAAAATGGAATAAACCAGACTTTCTGCCAGAATGCGGAGCTGTCTACCTGAAAAACGCGTTCCGTAGCATTTTTCATAAATTTGAGTCCGAGCGGGAGCGTCAGAAGCAGAAGAATCGAGATGAGCAGCAGGCTTTCATCACGGAGTGAATAATAGGTAATGCTGGGATCGTAAAATAGACGGCTTTCCAGAAAGAAACAGATGCCGCGGACCGTGACAAAATAATTCAGGATGAAGTCTCCCAGAAACAGAAGTTTCCAGAAATTAGCCTTCACACATAAAAAATAGATCACCAGGGAAACGAGGGCAAATACCGTGTCGGTGACGCGGGTCGGTTTACCGTGGCTGATCAGGTAGGTATACAGGGAGGACTGGAGCAGCTGACCGATAAAAATGAACAGAATCAGGATTTTGATCGGAAATCGCAGCTGCTTTTTAAATGGCAGAATCGATAAAATAAAAAAAGGAATGGCATAGACTGTTTCACAGAGAAATGCCTTGCCAAACACAGACCAGTTCATAGAGTACCTCCCTTCCGCAATGTGTCAAATAAGTAGGTTGCAAATGCTTCTTTTGTCTCTTTTTTCTTCCGGCGGCTGCAGAAAAAGCACCTGCCGTTTTTCAGATGGACAGAACCGTCCTCGTCCACCGAGGCAACCTGTGAAAAATTGATAAGCAGCCCGCGTCCGCTCATGTAAAAACGTCTGCCTTTCGGGAGCAGTGCCATCAGCTCCGAAAAAGAAATCCGTGTGGCGGTGTCACCGGAACTGGTGTGGATGATCAGCCGGTGGTTCTGCGTCTCCGCATACAGAAAATCATCAAGCAGAATCCGTTGCGTGGATGACTGTCCCCGTCCGAGCGCCGCCTGAATTTCGATGTAGGCAGGCGCGGCGAGAAATGTCCGGATCTCATCGAGACACCAGGCAAGCGCCTTTTCCTCAACCGGTTTTAAGAGATAATCAAGCGGATGGGCACGGTAACCCTGCAGCGAATAATCGCGTTCCGATGTGGTGAAAACGATCGGGAGACGTTCTGCGCTCTTGCGAAGCTCCAGCGCCGTGTCAATGCCATTGCGCCCGTTCCGGTCCAGCATAATATCCATAAAAACCGCATTAAAAAGCCCCGGACGGAACGCTTCCAGAAACGCCTCGCCGCTCTCGTAGCAGTCAAAGTGCACTGTTTCCCCATGCTTTCCCAAGTTTTCCTGTATCAAATGAATCAGATGATTCTGATCTATCTTCAAATCTTCAACAATCGCAAAATGCATCAAAGCTCAACCGCCTCCTTTATTCAAAACCGTGACCATTTAGGTCGAGGTTTGACCGTTTGCGTCGATGTGGTTTTCATTAAATTGCTCATTTGGTATGCTTATAGTATAAAAGTTATGACCCGAAATGTAAATGAAAATCCGTTACTGGGCACGTATGCGTGAACTATAACGGTGTGTGAAAAGTAACAAATCAAAAAAGGCAGGTGGAATATGGTACGGGTAGTGATATATGGAGAAAAACCGACCGACATTGAAGGTCTGGAAAAAATGCTGTGTGAAATTTTGACTGAAAACCGCAGATGGCCGATGATTCACACGTATATCAGTGATCTGGACGCATATCTGCACTTTGTAAAGGGGAATCCCTACCTCATTATGCTGGCGTCCGTGCAGGGCAGACAGGGAGTGGAAATCGTAGAAAAAATCCGGGAAAATAACCCGGCGGCATCCTTAATCTGGCTTTCCGGCCGGGACAATGCCCTTGAATCCTGGCGGCTCCATGTGACCGCATTCGGGGTATTTCCGACGAAAAAAGAAGAATTAGAAGAACTTCTGGCGGCGTGCAGCGAAAGCCTGCTGGATCGGAAGAAAAAGTATTTTGTTCAAGTGGGAAACAGACTGAAATAGACAAATTTGTTCAGAATAGATGGAGGGAAAACAGCATGAAAAAGAAATATAAGCGTGCCCTGGCAGCGGCGCTGGCGACGGTAATGATATGGAATACATGTGACTAGCACCCGCAGGTGCTGGCAGGCAGTTCGGTGCAGTATATCGAGGAAGTGAAGGAGCTTTCTGATGAAATCCTGCATCAGGAGGTTCCGTATGGAACGCAATATAAGGATCTGGAGCTGCCGGACAAGCTGAAAGTGCGGGTTTTGGAGGAAGAAGCACCGGATGAAGAAGACAGTGCAGAAGATAAAGATGGTGCGGAAAAGATTGCTACGCCGTCGGAGCTTCAAAGCGGAGACGGTGAAGTGGAAACAGAAAAAAGGTCTCAGACGCTTTCTTCATCTGAAACAGATGGTACAGTTCGGAAAGCGTCCCCATCTGAGGTAGATGTTATAGAAAAATCGGAAATAGGGGAGGATGACACTGAGCAGAAAGCATCCCCATCCGATGCGGACGGGACGAAAACCGATAAAAACTGGAAGGAAGTCAAGGTCCGCTGGGTGCTGGATGAGACATTTAGTGAGAAAGATACATACGATGGAAAAACATCGGGTATCTATGTGTTTGATGCGGAATTGAAAAGCAGCCGCTATGAACTGGATACCGGCTTTTTGCCGCGCATCGAGGTGACGGTGCTGCCGGAGGAAAAAGGTCCGGCAATCATCGGATTTTCGGAGTTGGATGAGGCGATTGCGGTGCAGAAGCTGCCTCTTGGCGCGAAAGAAAGCGATATCGTCCTGCCGGATACACTGGAGGTTGAGGTGGAAGAGGCGGATGAAACGCTGGCGGAAGACAGCCAGAACGTGCATCTGATGGAAGCAGTGGATAAGGTCACAGAGAAAGATACAGATGCGGAAACGGCAGTCTGGCAGATTTCCGGCATAACCTGGAAACTGGACGAAGAGCAGAGTGACCTTTCGGAGTTTCACGGCGGCATTTCCGAAAAAGACTATTTCGAGGAATTTGACGAAAACGGCGAGCCGGTCGAGACTTCGACGAAGACCTGGGCGGGCTATGCTGAGGAGAACCAGGAATATAATGGCCGTGTGTATGTGTATAGCGCGGTATTGCCGGAGGAGCTAGGCAAATTTGAAGTGGCGGATACGGCTGACCTGCCGGAGATTTATGTGATGGTAGGGGACGCGGGCATGGCGCTGCTGTCAGATGTACCGTATAATTTGAACGAAAATTATCTGGTGATTAATGAAAAAAATGTGGATTGGTTTAATGGAAAGACGATCACTGGTACCTATCATCCGACGAAGAGATTATCGGAAGGCCGGAAAATCGAAGGTGGTATTGTAATTGATGATGTTACAGTAAATTTGACAATTGAAGATGTAAATGTTGGCTATGGCACTGATATTATAGATGATGCAGCCGGAATTCTTCTGAAAGGAAAGGCAAAATTAAATTTAACAGTAAAAGGGGAAAATTCATTAAAGGGTACATACGGCGGCGCTGGAATTGGGGTTGAGGAAAAAGCAACCCTGATCATTACAAAAGAGAGCACCGGAAGTCTGACCGCGACCGGAGGCGGATATGGCGCGGCAGGAATCGGCGGAAGGGCGACGGTGCCAGATTATGAAAATACAATAATAAGCTATAAGACAGGTACGATTGAGATTCAAGGCGGCAATATCCATGCGGTTGGTGGAGATTACTGGTTTAGGGGTTCGGCGGTACGTCTTGGGGGTGCGGGAATCGGAACAGGTATGTATGGCATTGGCGGAACGGTCCGGATTTTGGGCGGTACCGTAAAAGCGGAAGGCGGAAGAGAGACCGGAGCCGGAATTGGAGGCGGAGACAATGGAGCCGTAGATTCGATCCAGATTGGTGAGAAAAACGGCGAAGCACCGGAGGTTGAGGCAAGCAGTTATAATGTACAGTACGGTGCTGCAATCGGAAGCGGACGGAATGCTCAGCTCAATTTAAAGCTGTCCTGTGGCACGATAAACATATTCAGTGGAAATCTGAAGGTTAAGGGAAATATCGGGTACGGAGGTATCGATAAAAATGGAGACAATAAACAAATAGGCGGAAGCGTTGATATTTCAGAGCAGGTGAAATTAGAACTGACAGACGGAACGATAGAACCGCGTGGAACAACGTGTACATTTGGTAAAAAAGCATTCCAGATGACTGTCTATGATAATCAGTTGTCAGATGGAACATACTCTGTAAAAATTCGCTTCTATCAGGAGGGGGATACCGCTCGAGGCACGCCTGTTTATGAAACAGACGCAGAGATGATTGTTAGTGAATTCAAAGGCACGATACCGGCTGTGACAGAGTGGCTCGGATTTACGGGAAAAATGTCAGTTGTGGCGGAGGTGACAGACTCCCAAAACAATATGGTTACAGAGACAGGAACGGCTGTCCTGCAAGCAGGAAAAGATGAGAACGTTCCTGTTACGCTGGGAAAAGAGGCGTATAAGAAAACACTGGATTTAACCATTTATGATGGCCGTTTGAAAAATAATCAGGAGTATACACTGACCGTTCAGGTAGGTGAGCAGGATGAAAGCGGAGTTTTGCCGGATATTCTGAGTTATTCGAATAAGAATGCGTCTAACTATCAGATTTCGGCAGGAAAGGTCAGCTGGTATTCCTCTCTACAAGGAGAAGAGATTCCGGTTATAGTTACGATTCAGGAATCAGGAGAAAATGGAACGGCGTACCAAGTGTCCGGAACACTTACCCTAGAAAGCAAAGAAGAAACGGCACTTTCCCTTTCCATTGGTGAAAAGCTGTATCCGGTACACTTTGTATTCTTTTCATCACAGGTACAGGATACAGATCAGGTAAAGCTGCGGGCAAAGCGGACAGATGCAGCTGGCACAGGAAACTCTGTAGAATTGAACAAGGAGCTGGGACAGTTTGCTTTTGATGGGAAACTGGTAAAAGATACTGCTAACGATAATAGTGCAGTTGCAACGGCATATCTTCCGACAGGCGAATATCAGTTTGAAATCGCGACGGGGATTGAGGGACTTGGAGAGTCGAATGGCCAATTTACATTGAACCAGAAGAAGGTGAATGCAGATGAGGCAGGGACAGAGATAGTGGTTCTGAATGAAATGCAGGCCTTTGAAGGTGTGCTGGATCTTTCCCAGGGCGATATCACATTCTCGGAACAGGGAGGAAATCTGGTCATTTCGCATTATCAGAAGGAGGCAGATTCGACCGGGAGCACGTTAAAAACAATACCGGGGCAGTCGTATGAGACAGTCTATACGATTGTGACAAGTGAAGAGAATACGGCGCATCTTTTAAAAATCAATACATCCGCAGCGCAGGATGTGAAGCTGGTTGTAAAAGGCATCCATCTCCAGGCATCAGAAACCGCAGCACAGGATGCAGCGCCAATTCAGATTAACGGTAGTTCCCACGTGCTCATGTATCTGGAAGGAGAGAATAAGATTCAGGTTCAGCAAACGGGAACAAAAGCTCCGGCGGGAATTAGCGTGGCTGAGAAGGCACAGATTACCATAGATTGTAAGCCAGATGCAGACGGTTCGCTAGAGGTGGTAAGTCAGGCTAGAAGTAACAGTGGAGCAGCGATAGGAGGCGCTCCGGAAGCGGATGCGGGTACGATCATCATCAATGGAGGAACGGTTACGGCTAAGCTTTTAGGGAGCTCTTATGCAGCGGCAATCGGTGCTTCGTTTCGGAAAAGTGTACAGAAAATACAGATTAATGGTGGAACTGTTACTGCTGAGGTAAAGGAAAACGGTGGGCTAGGAGCAGCAATTGGTTCTGGTTCTTCGATTAATAAGAAGGATGTTTCAACGGCTCAGATCCATATTACAGGTGGAAAAATTAACGTACATGCGCTGTATGGGGCTGGAATTGGAAGCGGCTCCGGGAGTAATGCACAGGTGCAAATCGATGGCGGAATGATTACAGCTCGCTCATGGAAGGGGGCTTCTGTTGGAAGCGGTGATTATGGAAGCTCAGAGATAAAGATTAATGGTGGATCGTTTTGCCTGGATAAAAGCAAACTATCGGATACTAAAATATCAGATATAGGATCGGGAGCATCGGGCAAGGAGACAGAGGTTATTATCAATGGTGGAACGTTTTATATGTTAAACAATGGAAGCGTTTATAATAGTGCACCTCGGATTCGAAGCCTGAAAGCAGATAGTTCAGGAAATTTGAACCTGGAAAGTCCATTGAATGGTACGGGAACTCCTGTTTATGCCACGAAAGCCGATTTATCCAGCGTTTATGGAGCAGATGGCGTGATAAAAAATGCCAGCATCGACGTTCCTTCTTGCAACTATGGTTTTAAGGATGCTCAGACAGCTCCAAACGGCGTTGTGTATATGTATCTCCCAGCCGCCGATTTAGTGAAGGCAACCTTTTCCGGCATCAACTATGAAGGAAAAGTAAAGGCGGATGCAGCTAAGAATGAGTTAGAGCGTGAACTGATTTCTGTTGATTATGGAAAGGAATTGTTGAAAAACAATTTACAGAGCGCAGTGGAATTTGCACAGTCAAAAGATGCATCGTCCTGGACGGAAATTCCGGTAAATGGTGCGGCATCGCTGACAGAGATTCTGGATAGCCAGCCAGAAGGTACAAATGAGATTTCCCTGTATGTCCGTAAGAAAGCGGACACTTCCGGCGCTGCAACCGAGATAAAGATTCCGGCAAGACCGGCAAAACCGGACCAGATACAGGAAACAGATATAACGAAAGACAGCTACTCTATCAAGGTAAAAAGACCGGTCGATTCTCCTTACGAGTACGGAATTGCCGAATCTGAGTCTGGTGAGCCTAAGTGGCAGTCGGAGAGGACGTTTACATCGCCGAAGCCGACTAACACCTATTATATAACACTTCGTGTGAAAGCAACAGACAAGAGTTTTGCATCGAAGCCGGCTGATCGTTTGAAGGTGACAACACCGGATGCATTACTGATCGACGGTCCCGCTGGCGCTGTATCCTTTGAAGCGAAGGGAACCTATGGACAGACGCTTGCTCAGATTCAAGTACGGCTGGCAGAGAAATTTAAGGTTGTTAATTATGGTAGAACGGAGGTTTCTGGAAATTGGCACTTCATTGAAAGGCAGGGCGGAATGTCTGCTTCCTCCATTTATCCGGAGGTAAAGGGAAGCACTGCATATCAGGTCGAATTTATACCTGATAAAGCATCGGAAGGGCAGTATGGAGAACCTTTGACCCAGAGTGTGACTCCGGAGATATCTCCGAAAGAGTTGACCGCAGTTATTACGACACCTATTGTAAAAGACTATGACAGAAGTACAGATATCGCATTAGAGGCGACGGTGGAGATAGAAACTCCGGGTCAGAGCACGGGGCATAGCTATAACATCCGCGATCTGAAAGGCAGATTTGCAGATGCCAATGCCGGAACCGATAAGACGGTAACCATTGATTCCTCAGAGGCAAAGGTTGAGACGGGTGAGAGTGGAGTGAATCTGCAGAATTACCGTATCATATATCCAGCTCAGACCGGAACGATCCGTCCGATACAGGGTTCGGTTTCAATCGACCAGAAAGCATGGACCAGAGAAAAAACCTATGGAGATGACAGCTTTTCCTTGACAGGTGTGAAGGTAGTGGGAGATGGAGCTCTGAAATATGAAAGCTCCGATGAAAAGGTTCTCACCGTGGACGCACAGGGACAGGTGACCATCAAAGGAACCGGTTCTGCAAAGGTAAGCATCACCATGGCAGAGGGAACGAATTATCTCGGTACAAGCACACCGGCAGAGGGAACCATAACCATTGAAAAAGGAACCCCCACTCTTACCTTAACGGCTGTGAACCGGACGACCGGAGTGCAGCTTTTGGAAGGAATTCTGGGAACAGAGGAAGAGGATTTTGATATCATTGCCAGCGTGCAGGGAGTTTACCAGGACAAGCTGCAGGGTTATGTTCATTTCTATGATAATGAAAACCCGGATGCAGATATAGTTTCGGTTGGGGAAGATGGAACCGCTGTACTTAAGTGGACGAAGCCAGGAGAATCATTGGTAGGCACCCACACAATCAAAGCCGAATTTGATTTTGGCGAATTTAATACGTGGGAATCCAGATACAACACACCGGATCCGGCATCCCTTACATTTGAAATCAGTAAGGCAGCTCCACCGGCAGAGGATAAGCCAGAAGACTCCGACAAGCCAGATAACTCCGACAAGCCAGACCAATCAGGCAGCCAGAGCTCTTCCTCCGGACGTGACAAGTCTTCCGGCAGCGGAGTGATCAGGCAGGATCCGGTGAAGGGAAGAACCAACAGCATCATAGGTATTCTCACAGGAACTGCCAACAGCACTGCCAATGACGGAAAGAGTCACTGGATGCAGGATGAACACGGCTGGTGGCTCCGCTTCGCAGACAGCAGCTACCCGAAGGCAGAAAAACGCGGTACAAATGGCATTGCATATGCATGGGAGCAGGTAAACGGCAACTGGTGGGCGTTCGATGAAAGCGGCTATATCAAGACCGGCTGGATGCGCGACGAAGACTATGGCGGCTGGTTCTACCTCGATCCGGAACACGGCATGCAGACCGGCTGGGTCTTGATTGACGGCAAATGGTGCTATTTCCACCCGACCTCAGACGGAAGAAAAGGCATCCTGTATGTTGGACGTCTGACACCGGACGGCTACTATGTAGATGAAAATGGTGTGTGGGATGGGGAAAACAAACCGACACAGGAGGGGAACACATGAAGAATTTCTACACCGAAGAACAATGGAATGAGATTCTGAAACAGCAGGAATCCGTACTTTGCTACGATACATTTACCCGGAAACAGGCGCTTGAGCTGGGGCTTTTGATTGCAGAGGTCACGGAGAAAAAATATCACGGTTCGGTCGCTGTCCGCATCGTGGAGGACGAGACGACCGTCTTTGCCTACAAGATGGAGGGTGCGACGCTGGAAGCAGACTGGTGGATGACCAATAAGCTGGCAGCATCGCGGCTCACGGGGATGAGCTCGCTGCGGGCACTGACGGCATCGAGAGCCGGAGAACTGGAAGCATCCTGGAAAGTGCGCGAGGAGAACTTCTTCGTGTGCGGCGGCTGCATCCCGGTTTTCATGAGAGATGGAAGCCGTCCTTTTGCCTATGTGATGGTATCCGGCATGGAACACTGGGACGATCATCAGGTGATCGCGGATGCGATGGCGAAACAGCTGGGAGTTGAGATTCCGGAGATTCGGAAAGAGCAGCCATAAAACGATTGACTTGTAAAAACAAAGACGTTTGCAGAAATGGAAGATAGATGAGCTATCTGCATTTTTGCAGGCGTCTTTTGTGGTTTTACTGTGCCGTATGGCGATGAATTATCCGTTATTTTGTATAGCGCACTTCCCCACCTGGTGGTATAATTCAAGTATTATAAAATTTGATATGAAAAGAATATTTGCAATGACTTAGATGGTTTTTGCATAGCAAAGAACCATCTGAGAGATCCAGAGAATGCGAGGGATGTGGATGAGTAAAAAAGAGGTACGTCAGGCGGCTGCGGAACTGACCGAGCGCCTTTGTGAAAAAGACTTTTTAGACCGGTCGGGACTGAGCCGGAAAAATGTCATGATGCTCATGAACAAGGATCACTGGGAGGAGCAGTTTGCCCGTATTTTCCCGATCAAAAAGCGGATTTCCTGCCGGGCGGTCTACGAGATCTGTGAGGAACCGTTAAGCCTTTTAGGGCATGAGCCGGAAGAGGGCTGGATGAAGTTTACCTACCAGTATGTGTGCCATATTCTCTACCCGGATGCGGAGTTTAAGAAGGAAAATGCCGCTTTTTCCGCCGGTGCGGAGTTCTATCTGGCAGTGCTTCAGTTCGTGTTTGACCGCGAGCGGGCGGTGCTTCCGTACAAACCGATGGAGGACTTTGCATTTTTGGGTGATGAGGAAGCTTCAAGCTTTGAGTGCGCGGCAGAATACAGCCGTTTCAAGAAGTTTTTCGCACAGGAATACATCTATGAGATGATGCGCCTCAATGCGGAGGTGACGCCGTTTCGGACGCTGGAACACATCGCGGGCGTGCATTATGTCGCGATGACGGTGGCACGCGGGCTTTATGCAGCGGGAGTTCCGATCGATCTGACGCTGACCTCGGGCGCGGCTGCGGGACATGATCTCGGCAAATTCGGCTGCAAGCCGAATGAGCGGGTTCCGTATCTTCATTACTATTATACAAACCAGTGGTTTAACAACCATTCGATGGAATACATCGGTCATATCGCGGCGAACCATTCGACCTGGGATCTGGAACCGGAAAACCTGTCGGTTGAATCCCTGGTGCTGATCTATGCCGATTTCCGTGTAAAACAGAGCCGCGGCGACGACGGGCGTGAGATTACCTACATTTCCAATCTGGATGAGGCGTTCAACGTCATCCTCTCGAAACTCGACAACGTGGACGAGGTCAAATTAAACCGTTACCGCTTTGTTTATTCCAAACTGCATGATTTTGAGGATTATATGCGGTCTCTCGGTGTGGATGTGGATTTGAATGGACATCCGAAAAAGCCGGAGGTGCTGCCGGATATTTCCCTTCGGAACGCAGAGCAGACGGTGCAGTCCCTCATTTTTATGGGTATTGAGCATAATATCCGTGTCATGCATCAGATGGGGGCGGAACGCCAGTTTGGCAATCTCCTCGAGGCGGCGCGCAGCGAGAAGGATTGGAAGAGTGTCCGCGCGTATTTAAACATTTTCCGTGAATATTTTACATATACAAACGACAAGCAGAAAGAGCAGACGCTGGGCTTTTTATATGAGCTTTTGATGCACCGCGAGGGTGACATCCGCGCGCAGGCGGCGAGGCTGCTCGGACACGTGATCGCGCAGTTCAACGCCGGTTACCGCAAGGAGCGCCCGGCGGGGATGCCGGATATTGCCGAGGAGCGGGTGATGGAGATCTGGAAGCAATATCTGGAAATGATCATCCGGCCGGATCACAAGCTGATGCTGCAGCAGAAACGGCGCATCCGTTATCACCTGAAAAATGTGCTGGCATCGGTGGTTGATCATGCGACGCCGGGCGATCTGCGGGAATTTCTGGGGGCATTTCTGGTTTGGTATGACCGGGCGGATGAGCTGGATCCGGGCGAGGCATTTTCTTTGCTGGATACGGTGCATTTCATGCCGTTTGATAAGCTGAGTGAAGAGGAACTGGGGAAAATCGCAAAATTTGCCCTGATTGAGTCGCAGAGCGGGGAACCGGATGTGCGGATCGCATCATGGCGCGCCTTCAAGCTTCTGACGGCGTACCAGCCGGATCATCCGTGCTGTGCCGAGATCGGCGTGTGCGTGAGGGCGGCGCAGGTTGAGGACAATATCACGATGACCTTCCTCAAATACCGCGTGTTAAGTAACCTCGGAGAGGACACGGCGAGAGAACAGGAACTTTTGTATGACCGCGACGTTGTCTCCGATATTTTCCTGGATAACCTCAAAACAGCGACGCCGTGGGTCATCAAGTCGGCCAATATCAAGCTGCTCGTTGATCAGATCGCGCATGGCAAACAGGAACATATGCTGCATATCGCAGCGCATCTCTCAAACCTTGTAAAAGTCAGCGAGCACGTGATCGTGCGCCATGATGCCGGAACCGCCCTGCTTCGCATCATCGGGCTTCTGACACCGGATCAGAGAAATGAGATCGTAGTCGAGCTGATGAAGGGGCTGGAAGTCGGCGAGTACGAATTTTCCAAATATATTCCGCAGTATCTGGGGCAGGCGGCGCTGTGGCTGCCGCCGGAACAGCTGGAGGAGATCGTTTCCTACCTGCATGGCATGATGGCAAATGCAAACGACCAGATAGTCTCGGTTGCGCTTGATACGGTCGGCGTGCTGCTGGAACGGTATTCGTGCTACCCAGAGCGCTTTGTGGAGGAAAAAGAGGTATGCGAGGAACGGCGCGGACGCCTGCTTGGCATCCTGCTCAGTGGTCTGGCGAATTACCGCGAGTCGGTGCGCCAGGAGGCGATGCTGGTGCTGGGGCAGACCGTCTTCGGCTCATCCTGGATGGAATGCCGGGAGAAAAAAGAGCTGTTCGCCCTGTCCTTCCGCAAGATGCTGTTCTTATTCAATGAAAATAAGGGAAATGAGCTGACGGCATTTTATCGTGCGGCGTCCCTTTCCAATATTTACCGGTTCATCACGCAGTACCATATGACCGAGGGCAATTTAGAGATCAAGGAGCGGAACCAGGTGGCATTCTTCCCAGGCACATTTGACCCGTTTACGCTGTCACACAAGGAGATTGTCCGCGAGATCCGCGACCGCGGCTATGAGGTGTTTCTGGCGGTCGATGAATTTTCCTGGTCGAAAAAGGCGCAGCCGCATCTGATCCGCCGTCAGATCGTGAGTATGTCGGTGGCGGATGAGTTCCATGTGAACCTGTTCCCGGATGAGATTCCGGTCAATATTGCCAATCCGGCGGATCTGAAACGCCTGAGAGAGGTGTTTTCTGGAAAAGAGCTGTATATCGTGGTCGGCAGCGATGTCATTGCCAATGCCTCTTCTTACAAGAAGAAACCGGTTAAAAATTCGATCCATTCGATGAACCATATCGCGTTCCGCCGCGTGGGTGATGTCAAGGCGGACAACAAATACAACCGTCAGATGATGGATCAGATCAGCGGCAAGGTCGTGGAGCTGGAGCTTCCGGAGCATCTGGAGGACATCAGTTCGACGAGAATCCGTGAAAATGTCGATCTGAACCGCGATATTTCGAACCTGATCGACCCGTCTGTGCAGGAATACATCTATTACAATGGTCTGTATCTGCGCGAGCCGGAATATAAACCATATATCCGCGCGCGTGCGATCTCCTATGAGGAGGTGGAGACGCCGGATGAAATGCTTCTGGCGGAAATTTCGAATTTTGTTCTGCAGGACGAAGAAGATCGCGAGAACCTGTTGAATTCGATGAAGGAGTCGGGCGACCGGCTGCTGCTTCTTAGGAATACTGTGCAGGAAAACCGGCTCGTCGGCGTGGCGCGGCTTCGTTATCTGGCACCGGATGAGCTATTTGCCGTTCTGGGACAGGTCAGTCTGGCAGATCAGGTGCGCCGCCATACCTACGGTGAGATTCTTCTGATTTCGGGTATCTATGTCGAGCGCGACCCGATGATCAACGACGCGGAACAGCTGCTTTTAACCGAGGCGATCGCACGGTCCTTTGAATATAAATGCGGCTATGCACTTTTCTTCCCGGCAGACGGCTACTGCCCGGAGCGTGTGCTGTCGGCGGTGGTCCGCCAGGGCTTTGTGAAGGCGCCGGAATCCCCGGAAGACGCGCCGCTCTATCTGGTCGATATGCATGCGCCGCTTGTATTAGTGCAGAATCTGGAAACGACGTTAAAAGAACCATTTTCCAGCAATCCGCGCGTTCTGGATGCGATCTACAAGGCGCATCGGGAATTGCAGATGGCGATGACGCGCTTCTATCCGGGACAGCTGGTTCTTTCGATGTCTGCGAGCGTGATTTACCATCGTCTGGTGGAACGGATCACGGCGTTAAATGGTGTGCCGCGTGACCCGGTGACGCCGAGACGCCTCGGTGGGGCGATGTGCGTGCCGTTCGGCAAGATCCTGCGTGGAAAAGTTATTCCGAATACGGTGACGAAGACGCTGCATACAGATAAAGTGTACGATCCGGAGCTGAAAGAGAAGTCGATCGAAGCGTTCCCGTACTATTCGCCGCTGCGAAGCCAGATCAAGGCTATCAAGTCCTTTGACCGCCCGGTGATTCTGGTCGATGATCTGCTGCATCACGGCGGACGTTTCGAGGCATTGGAACCGATGCTGCGCGAAGAGGGCGTGGAAATCAAAAAATTGGTGTTAGGTATGATTTCAGGCTACGGGCGTGACACGATGGCGACGAAGGGAGTGCCAGTAGACAGTATTTATTACATTCCGAATCTGCGGAACTGGTTTGTTGAGTCCACACTGTACCCGTTCATCGGAGGCGATACGGTGCGCCGCGATACCGTGAAGGTGGCGGGACTGACGCCGTCGATCAATATGATCCTGCCGTATGCCGCACCGCCGGTACAGGGAAGTACGCCGGAAGCCGCGTTTGAGTTCTCCGCGTGCTGCATCCGCAACGCGCGCAACATCCTTCTGGTGCTCGAATCCGAGTACCGGGCGCTGTTTGCGAGAAACCTGACGTTAAGCCGCTTGTCTGAAGCGGTCATCCTGCCGCTCTGCCCGGATAAAGGCGAGTGTGTCAGCTACGATCCGAATCTGGCAGCGTCGGTGTATCTGGAAAATGATTTGGAGATGCTGTATCGGACGCGGAAGTGAGAAATTATGTCAAATAACGCAAAATAATATCATGATACCAGGGTCAAAAGGTCAGAAGTTCGACGCAAGCTTGCTTGCAGGAGAATTTTTGACCTTGGGACCCGCCAAAAACATGAGTAAGTAGCCATTTTTCAAAGAAAAGTGAGCGAATTACGAATGTTTTTGAAGATTGCGGGAGCATATAGTGCGGAGCAATCTGGTATCAGAGGGGTCAAAATGTCTTTTGACCCCAACCATATCACATAAGATATCAAAAAAAGAGCAGGGGGTATGCAATATGTACTATTATAAAATTGGAGATAAAATCTGCTGTTCCTTCAATGGAAATTTATCATACGAAAAGGCAGAAATGCCGCACCCGGGCACGCCGCTCACATTCTTATTCGAGCGCGAGCTGGGAACCGGAAGAGATTCTTTTAAGGTAAACTCGCCGCTGCTGCTGTTCCAGGAGGCAGAGAATGTTTCCTGGCTGAGCAGCCGGAAGCTGGAAGCGCAGGCGGCAAAGAAAAATTGTGAGCTTGACGAGGCAGTCGAAGCCGCGATCACTCAGGACGTGATGCGTGCAGTCAACCGCCTGCATCCGGATTTTGAGACAATTCTGGCAGAAAAACCGCAGAAAACGAAGAAAAGAGTCCATGTTCTGGCGATCGGCGACGTCGGAAGTACGCTGTTGACCGGGCTTCATCTTCTGGGCGGCGATTGCATCAGTTCGATCGGCATCTGTGATATTTCCGATAAAGTGACCGCACGCTGGGAATTTGAGGAAAACCAGATTGCCTACCCGTGGGCGTATGACGCGCTGCCGGAGGTCGATGTGGTAAAACCGGAAGACCTCTTCAAGTGCGATGTATTTGTATTTGTCGCTTCTAAGGGAATCCCGCCGGTTGGTTCTGGCGTCAAGGATGTGCGGATGTACCAGTTTGAAAATAACTCCAAGATCGTTGCGCAGTATGCAAGACAGGCGAGAGCCGAGCATTTCAAGGGCTTATTTGCCGTTGTCTCCGATCCGGTTGACCCGCTGGCAAAGACGGCATGGCTGGAGAGCAACAAGGACGAAAACGGCATCCTTGATTTAAAGGGACTCCGCCCGGAACAGGTACAGGGCTTCGGACTCGGCGTTATGAATGCGCGCGCGGCTTATTACGCGAAGCGCGACGGGCGGTTTTCACAGTTTTTGACTGAGGGGCGTTCCTTCGGACCGCATGGACAGGATCTCGTCATCGCAGATTCCATTGAGAATTACAACGACGAGCTTTCAAAAGAACTGACCCAGCTGACGGTAACGGCAAACCTGCATATGCGTGCGATCGGTTTCAAGCCGTTTATCGCACCGGCATATTCCTCCGGCGCGATCTCCCTGATTCTGATGATGCGCGGCGAATGGCACTGCGGTTCCGTATTCATGGGCGGCATCTTCATGGGCGTGAAAAACCGTTATACTGAATACGGTCTGGAAACAGAAATCCTGCCACTGCCGGATGCGCTGTATGAGCGGATTGTGACGGCGGAGGAAAATCTGAAAAAGATTGTGTGATCGATGAGTCTTATCGCAGGAAGGAAGCGAAAATAAATGATTCATTCAAATTCAGAAGGAGATATCTATATAGAAGAAATGCCTCTCCTCCTCGTCCATCTGCGCGAGGAGGAAAAAGGCGCGGATGCGCGCCTTTCGGAGGTGTTATCCTATGCGCTGGACGGCTACGCCTACGAGACAGCGACGGAAATCAGTGCTTTTGAAGATTATGTAAATCGATGGAGGCGCCTGGAGAAGACACAGAATCGAAAAAATCCAGTTCAGGGACGTATCCTGTTTGCCGTGCCGCTTGGCACATCTGGCATCAACCTGGAGCTTTACCGCCTGATTCGTTTCCTGCGGGAACATCCGGATTTTCTGAACGGTTTTGTCGGCGGACTTTTGGTGGACAGTGAAAATGACCTCTATTCCAAATCGGCGGCGAAGGATCTGGTATTTGCCGCTAACTGTGCGGGCTGCGCGTTCGTGGGACGCCCGCTCGTCGAGGGCACGCGGACACTTTCCAATTACACGATCGTTTCCAATAATCTTGGAACCGATCTGATGGGGGCATACCGCGAGAGCGCGGCGGGGCTGGTCAAAGAAGTACTGGGAACGGATTGCGTCAGGAAAAAATGTCCGAAAGTATTGGTATTGCACGCGTCAAGCCACAAGACCTCCAACACCTACGCGATCTGGAACCGGGTGAAAGAACAGCTCCCGGAGATGGAGATCCGGGAGATAGGGCTTCGAAACGGTACGCTTTCCGACTGCGCCGGATGCCCGTACAAGATGTGCCTGCATTTTGGCGAGCAGGGAAGCTGCTTCTACGGTGGAGTGATGGTCGAGGACGTCTATCCGGCAGTCCGCGAGGCGGATGCGATCGTGATGCTCTGTCCAAACTACAACGATGCGCTGTCGGCAAACCTGACTGCGTTCATCAACCGCCTGACTTCGCTGTTCCGGACGACGCGGTTTTATGACAAAGCGCTGTTTGCGGTGGTTGTGTCGGGCTATTCCGGAAGCGATATCGTGGCGGAACAGCTTATCGCGGCGTTAAATATGAACAAAACCTTCTATCTGCCGGGGCAGTTTGCGATGATGGAGACGGCAAACAATGCCGGGGCAGCGATGCAGCTGCCGGGGATTGAGGAACGGATGAATGCGTTTGCGGAGAGAATCCGGGAGACGCTATTATATAGGTAAAGAGGGGTTATAAGCAGGGCAGCGTCACTGGGAGAGTTTGTAACTGTTCACAGGTAGGAATTTTCTGAACTGAAAATTCCGTACGATACAGTTCCGGTAGCAGATTTTGCC
>ERZ780203.607-NODE-607-length-37697-cov-4.956325_pt1 | contig 37697 bp, 38 predicted proteins | sample MGYA00511168_ERZ780203 | MGnify/ENA primary metagenome ERZ780203 (study PRJEB29588, sample SAMEA2156577) | human gut metagenome | biome: human gut; feature: human-associated habitat; material: faeces | place: Denmark | collected 2008/2010 ...
CATTTTTGGCCGTTCGCCTTGTGGGTTTTGGGGGAAAATCCCGGGGTTAGCTGATGCGAATCTGCGCTGCCTTCTCCGGCTTAAAGTCGTTCTGCAGGTCGTAGATGTTGTGGGTGGTGGAGTCGCGCAGGACGCGGCCGTTCAGCGAATAGGTGCGGATGAAGCGCTTGTTGTCAACGGTGGTCCAGTACTCGGTGTCCCAGGTCAGATAGCCGTCGCCGTCGGTCTCCGGAGCCGGCAGCACAAAGTCTACCTGGCGGCCCGCTCTCATCAGTTCGATCAGGCTGTCATAGGTGACGTCCAGTTCCACTTTGTTTACGATATCGGTTGCTTTCATGTCGATACATTCCTTTCCTTTAGCGTCCGTTTTCAAATGAAGGGGAAAACGGATTTTTACGCCCTTCATTATACTCTTTTTTGGGAAAATACACAATCCCTAAACCGAAAAACCGGCAAAAGAAATGTTAAAATCCGCGCAGTGTGGCCTGAATGTCCACGCCCATCCGGGTGAACACCGCGGTGATCTTCTGGTGGGCGTTGCGCACATCCTGTTTTTTGTCCATGACCTGCCGGTCGGTCAGGCCGCGGTTTTTCTCGCTGCGCTGCTCGGCCGGTGCGCCCAGGTCGTCCCGAAGAAAATTGAGGCCGATGTAGATGACTTTGAGCTCATTTAAGCTAAAGGACTGGCGGCTGTCCTCCAGCTTTTTTCTCACCGACTCGATGTGGCCGAGGTTCTGGTTGGCGTTTTCCTCGCTGACCTCTTTAAAATTTTTGCGCGCCAGAAAATCCTGGATGTCCTTTTCCAAAAGGTCCAGTCCCTCCTGGATGCAGTCCAGGTCCGCCTGATACAGAGCGCTGGAGGTGACGCCCTTTTTTATATTGCATTTCATCTGAAAAGACTTCCTTTCTGTCTGTGGAATACAGTTTTATTCTATCATACTTTGTGCGGGAACACAATCTTTGGCAAAATTTTTATGAAAACCGCATGAGAACGGGATTGATTCTTGGGCGAAAACGTACAGGGCATTTGAAGGAATAGAAAACCGCATGGTTAAGCCAAAAATCCGACACGGCAGGGGCTGGATCGAGCGATTTGACACCAGTTTTACACCAATCATGGGAAGCTTGATATGACAAAACCGGAAAAAGAGCGCCGCACAGGAGAGAATCTTGGTGTACAACCGAAAAATTTGACCTTGTGGGAAGCCCGGCAAGCGGTCTGGAGGGATCGTTTTGCCGGGCTTTTTTATGGTGAGGCTGTTCTTCTGCGTGGCGGCATTTGGGGGGTGGATGTTGAAAAACAGGGGAGAGCAAGAATGTAAAACGGAGGGATGTTCCGTCGCAATTTAGAAAAAAGGTGTCACAATATTTGTCACATATTGCCCAGAGAAGTAGGTGCAAATATAATGGAAACACAAGGATGATAAAATATAAATAGGGAATTCTGCATGCAACTCTAAATCAAGGTTGGAAAAAAACGACATAAAATATCTTGATTGAAAAAAGCCCTAGGGCTTTTTTGTGCTTGCGTGCACAAATTATCATATAAAGAATGTATTGAAGGGAGAACCTTATGGAAAAGGATCAGGACATCATCGAAATAGACCTGTTGGCGCTGGCGCGCGCAGTTTGGAAGCGGATTTGGCTGGTGATTCTTGCGGTTATATTGGGCTCGGCAGCAGCGTTTTCATACGCGGCTTTTCTGGTCACACCGCTTTATGAGGCCAAAGCAATGATGTATGTCAACAACAGTGCGCTTTCTTTGGGCAGCACCTCCTTCAGCATCTCCTCCGGAGAGCTTTCGGCGGCGCAAAGTCTGGTAGAGACCTATATTGTCATTCTTAAAAGCCGCCTGAACCTGGAGGCGGTGATTGAGAAGGCGGAGCTGCCTTACACCTATGAGGAGCTGGAGCTGATGATCACGGCGCAGGGCGTTAATGAAACCGAAATTTTCGAGGTTATCGTCACCGATTCCAACCCACAGGAGGCGGAGCTGATCGCGAACACCATCGCGGAAGTTCTGCCGCAGAAGATTTCAGATATCGTGGAGGGAAGCTCGGTCCGTATCGTTGACTACGCAGTTGTCCCGGCGTATCCGGTTTCGCCAAGCATCACAAAAATCACGATGATCGGATTTTTGCTGGGCGGTTTTGTCAGTGTAGGTATCATTGTGCTGATGGAACTGCTGAATGAGTCGATTCGCTCGGAGGATTACCTGCTGCAGACCTACGACCTGCCAATCCTGGCAGTCATCCCGGTGATTGGAAGCTCCAACAAATCATACGGGCAGTATGAAACGCAGAGCTCCTATCAGAAATCGGCCAAGAATGCGAAAAGGAGGCAATCCTGATGTTTTGGAACCGCAATCAAAATAATCGCAAGCTTTTTTCCGACACATCCTATGAGCAGCAGCATATGATTGGGGACAGGCTCAATTTTGCGTCAGCGGAAGCGTACAAGCTGCTTCGCACCAACCTGATGTTTTCCTTTACCGATGAGGATAAATGCAGGATCGTTGGCATTACCAGCTCACTGAAGGGAGAGGGTAAAAGTCTGACGACGATCAACCTCGCCTATACCATCGCCGAAACAGGCAAGCGGGTGCTGCTGATGGAGTGCGATATGCGCCTGCCCACTGTAGCCAAGCGATTGGGAATTGAATCGACAATCGGCCTTTCCAACCTTCTGGTGGGAATGAACTCGGCGGCAGAAGTTCTGCAGGAAGCGGTTCTTTCCGAGACGCTGGATATCATTCCGGCGGGAGATGTTCCGCCGAATGCTTCTGAGCTGCTGGAATCCAACCGAATGGCCTACACCTTGGAGCGACTTGCTGAATACTACGATTATATTCTGCTCGATTTGCCGCCGGTTACCGTCGTTTCCGATGCGCTGATTGCCTCGAAATTGACGGCAGGGATGATCGTGGTAGTCCGTCAGGACTACGCAGGCAAGGCTGCACTGGCAGAGACGATGCGGCAGTTGAAGTATGTCAACGCCAAGGTACTGGGTTTTGTGGTTAACAGCGCGGACGAGGAGAGCTCACCGTACAACAAATATTACCGCAAAGTTTACGGCAAGAATAAATACGGCTATTACGATGGTAGCAGCTACGGCTACGGTGGCAACCAGCTCCCACATAAGGGAAAAGGGAAAAAAGGATGATTGATTTTCATACGCATATCCTGCCGGAAATGGATGACGGCAGTGAGAGCGTGGAAGAATCCATTCAGATGCTGGAGTTGTCCGCTGGGCAGGGCGTGAAGTGGATGGTTGCAACGCCGCATTTTTATGCGGACAGGGAAGACCCCAAAACCTTCCTGGAAAGGCGGCATGAAGCTCACGTTCGGCTGGAACAGGGGATTGGCGGCAGGGAGGATCTGCCAAAGATTATGCTGGGAGCGGAAGTTCGATACTACGAAGGAATCAGTCAAAGCAAAGAACTGCAAAAGCTGAAAATAGAAGACAGCAATCTTCTCCTGCTGGAAATGCCCTTCATTCCATGGAGCGACCGTATGCTGCATGAGCTTGTGTTGGCGCAAAAGCAGTCGGGTCTGCAGATTGTACTGGCACACATCGAGCGGTATTTTTCCTTTCAGGGATGGGGCTTCTGGAAAAAGCTGGAACAGACAGGGGTCTTGATCCAGTCGAACGCAAACTTTTTTATCCAGAACCGGACCCGAAAAAAGGCTCTGCATCTGATGGAAAAGGGACGAATACAGTTTCTGGGTTCTGACTGCCACAACATGACGCTGCGAAGACCCAATATGGGGGAGGCGGCTGCCGTCCTTACGGAACGGTTTGGGAATGATGCATTGAAATGGTTGGAAGAACAAAAAAGTTTCTTACCAATAAATATGAAAAAATGAAAGGATGAGTTTTATGAAAAAAATAAGCACATTTATTTTGGCGATGATGCTGGCGGTCAGCACCGCGATTTCTGCGGGAGCTGCTGAATTTACCCCGAGTGTACAGGGAAAAGAGGCACCTGACCTGGTCACCACCGTCAATGAGGCAGGAGAAGAAGTTGTTGCGGTTGTCCGCGACGCGCAGGGCAACGCAGTCGAGGATGTTTTGTCCGGAAACCTGATTGTTACCCCGGTAGCACAGGCAAATGAAGCGGCGGAAAATATCAGAACTTCATTGCAGGCGGCTTATGAGCAGATCAGAAATGTTTCTTCTTTAAATGAACTGGTTCCGAATCTGGAAACAGTCCTTGCAGGGGTTGCTCCAGATGTATCGGTGGATGAACTGGTGGTCCGCGACTTGTTTGACGTAAGTGTCAATGAGCAGGTACGTGCACTGCTCGAAGCTGGCAACAGCATTGAGCTCCAATTTCGTCTGGGAGTTGCTGCGGATGATCTGGTAATCTGTCTGCACAACTACAGCGAGGATGACTGGGAAGTAATCGACCAGCAGAATGTGGTCAACAACGGCGACGGCAGCGTGACAGTTCGTTTTACTAGCTTAAGCCCGATTGCGTTTGCTGTTAAAAACACCTCCGGAAACAGTGCAGCCACAACCGCTCCGGTGCAGAATGAAACAGCGCAGCAAACCGCGACAACAGCACAGGATGAAGTGGATGGCAAACCAAACCCGGAAACCGGCATGATGGAAGGCATGGGCTCGATTGCTCTGGCTGGAGCGGTAGCGGTTGCTGCAGGTTTCGGAGCAGTTGCGGTTCTTAGATCGAAGAAAAAATAAGCGCCATCCGGCGCTTCCTTTGGAGGACATGCCATGCCACATATGCAAATGACAAAGGGACACGTCAAAAAAATTTTATTGCTGCTGTTGCTGCTGATTTGTCTTGGGGCGATTCTCCTGGGAATTTATCTTTGGGAGTCAAACCGGCGAAACCAGGCGGTGATGATGCAGGAACAGATCGACGAGCCAGCCCGCAGAAGACGGGAAGGCTGGATCGAAAAAGATGGGCAATGGTATGCTCCAAAAAGTGAATTGGAGACCATCCTGATCGCAGGTATTGATAAAATGGAGCCATTGGAGGATTCGGGAAGCTACAACAACGACGGACAGGCGGACTTCCTGTTGCTTGGAATCTTTGATGAACTGGAGGAGACGACGACAATCCTCCACATCAACCGTGACACCATGGCCCAAATCCCCGTGCTGGGCGTTACCGGCCAGCACGCGGGATCAATTACTGGACAGTTAGCTTTGGCTCACACATATGGCAGCGGCCTGCATGACAGTTTTCAAAACACAGTGCAGGCAGTTTCCGATTTTCTGCATGGAGTCGAGATTGATCACTATGTTGGTCTGACGATGGGAGCGGTGCCATACCTGAATAATCTGGTTGGCGGGGTGACCGTCGAGGTTTTGGATGACTTTACCGGTATCGATGAGACGCTGGTCAAGGGGGAGACCGTAACCTTGATGGGACAGCAGGCACTTAATTATGTTCGCATAAGAGCGGGGATGGAGGACAGCAGCAACCTCAACCGCATGAAGCGACAGCAACAGTATCTGGAAGCACTGGCCGAAAAGGTGCAAAACCTGGGAGATGATTTTTCCATTTCTGCTGAGCAGATTTCTCTGCTTTCCGATTATGTGATTTCTGACTGCTCCATCGACGAGCTCAAACGAATGGCAGAAGAGTTTGTGAATTACGAGATCCAGCCGATGCAGGATATTAAAGGAACCGCTTTGAAAGGCGAGGAGTACATGGAATTCTATCCTGATCAGCAGGCCCTGGAAGAGCAGATCCTGGAGTTATTTTACGAAGTCAAGAAAGTTGCCGACGAGGACGCAAACCAACCCTCATAAACTCCCCTTATTGGCGCGATATTGGGACAGGAACTGTTCCTGTTCAAGATCGTCGCGCTGGCGGTTTCGCTTGGAGCAAAGGCGAAGGCAACAGTAGATGCAAAAGCAAAATGTTGCCCCCAGCACACAGGCGAGAAAAATCAGAATCAAGAAGAAGATATCCATACAGGTTCCTCCCGGATATTGGTTTTTATCATGTCTTTAGTGTATCCCGTCCTGCCTGAGAAAAAAGCAGAAGGAAGGAACAATTTTTAAATTGTTTTGAAAGAAGGTGCGAGCAGATGTACAGACAGTTCGAAGTAAGCTGGTTAAAACATATTGATTTTTTGTCGGTTGATCTGCTGTCGCTGTCCATTTCATTTGGCGCATCTTATTGGTTGCTGCTCGCAGGACAATTTTCGCACATGCCAGACTTTTATCGGCGTCTGCTGATTTTGCTGCTGATTATGAATGGATGTGTGGCCTTTTTTGACGAGACCTACCACAACATTTTAAAACGGGGAATGCTGCAGGAAGCCAAAATGAGCCTCAAGCATACGATTTGGATCATGGTTTTCCTGGTCCTTTACCTGTATCTGACAGGCCAGAATGAGGAGATGTCCCGCAAGTTTTTTGTGTCTTTGCTGATATTCTCATTGGCGCTGATGTTTTTCCTGCGATGTGGGTACAAGCGGCTGCTCCGGCATCGCATAGCCCAAAAGGGCGACAAGTCCTATCAGATTGTTGTCCTGGCAGGGAGCAAAAATATCAGGCAGGTCCTGCAAAATCTGGAGGCTTCTAAGAATAATATCGCAGGCATCTGTATTGCCGATCAGGACAGAACAGGAGAGCAGTTTGGGGAGATACCGGTTGTTTCAAACTTTTCCGGTTTGTTGGATTACATCAAGGAAAATGTTGTCGACGGTATCTTTATTGATCTGCCGCCTGAGCTTACGTTGCCGGACAGCTTTTTTGACCAGTGCATTCAGATGGGTGTCTCGACCCATTTGGGGCTGGCGGTCTCCGACTATTCGGATAAGGGTCAGATCATTGAGCGAATGGGCGGGTATACTGTCCTGACCCGAAGCGTGCGCATCGCATCAGTTCGGCAGCTGGTTATCAAGCGGCTGATCGATATCTGCGCGGGATTAGCAGGTCTCATTGTAACCGGTATCTGCTTTGTCTTTGTAGCGCCGCTGATCTATAAAGCAAGTCCAGGTCCGATCTTTTTTTCACAAACAAGAATTGGAAAGAATGGCCGTCCATTTAAGATCCTTAAATTTCGCTCGATGTACATGGATGCGGAGGAGCGGAAAAAGGAATTGATGGCGCAGAACAAGATTGCCGACGGCATGATGTTCAAGATGGACGATGACCCACGCATCATCAAAGGAATTGGACATTTTATTCGCGACTACAGCATCGACGAACTGCCCCAGCTCATCAATGTTCTCAAGGGAGAGATGAGTTTGGTTGGGACCCGCCCGCCGACTATCGACGAATATAAAAAATACAGTCAGCACCACAAGATTCGTTTGGCGATTAAGCCTGGCATCACAGGAATGTGGCAGGTCAGCGGAAGAAGCAACATCACCGATTTTGAGCAGGTGGTCGCGCTGGACGCCAAATACATCACCGAGTGGAGCTTGGGGCTGGATATCAAAATCCTGTTCAAAACCATCAAGGTTGTGCTGATGCGGGAGGGCGCGTCCTAAATAACTTTATTATACAGCGGTCAATTTGCGATTACAAGAAGCTTTTTGTGAACAATTAGACGGTAGAAAGGAATGTCAAGGATGGAGCAAAAAAAGGAACCTGCGCTTGTCATCATGGCTGCAGGAATAGGGTCCCGCTACGGTGGCGGCATTAAACAGCTGGAAGCGGTAGGCCCGAACGGGGAGATCATCATCGATTATTCAATTCACGACGCAATCAAAGTGGGCTTCAAAAAAATTGTCTTTGTTATCCGGCACGCAATCCAAAAGGACTTTGACGAAGTAATCGGAAATCGGATGAAGAAGTTTTGCCAAAGCAGAGGCGTCGAGTACGCCTGTGCCTTTCAGGAGCTGGAGGCTTTGCCGGACGGATTTAAGGTGCCTGAGGGTAGAACAAAGCCATGGGGAACCGGACAGGCTATTCTCAGCTGCAGGGGACTGATTCAGGAGCCCTTTGCGGTAATCAACGCGGACGATTATTATGGCAAAGAGGCATTCCATAATCTCTACCATTTTCTTAAAGGAGAGCATGCGGAAAACCAGTTCTGCATGGCGGGCTTTGTCCTTAAAAATACTTTGAGCGACAACGGTGCGGTGACGCGCGGAATCTGCCAGATGGATCAGAACGGATATCTGCAGGCAGTCCATGAAACGCAGGGAATTGTCAAGACACCAGACGGCGCGCAGGCGGATGGAAGAAACCTTGATCCTGATGCCATCGTCTCGATGAATATGTGGGGACTGACACCGCGTTTTATCGGGATGCTGGGAGAAGGATTTCAGGATTTTTTGCAGGAGCGTGGGCAGGAAATGAGGTCGGAGTTTTTGCTCCCAATCTTTCTGGACAGCCTGTTGCAGCAGGGAAAAGTTTCCGTACAGGTGCTCCCAACCCATGATCGCTGGTTTGGCGTAACCTATCAGGAGGATAAGCAGGGGGTTGTATCGGCTTTCATGGAGCTGATTTCCCGTGGGGAATACGTGACCCCTCTGTTTGTTGAAAGCTAGAAATGAAGAGAAAAAATGCTGTACGCCTGATTTCCTTGTTGCTTATTTTGGGTGTGATGATGGCGATTGTTCTTTTTTCCTCGCAGAGTGGCATCACCTCGAATCAGTTCAGCAAGGGGATTTTGCAGATGATCCTGGAAGCGCTTCATTTAAATTTTGAGGGAACGCAGGCGGAGATGGCTAACCTTGTGCTTCGAAAGATCGCACACTTTTCGCTTTATTGCCTCCTCGGCGTTGGCTGTTCCGCTTTTCTGCTGACGACAAAACTTTCGCTAAAACAGAGAATGGTTCTTTCTATCGCATTTTGCCTCCTCTTCGCGGCAAGCGATGAGCTGCACCAGTTTCTGCTGGGAACCCGCAATGGCGACGGCAAAGATGCGCTGCTTGATACCCTGGGCGCTTCAGTGGGAAGTGTTTTGGTAGTATGGGTAGGGTGGATATTAAGAAGTAAAAATGAGAAGAAATGAAAAATTTTGACGACTTGATCCAGGTCTCTATTCCAGATTTTTATGTGGAGAGGATCAGGGATATCTGAAGCTTATGAAGGACTTTTAAAACTTAAAATAGCTGTGGTTTGCATGGGTTATATAGGCTAATCTATTTCTGTTTCCTTGGCCAGAATCACTATGTAACTGTAGTTAATATTGTTGCAGACAAGGTTTCGTTGGTCAATCAACGAAAATCACCAATCCATGAATATATTGAAAGATATCTGCTGGAAAAGACTTGGATCTGATATCAACGCTAGATACTTAAAAGTCTTATGGCACTACTGACTTTGTAATAATTGCGTTGCATACAAGCAATGATTCGACTACCTAACACTTGAATACTCCTTTTGTAGAGAATATCGTGGGTTTGGTTATAAATGTCTGCCCTAAATTCTTAGTGGCTTAGAAATGGGCTATGATGACCGGAAAATGCAGCAATATAAAGAGAAACTGGGTCGTTGGAGCAAATTTTGGACAGACATAGGTTGGATAGTGATATGTGCAATATAAAGAGAAACTCCTCCTTTTTTACCAATTTCAGCGTTCTTCCGGGTGGTTGTGGGAAGCAAAATCAGCATTATAAAGTGAAAGTTTGGGCAGAGAAAATGTGCAGGAATTGATTTTGGATAGAGGGTTTTGTAAAGAGCAATGTGCAATATAAAGAGAAACAGACATCCTACTAATCAACCTGAGCAGATAAACACAGGAACCGGATGTGGAAAAAACGCCGTAAAATCAAGCTTTTTTCAATGACAAGGCTCTATATGACGAGGTTTGTCCTAAATTATTGAAAGCTATTTTAGTTGAAAAGAAGTCGCTTGGTGTGGGTAAAAACCGCATATCACTATAAGACGAGGCGTATCCAAAATGGATTATTGCAGAGGTTGGATTTCAATAAGTTATTCATTTGATAAGGAGTGTGTCCTTAAGAATTAGTTGAGGGATTTTCGGAATCGGAGCCGATACGGAGTGTGTGGAAATGAACATTTCTGTACATGATTTTACATAGTTTGGAAGATGCTGTTTTGGATAGACACTGGTTATAGAGATGAATGAAGTTAAGCAAAGATGCTGTGGAGAGTGAATGCGGGTCGTTCATTGTCCACAGTGTCTGGGAAAAATATAGATGCGAGGTAACAAACAATGAGTTCTATTGACTTACATAAGAAAACGATATTGGTGACAGGGGCCGCTGGATTTATTGGCAGCAACCTGGTAAAGCGCCTGTACAACGATGTGGAGGACGTGACCGTCATCGGCATCGATAATATGAATGATTATTACGATGTTCGACTGAAGGAGGCACGGCTTGAAGAACTGTCTGCTCATCCTTCTTTTGTTTTTGTAAAGGGCAGCATCGCGGATAAGGCAATCATTACAGAGATGTTTGAGAAATACCAGCCGCAGGTTGTTGTAAATCTCGCAGCACAGGCTGGTGTTCGGTACTCCATCACCAACCCGGATGCGTATATCGAGAGTAACCTCATCGGTTTCTACAACATCCTCGAAGCCTGCCGCCATTCCTATGACAATGGTGCGACTGGAGTGGAGCATCTGGTGTACGCAAGCTCGTCCAGCGTGTACGGCTCCAACAAGAAGGTACCCTACAGCACGGACGACAAGGTGGACAACCCGGTGAGCCTTTACGCAGCTACCAAGAAGAGTAATGAGCTTCTGGCTCATGCGTATTCCAAGCTCTACAACATTCCATCCACTGGCTTGCGGTTCTTCACAGTATATGGCCCCGCTGGGCGCCCGGATATGGCGTACTTTGGCTTCACCAATAAGCTGCGTGAAGGTAAGACGATTCAGATTTTCAACTACGGCAACTGTAAGCGTGATTTCACCTATGTGGACGATATCGTCGAGGGTGTTGTCCGGGTGATGCAGAAGGCACCGGACAAAGTGACCGGCGAGGATGGCCTGCCGCTGCCGCCGTATGCCGTCTACAACATCGGTAACAACCAGCCGGAGAACCTGTTGGACTTCGTGACCATCCTGCAGGAGGAACTGATTCGTGCCGGAGTGCTGCCGGAGGATTATGACTTCGATGCTCACAAGGAACTGGTTCCCATGCAGCCGGGTGACGTGCCTGTGACCTATGCAGATACGAGTGCTCTGGAGCGGGACTTCGGATTCAAGCCTAGCACAAGCCTGAGAACTGGACTGCGGAAGTTCGCTGAGTGGTACAAAGAGTTTTATATGTAAGAACAAGCAATAAGATATATCCCGCAATGATGCGAATCCCGCAATACTGCGGATAAGTAACCGTCCACCTGCGTCTGGCTCTGTTTCCAGAGCCGAGAAAGGAAAATCCACTTCATGAAATGTACGGAAGTTTACGAACAGTTCTACCATAAGTCGCCCGAAGCGGTGGCGTTCTGCCCCTATCGCATCAGCCCGCTGGGTGCCCACATCGACCATCAGTTTGGCAAGATCAACGGACTGGCTATCGACAAAGGCATCCACATGGCGTACCGCCCGAAGCAGAACGGTATCATCGAGCTGCAATCGCTGAACTTCCCAAAGAGGGCGCAGTTCCATGTGAACTCGGTGCCTGAGTACAAGGAAGGGGATTGGGCAGACCATCTGCGTGGCGCAACCAAGATGCTGGGGGAGAAGTATCCGCTGCACGTTGGCCTTTCTGGTGTGATCGAGGGCAGCCTCCCGATTGGTGGTCTTTCTTCCTCCGCAGCAGTGATTATCTGTTTCCTTTCCGCACTGTGTAAGGTCAATGACATCCATCTCATGCCGATGGAGATGATCATGACAGCAAAGGCGGCAGAGAACCAGTATGTTGGCGTGAACTGTGGCAAGCTGGATCAGTCCTGCGAGGTGCTTTCCAAGAAAGATCATCTTCTGTATCTGGACACCAAGGATGACAGCTTTGAGCTGATTCCTACAGCAGAAACCATGAAGCCCTACAAGATTGCGATTCTGTTTTCCGGCTTGGAGCGATCCCTGGCAAATTCAAAATACAACCTGCGTCAGGATGAGTGCAAAGCCGCCGCCTATGCGCTGATGGGCTACGCCGGAATGGACTATGGAACCTTTGCAGAGACTCGTCTGCGCAGCGTGCCGGTGGAGGTATTTGAAACCTATAAAGATAGATTGCCGGAATTGTGGAGGCGTAGAGCAACACATTATTACACCGAGTTCGCCAGAGCAGAAGCAGGCGCGGAGCTGTGGCGCAAGGGTGATCTGGAAGGATATGGTCAGCTGGTGTTCGCCAGCGGCAAATCCTCCATTGAAAACTATGAGTGCGGCTGTGATGAGCTGAAGAAACTGTATGAAATCATGGTCAGCACCGAGGGAATCTACGGCGGTCGTTTCTCCGGCGCAGGTTTCAAGGGCTGTTGTATGGCGCTGATTGATCCGGAATACGCAGAGGAAATTGAAGCGGAGGTTACAGCCGAATACTTGAGAGCATATCCGGCGCTGGAAGGTAAGTATTCGTTCCATCTGTGTGAGAGCGCCAATGGGGTGGAGCTATGAAACTGAATTCGGTTCACCATATTGCAATTATCGTTTCAGACGTTGAGGCAGCTAGAGAATTCTATATCAATAAGTTGGGCTTTGAAGTCATTCGGGAGAACTACAGACCAGAGCGTGATGACTGGAAGCTGGATCTTCGTGTGGATGAACACACTGAGTTGGAGATATTTGCTGAGAAGAACCCGCCCAAACGAATAAGTCATCCAGAGGCTTGCGGACTTCGGCATTTGGCATTCCGAGTGGAAAGTGTGGAGGAAATAGTTCATGAGCTGGAGGCAATGGGAATCCCTTGTGAGCCGATTCGGACGGATACTTACACAGGAGAGAGAATGACCTTCTTTGCTGATCCGGATGGGCTTCCCATTGAGATACACGAATAGAGGATAAGAAAGATGAAATGTTTGATTTTAGCAGCCGGATATGCTACCCGCCTCTATCCGCTGACCGAGAATTTCCCAAAGCCCCTGCTGCAAGTCGGGGAGAAGTCCATCTTGGACTGGCTGGTGGATGATCTTGTCGAGACGACAGATATTGATGAGTTCGTGGTGATCTCCAACCATAAGTTTGCCCAGCATTTTGAAAACTGGAAAGAAAACAAGGCAAAAACCCGGTCGTATGAGATCACAGTGATTGACGATGGTACCAGCACCAATGAAACACGGTTGGGTGCGGTTAAGGATATTCAGCTGGCAGTTGAGACGCTGAACCTCTCCGATGATCTGCTGGTCATGGCGGGTGACAATGTGCTGGATTTCAGCCTTTCCAGCTTCGTGTCCTTTATGCGGGAGAAGCGGACCTCCTGCGTGATGTGCCACGAGGAAAATGAGCTGAAGAAGCAGCAGAAGACGGCGATTATCACAGTCGATATCGAAGACTTGATCACTTCCTATGAGGAGAAGCCGAAGGAGCCCAAAGGCAATCTGGCTGTTCCGCCGTTCTACTGCTATCGGAGTGCTGATGTGAAGCGCATCCAGGAGGCGCTGGATGATGGATGTGGATATGATGCGCCGGGGAGCTTTGCAGCTTGGCTGAGTAAACAGACACCGATGCACGCCTATAAGATGCCGGGTAAACGGTATGACATTGGCGATATCAATAGCTATGAGTATGTGAAGAGTGTGTTCTCGAAGTAAGACACAGAGCAAATCATAACGAGAAAAATCATTAACGAGAATAACACACTGAGATATATGTTTGCCGATACCTTGTCGGCTATGGAATTAAAGAGGAGTACAGATTATGAGAGATTTTAAGGACTTGAAGATTGCGGTTGCTGGCACTGGTTACGTTGGCCTTTCTATTGCCACGTTGCTGGCGCAGCACCATAAGGTGACTGCTGTGGATATTGTGCCTGAAAAGGTGAAGTTGATTAACAATAAAAAGTCCCCGATTCAGGATGAGTATATTGAAAAGTATCTCGCCGAGAAGGAACTGGATCTGACCGCAACGCTGGACGCAAAGGAAGCGTACACAGATGCTGACTTTGTAGTCATCGCTGCGCCCACCAACTATGACAGCAAGAAGAACTTCTTTGATACAAGTGCGGTTGAGGCCGTGATCAAGCTGGTTATTGAGTATAACCCGGATGCGATTATGGTCATTAAGAGCACCATCCCGGTTGGTTATACGGCAAGCGTTCGTGAGAAGTTCCATTGCGATAATATCGTTTTCAGCCCTGAATTCCTTAGAGAATCTAAGGCCCTCTATGACAATTTGTATCCCAGTCGCATCATCGTGGGTACGGATGTAGAGAACGCAAGACTGGTAAAGGCAGCGCACACCTTTGCAGAACTCCTGCAGGAGGGCGCCATTAAAGAGGACATCGACACGCTGTTTATGGGCTTCACCGAGGCTGAGGCAGTAAAACTGTTCGCCAATACATATCTGGCACTGCGTGTTTCCTATTTCAACGAGCTGGACACCTACGCTGAAATGAAGGGCTTGAATACAAAGCAGATCATTGATGGTGTCTGCCTCGATCCTCGTATCGGTACGCATTACAACAATCCGAGCTTCGGTTACGGCGGATATTGCCTGCCGAAGGACACCAAGCAGTTGCTGGCTAACTATCAGGACGTGCCAGAAAACCTGATCGAAGCAATTGTGGAGAGCAATAGGACGAGAAAGGATTTTATTGCAGACCGTGTTCTGGAGATTGCGGGAGCTTACGAAGCGAATGACAGCTGGGATGAGAGCAAGGAAAAAGAAGTTGTAGTTGGTGTATATCGCCTGACCATGAAGTCTAATAGCGATAACTTCCGCCAGAGCAGCATCCAAGGCGTCATGAAGCGGATTAAGGCCAAAGGCGCTACTGTTATTGTGTACGAACCGACGCTGAAGGATGGCGAGAAGTTCTTCGGAAGTATAGTGGTCAACGACTTGGAAAAGTTCAAGGAAATGTCGCAGGCTATCATCGCTAACAGATATGACAGTTGTCTGGATGATGTGAAAGAGAAGGTTTATACACGCGATATTTTCCAGAGGGACTAAGCTATCAATGATCAATTCAGAAATATTGAGATAATACTAGGAGGATACAGAAATGAAAAGCATTATGGTAACTGGCGGTTGTGGCATGATTGGTTCCAATCTGGTAAAGCGTCTTGTGAAGGAAGGCTGGGACGTTTATGTTGCAGATAACCTTTGGCGCGGCAAACTGGAGTATCTGAATGACGAAGATGGGAAGCCCGTCATTGACCTGAATACCCACTTCTTCAAGAAGGATCTCTCTGTGTATGAAGAAGCAGAATCCGTTGTTGGTATCACTGATTATGTTGTCCATCTTGCCGATATAGTTGCAGGTATCGACTATGTATTCAGCAATCAGGGTGAACTGTTCAGAGTGAATAACCTGATCAACTCTAACCTCTTTGCTGCTTGTCGTAAGGCAGGCAAGGAAAAGGTGAAGGGTCTGCTTTACGTTGGTACAGTTTGCAGTTTCCCGCTGACTCGTCAGAACACTCTTAACCCGGAACCGCTTCATGAGGATGAGTTGTTCCCGGCACTCCCTGAGTCTGCGTATGGCTGGAGTAAGCTCATGGGTCAGTTGGAAATCGGTTATCTTGAAAAGGAAACCGGAATTCCTTGCTGCACTCTGATGTTCCACAATGTCTATGGTACGCCGACTGACTACGGTGTACGCAGCCAGGTAATTCCTGCGTTGATCCGTAAGGCTGTGAACTATCCGCAGGAAGAGTTTGTTGTATGGGGCTCAGGCGAGCAGGGGCGTGCATTTATCCATGTCAATGACATTGTGAATGCTCTTGTGCTTGCTTTGGACAAGGGCTGGGGTCACGGCTGGATTCAGATTGGACCTTCCTATTGCACTAGCATCAAGGAGATTGCCTACAAAGTTGCAGAGATTAGCGGTAAGGGTATCGAACCGAAGTTTGATACCACGAAGCCGGAAGGCGATAAGGCTCGTTGTGCTGATTATACGAAGGCGAAGGAAATCTTGGGCTGGGAGCCGACTGTTTCTCTTGAGGAAGGCTTGAGAGAGTCTTACCGCTGGATTGAGAAGCAGATTAATGGATGATAAACACTAATCTTGCAACGATAATACAAAAACCGGCGCAGATTGTAGGGCGCAGGAAGGCACACTGTCTGGTGAAATGCGTTTGAGGATAGTGCTTTGTCTTGCGACACATTGTAGTCATCAAAGCAATGCTAAGATTAGAAGGCACAAATCTTATCAAAAATAACAATAATATGATTCACATTCTACTGTGATGTGTGTCGATAAAGGGGAATAACCATGAGAAAGAAACTACTGTTTTTTACAACCAGATTGTTTTGGCCAACAGATGAGGGACATAAGGTTCTGCTACATAACTACTGCAAAGGATTGTACGATTCATATAATTACGACATTTATCTCTATAGTTTCCTTGAAAAAGGGCAGGATCCTAAATCTGGAAAAGTACCTTACTATATAAAGGAGATTCATCCGGCAATTCCTGTGGCAACGGGGCGAAAGGCTTTGAATGCAGTAAGGAGATCCATTATTGGCAAGGACAAATGGACGTTCCAAAGTGCTGTATACTACAGCCCTGAAAATGTGAAGCGCTTTCGTGAGTTGATTGAGACAATTCGGTCAGATGCAATCATGATTGATATGATTCGATTGTCCAGATATTACGATGATATCGTTGATTTTGAAGGACCAAAAGTACTCTTTATGGAAGACGCTCTGTCAAAGCGATATCCACGACAGATGCAGACAAGTAATTCCAAAGCGGACATTACGGGACGGTATGCTGACAATCTGCCGCCGTTTATCAACCACGTTGTTAATTCCTCTGTAATGAAGAATATGGTACTTCGGGCGGAAACGAAGCGCCTTTTAAACGAGGAAGTGGTTGCTGCTAAGAAGTATGATGCTGTGTTCTATGTGAATTCGATTGAAGCTTCTGAGATGAACCAGAAGTCAGGGAGGAATAACTCCTTTACTGTGACGATGGGGGCGGACTGCGCATATTTCGGAGAAGACCTGAAGGTTGAGAAAGTGCCTAATACATTATCCTATGTAGGAAACATGGCGGTAGCGGCAAATGCCGACGCTGTGAGAATGATTATGGATAAGATTATTCCGCTGATTCCGAGCAAACCGGTAATTCATTTTATCGGCAATGCGCCGGAAGAGCTGCAGAAAGAATATGCGGGTAATTCACAGTGCGTATTTGATGGCAGAGTAGATGATCTTCGTAAATATGTCAAAGCTACAGAAATCGTTCTCGCGCCAATTGCATACGGAACCGGCGTAAAAACAAAGGTGATTGAGGGAATGGCAATGAAGATGCCTGTTGTGACGAATTACCTCGGCATTGATGGGCTTTCTGTTGAAGTTGGTCATGACCTGCTGATGAGCGATGACTATCAGGAAATCGCAAATATGGTCGAAGACTTGCTACATAATCCCCAAAAGCGAGAGGAACTTGGGAAAAATGGTTATGACTATGCTGTAAAGAATCATAACTGGGAAGAGATTTATAACGCATTTGGTGAAGCGGGACTGTGATGCGTGGTCGAGGAATGAAAATGAATACAATATCAACTTCGAGAAATAAAGCTATCTCCGTTTTGAGGATTGCCGCCACCGTTGCAGTTGTGTTCTCTCATGCCTGTAGCACCATTACGGAAAACCCGGAGGTTGCCACTCTAACAAAACAACAGTTCGCCACGCTGGATTATCTCTTGAATATTTGTAAATGGCATGTCCCGATGTTCTTCATGTTGACAGGAATGCTCCTTTTGAACAAAAAGGAACTAACCATCTCGACGGTGGTAAGTAAGTACGCCAAGCGGATGTTGCTTGCATTATTCGTATTTGGGGTGCCGTATGCAGTACTAATCCAGTTCTTCGAAGTCAGGGGACTTTCAATACAGATGCTTGGAAAAGCGGTTATCATGACTCTGAACAATGAGAGCTTTAGTCATTTGTGGTATCTGTTTGCCATGATAGGAATATACTTGGCACTTCCTGTTTTGAAGCTAATAGCAGACAAAGCATCAAAAGAACTGATACGGTATTACTTGATTATACTGTTTGCGTTGAATTTTGTCGTCCCCTTTCTGAAAGTACTTGGCTTTCGAACGGCTTTTACAATGCCGCTTGGCACTTATGTGGTTTTCTATATTCTTCTTGGTTTCTATTTGAGCCAGATCAATTTTGAAGGAATGAGACATCTCACAATGCTAGGGGTGTGTGGAATCATAACTGCATCCTTAATCACACTGACGTTTTTGCTTCTGAATGGTTCGGCAGTAGCTGCGATGTCTTATCAAAGCCCGGTAAATGTACTGGCTACAGTAAGCGTGTATATTTTAACAGTTGGATGCGTATCAGGAAGATGTGGAGACAAGCTCTGGAAAATAGATCGGCTATGTTTTGGCGTCTATTTGATTCATCCACTGTTTATTCAGTTTACATATAAGTTCCTGAAAGTCACTCCTGTCCGGTTTGGCGCATGGCTCCCGATGATCTTTGTATTCGGGGCAGCTTTTGTTGTTGCTGGCTTCTTGTCGTCTTGGCTGATGTCGTTGATAAAACCGATAAAGAAATACATTTTGTAAATTAGATTAGCGAGGAATGAAAAATGCCTGGAATAAAGACACCTCTGCCCAAATTGATGATGGCAGTACAGAAAATTAGATATGGAAAAAAATGCGAATTCTATGGATTGCCGGTAATCATTAGAACCGGTAATTCAGAAATGGTTTTGGGCAATGGGGTCGTTGTGAAAAGCAGTTTTTTATCCAATCTCATCGGGTTATATCAGCGTTCAATTATCATGGCACGAGCTGGTGGAAAAGTAGTTTTAGAAGATGATGTACGTATGTCGGCTACAACAATTTATTCCCGTGCGTCTATTCATATCGGAAAGCATACCAGCATTGGCGCAAATGTAAAAATTTTCGACCACGATTTTCATCCAATTGATCCTGATGAACGGCTAGAGCACCCGAACTCCGGTATGAAATGTAGGCCAATTGAAATTGGAGAGAATGTGTTCATTGGATGCAATTGTATTATTCTTAAGGGAAGCGTAATTGGGGACAATTGCGTGATTGGAGCTGGATCTGTTGTATCCGGTACCTTTGATGCCAATTGTGTAATTGCCGGAAATCCTGCGAGAGTGATCAGAAAAATTAAAGGTGAATAGGTATGAAAAAAGTAGTGCTGATTGCGCCAATGGAGGCTAATGGTAGATATAGAGGTGGCATTATGACAGTGGCCAATACTCTCTATCAACACAAAGATGATTTTAAAAAACGTGGTATTGTTCTGGAAAAATTCAATACCTATATACGGCAAAGAAAAGCGGAATCAACTGGAAAGATTGATATTAATAATTTCCTGAACATGCTGGATATCTTGAAAGGGTTACTAAAGGTAACAAGCGACAGAAGTGTTAATACTCTGTATTACCATTCTTCAATTAAAACGGCGCTTTTGAAGGATCTTATTATTATCAGGATGCTTAGATGTTTTCAGAGAAAGCAAAGAATTGTATTGCATATTCATTTTGCTGAAATAGAGAAGATTATGCCCAAACAACATTTTATAAGAAAATGGATGATTAACACATTGAAGAAATATGTTAATCATATTGTGTTTTTATCGAAAGAAACAAGAAATGAATTTGTGGATGTAGGAATCAGTGATTCGATGACATCTGTGATTTATAATTTCCACGATGGTCTGATAGACGAAACACGTTTCAGGGAAAAAATTTGCAGGATCGAGCGTAAGGAAAAAGTTGATCTGCTCTTCATGGGTTCCCTGGAGAAGAGAAAGGGAATTCTGGATCTGCTTGACGCTCTGCATGGATGTGAAGAGCATTATATTCTGCATGTATGTGGTGGATTCAGCGATGATAGTATAGAGGCAGATTATGCAGAAAAAATTAAGCTGCTCGGAAATAATGTAATTGAGCATGGTTTTGTAACTGGGGAAGAAAAAAGAAGGGTACTTGAATCCGCTGATTGCATGATCCTTCCGTCATATGGAGAGGGATTCCCACTGGTTCTGATTGAAGCAATGGCCTATGGCTGTATGAGTATTACAACACCGGTTGGAGCTGTTCCGGAGTTTTTCCGGCAGCCGCAAAATGGATATCTATTTTCGGTAGGCAATGTGAATGAATTGCGAGGAAGGATTCAGGAAATCTGTAACGATAGAGAAATGACTGCTAATCAAATGGCAGTTGATTATACTTTGGCTAGTGAATTTTCAGTTGATTCTTTTATTGAGTTAATTTGCAAAGTGTTTTGAGGATTAATAATATGCGTAAGATAATGTTTATAATCCCTTCGTTCGCTTCTGGTGGTGCAGAGCGTGCAGTGGCCAATCTAAGCTCACAGTTGGCAAAAAGCGGAGAAGATGTCACTGTAGTCATATATTTCAGAATGAAAGATGAGTATGATGTAGATCGCAGAGTAAAAGTTATTAATCTGTCTGGTGGAGATGAGAAGCAGTATGCTAGTATCCCTTATTTTACCAAAATACGGATGCTGAGAAAGATAATCAAATCTTGTAATCCAGATTATATACTTCCTTTCCTTCCTCAGATCACGATTCATGCAACGCTGGCCGGGTTTGATCTATACCACAAGATTATACATACGCTGAGGAATAACCCTGCTATAACTCCACCTAATCGGATCAAGCGCTTTTTGTGTAATACGATTATCTGCACTTCCTGGAAGACGATTGTACAGAATGAAGAGCAGAAGGAGTTTTATCCTGCATTGTTTCACCATAAGATTTATACGTTATTTAATCCTGTTTCTCAGCAGCTGATTGACATTCAAAAAGATTATCGGACTGAAATAAACAAGGTCATTGCAGTAGGACGTTTGGATGAACAGAAAAACTTCTCGATGTTGATCAGAGCATTCAGAGAAGTGGTCAGTAAGCATCCGAGTGTTGAATTAGAAATCTATGGTGAAGGTCAGTTGAAAGACGAATTGAACAGGGAAATTAATGATTTGGGATTGGCCAACAGCATCCATCTGATGGGGAGAAGCAACAATATGAAGACAGTATATCAAAATGCTGATCTATTTGTGCTTACGTCGAATTATGAAGGAATGCCGAATACACTGATCGAGGCAATGGCTGTAGGACTGCCCTGTATCTCCACGGATTGCGAGACTGGACCAGCTGATTTGATTGAGAATAATCAAAATGGTCTGTTGGTTCCGGTAGGAGATGACCATCAGCTTGCTGTGGCAATTATGAGTATGATTGATGATCCTTATGGAGCCATAGTGAAGGGAAAAAAAGCGAAGCAGACTGTCTTCAAAAAATGCGGAATTGAATCGATTTGCGGTCAATTGATAGAAATCTGTGAGAAGTGAGAGGTAAGTATGAGAATTTTATTTGTGGTAGATGCTTTCAGAGGCGGAGCCGGTAATGTCATCCAGATTCTGTCACGGGAATTTAAAAGAAGAGGGAATGATTGCGTAATCCTCCTTACGAACGGCAAAATTGCGGAGCCCAAGTATGATCTGACAGGAATCAAAGTTATAGATTACAAACTAGAAGAACATATTCATGCAAAGAATGCAGCGGATCGGATCATTAAATATACAAAAGAATTAAAAACAAAGTTTCATGAAATCCAGCCTGACGCAATCATTTCGTTCCTGACAACAAATAATATTCTGAGCTGTATGGCAAATGACCTAAATGTGCCACTTCTGGTGTCGGAAAGAATTGATCCGTTTAAGGCGCATACGAAGATTCACTGGAGACTGTTGCGGAAAATATATTATGCACGAGCAAAGAAGATCATAGTCCAGTGCAGCAACTTTGAAGATTTTTTCACGGGACAACTTAAGAAAAAAACGGTTACGATTGCAAATCCAATCATTACACCTGTTAATGATTATCAGGCAAGGGAGAACCATGGCAACATTATTTTCATCAGTATCGGTAGAATTACTGAACAGAAGAATTTTCCATGGATGTGTGATCGAATGAAAGAGATTCATAATCAACATGAGTGTGTCGAACTTCGTATTTTCGGAAATGGCGATAAAGAAGAGTATTTGAGAGATTATATTAAAAAAAATGACATGGAAGATTATGTGAAGCTGATGGGATATACGGATAATCCTTATAGTGAATTGCAAAATGCGGATATATATTTAATGACCTCTGATTATGAAGGTTTCCCGAATTCGCTTAGTGAGGCAATGGCTGTTGGTTTACCTAGTGTTTCCAGGATGTGCCACTCTGGAATACAAGACTTGGTGAAAGATTCAATCAATGGTTATTTGGTGGCCATGGAAGATAAAGCCGGTTTTGTTGCAAAGTGTGTTGAACTTGCATCAAGTGTTGAACAAAGAAAAGAAATATCTGAGAAAGCTAAGGAAATATCGTATCAGTATTCGGTGGAAAGAATTGTCGCTCGATGGGAGAGTTTAATCAGTTGACGGAGGCAATGTTGTGCTTAGTATAAAAGTAAAGAAAAAAACTATGCTGATTTATATGCTTTTTATAGTGTTATTGTATGAAACTATTGCAAAGTATATCGGTGTCACATGGGAATCGACAATATACAGTAATGTTGTTTCAATGCAAGGCAAAACCATAGTAACGCTGAAGTGTATTGAATTTATTATCGTACTGTTGCTTGGTCTGGCATATAATCACATAGAAAGAACTCAAATATCATTGGCAGGATGTACTTTATTACTGAGCGGGATTCTGTGGTCTATCATCAATATCAATTCAGGTTTAGCTTTGATCTATCTGGATACGCCGCCAGTTCTGCTGATTGAATTGGGAATATTGATTATGGTATTTCAAGACAATGACGTTAGAGAACGAGTGTTGTCATTTGTAAAAATACTGACTGTATTTTTTATTGGGTTGACCATTTACGATTTGGTTTATTTTTTGAGTCAGTATCGATTGGTAAGAATGGCAAATGGCAATATTATTGAACATTATGCCAATGCGTTATTCCTTTTGGCTGTGTTAAATAGCATGTCGGGAACAGATAAAGATCGAAAAAAGTTTATTATGTATTTTGCAGGAGCAACCCTTTGTGTCGTAAGCGTATTTATTACAAGTAGAGGCTGGATGCTCCAGGCAATTCTGTTGCTTGCCAGCATGTATTTAACAACGTCCAATAAGAGTTTTGTGAGTAAAATCAGCCATGTTATTCTTGCAATCATTGGATTTGGAATCATATATGCAATACTATCGTATTATTTGAATGACGCTTTGGGTTACGTCTTAAATCGAATTGGAGAGGATACCAGAACTTCACAATTGGATGATTTCTTCTCACAGGTTCCGATTTGGAAATTGGTACTGGGGCAGGGACCTTCGGCTACATATTATCATAATGGCGGAGCATATGCCTATATTGATAATATATATCTGTTCTGGATGTTCAGATATGGTATAGTACCGGTTATTGCATACTGGAGTCTATTCTTGAGAGAGCTGTTTGTGAAAAAGAGCGCAGCCAGTAAGCAGTCTTCTCTACCGCACAAGACCATGATATTAATGTGGCTTTTGGCTATGGGAGGAGTATGCATATACTATGGTATCAGATTAGATATAGCCAATATTGTATTGCTTGCTGCGGTAATAAATCTGAAAAAAGGCGGAGAAAAAGAATTGATATTATGAAAGATGGTGAATATAGATGAAAAAAAAAGAAAATTTTGGTCATCAGGTTGCATCGGGATTGTTTTGGAAATTCGGTGAAAGAATAATAGCACAGGGCGTCTCCTTTATTATTTCCCTTATTCTCGCAAGACTTCTTCTTCCGGAACAATATGGAACGATATCACTGGTTCTAGTGTTTATTAATATTGCGAATGTTTTTGTCAGTGATGGATTGGGAGAATCTCTTGTTCAGAAGAATGATTCGGATGAGTTAGACTTTTCGACCATATTTTTTTGCAGTCTGATAATCGGGTGTTTCCTGTATATTCTTCTTTTTATTATGGCCCCTTTCATCGCAGCATTTTATAATAATACTGCCTTGGTGCCGGTTATCCGAGTTCTTTCTATTCAGATTCCATTGTCCGCAATAAAGACTATTCAGCATGCATATGTTCAGAAGCATATGATGTTTAAGAAGTTTTTTTTCTCGACTCTTGGTGGTACTGTTGTGTCCGGTGTAATTGGAATCATTATGGCCTATAAAGGGTTTGGTGTTTGGGCTTTGGTGGAGCAGTACTTAACAAATAGCGTTATGGATCTAACCATCCTATTTATTACTGTAAAATGGAGGCCGAGATTTCTGTTCAGTACAGAATCTGCAAAAAGACTGTTATCATTTGGATGGAAACTGTTAGCAGCTCAATTTATTAATGTTCTATATAATGAGCTTCGAAGTTTAGTAATCGGTAAAAATTATAGTGAAGCGGACCTGGCGTATTATAATAGGGGAGCTCATTTTCCATCGCTAATAATTACCAATATCAATACGTCAATCAGTACGGTTCTGTTTCCGGCAATGTCGAAGGTCAATGGAAATATTGATGATGTCCGCAAGTTGACAAGAAAATCTATGAAAATGACGTCCTATGTTATCTTTCCTATGATGGTCGGTATGTGCGCTGTAGCAGAACCACTAATCCGATTGTTGCTTACTGAGAAGTGGCTTCCGTGTGTGGTTTTTATGCAGTTGTGCTGTGTGTACTGGATGTTCCAGCCGTGTCAGACGGCAAATGTGCAGGCGATAAAATCAGTTGGACGAAGCGATATCTGTCTGAAGTTGGAGATCATTAAGAAATTGATTGGCTTTTTGATTGTGCTGATTTCCATGCGTATCAGTGTATTTGCGATTGTTGCCTCGAACATGCTTTTTGCAGCCATTTCAACCGCGATTAACATTATACCCAATAAGAGACTGATTCATTATGGCTTCATGAATCAGCTGGTCGATCTGCTCCCAGCAGCGTTGTTATCTGTAGTTATGGGCGGTGTGGTGTATTGCATTTCGTTTATCGGTTTGTCAGACATTGTTACATTATTTATTCAGGTTATATGTGGTTTGGCTATTTATGTCGCTGGATCGATAATATTTCAATTCGAAGCTTTTATTGATATTAAGAAGCTGGTCTTCAAAGAGAGGTGATTCGATGAAACGGCATGTTGTCATATGTGGCTTGTTTCGATATCCGAGGGGTAATGCAACATCAAACTATGTTCAGTATTGGGCTGATGCATTGAAACTGGCTGGGTATAAAGTTACGATCCTCAGTTACGTGAACAAAGAGTATACATCGAAACAGCATTTTCTTTATAGAGGTGTTGATGTAATCGACCTAGAGAATCATATTTCGATTATTCCACTACAAAGGCTGCTAAATGGACGACTCTTTCAATTCAGAATGAAGCAGACAATTAAGAAATTGAAACTGAATAATGAGGATGTTGTAGCGGTTTGTGATTTTTCGCAAATTTCTAATCCTGTGTTCAAACTGAAAAAAAAATATCATTATAAAACATGTGGGTACCCGTTGGAATGGTTCCATAAGGAGTTTATCAACAACGAGAAAAGGGCTCAAATTCGAGAGGCAGAGTTTCAGCGAAACAAAGAACATGATATTATTTTCCCAATCAGCCATCTGATTGCGCAGCAGTTTGAACTGTCAGGAGCAATCGTTGATGTTATTCCGATAATGGCTGATGCCGAAGAGTTTCAATATAAAGAAAAGGATCTGTCAAATGGTAAATATGAACTTATCTATCCTGCAAATGGTGCATTAAAAGACGCTTTAGATCAGATGCTTGTGGGGTTATCATTGCTGAGCAAGGAAGAACAATCCAGAATCATCTTGCATATTAAGGGAGTTAAAAAAGAATACGTACAGAATCTGCTCGGTGAAAACACATGGGAAACTATGAAGGATGTTTTTGTTTTTCATGAATGGCTTGAATATGCAGATCTGGTTAAACTTTATCAATCATGCCATTATTTGCTGTTAGCTCGAGAAACTAATCAGATGACAATGGCCAATTTTCCGAGCAAAGTGCCGGAAGTCATGACACATGGAGTTGTTCCGATTGTCACGAATGTCGGAGACTATACGAAATACTATTTGTTTGATGGGGAAAACAGCATAGTTTTCGATGGCTGTGAGCCTCAGACAGTTGCGGATGCAATTAGGAAAGCAATCAGTCTGCCATATGATGAATATAAACGCTTATCAATCAATGCACGGAAGACTGTTGAAGATAAATTTGATTATCATAATTGGGTTGTAGCATACCAAACAGCAATAGAGAAAGCTTTTCTGAACTGAGGAAACAAATGTGTGTTGAAACGGATAAATATAATGAAGGAATAGGAGAATAGGAATAATGAATTCTGCTTGGAGCAAGATCAAGAAACTTTTTAAGAATTATTCGTTTGGCGAAATGCCGAAAGTGGTTTTAATGCACATCATGGCTACAAAGCCCAAGGTGTTTTCATGGATGTCTGATGTACAGTATGTTAAGATGGAATATAAACTAAACACAGGAAAGAACTTAAATCTGGATAATCCGGAGCGTTTTAATGAAAAGCTTCAGTGGATTAAACTTAACTGTCACTATGACAGGTACGTAAAGTTGGTAGATAAAGCTGAAGTAAAGCCGATCGTAGCTTCAATTATTGGCGAGGAGCATATTATCCCGACGCTTGGAAAATGGAATCATTTTGAGGAGATTGATTTTGATTTACTTCCTGATCAATTCGTATTAAAGTGCACGCACGATTCTGGCGGAATTGTCATTTGCAATAATAAAGCGGAGATTGATAAAAAGGCAGCAAAAAAGAAAATCGATGCGTGTATGCGGAAGAATTATTATTATGAGCATAGAGAATGGCAGTATAGAAATGTGGTACCGCAGATTATAGCAGAACCATTGATGGTTGATGAACCGGGGAAAGCCCTTAAGGACTATAAACTCTTCTGCTTCGATGGGGAGGTCAAGTTTTTGTATGTTGCAATGAACAGAGGAACAGGTGCGACGAAGTTTGATTTTTATGATGAGAATTTCAACAAAATGCAGGTGGCGCAGCATTATCCAAACTCTGATATTACGCTGCAGGCACCTACTACTTTTGATGAAATGAAACGGTTAGCGCGGATCCTTTCAAAGGATATTCCATTTGTTCGAGTTGACTTCTATGATGTAAAAGGAAAAGTATACTTCGGTGAATTGACGTTCTGCCATTTTGCGGGAATAGAAAGTTTTTATCCTGATGAGTATGATTATAAGTTTGGCAAATTCATCGATTTGAAGAAATTTGAGAAAGGGGAGGAGTGAAATGAAGTATAAATTTTCTGTTTTTACTCCAACATATAATCGAGCCAAAGATATCGTTGCCTGCTACTTGTCTCTTTGTAAGCAGACTTTTTCGGATTTTGAATGGATTGTGATTGATGACGGCTCCAACGATAATACGAATCAGGTGATGGAAGAAATAATGAAGAGTGCTCGGTTTCCGATTGTTTATCGCTATTAAGAAAATAAGGGCAAACATGTTGCACAGAACCGAGCGTTAGATCTTGCACAAGGAGAACTGTTTCTTCCATTAGACTCTGACGATCAGATAGTCGAAAACGCAATGGAGGTTATGTGGAAAAACTGGGAACGTATCAAGGATAAAGAACTGTATTCTGGAGTGGGCGTCCACTGTATGGATAAAACCGGAAAAAGAATTGGTCCTGCATGGCCTGAAAATGGCATTGTATCGAATGATCTTGAGATGCGGTTTAAGTATAAAATAACGGGAGAAAAATGGGGGTGTATTCGGACTGATGTCATGAGAAAGTTCCCCAATGCTGAAGTGAAGGGCCATTTTTTATCAGAGGGAACAGTATGGTACAGAATTGCAAGGAGATATAAGAAGGTTTATATTGATGAATGCTTGAGGATTTACGAAGTGCATGAGGATTCGGTATCGACAAGAATAACTCGAGAAAAAGATTATAATTTTGAAAGTTTCTTATTCTCTACGTGTATTTATATTAATGAGTTCTCGGATTACTTTTTAAAATATGAGTTAAGAAAGGCAATCAAGAATCCTTTGGTATTGACCAAAAAGTGTATAGAGAACGATTATCCTGTGCTGATAGGAAAAGATGCACTCATCAAAATAGTCAACCCGCTTTATGCAAAGCTGTTGGTTGCTTGTGCAAGCGCATATAAATTGGGTAAGATTTTTATGTGAATTCCAACTGTAAATAAGATAGGTTAGAAGTGTATCATGTAAGAAATAGATAGTATGTGAATTGTGTTTGAGCGGGAGTATTGTTGCTTTGGGGTGAAATACTGACATCGGCGGATGGAATGTTTGTCAGTTCTTTTCTGGCAGTAATCTTAGAAATGTAATTCAGAACATTTGGAGGATCGGATACCGTGTCTGATTCCCTACATGAAAATATACAGAGAAGGGCAGTATATTATGAAAACATGCGGCATTTACGAGGTTACTGTTATGGAAGATGAAAGAGGGTTCAATCTGTTTCCTTACGACCAACAGTTATCCGATGAGTTAGAGTTTTCCATACAACAGGTAAATCAGTCGTTCTCGATTGAACCATATACACTAAGAGGACTACACTTTCAGGAAGCATCATATGAACAGGCAAAATTATCCAGTGCATAACCGGAGCGATTTATAATGTTGCTGTAGATATTCGTAGAGACTCTCCAAAGTTTGGAAAATATATTGCTGAGATACTTACAGAAGAATATGCTCAGATAATGTAAATACCGAGGGGATTTGCACATGGATTTCTAACATTAATGCCTAATACTTTTGTCCAATGGTATGTAGACACAGGTGAATGCTTTTTAGAAAGAACCAAGGGGAATAAACTAGTCATGAATAAGCCAGAATTATTACAAATAAGGAGTTATACGGACTTTCGAGGCTGGCTTTCGGTACCGGTGGATCAGGAAATTGGATTCCAAGTTGTCCAAATAAACCAAGGGTACAGCAAGAAAGCTTTTACGTTGAGAGGATTACATTATCAGGACGAACCGTACAGTCAGGCAAAGTTAGTCTCCTGCTTGCACGGAGCAATCTTTAGTGTTGCTGTAGATATTCGTCCAGGCGAATCATTTGGTTATGCATATGGCTATGTTTTGTCTTTTGAAAACCAGAAACAGATGCTAATCCCGCGTGGATTTGCGCATGGATACTTGACTTTGGAAGACGATACTCTAATGCAATGGTGTGTAGATAACTACTTCTGTAGCGGTGCTGCAAGAGCTATTCGTTATGATGATTCGGGACTAATTTGGCAGACAGAGCCTTGGCCGAAGGGCGAGTATATCCTATCAGAAAAGGATAAGTATGCGGCAAGCCTGCACTGAGTGATTAGTTTTGCAAGCAATCGTAATCGGAAAGGAAGGTGAACCTGATATGCCAAACACTTACTTTACCTCTTCACCTTCCGTCCGATCCTCTCGTATCCTTTACACCCCATCACCGTTCGCCAGATCCTCGTTACTTCATCTTCAGGAGGTCGGTTCCTTAACAGCGATCAAACCGCACACCAGCAAGCGTGAGAAACTTCAATCTTACCTTTGCTTTATCGTTGAGGATGGGGAAGGGGAGCTGGTCTATGAAGGAAAGAAGTATGAACTGAGAAGAGGCGATGTGGTCTTTATTGATTGCCGGAAGGCGTATAGTCATAGTACGGGTATGAATCTGAATGCAGGATTATGGTCCCTCCAATGGTGCCACTTCTACGGCCCGAACATGGGCGCTATCTACCGTAAGTATCAGGAGCGCGGCGGCAAGCCAGTATTCCAGACGAACCAGTTGCAATCTTACTATGACATCCTGGACGAGCTGTACAACATCGCATCCTCACCCGACTATGTCCGGGACATGCGGATCCACGAGAAGCTGTCCTCTCTCTTAATTCTGCTTATGGAGGATGCCTGGGATGATATGCAAATGCAGGCAACGCCGGATACTCTTGATATCCAAGAAATCAAGGATTACCTTGACGAAAACTTCAAGAAACGTATCAGCCTGGATGACCTGGCCGGCAGCTTCTACCTTAACAAGTATTACCTGATGAAACTCTTCAAAGATCGTTATGGCATGACGATCAACGCCTACCTGAATCAGGCGCGGGTCACGTGGATTAAGCAGCAGCTCCGCTTTACGGATAAGACTGTGGAGACGTTGGCGGCAGAGCTGCAGATCGAGCCGGCCTACTTAAGCCGGCTGTTTAAGAAAGTGGAAGGCGTAAGTCCGACACAGTTTCGCAAAAGCTGGAGAGGAAATACGTGATTTGACTTTCCTACTTCCCATACTTATGGAAAACCAATATTGTACAAACAGGAACCAATACTGTGAATTCAGAAACACATCTCTGTTAGGTAACATGATAGATGTAGCGATGATTTTGAATTGTGGTCTAACACCAAGTAATTGAAATACGACAGAAATGAGGAATGAGTACATGAAAAAGGCACTTATCACCGGTGTTACCGGTCAGGATGGCTCCTACCTGGCAGAGCTGCTGCTAGAAAAGGGGTATGAAGTTTATGGTATGATCCGTCGCTCCTCCGTCGATTACCGAGAGCGCATTGCCCACTTGGAGGGTAGCGAGCATTTCCATCTGAAATATGGCGATCTGAGTGATTCTGTCAGTCTAGTAAAACTTGTTAGTGAAATTCGTCCGGACGAGATCTACAACCTGGCGGCTCAGAGTCATGTCCAGGTCAGTTTTGATGTGCCGGAATACACGGCGGACGTGGTTGCAACCGGTGTGCTTCGAATTTTGGAGGCGGTGCGGATCTGCAGCCTGACTGAGACCTGTCGTATCTACCAGGCGTCCACCTCCGAGTTGTACGGTAAAGTGGAGGAAGTCCCCCAGCGGGAGACTACGCCGTTCCATCCCTATTCGCCTTATGCTGTGGCTAAACAATACGGTTTTTGGATCGTTAAGGAGTACCGAGAGGCCTACCATATGTTCTGTTGCTCCGGTATCCTGTTCAATCACGAGTCTGAGCGCCGGGGAGAGACCTTTGTAACTCGCAAGATCACCTTAGCCGCTGCCCGGATCGTCCAGGGCAAGCAGGACAAGCTCTATCTCGGCAATCTGTCCAGCCTGCGAGATTGGGGCTACGCCAAAGACTATGTGGAATGTATGTGGTTGATTCTCCAGAACGACAAGCCGGAGGATTTTGTGATAGCAACGGGAGAGCAACACAGTGTGCGCGAGTTTGCCACCTTGGCTTTCCACTATGCCGGAATCGAGCTGGAGTGGCAAGGTGAGGGCATGGAGGAAAAGGGCATCGACAAGGCCACCGGTCGAGTCTTGGTTGAGGTCAGCCCTGATTTCTACCGCCCAACGGACGTGGTTAACCTGTGGGGTGACCCGACCAAAGCTAAACAGGAACTGGGCTGGAATCCTACTAAGACCAGCTTTGAGGAATTGGTGCGGATCATGGTAGATCATGACATGAAAAAGGTTGCTGTTGAGCGTGCAGAGGAACATATTGTCAACAATCTGGAAGAATATCTGAAGAAATAATAAGACAGCAGTTGACACTTTAGGGTAAAGGAAGAGAAATCATTATGATGGAGAAAAACGCTAAAATTTATGTGGCAGGCCATCGGGGAATGGTCGGCTCTGCCATTGTCCGGGAGCTGGAACGACAGGGTTATACCAACATCATTACCAGGACCCATAAGGAGCTAGATCTGACCCGCCAGGACGCAGTGGAGCATTTTTTCGCGGAGGAAAAGCCAGAGTATGTGTTTCTAGCAGCCGCCAAAGTGGGCGGCATTGTCGCCAACGAGTCTGCCCTAGCCGACTTTATGTATGACAACATGATTTTGGAGATGAATGTGATCCATGCAGCATGGCAGAACGGCTGTAAGAAGTTGGAATTCCTTGGTTCTTCCTGCATCTATCCCCGTATGGCACACCAGCCTATGAAGGAGAATTGCCTGCTGACTGGGGAGTTGGAAAAGACCAACGAAGCATATGCCCTGGCTAAGATCAGCGGCCTGAAATACTGCGAATTCCTCAACCGCCAGTATGGCACCGACTATATCAGTGTCATGCCTACGAACTTGTACGGCCCCAATGACAATTACCATCCAACCCACAGCCATGTGCTTCCAGCGCTGATCCGCCGTTTCCACGAAGCCAAGGTGGAGAGGAAAGATACCGTTACCTGCTGGGGCGACGGCAGTCCCCTGCGAGAGTTTCTGTATGTGGATGATCTGGCCAACCTCTGCGTTTTTCTGATGAACAACTACAGCGGCAACGAAACGGTTAATGCAGGCACTGGCAAGGAACTGACCATCAAAGAGTTGACCCAGCTGGTTGCCAAAGTCGTAGGCTATACCGGCAAGATCGAGTGGGATACCACCAAACCCAACGGCACTCCCCGCAAACTGCTGGATGTCAGCAAGGCAACTGCTCTTGGATGGAGCTATAAGACGGAATTGGAGGATGGTATCCGGCTTGCTTATGAGGATTTCCTGAATAATCCGATGAGGGCGGAACGCTAAAGATGAAAAGGTCGTGTACCCCAAAGGGGCCATGGCCTTTTCAAAATACCCAATAATTCTGAACACGAGGTTGATTCTATGAACATCATTTTACTCTCCGGCGGCTCCGGAAAACGCCTGTGGCCCCTTTCCAATAATATCCGTTCCAAGCAGTTTATCAAGATTTTCAAGAGGGAAGATGGCAGCTATGAATCTATGGTGCAGCGGGTGTACCGGCAAATCAAAAAGGTGGACATCGATGCGACGGTGACCATAGCCACAAGTAAATCCCAGGTTTCCGCCATCCACAACCAGTTGGGCGAGGATGTAGGCATCAGCATGGAACCCTGCCGCAGGGACACTTTCCCGGCTATCGCACTGTCAACGGCCTATCTGGTTGACGTAAAACATATCGATCCTGAGGAGACGGTCGTGGTCTGCCCGGTAGACCCCTATGTGGAGGATGACTATTTCGAGGCGCTGAAAGCCCTGTCCCAGCAGGCACAAAAGGGGGAGGCAAATCTGGTGTTGATGGGCATTGAGCCCACTTACCCCAGCGAGAAATACGGTTATATCATTCCCGAGACCGCTGACCAAACCGCCACAGTCAAGACTTTCAAGGAAAAGCCGACAGCGGAGGTGGCGAAGGAGTACATCGCCCAGGGGGCACTCTGGAACGGCGGCGTCTTTGCCTACAAGCTGCGCTATGTGATGGGGATTGCCCATCAGCTGATCGATTTCACCGACTACTATGATCTATTTTCTAAATACGACACGCTGACCAAAATTAGCTTTGATTATGAGGTGGTGGAGAAGGAGCAGAAGATCCAAGTGCAGCGGTTTGCCGGCCAGTGGAAGGATCTGGGTACTTGGAATACTCTCACCGAAGAGATGGAGGAATCCATCGTCGGAAAGGGTGAGATGAACGACACCTGTTCCGATGTCCACATCATCAATGAGCTGGATGTCCCAGTGCTGGCAATGGGCCTGCACGATGTGGTGATCTCCGCTTCCCCAGAGGGCATCTTGGTGTCGGATAAGGAGCAGAGCAGCTACATCAAGCCCTTTGTGGATAAGTTTGAGCAGCAAATCATGTTTGCCGAGAAGAGCTGGGGCAGCTTTCAGGTCATTGACGTGGAGGCGGAGTCTATGACCATCAAGGTGACCCTGAACCCGGGACACGGCATGAACTACCATAGTCACCGTAACCGGGACGAGGTGTGGGTTGTGATCTCCGGCGAGGGAAAGACCATTGTCGATGGCATGGAGCAAAAGGTTAAGGCTGGGGACGTAATCACCATGTCTGCCGGATGCCGTCATACTGTCCTGGCGGAGACGGAGTTGAAGCTGATCGAGGTGCAGCTCGGCTCGGACATCAACGTCCACGACAAACAAAAATTCCCGCTGGAGTATTGAGTAAAGGAGAGACGAGGATGAACACGGGCAATCAGCCGCTGTTGCTTCGTCCCTCTGGCAAGGATTATCTCTGGGGTGGCAGACGGCTTAAAGATGAATTTGAAAAGGAAATCGATCTGGAACCATTGGCCGAGACCTGGGAGTGTTCTACTCACCCAGATGGGCCAAGTTACATCTCCGGTGGTGTATTTGATGGTATGAAACTGGCAGATGTCCTGCAACTCCATCCAGGATACCTTGGGGAGCGGCATCAGGGAGAAACCGCGCTTCCAATTCTTATCAAATTTATCGATGCGAAACAGGATCTCTCAGTACAAGTTCATCCAACTGATGCATACGCTAAGGAGTTTGAAGGCGGTCAGTTGGGCAAAGATGAGATGTGGTATGTGCTGGACGCGGGGAAAGGGGCCAGTTTGGTCTATGGGCTGAACCAGAATTGCACTAAAGAGCAGCTCCGCCAGTCCCTTATCGACGGAACGGTGATGAAATATCTGCAAAAGGTGCCTATCCACAAGGACGATCTGTTTTTCATCCAAGCCGGAACAATCCACGCCATCGGTGCAGGGGCGTTGATCGCAGAAATTCAGGAGAGCTCCAATCTGACCTATCGACTCTATGACTATGATCGGGTGGACAAGAATGGGAAAAAGCGGGAACTTCATATAGAAAAGGCTTTGGCGGTGGCCAATTTAGACAGCAGCGCGGAGCCAAGACAGCCGCTGCGAGTTCTCCGGTACCGGCAGGGAATGGCCTCGGAGCTACTGGCCCGGTGCAAATACTTTGAGGTTTACCGGATGCTGGTGAACACGGAGCGCCGCCAGAAGGTGCGTTACCGCACCGATGAGATGGCGTTCCGAGTGTTGTTGTGTGTCAACGGCTGTGGCGTTCTCACCTTTGACGGTGGGGAGATCCTGTTTTATAAGGGGGACTGCATCTTTGTGCCTGCGGACTCTGCTGTGCTGACGATCCACGGTCAGGCACAGTTGCTGGACATAAGGGGGTGATCCCTTGGAGAAGTGGAAAACGGACAGATCGGAGATGCTTCTTGATACCGAGTGGGTCAAGGTCTGCAAGGATTCTGTTCTGCTGCCCAACGGACAGAAGATCGACGATTTCTATATGGTTACCATCCGGGATGCCGCCGCGATCGTGGCGCTGGACGAGGCGGGAAATCTCATTTTAAAAAATGAGTACCGCTACTGCTATGCTCACAGTCTGATCGAGGTGCCCGCAGGTACCTTTGAGGCGGACGAGACCGACGGCCTTGCCGTGGCCAAGCGAGAGCTGCTGGAGGAGACGGGCTACGTCTCGGATGAATGGCAGTATCTGGGGGCGACGGTGGAGAGCTCCGCCAAATTGACCAATTATATGCACATCTATTTCGCCAATCATTGCCGCAAGGTGAGCGGACAACACCTGGATGCCACGGAGGAATTGGATGTTCTGGTGGTGCCGCTGAAGCAGGCGGTGGACATGGTAATGAACAACAAGATCTGCTGCAACAGCTCAGCCCACGGGATTTTAAAAGTGGCGCGGCTGCTGGGCGTGTAAAAGGGGGATGCACATGGAGATCAAGAAGGAATATGATCGTTGGCTGAAATATGCCACGGGAGATCAAGATGTGGTGGAAGAGCTGAAACAGATGGATGAGGCACAGATGGAGGACGCCTTTTACCGCAACCTGGCGTTTGGCACCGGCGGCCTGCGGGGTGTGATCGGCGCTGGGACCAACCGCATAAACATCTATACGGTGGCGAAGGCCTCTCAGGGCTTGGCAGACTACCTGAACAAGAACTACAATACCCCCTCCGTCGCTATTGGCTACGACAGTCGCATTAAGAGCGATGTATTTGCCAAAGTGGCAGCAGGGGTATTTGCGGCCAATGGCGTACAGGTGCATATCTGGCCTACACTGATGCCAGTCCCTACGGTGTCCTTTGCCACCCGGTATCTGGGGACATCTGCGGGTGTGATGATCACTGCCTCCCATAATCCCAGCAAGTACAACGGCTACAAGGTCTATGGGGCGGGCGGCTGCCAAATCACGACGGAGGCCGCTGCGGAGGTACTGTCGGAAATTGAGAAGCTGGACCTCTTTGCGGATGTCAGGCAAGTCGAATTTGCGGTTGGCATGGAACAGGGTATTATTCGGTATATCCCAGACCAAGTCTACACCGCCTTTGTGGAGGCCGTCAAGGCCCAGTCTGTCCTCTACGGCGAAGAGGTGGACAAGAATGTCGCCATCGTGTACAGCCCCTTGAACGGCACAGGCCTGAAGCCCGTGACCCGCACTCTCAGGGAGATGGGGTATACCAATATCACAGTGGTCAAGGAGCAGGAGCAGCCGGACGGCCATTTCCCGACCTGCCCCTATCCGAACCCGGAGATCGAAGAGGCAATGGCTCTTGGTATGGAGTATGCCAAAAAGTGCAATGCAGACCTTCTGCTGGCAACAGACCCGGACTGTGACAGGGTGGGTATTGCGGTCAAAAACAAGGCCGGGGAGTACGAGCTGCTCACCGGCAACCAGGTCGGCCTTCTCCTACTGGACTACATTTGCAGCCAGCGCCAGAAGCACGGAAAAATGCCGGAAGATCCGGTGATGGTCAAAACGATTGTGACGATGGACTTGGGAGAGCGGATCGCGACTTACTACGGGGTGCGCACCGCCAACGTGCTGACCGGCTTTAAGTTTATTGGCGAGCAGATCGGAAAGCTGGAACAAGCCGGGAAGGCGGAAAGCTTTATCTTCGGCTTTGAGGAGAGCTACGGATATCTGACCGGCTCCTACGTCCGGGACAAGGACGGAGTGGACGGCGCTTATATAATCTGCGAAATGTTCAGCTATTACGCGACCCGAGGCGTTAGCCTGCTGGAAAAACTGAATGAGCTGCACCAGATCTACGGCTACTGCATGAATACGCTGCACAGTTATGCTTTTGAAGGCAGCTCTGGTTTTGCGAAGATGCAGGCTATCATGCAGGCATTCCGGGGTGAAGCCAAGACGTTCGGCGGCAAGCGAGTGGTCAAGCTGCTGGATTATGCGGAGGGACTGGATGGCCTGCCCAAGTCAGATGTTTTGAAATTTCTGCTGGAGGGCAACTGCTCTCTCGTGGTGCGTCCATCTGGAACGGAACCGAAGCTGAAAATCTACGTCTCCGTTAATGCGGAGGATCAGAACGAGGCAGAGAAGGTGGAGACCGGGATCGTAAAAAGCGCGGAAAGCTATTTTGTATAAATAGTATGATAAAATGAACATCAGCCCCTAAAACATCTGATGCGCTGAGTTATCTGATTTGTTCCTGTATTTGCGTGGTCTGGATGAGGTCAAACTTATGGTTGAGGGCAATGCCTTGGGGTGCTGGAGGCTGTGGGAGAAGTATTCCCAGAAGCCGAGTACCACTTCTACCGAAATATCTTCTCTGTAACGCCTCGTTCCAAGGTGAAGCTGGTGGCAAAGATGCTCAAGGCAATCCACGCCTAGGAAAGAGCTACCTGTGAGAAAGTCAAAGCCGTGGTGGAGCAACTGCGCTCTATGAGTCTGAAAGAGGCAGCCATGAAGGTGAAGGATGGCCTTGAGGAGACGCTTACCTACTGCGGATTTTACCGGCGAACACTGGATCCGCTCCGCTCAACAATTGTCTCAAGAGGCTTAACCGGGAGAGCCGCTGCACCCGGGTAGTGGACAGCTTTCCGAACGGAAAACGCCGCTTTTATGCTGGTTTGTGCCGGCTACACCATGTAGTCGGCACCCAGTGGGGCAACAAAAAGCACATGAATGAATATTACGGTGCGGCGGAGCCGCCAGTCCGGTGTGG
>ERZ780203.626-NODE-626-length-36689-cov-14.107987_pt1 | contig 36689 bp, 37 predicted proteins | sample MGYA00511168_ERZ780203 | MGnify/ENA primary metagenome ERZ780203 (study PRJEB29588, sample SAMEA2156577) | human gut metagenome | biome: human gut; feature: human-associated habitat; material: faeces | place: Denmark | collected 2008/2010 ...
CCGTCAATGGTCAAGATGAACGGCTGCGCCGCCATTGACAGCGCCCGTCCGTTTCGCTTTTAGGCAGACAAGGCGGCTGCCGCCGACTTCCATTTAGGAAATGGCGCTTGCTAACACGGGAAACGGAGAATAGCAAGCACAGTAAGTGTAGCTACACTTGCGAAATCTTGTTGGGAAACATCCCAAACCCTTTAACAATTTCAAGGAAATTGGCTACACTCCTGCGGAGCTAATTTTTTGTTAAGAGGATTATTGACTGATTATAATTTCGTACAGTTCGGCGTATTCATCGTTGGGCAAACCCTCATGTTCATATGCCGCCACAAAGTCGAAGCGTTTGTGAAAATCATCCATGTAGCCGACATATACGGGGGCTTCATCAAATTGGTCGCCTGTAATATCAATAATCAATCCGTTTTTAATATTCTGTTCTTCGTAGCAGGTGGATTCTCGAATGCGCTCTGAATTACCTCCATCATATTTGCCGAGTAGTCCTATGATGTTATTAGGCACATCATCAAAACATGAATGTGGGGAATCTATCCTGTCGTCTTTGACAACGAGCCATGCGTGAGTTTCATGTGTTCCAAATTCTTCGACACTAATCCAAAGGGTTTCGACTTCGTTATTAAGAAGATATTCAGCGAGTAGTCTGCTTGCAATACCACAGCATTGTACAGGAAATCCCTCAAACATGGTATTTGTAAAAAGGTCTTTGCGTTGTGCTCGGGCAATTTTCTTCCTAAAGCTATTTACCAAAGAACGCATTCTGTTATCGGTCATTTTAATGAACTCCACAACGCTTAGTCAGTTACGGAAGGAATAGGCGGCATAGCATTTGCAAACAGATTTTTCAGTTCGTCAACGGTTCCTGCCTTCGCCCATTGTGCCATTCCGTTTTTCCAAACCAAGCTACCAGCGGTAAGCTGTCCCACGGCTGCCATCTGTGCCAACACGGAAATATCAAACGGCCCGGTTGCTTGTCCATTAACCGCAACGTGATATGCTACAGTAGGAATGGGAGGAGGAACGGCACCGGGAGCTGTCTGCTGATTGATGCCGCCCATCATGTTATTCATAGCACCGGCAATGTTCTGACCGACAGCACCGCCGACCGCCATGCTTGCCATCATAGCAGCCATGTTGAATCCCGTGCCATCACCGCTACCACCGATGTTTACATCACCGGCTCCGTTTGCTCCCATCTGACCGAGAGCCTGTGCACCAGCCACGCCAACCTCTGCCTGCTTCTCAACTTGGAAAGCACCGAGGTTCGCCGTCTGAGTCTGCTTATGTTGTGCATACTGACCTTCTTCACGCTGAATGCGGAGAGTACCTTCATAGTGTTCGGCTTCAATACGCTGTTTTGCGTGAATGTCCCTGATTTTTGCTTCTGCTTCGGCTTTTGCAGTAGCACTTGCGAGTCCTTGGGTTACGCTCATAAGCTGACGATAGTCTTCGCTGGACTTGTCAATTTCAATCGCACCAATATCAATACCCGACACAACGACACCGAATGTTTCTTTCAATCTTTCGCTGAGGTCATATTCCACAACATCGTTGATCTGTGCTGTCTTACTTTCAATCTGAACTACGGGAATGTCGTGAGCAGCAGGAGCGTTGGCAACCGCATCTTTCACATAGCGGTTGACCACATCACGAATCTGCTTTTGAAAATCGTCAAGGTTGAACGTGCTAAGTCTATGTAATTTGATGAACTCACGATAATCGCCAATGCTGAAGCTGACAGTACCTCTGACGGCAACAGGAACACCGAAATCCGCAAATCTCGGATCGTACACATCGAAGAACGGCACACCAAATTTCACTTGGATAATACGGGCGAGATTGATGAAATAAATCTCTGCCTGGAATGGGGTGCCGCCCTCGTAGGCCAAACCTACAATACTTGCAAGAACAGGAAAATTTGAAGTTTTAATTGTCTGATCAAAAGGCCCGACAATGAAATCTTGCATCGTGCCATCTTTCTGCTTGTAAACGAAAACAGCAACTTCGCCATCTTTTACACGCAGAGAGGAACCCCAGCGGATGGCGTTTTCTCTGTTATTTGCACCCGGTTGAGAACCGGATGGGTGCCACTTCCAAATAAGATACGACGGTTCATCACAACGAATCTCATCCATTAAACCGCCTTTGCGGTTGTTCTTGTTAAATAATGCCATAGTGGTACCTCCTATTTATCTTCCTTTTTTGCAAGTTTTTTGAAGAAACTAACTGTAACAATTATCAACACTACTGCGCCACCTAATTGAAGCATGGAGCCGTTATCAAGATAATTTGCAAGATAGAATGACAAACCACCGCTGCCAGCACCGATTAAAATCTCTAAAAACGACGCACCTCGTCTCGTCAATGTAGCTGCTGATGCAATAAGCAGAATTACTCCGATTAACTCATGCATTGAGGAATTACCACCGCTTCCATCAATATTGATTGCTATTATAAACAAAACTATTCCAGAAATTACGGCTGCACTCTTTCCAATAAGTAAAAGGATTTTACTAAGAAGATTGCCTGATTTAGAAATAGTATCGCCAGCGGCTTTTGCATTTCGTAGCAGTTTTTCTCTGCCAATCTGTTTATGAGTTTTGTCATATATAGCCTTTATTCGAGCCATATCAGAAGAGTCTTTTATAACCAGTTGTGCTTTCTGATAACTTTGCTCAAATTTAACAAGCCATGCGTCAAAGACTTTTTTCTGTTGCTCACCTGTGATGTTGGTTGATGCCAATATCATAAATTCAAAAATGTCTTCTTTCGTATTGGGAACGGGATAATTCCGAATTATATTCACTCTTTGCATATCAGTCTGTGCACTATCAATTTTTGCGGCAAATTCTCGCACAGAATTGGAAGTCGAAGCACCTCTAAGTTCGTAACCACAAGTAGGGCAGACCACGACAAATGCGTCTAACACTTCACCGCAAGAAGGACACTTGTGTATTTCCCCACTATACACCGTTCTTCGTGTAGTATCATCTGCTTTCCCGACTGGAGTTCCGCACTCAAAACAGAATTTCGCACCAGTAGCCAGTTCTTTGCCACAATTACTACAAAATGCCATGTCCATACCTCTCTATCTGAATCAATTAGCTTCGTCTACTTTAACAGCATCGCATATATCGCCGATGTTGCAATCTAAATACTCACATATACGCAAAAGCACAGAAAGTGCCACATCTTCATTTCTTCGCATTTTTGTCATTGTTCCTGTGGCGATGTTCAAATCTTTTCTCAACGTAGCAGGAGAAATATTTTTTTCAATGAGCAATATCCACAGCTTTTTGTAGCTAATTTCCATACGCACACTCCTGTCTATAATACTCCTTAATATATTATAGAGTAAAATCGCCAAAAAGTTAAGAGATTTTACAAAATTCACTATTATTTTTCGCAATTTCTTGCGAGGTTTAGTGTTTGAGATGCGAAAAGTACCTTTTTACTTCTACAAAATCGGCTATTGCGATTTCGGTGATGAAGTTCACCGCAGAACAAATAGTTTTCATCAAATAGTGCTTCTCTAATTCGTGTACCCGACGTGCTGAATGATGGCTTTTTTAACGTTTTCAAAGCAATTCACACGAATGGACGAAGTCGGATACACCCATCTTTGAACAACGGCTCACAGGGCAGATAATAAGCGATTTTCAACCCTTAGATGTACAAAAACAGGCAGCACCCACCCGAAGCTGAGTGCCGCCTGTTTTGTTGTCCAATCCTGCTTGGCAGATGCCGATTTTGTAGTTTTCTCAAATTACTGTCTTATCGGCACACGGCTAAGGCTCTCTTTTTTGCGCTACTTCTAAATTTCCTGCGGAAATTCAATCACTTCCGGACATCGCTTCCAGCTTCTCCAACATCTCCCGATATTCTTTCGGGGAAATCCCATATTCCTTCCGAAATGCCCGGTAAAAAGCGGAATAATCCCGAAATCCAAACACCGGGTAGACGCTCGTGATCTTATCGCCGCTGCGGATGGCGCTTTTGCAGGCATCAAGCCTTTTTTTCAGAATATACTGATGTACGGAAATCCCCGTCTCATCCTTGAACACATGGGAAATATGATATTTGCTCACATGAAAGATGCGCGAAAGCTCGTTCAGATCAAGGTTTTCTTTTAAATGCTCTTCTATATAATCCATCATCATTTCATACAGTCCCTGCATCGACCGCTCCCGGATCGGGTGCTCCTGTGCGTATGCCTCGCGATTTAAATGCAGCACAAGTTCACCAATACAGAGCGGAATCTTCGCATCCTTTCCAAACCTGTCCTGCCGCATCTCTTCTAAAAGCCGGAGTACCTTTGCCTGCGTTTCCCGAAATGCGATCTCCTCCTGATGCAGCACATATTCCTGACGCTTTGTCGCCCGCTCAATCAGATACCCATAGCTGTCTGACTGTTTTTGCAGCTGATCTGCATAACTACAGCTGATCCAGAACACAAACCGTCGGTACGGCTTATGTGGATTCTGGATGATCGCACAGTGCGGAATCTGAGGCGGAATCAGGATGATATCTCCGTACTTGAGCAAATAGGAACGCTCTCCGATCTTCATACAGACGTCCCCTTCCAGGAAAAAATAAAATTCATAATAATCGTGGGAATGCGTCCGCACCTCTGCCATCCCGCTATCGCTGTAATAATAAACTTCAAAATCCTGCGCCAGCATGTATTGGCGCGTGACAAATCTGCTCTCTAATTCTTTTTTCATAAGGCGTCCTTTCTGTAATACATCAAATTCTTTTACCACAAAACTAGCACGAAATCGCAACTTTTACAATATAGCCAACTTCTCTTACAATCGTCTTTCTGCTATAATGAGGCTATCATAGGAATGCATGATATTCAGACAGCAACCATTGAAAGGGGGAACTTTCTCATGCTACAGACAGGGGCACAGCTCTACACCGTCCGCAGCTACACACAGACGATCGAAGACTTTACCTGTACCATTCAAAAAATCGCTGACATCGGTTATAAAGCCGTCCAGCTTTCCGCCGTTTCCAAACAGATTAAGCCGGAGCAGATCCGTGAAATTTGCGACCGCGCGGGCATTTCCATTGTCCTGACCCACAGCGATCCCGAACGGATTCTGCACGATACCGACGCGCTCATCAAAGAGCACGATATCCTCGGCTGCAACTATATCGGTCTTGGCTGCATGCCGGACAAATACCGCACCAAAGAGTGGCTTTCCCACTTTATTTCCGATTTTAAAGAGCCTGCGAAAAAAATCGCGGCGGCAGGAAAGCTTTTCATGTACCACAACCATAACCTCGAGTTCGAAACTTTTGCCGCGGAAAATCTTCCAAATGCTGCGCCCAACCGCCGGATTTTGGAATATCTCCTCGAGGGCTTTGCACCGGATGAAATGGGAGTCACGCTCGATACTTACTGGGTTGCGGCAGCAGGCGCGGACGTCTGTGACTGGATCTCGCAGATGAGCGACCGGATTCCCTGCGTCCACTTAAAAGATATGAAGGTAAAAAACTGGCAGCCGGTCATGGCTCCGGTTATGGAAGGCAACTTAAACTTCTCCGCTATTTTCCATGCGCTGGAAGCTTCCAACTGCAAATATATGCTCGTTGAGCAGGATGACTGCTATGGGGAAAGCCCCTTCGACTGCTTAAAGACCAGCTATGAAAATCTGGCAAATGCTGGCTACCGCTAAATCAGATTTTCATCCGGCAGCAAATGCCTACTGCCGGAGTTGAATCGACACAGGCGAATTTTGCATTACCGAAATTTCTGTATCAAGAGGAGGTACTTATGAATCAGGTAAAACTTGGCATCATCGGACTTGGAAATATGGGCAGTGGCCACTGCAACAACATCCTCGCCGGACTGACGCCCGAAATCAAACTGACCGCCGCTGCAGACCTGCGGCAGTCCAGACGCGACTGGGCAAAGGAGACGCTGCCCGATGACGTCGTTCTTTTTGAAAACGGCGACCAGCTGATCGAATCCGGTCTGTGCGACGCCGTTATCATCGCAACGCCCCACTACGAGCATCCGCGCCTTGCGATCCTCGCATTCGAACACGGGCTTCATGTCATGAGTGAAAAGCCCGCAGGCGTTTATACCAAGCAGGTTCGCGAAATGAACGAAGCTGCCATCCGCTCCGGCAAAGTGTTCGGCATGATGTTCAACCAGCGCACCAACTGCGTTTACAGAAAGATGCATGAAATGGTACAGAACGGCAAATACGGTCAGATCAAGCGCGTCAACTGGATCATCACCGACTGGTACCGCACACAGGCTTACTATAACTCCGGCGGCTGGCGCGCAACCTGGGACGGCGAAGGCGGCGGCGTGCTGTTAAACCAGTGCCCGCACAACTTAGACCTCCTGCAGTGGATCTGTGGACTCCCCTGCCGCGTCCGTGCCTTCTGCCACAACGGCAAATGGCATCAGATCGAGGTCGAGGACGATGTAACCGCTTATCTCGAATTCCCGAATGGCGCAACCGGCGTTTTTGTCACGACCACAGCAGACGCTCCCGGCACGAACCGTTTTGAAATCACTTTGGAACGCGGAAAACTCGTAGCAGAGCATGACAAACTGACGTTCTTCGAGCTCGAACAGAGCGAACGTGACTTCTGCTTTACGGCAACAGGCGGCTTCGAACAGCCCGCCGGACATGAGGTCACAATCGAACTGGACGGCAAAAATCCGCAGCATGTCGGCGTATTGAACGCTTTTGCAGGCGCGATCCTGCGCGGCGAACCGCTCGTTGCAGACGGGACCGAGGGGATCCGAGGTCTGGAGCTTTCCAATGCGATGCACCTTTCCTCCTGGACAGACCAGACGGTTACCCTGCCGATCGACGAAGCGCTTTTCCTTGAAAAATTAAATGAGCACCGCAAAGCCTCCAAAGTCAAAACCGAAGTGACCGAAGTGACGTTCGATACCTCTGACAGCTATGGAAGCAAGGTTTCAGACAATACCGACAAAGGAGGCGTAAAGGCATGAAAACCTGTCTGGTTGGCTGCGGTGGTATCGCCGCCGTACACGGCAGCGTCCTGACCTCCGGCATTGATACGGAATTTGTCGCTGCCGCCGATATCAAACCCGAAAAAGCGCAGAGTTATGCGGAAAATTTCCATACCAAGCCCTATCCGTCCCTCGAAAGCATGCTTGATGCAGAAAAGCCGGATGTCCTGCATATCTGCACGCCGCACTATCTGCACGTTCCAATGACGATTTATGCCCTGGAACGAAATATCAACGTCTTTATGGAAAAGCCGCCTGCGATCTCTTTTGACCAGCTCGAAGAGCTGAAAAAAGCTGCTGCAAAATCTGAGGCACAGCTCGGCTTCTGTTATCAGAACCGCTATAACGCCAGCATCCGCGCGGCAAAGGATCTGATCGACTCCGGCAAAGCCGGAAAAGTCCTCGGCGCACGTGCGTTCGTAACCTGGTGCAGAGGCGCAGCTTATTATACCGAAAGCGGCTGGAGAGGCAGCTTAAAAACCGAGGGCGGCGGCGTTTTGATCAACCAGTCCGTCCACACACAGGATCTGCTCTGCTTTTTGCTCGGCGACCCGACTACGGTCGATGCAACGATGACCAACCACCATTTAAAAGACGTAATCGAAGTCGAGGATACGCTCGAAGCCTATATTGACTTTAACGGCGTCCATGCAAGCTTCTATGCGACGACCTCCTACTGCGCAGATGTCGCACCGCTGATCGAAATTGCCTGCGAAAATATGACAATCCGCGTGGAAGACCCGCACGTCACGGTATATCCCAAAGACGCTGCGCCTTATCAGCTTTCCGTCGAAACGCTGGTCCCGATCGGCAAGAGCTACTGGGGCACCGGGCACACCGCATGCATTTCGGATTTCTATCAGTCACTGCGCGACAACCGGCGCTTTAGCTTAAACCTGGAAACAATGGAGCCGAGCATCCGCCTGATGCTTGGAACGTATGAGTCCGCCCGCAGCGGACACAGTGTAACACTCATCGAACAATAGAATGCACGCTGTCTCTCCGCCCCACACAACAAAAAACAACGAGGTAACCCGTCATGAACACACAACATAAACTGCTCTCTTCCTGCCCGGTCAGCTGCTTTGCTGACGAAATCGCGGAATCCCTAGACCGCCAGATCGAAGTGCTTTCCCGGCTCGGCATTTCCTACGTCGAGCTGCGCAGCGCGGACGGCATAAATGTATCCGATTTTACGATGAATTTTGCAAAAGAGGTAAAGAAAAAGCTCGATCAGGCAAATATCCGCATTTCCGCCATCGGCTCTCCGATCGGCAAAATCGGAATTAACGATGATTTCGATGCGCACCTGCAGAAGCTTTCCCATACGGAACAGATGGCAGACATCTTCGAAACGCCCTATATCCGTATGTTCAGCTTCTATATCCCGGAAAACTATGCTGCGGCAGACTGCCGCTCCGAGGTGCTTTTCCGGACGGAGGCGATGATTGCAGAGGCTGCGCATAACAATATCACCCTGCTGCATGAAAATGAAAAAGGTATTTACGGCGACAACGCATCCCGCTGCCTCGACCTGATGCAGCAATTTGCAGGAAAGCACTTCTCCTGCACGTTCGACTTTGCGAACTTTATCCAGTGCGGTCAGGATCCGTTAGAGGCTTATGAAATGCTCTCCCCCTATATTTCCTATGTCCACGTCAAGGACGCGCTCTTTGCTACCAGAGAAGTTGTTCCGGCAGGCACAGGCGACGGACATCTGCCGGAAATTTTCCAAAAGCTCGACGCTTCCGGCTATCACGGCTTTTTGAGCCTCGAGCCGCATTTAGCCAATTTCAGCGGTCTTGCAGCATTAGAACACAACGCTGCGATTCGCACCGAAAACAACACGGAAAAGGCGTTCTGCGTTGCCTGGGAGGCATTCCAGAAGGTGCTGGGATAACATCAAAGAGCTGCCCATACGGCAGCTCTTTTTCGTGGCATCTTATCTCACAGAATTAAACCTGTATTCCTCCTTGATCCGGCGAAGTCTATCTGCAGTTTTCTTAATAGATTTTAATGTCTTTTAAGAATACTTCATCCCTCGCCGCAGTAATCTGTACCTGAATCTGGCAGATGCGGTCTTCCATGTCATTGATCAGCGGATTCTGTTCGCCGAAGGGATTCTGCAGCTGGCAGATTTTGCGGTTTCCGATGACAGTGCCCTGATACAGCGGATACTGATTGCCGCTGCCGGACTGCGCCGTAATCCGAAAGCCCTCTACGCGCTGACCCTTGGTCAGATCTTCCCGCAGCGAAACATAGCGGATCTGGTCGGTGGGTTGCTTTAAGGAAATCGTATAGACCTTCTGCGTTTTGGGACTTTCCTCTTCCCGGATTTTGACATCCAGCTCAGTGCCGAACTCTTCTTGCAGCAGCGCGCCGAACTCTTTGAGACGCTTTACGTCCCGCTCATCAATCCGTCCGTCTGTGTTAGGCGGCAAATTCAGGTGCATACACGCATTCGACCCGACGCTTCCCAGATAGGTAGTAAACAGGCGTTCCAGGGAGTGAGGCTCCTCTTCCAGATGCCAGAACCAGCCCGGACGGATAGACATATTGATCTCCGTAGGCGTAAAGGTCAGCCCCTTCGTGTAGAGAATATTCGGCATCGTGCCTAACTCCTGTTCGGTATTGTAAATCCAGGAAAGGCTTCCTTCCTCCGCCATCGGTCCGGGACCCGTCTGCACCCTGCTCAAATGACACAGTTCGGACGGGATGACTGCCCATTCGGAATGTCTCGGTTTACCGGCTTCGTTGCCGCACCACCGGATGTCCGGTCCGAAATCGTTAAAAATAACCGCATTGGGCTGATATTTCCGGATCAGCTCAATATAACGAGGAAAATCGTATACCTGTTTTCTGCCGTTTAGACCTTCTCCGCAGGCGTTGTCAAACCAGACATAAAAGATGTCGCCGTACTCTGTCAGAAGCTCCGTCAGCTGATTGCAGAAATAGTCGTTATATTCCGGCGTCCCGTAGCAGGAAGCATTCCGATCCCACGGAGACAGATAAAATCCGAACTTGATGCCGCCCCTTTTACATGCTTCGGCAGCTTCCCGGACAACGTCTTTTTTGCACGGGCTGTTTTTCACGGAATGCTCCGTATATTTGGAAGGCCAAAGGCAAAAACCGTCGTGATGCTTTGCTGTCAGCACCATTCCCTTCATGCCTGCTGCCTTGATCGCTTCCACCCACTGATCGCAGTCCAGATTTTCAGGATTAAAAATAGATTCCGGCTCGGTTCCCTCTCCCCATTCCCGATTCGTAAAGGTATTTACTCCAAAATGAATAAACGCATAGCTTTCCAGCTCATACCAGTCCAGCTGGCGCTTCGACGGCACAACATGGGCCGCCTCCTGTAAAAATTGAATCATTCCGTTTCTCCCTCTGTAATTTTATGTTTCATTCACTTCTGCTCTATTATACAGGCTGTTTGACATTTGTGTACTTTCCTTTTTTAAGATTTCCATCCGTCCGATGCCACAGACTTTCCCTTCTTTTAAAACAGGCACCGCATCGACTGCGGTGCCTGCTTCCCGCAATTATTACAAAATCAGCCCCAGTTCCTATCGTTCCAGATAAGAACCGGGGCTGTTCTCTCCTTACACTCTTACGATGTAATCGTTCTTTCTCGGCTTTGCCTCCGGCAGCGGACCGTCCGCATAGCCTAAGATACAGCAGGCAACGCCAGCATAGGTATCTGCAATTCCCCATTCTTTCATCAGTACTTTGCCTTCTGCGCTTTCAAACATCTCCTTTGCGCGGTTGATCCAGCAGGAGCCAAGCCCGACTGCATAAGCAGCAAGCATCAGATTGCCCATCACGAGCGAACCGTCCTGCAGCCATGTTCCGGCATTTGTATCTGCAAAAACGATCACTACAGTAGGCGCTCCATAAAACGGATCGGAATCTGCTCCCATAACCGCCCCGTTCATTTTGGAAAGCTTTGCAATCAATTCAGGCTCCTGAACCACAACCATCTTCGCGGGCTGACGTCCCATCCCGGACGCCGCATAAGTTCCAGCCTCCAGAACTGCATCCAGCTCTTCCTTCGAAATTTGTTCTTTCCGATAAGAACGCACGCTTCTGCGTTCTTTGATACTCATCAGTGTTTCCAGTTTCATACTATCCTCCATTCCGCAGGCGCTTTGCGCCGAAGGAATCGCGAGCAGAAGTTCCAGTTCTGCTCTGCGATCCTAGCTACTTTGTGACGCCTGCGGCACAAATAGCTGTGAGAAAAATAAGCGATCACGCTTATTTTTCTCACTATCCTCCATTCATTTTTGCTTATGCCAAGCTTGAATTACAGCTAAGTTCATGGTACGATATTTAAGATCCAAAATCAAGCGGTTCCTGAACTCAGGTTTGTTTGATGCATACTACAGAAAAGGATTTCTTACCTATGATTAAAGATTTATTTTCCCAGAAACAGACCCTTTCTTTTGAGGTATTTCCTCCCAAGAAGGACGACGAATTTACAAACGCGCAGAACGTCCTGCATCAGCTTTCCGAGCTGCAGCCGGATTTTATCAGCGTAACCTACGGCGCAGGCGGCAGCCGTTCCAAACGCACGGTGGAGCTGGCTTCCTTCATCCAGAACAGTCTCCACATTCCGGCAGTTGCCCATATGACCTGTGTCGGCTCCTCCAAAGAGGACATTCTCACCGTTACTGATGATATGAAGCAGGCGGGTCTTTCCCATGTACTGGCGCTTCGCGGCGACAGACCGACCTGGATGGATGATGCACAGTTTGAAAACCGTGCTTTTGCCCATGCTTCCGATCTGACTCGCTTCTTAAAGGAGCATACCGATCTGGAAGTCGCAGGCGCATGCTATCCCGAAAAGCATTTCGAAGCAGAAAGCCTTGACAGCGATATTGCTTACCTAAAAGAAAAGCAGGAAGCAGGCGCAGCGTTTTTCATCACTCAGCTGTTCTTTGAAAATGACAGCTTCTACCGTTTCCTGGAAAAGAAAAACCATGCAGGCATTACGCTTCCGGTCTGTGCAGGCATCATGCCGATCACTTCCGCAAAGCAGCTCGGCACGACGGTAACCCTCTCCGGCTCTTCCGTTCCGAAAGAACTGGCCGACATCATTGCGACTTACGGAGAAAACCCGGAAGACATGAGAAAAGCCGGTATCGATTATGCGATCCGCCAGATCCTCGACTTAAAGCAGCACGGTGCAGACGGCATCCATATTTATTCCATGAACAAGCCTAAGACAACACGCACGATCGTGGAAGCGATCCGATAAGAAGGAACCTTCTAAATTTCCTTTCGGGAATTCAGAAGTAGCGCAAAAAAAGAGAGCCTCTCGGCTCTCTTTTAAATAGAACCTTCTAAATTCCCTAACGGGAATTCAGAAGTAGCGCAAAAAAAGAGAGCCTCCCGGCTCTCTTTTTTTGCTTCATTCCCACTCTGTATCGGAGATTTCTACTTTTTTATCCCGCAGCATCAAATCTGCCACTGCTTCCTTTGCGGGCTTTCCGCCGAACAGCACCAGATTGACCTGCTCGATGATCGGCATAGATATCTCATATTTTCTTGCAAGTCCAAGTGCTGCCTTTGCAGAATACACGCCCTCAACGACCATCTTGACTTCGTTCATGGCCTCTTCCATCGTGTAGCCTTTTCCAATCAGGATGCCTGCGCGACGGTTTCTAGAATGCATGCTGGCACAGGTTACAATCAGGTCGCCGATTCCGCTCAGTCCAAAGAACGTCTCACGGCGTCCGCCCATCGCAGTGCCCAGGCGTGCAATTTCCGTGATACCTCGCGTAATCAGTGCAGCCTTGGTGTTATCGCCGTATCCTAAGCCGTCTGCAACGCCCGCTGCCAGCGCAACGACGTTTTTAAGCGCTGCACCCAGCTCGATACCAAGCACATCCGGGCTTGTATACACGCGGAATACCGGGTTCATAAAAATGCCCTGGATTTTTTCCGCAATTTCTTTTTTCTTAGAACCGACAACGATCGTCGTAGGGATTCCCTTGCCCACCTCTTCTGCATGGGATGGACCGGAAAGTACTGCCACCTCCGCCTGCGGAACCTCTTCTTCAATGATCTGAGAAAGCGTCATCAGCGTGTTTTCTTCCACGCCCTTTGCAACGTTTACGATGATCTGTCCCTGTGCTGCCACATCCTTTAACTGATGCGCCGTACTTCTGGTAAACGGGGACGGAACTGCCAAAACGAGCAGATCCATACCCTCCACAGCAGCCTTTAAATCTGTCGTGAATACCACACTGTCATCCAGAATGACTCCCGGCAGCTTGGAGGTCTGTTCATGCTTTTCCTGCAGCATCGTAATCTCATCTGCAAGTGCGCTCCAGACCGTTACCTGATGTCCGTTATTTGTCAAAAGCCAGGTCAACGCAGTGCCCCAACTGCCTGCACCGATCATACCGATTTTTGCCATAGTTATTTTACCATCCTACTCTAATTTATATCTGCTTTGTTTCTTAGTTCAGCGCTTCTTTATTTTTCTTAAAAAGATAGGTCTTGCGTTCTGTACCGGAAAGCAGACGTTTGATATTCTCCCGGTGCTTCCAATACGCCATTGCCGTCAGAAACGCCGCGATCACATACATCTCAATCCGGTGTTCGACCGGCATGGAAAACAGATCCATCTGTCCCATAATCACCATCTCGATCAGGAATCCTGCATAAACCAACAGGGAACCGAGGGAAACATAATGCGTCAGCAGGAAGGTACCGAAAAACAGGATCACACCCATTGGGATAAATGCCGGATGGATCGCCAGGATCAGGCCTGCTGTCGCAGCAATGCCCTTGCCGCCCTTAAAGCCTAAATAAAACGGATAGTCGTGTCCCAGAATCGCACCGAGTGCCGCATACATCGCAAGCAGATAATACATATCCTCATGTACACCGCCAGCAAACAACAAGCGCACTGCTGCGATTGCCAGGATACATTTTAAAATATCTCCTGCCAGTACGATCAGTCCTGCCTTTGTACCGAGCACGCGCAGCGTATTTGTCGTTCCCGCATTGCCGCTTCCGTAATTGCGGATATCGATTCCATGCAGCTTTCCATAAATATAGGCAGTCTGAAACAGACCGAACAGATAGCCGATGGCTACACAGACCAGACGTTCCATCATTCGTTATTCTCCTTCCTCTCTCTGATAATAAATTTCAGAGGTGTTCCGCGGAACCCAAACGCCTCGCGGATTTTATTTTCTATATATCTCGTATACGAGAAGTGCATCAGTTCTTTATCGTTGACGAAAATAACAAATGTCGGAGGCTTTACCGATACCTGCGTAATGTAATACAGCCGCAGGCGCTTTCCCTTGTCCGTCGGGGGCTGCTGCAATGCAACTGCTTCCGCCATAATTTCATTCAATACGCCCGTTGCAACCCTCAACGCATGGTTCTCAATGACTGCATCAATCGTCTCAAACAGCTTGGGCAGACGCTGCCCGGTCAGTGCAGAAATGAAAATAATCTCTGCATACGGCATAAAGGAAAGGGTGTTTCGGATCTTTTCCTGGAAACGATAAATCGTCTTATCATTTTTCTCGATGGCGTCCCACTTGTTGACCGCAATGATCATGCCCTTGCCCCGCTCATGAGCAATTCCGGCAATCTTGGCATCCTGCTCGGTCACGCCCTCTTCCGCATCGATGACAAGCACGACGACATCGGCGCGCTCTACCGCGCTGACGGTGCGGACGATCATATAGCGCTCCAGCTCTTCTTTAATTTTATTTTTGCGTCGAAGACCTGCCGTATCAATGAAGATGTACTCTTTTCCGTTATGCACTACCTCGGTATCCACCGCATCCCGCGTTGTACCTGCAATATTGGAAACGATCACCCGGTTTTCACCGATCAAGCGGTTAATAATGGACGATTTGCCGACATTCGGTTTTCCGACGATCGCAATTTTCGGACGATCATCCTCCTCTTCCATCTCTGCATCTTCAGGGAAATGACGTACAACTTCGTCCAGCATATCGCCGATCCCCATCCGGTTTGCCGCAGAGATCGGCCACGGATCACCGATTCCCAAATTATAAAACTCATAGACATCCGCCATGTATTTCTGGAAACTGTCTACTTTGTTGACTACCAAAACCACCGGCTTGTGGGAACGGCGCAGCATATCCGCTACCTTGGAATCTGCATCCACCAATCCCTGCTTGACATCTACCATAAACAGAATCACGTCCGCCGTGTCGATGGCGATCTGTGCCTGCTCCCGCATCTGGGACAAAATAATGTCCCCGGAATCCGGCTCGATACCGCCGGTATCAATCAGGGTAAAATTTTTATCCAACCACGAAATGTCCGCATAAATACGGTCTCTTGTAATGCCCGGTGTATCCTTTACAATGGAGATCATCTCTCCCGCCAGTGCGTTGAACAGTGTCGATTTTCCGACATTGGGTCTGCCAACTACTGCAACGATTGGCTTTCTTTTTCTTGCCATATATGCTCCTTTCCTTATAACGGACAACATTTCTCCCGCCTGTCCTTTGGCAATGCGCTGATTTTTCTAAACTGCACAGCTGCAATTTCCAGACTGGGGTTAAAATTTGCCCAGCAAACTTTCCGTAAAATCATATCCGCTTGATTTTACAATATTCACGGGTACTTGTAAAGCGCTGGAAATATCCTCAACCGTATAGTCGTCCAACAGCACCCTTTCGCCGCTTCGAAGGACGTTGATCGGCAACAGCAGCTCTTCGCCCAGATGCTCGCCCTTTAACTGCGCCATGATATCCTGTCCTGTTAAAAGCCCTGTTACCGTAATCCGTTCCCCAAAAAAGTCGTTACGGATCGGATGCACATGAACGCAGAGCCCCGGAAATTCTTCCTCCATCCGTCTCGCCATCCGTTCGATATAGGGTGCGACAATTCTGCCGGTTACTGTAGAAATTTCCCGCTTTCTGTGATTCCAGCGCTCCATCGCGCCGCTTTTTCGAAGCTGCCGCAGGGAATCTTCAAATTCTTCCAGCAAAAGCCGTATCATGCCGACACCGTTTTCCAGCTGCAGATACCCATCGTAGTTATCCTCGTCCGGAATCTCCTCTTCCGCCAGGATATACCATTCGTCGCTGGCATGGATAAAATGCAGACCGTACTCGGGAAAAAGCTTTTCCTGCCATTTGTGGATCGTCGCAAGCACCTGCTGCGCTTCTTCTTTTGTAAAGGGCTCCAGAGGATACAGCCCCTCCCGGTATTTCGACAGTCCAACCGGCACAACCGACACGCTGCGCAGATGCGGCAAATATTTCGACATGTCGGAAATACTGCGTTCCAGCTCTGCACCGTCGTTGACTCCCTTACATAAAACGATCTGACCGTTCATCTCGATGCCCGCCTCGTAAAAGCGATCAACCTTTTTGAGCGCGTCGCCTGCAAAACGGTTGTGCAGCATCATGCAGCGCAGCTCCGGATTTGTGGTCTGAAAGGAAATATTGATCGGAGACATATGATATTTGATCACACGTTCCACATCCTTGTCAGACATGTTTGTCAGCGTCACATAGTTGCCCTGCAAAAAGGAAAGACGCGAATCGTCGTCTTTAAAATACAGTGTTTCCCGCATTCCCTTCGGCATCTGGTCGATGAAACAGAAAATACATTTGTTGCTGCAGGAACGGTAATCGTCCATCAGTCCGTTTTCAAACTCGACCCCCAGATCCTCCGCGTAATCCTTATCGATCTCCAACAGCCATTCTTCCCCGGACGGCTTGGCGATCAGCACCTCCACATACTCTTCCTCGATCATATATTGATAATCAAAAATATCTTCTACCGTTTCACCGTTGATCTCCAGCAGGCGATCTCCGGGTTCTATCCCCATCTCCTCTGCGATGCTGTCCGGTTTTACAGTTTTAATCAAATGCCCTTTTTGCTTCTTCATGAACTATCTTACTCCTGCATGCTTTCTGATCGGAAATTCTTCTTTTTTTGAATCTAATTCCTGTACCTTCCTATTTTACTAGAAAAATCCCGCTCTGTCACGAGAAATTTCTTGACGCGCCAACAGGCGGATGATATAAATGAAAGGTAAATGTACTGTCTGATGAATTCCATCAGGATATAATGGAGGAAAATCAAATGCCTAATTTACGCGAACTGGAAAATGCACTTCCCGTTGGCCCTCTGAAAATCATTGCGTTAAACTCCGCAGAGAAGCTCGGCAGAAATGTCAATGATTATCTCGTAACATTCCGCAGAAATATGCGCAAGACCGTACATGACGATCCTGCATTCCGCGGCTATATCGAAAACAACTATCTGGTTGACGCCAGCTGCCCACGTTTCGGCAGTGGGGAAGGCAAGGGTGAACTACACGAATCCGTCCGCGGTACCGACCTCTATCTTCTGGTCGATGTCTGCAACCATAGCCTGACCTATTCTTTAAACGGCTATACCAACCATATGTCTCCCGATGACCATTATCAGGACTTAAAAAGAATGATTGCCGCCGTAGAAGGTAAGGCAAAGAGAATCAATGTCATTATGCCCTTCCTGTATGAAGGCCGTCAGCACAAAAGAAGTGGCCGTGAATCTTTGGACTGCGCCTATGCACTGACAGAGCTCGCTGAAATGGGCGTTACCAACTTTATCACCTTCGATGCGCACGACCCCAGAGTACAGAACGCAACCCCTCTGTGCGGCTTCGATAACTTTACCCCTCCGTATCAGTTCATGCGTGCCCTGCTCGACAACGTGCCGGATCTCATCATCGACAAGGATCATATGATGGTTATCAGCCCGGATGAAGGTGCACTCGACCGTACCACTTATTTTGCAAATGTGCTCGGCGTCAACATCGGTATGTTCTATAAGCGCCGCGATTACTCCGTGATCGTAAATGGCAAAAATCCCATCGTTGCACATGAATTCTTAGGAGATAATATTGACGGCAAGGATATTGTGATCGTCGATGATATGATTTCCTCCGGCGGAAGTATGCTTGATACCGCCCGTCAGTTAAAGGAAATGAATGCAAGACGTGTCTTCATCTGTACGACCTTCGGTCTGTTCACAGACGGCATGGCTGCATTCGATGAAGCCTATGAAAAGGGATGGTTCGACAAGGTAATCACCACCAACCTCACCTACCAGATTCCCGAACTGCTCTCCCGCCCTTACTACATCGAAGCGGACATGAGCAAGTTCCTGGCATCAATCATCGACTTCATGAACCACGATGTTTCCATGTCCAACGTCCTGACTCCTACCGAGAAGATCCGTACAATTCTGGAAAAATACAACAAGCGGGAATCTTATTTATAAAAGTGTACAAGAAAAGAGCGAACCACTGCAAGGTGCAGAATGGTTCGCTCTTTTTTTGTTCATGACAATAGAATGCTCGCAGGCGTGCATTCTATTGTTTGCTGTCCACTACGTTCCAAAATCAGTCAGAGTTTACTTCATCACCATCTCTGCATCTGCAGGAAGCTCAAACGGCAGTTTTCCGGGCTTTTGCTGATACCAGAACGCCACAGAGGTATAATCATCGTATCTCGGTCCTGTCCAGCCAAGGTTGTCCATTGTCATCTTAAAACTCTTCGAAAAATAAACCGGATCTTTTACATGGAAGCGGTAAAGCAAAAAGCGCTGCTGCTGGTTGTAAAACTCTTCGTTATCGCCAAGGATCGCATATAATCCGGTATACAATCCGGAGAAGGTCTGATATTTGTTCAAAATAATATCATTTCCGAACCCGTAAGATCCGCAGAAATAATCCTCCGTACCGGTATAATTCATGGAAGGGTATTTCGCACCATCAATATACATCTTGATCTCGCCTTCTACCCAGCAGGTGTTGTTGCCATTCATACCGGAGGAAAAACATACACCGGCAAACATTCCGGGACCCTCAACGTTGTCCAGCACAGTATAGGAACGTCCTTTCTGCACCGGATGCTCCTGTCTGTAAACTGCATGGAAATATCCGCTGTCCTCCGGAATTTCCCCGTGCCAGCCGGAAATCATATAAAACAGCGTCTGCTTCTGCTCTCCTCTGTTTTCCATTGTAATTTTACAATGCTTGTAAAAAGGCATCTCCCAGTAGCTGTTATAGCCGCGTCCCGGTGCAGTCAGCATCGTCGCAGCGTTCAGTACAACATACTTTCCATCCCTGTCCTTGAAATTTTCATCATAAGCGCATCCGAAAAATGCGGAAATCGGTGCTTCTACCGAAGGGAACTCCTCATTATCCCAATAGATTCTCATCACAAAGGAATGTCCCACATAGCCGGTAAACCAGATATGCGTAATCATACCCGGTCCGTCGGTATCGCATAAAACAACCGTTTCTCCCGGCTCAATGTCGATACAGGGACGCAATTTTTCGCAGTCCTTTGCATGCGTGCCGCCTTCTCTGGTTCCTGTTGGATTCTCTGCGGAAAACCCAAAACTCTCTCTCTGCCTGATCTGAAAAAGTGATGTCTCCATATCAAAATCTCCCTTTCGCTGCTCTTTTGTATTCCTTTTCCGTTTTACAGCTTATGTTTATTATATCTGATTTGCTTTTTTCTGAAAAGGGATAACTTGCATTTCAAAATCTATAGTTTTAAAAAGGACACAGAAAACTCCTTTGCAAAACACCTCCGGACGAGTTATACTGAAAGAAAAACGGGAGTGTCATACATGGACCAGAATGAATCCAAAATGCAGATCGCAGTACTGATCGATTCAGAAAACGTCAGTTCCAGATATGCATCTATCATTTTTAATGAAATCGAAACCTACGGCTTTGCCACTTATCGCCGCATCTACGGTAACTGGACAAAAAATAACGGCTGGAATGAAAATATTCTTCTGGAGAATTCCATCACACCGATTCAGCAGTTTAACTATACCTCGGGCAAAAATTCTTCCGACATGACGATGGTCATCGACGCGATGGACATCCTCTATTCCGGCAATGTAGACGGTTTCTGTCTCGTCACCAGCGACAGCGATTTTACCCGGCTCGCCATGCGCCTGCGGGAAGCCAATATGTACGTGATTGGTATGGGAGAATCCAAAACCCCTGCCGCCCTCACAAAAGCGTGCAACAAATTCATCCATCTGAATCTGATTTTTGAAGCAAGTGTTACCCTTTCCGAAAGTCAGACCGCCGAACTGCATGAAGACTTTTCCTCCGACCGCAGCGTCAAAGCGAATGCAGTCACCCCGATCGCTGATATCGAAGAAGCCATCATTTCTGTCATCAACGATAATGAAAACAAAGGGAAACTCACCTATATGGGAGAAATCGGCAGCCGTTTAAACAGCAAATTCACCGATTTCGATGTCCGCAACTACGGATATACCAAGCTCTTAACATTTATTCAGGACAAATGCGCCAAGCTCGAGCTGGTGAAAGAAAATTCCTCTTATTATGTGAAAGTCCGCGAAATAAACAATGTTTCCGAAATGCAGAAGGAAGTAACGGATCTCATTGAGAAAAGCGGCGGCAGTGTGGACAATCTCTCTGTCATCTACGACTGCCTGAAAAAGAAGCATCCGGACTTTGACCTAAAGGATTACGGCTACAGCCGCCTGTCCAGCTTTTTACGCAGCATGGGCAATATTTCCGTCCGTGGAAACGCTGTTACCCTAAAGGATGCAGCAAAGCAAAAGACTCGAAAAAAAACAAAACAATAGAATGCACATTTCGCGAATCTTCTATTGTCACGAACTATGAGAAACACGCTCCGCGAGTTTCTCAAGTTATCGCGGCAGTCGCCAAGGTCTCGTGCAAGCACGGACTTTGGCTCGTTGCACGCGTAAACAATAGAATGCACGCTCCGCGAACATTCTATTGTCATGAATAAAAACGTCCGGCAAAATGCCTTGGGATTTTTCCCATCTGCATTCTACCGGACGTTTTTCAGATCGTCTCAGGCTTCTTGAACGGATTCTGCGATCCGCTCTTTAATATAACTTTCCAGGAAATCCGCCGTCTTTTCAATCCCCATCCGGCTGCTGTTGATGCTCAGATCATAATTACGGGAATCTCCCCATTTTCCCTTTACGTAATAGTTGTGGTACATCTTACGCTGGCGATCCTGCTTTTCGATCATATTCTTCGCTTCTTTCTCCGTCAGGTTGTGAAGCTTCATAATACGCGCAGTCTTGACCGGAATATCGCCCAGCACGAAAATCGTGATCAATCCTGGGGTTCCTGCAAGTTTTGTTTCCGAGCAGCGTCCTACAACGACAAAGGATTCTCCCTCATCTGCTTTTTTCTTCAGATACTCGAACTGCATCTGCGCGATATTTTCTTCTGCAGAGGTCGAATACTCCCTTACCCTTCTGGAAAACAGGATGTTTCTGGGCACTTCATCATAACGGTGCAGCGTTTTGGCGTCTACGTTTCTCTCCTGCGCAATAGATTCCAGAATATTGCTGTCGTACAAAGGCAGATCAAACCTTTTTGCCAGAGTCTCCGCAATCACATGTCCGCCGCTTCCAAATTCCCGTCCTACAGAAATAATCAGCTGTTTCTTCATACACATACCCCTCCGTTACCCCTTATATTTTTCGTTTCGGAGAATTCCGTTTTACCGCAGGCAAAAAACTCCCTCCGGCAAAACAGGATTCTGCTTTTAGAAATATCTCAGGAAAATGCAAACCATCGAAATCGAAATGACAATGATCGTCGCAGGTGCCGCATATTTACAGTAATATCCCCATCCAATCGGATAGCCTTGCTTGGTCGCGACGGAAATTCCAACAACGTTTGCAGATGCGCCAATCGGTGTTGCGCTGCCGCCGATATCGGTTCCCATGGAAAGTGTCCACGCCAGCGTACTCAAATCTATGCCCTGCATCGCCGACAGCGTCTGGATGACCGGAATCATCGTCGCAGCAAACGGAATATTGTCAACAAATGCGCTCGCAATTGCGGATATCCAGAGAATAATCGCGCACATCAGCATGCCGTTGGAGCCGCTCAATTTACTGATCAGACCGGCGATTTCTTCCAGTACGCCCGTCTGTTCCAATCCGCCGACTACAACAAACAGACCAATAAAGAATAAAAGCGTCTTATAGTCTACTTTGGAAAGCAGCTCTTTTGCATCCTTATACTGTGTCACAAGTGTCAAAATCGCAATAAACGTACCGATAAACGCAACGGTCAGCCCCGTCTGCGCATGGGTTACCAAAAGGACAACTGCCAGCAGGAAAATGACACAGCTCTTTGCAAACTCACCTTTATCTGTAATCGCTTCCTTCGGATCAGGATAAGAAGTAATCGGAACCGCTGCACCCTGTCCGGCCAGCTCCTTATGAAAGCATAAGTAAAAATAAATCACGATGACAACCAGCGAAATCAGAGCGATAAAGCCGGTGTTGGAAATAAATTCACCGAAGGTGTATCCCAGGGATGTGCCGATGATAATGTTGGGCGGGTCTCCACACATCGTTGCCGAACCGCCAAGGTTCGCACAGAAAATTTCCGACAGAATAATCGGAACCGGATTACACTTGAGCGTCTGCGCCAGCTCCAGCGTAACTGCCGCCAAAAACAGGATGACTGTAATACTGTCGATGAACATCGCCAGTACAAAAGACATCAGCATAAACGTGATAAATACCGGAATCGTGCGATATTTTACCAGCTTTGCGATCTCCAGACAGAGCCAGCGGAAAAATCCTGCCTTTCCCATTCCCTCTACCATGATCATCATACCCAAAATGAAAATGATGGTAGACCAGTTAATTCCGGATGAAGATGTCTCTCCTTCCACTGCCGTGTACCAGAAGCTTGCCTGAAAGATGCTTTTCACATTCAGCGTTTCCACAATCGCATCCTTACTGTGCATGCCCAGTCCAAACACCAGTACGATCATCAAAAGTCCGCAGCCAAGGGAGACATACTGCCGCTCGATTTTGTCCAGGACAATCAGGACAAACATCACAACGAAAATCAGAACTGCCAATATATGCGGTGCCATTTTCGTTCCCTCCTCTCATATTCTCTTTTGACATTATAATGCATTTTTCGAGGAAGCATAATTGATACTTTGCACAATAAATTCAATCAAAATTCGGCATCTTTCCAGTTCTCTTAACATTCTTCTGGACAATTTGACATAGCACGTCAACTCTGCATGAAACCTTCTCCGCTTCCAGAGCATGAACTGCCGTCTTTTTCCCTTCACTCCATCGGAACTGCAATCCCGATCAGCGTGTCCTCCGCCAACTGATAGGCAATCTCCTCTTCCCAGTTTAAATCAGCTGTTTTTTGTGAAAAATGGAGCTTTAACATCGCCTGATCTTTTGGCGCAGAACCGGCGTTTTTCAATGCCGCCAAAAACAGCTGATATTCCGGATCCGTAATCAGGTACAGCTCTGTCATCTCCCCTGCGGTTTCGCCATAAAAATACCAGTCTTCAAATTCACAGTGCGGATTGAAAAAAACAAACGCATTGTCCGCCTGATAAAAACCGTGCCTGTCCTTTGCAGAAGCTTTTTTCGCAGGCGGATTGTTAAAATCGTCTTCCGTATTTTGCGGTGAACCTGCATCTGTGCTGCCTGCTGCAGTTCCGTCAGATTCTGCCCAGGGGATATCGTTCCCACCCATAAGCTCCGGGACCAGATCTTTCGCAGCCTCATACAAACGTCCAAAACGTTCCAGTTCCCTGCACAGCGGCAGCAGCTCCTCGCCGAGCTCTGTCAAATGGAAACGAACATCGCCTGTCCGATGGGCTCTCTCCTGAAACATCCCGGAGGTAACGGTATCCGACAGGTCTTCCAATCCTCCCGGCTTTTCGTCTGCGGACACAACGATTGCAGCCGTGCCCTCTTTTTCCGCGGACACAACGATTGCAGCCGTGCCCTCTTTTTCTGCGGACACCAGCCCGACAGCCTGCAGCACACAAAGCTCTGTCCCCACGCCCTGCTCGTCTTCGTCCATATATCCCGCTAACTGTTTTTCGGACATCGGCTCTTTTTTTAATAAAAATACGATCTGCAGGCGGCTGCCGCTCAAAAGCTTCGCCGCCTGCAAACCGGACTTCCATACGTTTTCTGTATTCATCCTGTAAGGCTTACCTCATCTGTATTTCTATCTCCGGCTGCGGTACGTCCAGACAGGAAAATCCGATCTGTACCTTGAACAGGTCGCCGTCCAGATAGATTTCAAACGTTCCCTTCTGCAGCGTCGTCAGGTTCTGCGCAATCGACAGTCCCAGTCCGCTGCCCTCCGTACTTCTGGAAATATCGCCGCGGATAAACCGTTCCGTCAGCTCCTCGGCACGGATGTTCAACGCCTGCGCGGAAATATTTTTCATTGTAAATACCGCGGTTTCCCTATCATCCTGTCTGACTCTGCGGATTTCCAGATAGACCCGCGTGCCTTCCAGCGCATACTTGCAAACATTGGAAAACAAATTCTCCACCACGCGCCAGATTCTTCTCGGATCGGCTTCGATATAAACCGGCTCCGGCGGCAAACTGACGATCATTTCCAGGCATTTTTCCTTTAATTTGTCATCGAACTCCCCGCAGGTCTGCTTGACGAGTTCCTTGAAGTCCAGTCGCTCCATCTGCAAAGAAATATTGCCGGACGTGATCTTGGACGCTTCCACCAGATCGTCCGTCAGCTGCTTCAGGCGCTGGGACTTCGCATCCAACACCTGTATATAGCCTTTCGCGCGCTCGTTGTCGATCTGCTCGCGCTTTAACAGGTTCACAAAATTGATAATTGACGTCAACGGCGTTTTGATATCATGGGAAACATTCGTAATCAGATCGGCTTTTAACCGTTCGTCCTTCATGCTCTTTTCAACCGCCGTCTTGATGCCGTCTCCGATGCCGTTTACCGCTTCTGCCAGCTCCCGGTTTTCTCCGTGCATGTCGGAAAAATCGACCTTCAGATCCAGATCGCCGCGCCCCAATCGAACCGCAGTGTCCACAATCTGCTGCAGATCCTTTTTCGAACTGTACAGCACCAGAATCGCAATGATATCGATTACAGCCGCAATCAAAATTCCTACAACACCGCAGCCGCCCAGAATCAGGTTGCCCGCAAGCAACAGCAAAAACGGAAGCAGACTTCTGACCAGAATGTGCCCGTTGTCATAAAGCCGCAGCACGCCGTTTCCAATCCGACTGAAAATCAGCCGCAGCATGGAATTGCTCCACAGTGTATGCGCCCTCGCCCGTCTGACAAGACTCAAATAGAAAAACAAAAACACATCGTCCAGTAAAAAGGCAACAACGCCCACTGCAAACGGGAACCACACCGCATGCGTCACATCCGTCAACGTCGTCTGCGCAAGCAGATACAAAAGCCAGCCGACGCCAAGGATCATACCCATCATCAAAATTCCTGCCGCCACAAACGGCTCCGTCAGCACCGTGTCCCGAATCCTTAATTCAATCTGATAACCGCCGCCCTCTTTGCGGACACGCCCTTCATACCGGGTTACCCGAAGCAGCAGCCAGACAGAAACCACAAGAAATAACATGCCGGCTGCAGCCAGATAACCGTAATAAGGAACGACTCGGTGATACGCCGCACGCGCGGTTGCAAAGCCGTCCTGTGCCGGATACGTCGTATCAACTGCCAGCCATACCCGCGTATTATCGCCAAAGGCATACTGATAGGAGGACAGCTCCTGTCTAAGTTTATCCGCAGCAATCTCTGTATTCGTCAAAAGCTCTGCCCGATCCGCATTATAGCACAGATATCTGCCATATTCTTCGAACTGCCTTGTGATTTCGTCTAATTTTTTATCTGAAAAATCGTCCTTCAGATTCGTATAATAATGGAGTTCGCCATCCTGATCCATCCGGTAACAATATCGGATATTTGACACGTCCAGACCGTAACTGTCTTTGTACGCCGAATATTCGGAAAAATTATAAAAAAGTTCCTTCGACGTCGTCTTTAAATCGTCCCGCAGCTGAATGTATTCGTCTGTGTCGGACGCATATTGCGCCAGGTCCTTTCCCTCCGCAGACAGATACCGGGGCACCAAAAGATCCAGCTCCATCCCATCTGCATCCGAATAATTCAGTCCCAGCTCCTCGCACTTTTTCTGATATTCTTCCCGGCTGGAGGGAAGCTCCTGAATCATCTGCATCGAAAGCGACTGCTTCTGCCGTTTCTGATCCAGCTTCTGCAACACATTCAGGGTTGCCGTTTCCCCGTTCCAGTCGTTCCCGCTCAGCCCCTCCTGGCCGGAAAAAACGCTGGAATCCCCTTTAAAATAAGCGTCCAGCTGTGCCTTCGTCGCAAAAACCTTTTCCGTCACGAAGCCATAATTTCCCCATTTGACCAGATCATCCAGATAAAAAGACGCCGTTGCCGTCGTGTCACGGACATCTTCCTGCCTGTGGGCAAATTCCGCGATATCGATCTGCTTTTGTCCATTATAAGTTCCGTCCGTTTCCAACTGGCTTCGGATGACAGAAAGCCGCGTCACTCCCCGAATTTCTTCGGACAGAATATCCGTGAACAGATCGGAATTTTCAAACGAATTACTGTTTTCAAGCAGATTGATCTGCTGTTCATACAGCCTGCCGTTTCTCTCCACGCTGACCGAACTATTGCAGGCAAGCCCGACAAAAATTGCCGCAAAAGCCGCTGCCAGCACTTTCTGAAAAATGAGCAGCACTCTTCTGTCCTTCTTTCCAATGACCCATTTCTTTTTCATGAGCCCGTACTCCTTTCCGGCTTTTTTCGTCACGGCTGCTTCTCGATCTTGTATCCGACACCCCAGACAACCTTCAGATAACGGGGCTCCTTCGGATTAATCTCAATCTTTTCCCGGATGTGTCGGATATGGACAGCCACTGTATTGTCCGCACCGATTGCCTCTTCTTCCCAGATGCTTTCATAGATCTGATTAATCGAAAAAACACGCCCCTGATTGCGCACCAGAAGCAACAGAATATTGTATTCAATCGGTGTCAGCTTGACTGGCTCTCCGTCCACCGTAACCTCTTTGGTCTCGTCGTTGATCACGAGTCCGCCAGCGCGGAACACTGCATTATTGTCCGTGTTTAAATTTCCCAGCTTCGTGTAGCGGCGCAGCTGCGACTTCACCCGCGCAACGAGCTCAAGCGGATTAAACGGTTTTGTCACATAGTCATCCGCGCCGATGTTCAGCCCCAGAATCTTGTCCGCGTCCTCGGATTTTGCCGACAGGATAATAATCGGAATGCTGCTGTATTCCCGGATTTTGAGCGTCGCATGGATTCCGTCCAGCTTCGGCATCATAATATCGATAATCAGAAGCTGAATGTCGTTTTCTTTTAACGCCCGGATCGCCTGCTCCCCGTCATATGCCTTGATGACATTGTAATCCTCCTGCGCCAGATAAATTTCGATTGCTTCCACAATCTCTTTATCATCGTCACATACCAGAATATTTGTCATAATACCCTCCGTTTCCTGCTTTCTCTCTATTAAATCAGAAAAATCTGAATCTGCTGTCCGGGATATTCTTAATATTTTATAAAGATTTACCGGCAGCAGCCGTTTTTACGCGCATTCTATTGCTTCAGCATCAGAAACGCCGCCAGATTTCCGCGTTTTCCCTTGCTGGCCCGATGGGAAAACAGATAGCCCGGATTGCAGCAGGTACAGATATCCGTCATCGACAGATGCTCCTTTAAAATCCCTGCGCCAAGCAAAATTGCTTCATTGGCACGCCACAGGTCCAGCTGATATTTTCCATTGACCTTTTCGGTCAGTATATTTTTCATGGAAACGTCCTGATATCTCTCCTGAGAAAAGAGCTTTTCAAAAGGTTCTGCCACATCTTTTCCGACTTCATAGCAGTCCTGACAGATCGACGGCCCAATCGCCGCAAAAATATCCTCCGGACAGCTTCCATACGCCTCGCGCATCGCTTCGACTGTCTTTTTTCCCATCTCACCGACTGTCCCCCGCCACCCGGAATGAGAACAGCCGATCGCATGATGCACCGGATCGACAAACAAAAGCGGCACACAGTCCGCATAAAACGTGCCAAGTATCAGCCCGGGCACGTTTGTGATCAGCCCGTCCACATCCCGATAATCTTTTTCTTTCGTCACGCCCTTTCCTGCATCCTCTTTTTCCACACGGCGGATGTTTGTCGTATGGGTCTGATCGGAGCAGACGAACGCGTCCGAAGTTGTCCCGAACACGCCTGCCGCCCGCCGGAAATTTTCATCCACCGCCTCCCGGCTCGTATCCCGCGCATAGCTGAAATTGAAAGAAGCACAGTCCCCGGTACTGACACCGCCGAACCTGCTGGTGACCATATGAGTCACTATATTTAACCGTTCTAACGCCGGAAAAGCGAAATATTCCACCTCTCCGCTTTTGTGAATTTCCATCCCCGGATAACCCGTCTTTTTCCGGATCAGATCTTTTTTTGCTATCTTCGTCTCCTGCTGTTCCACGTCCCTGCCCTCCTGTATTCAAATGCATTTTGAATCCACTGGATCTCTTTCCTGCAGACCGCCACCACGTCAAAGCGGATCTGTACATCCCCCTCTGCAGGATGCTTCCACAGATACCAGTCTGCGCAACGGCAGATTTTTTCCTGCTTTGCGCTCCCAACCGCCTCCAACGCTGTCCCAAATCGGTCGTCGTTCCGATATTTTACTTCAAAAAAAACAAGGCAGCCCCGGTGAAACCCGATGATATCGATTTCTCCCCTGCTGCACCTGTAATTACGCTCCAGAATGTTTACTCCGCTGCGCATCAGATAAGCTGTCACTGCTTCCTCCCAGAAAGCGCCCACCTGTCTTTTATTCATTTAACCTTCTTTCACAAAATGACCCATGAAGCTTCTGCGGTGAATCGCCGTCGGTCCCATGGTCTGCAGTGCCTCGATATGCTCTTTTGATCCATACCCTTTATTGCGTGCAAATCCGTAGCCCGGAAAAACTTCCTCATACTGCTCCATCATCCGGTCCCTCGTCACCTTCGCTACAATGCTCGCTGCAGCAATGGATACGCTTTTTGCATCTCCCTTGATGATCGGAACCTGTTGAATTGCCACCTGCGGAATCCTTACCGCATCGTTTAGCAGAACTGCAGGCTGAGGATTCAGCTTTCCAATCGCCTGACGCATCGCTTCGTAGGTCGCCTGCAGGATGTTGATCTCATCGATTCGCTGTGGGCTGACAATCCCGATTCCGACCGCCACTGCGTGCTCCAAAATGACGTCATATAACTGTTCCCTTTTTTCTGCAGAAAGCTGCTTGGAATCGTTCAGATACAAAATTTCGCAGTTTTTCGGCAAAATAACCGCGCCTGCAACAACCGGTCCCGCCAGCGGTCCCCTTCCAACCTCGTCAATGCCGCAGATCAGGCCTTCCTTTTCATAGTCCCGTTCATACTGCTGCAGCTGATAAATCCGCGCCGTTTCCTTTTCCAGCGTCTCCCGCTGCTTTTCCGAACGCCGGATCAGCGCCTGCACACCGCTTCTTGTGTCTTCCCGATAGGTTTGTTCCAGATTCTCCAACAGGCCTGCCGCAGACTCTGCCTCTGTCCGCATGGAGGCTTTCTTCAAGCGCTCTTCGGCTTCTGCAAACCGCGCTTTGATTTCCCCGATTTTTTCCATATCAGATGTCCCTTACTGGTGTTTTAACACTCCAAATTTATGAAACGGCCAGATTCTGACCCACGCTTTTCCGATAATCTGATCCCTATGGATATTTCCGACGCTCGGCTCCCGGCTGTCCGAGCTGTTGTTTCGATTATCGCCCAGCACAAAATATTCGTCCTCGCCGAGGGTAATCGGCTCGCCTGCGCGCCCCGGTGACAGCATCACTTCCTTGCCGTAGCCTTCCTCCAGCACCTGTCCGTCAATGTAAATCGTTCCGTCCGTGCCGATCTGAACCGTTTCGCCGGGCAGACCAATAATCCGCTTAATATAGTAAACATTTTCATCGTACTGGAATGGGAACACGATAATATCAAAGCGCTGCGGATCCTTGAAACGATACGAAATCTTGTCTACGATCAGGTTATCGTTATTGCTCAGTGTCGGCTCCATCGAGCTTCCGTTGACCTCCGTGCGCTGTCCGACAAATGTGATCACCAGCCAGGTGATACCCAGGACAACTACGATATATAAAAGCGTGCTTCCGATTTCTTTCAGGATTGCTTTTCCACTCATGGCTTACGCCTCCTTTTTCGGCAATTCCAGCGTCATGCGGCCGAGCCTGCCGCTGCGAAAATCATCCAGAACGAGGGCCGCGCCCTTTTCATATTCCGGCTCACCGCCCTTTTTCAGACAACCGCGGGACTTGCAGACTGCTTCCAGAAGGGCGAGGGCCGAATGGAGGGACGCCTGTGCGTCGCCGTCTGCGCCCGCTGTATCCAGTGTCAGCTGATACCGCTTTTCCAACGCCTCCGGGTAATTCTCCCCGATAAACACAAGCAGGGAAAGTGCCATTTCTTCGCGGTTTAAGATTTCATCGTTCATCGAGCCGATCAGTGCGAGGCGTTCTCCCACCGCCTGATCTTCGAATTTCGGCCACAAGATGCCGGGCGTATCCAAAAGCTCCAGCCCCTTGTTCAGGCGAATCCACTGCTTGCCCTTCGTTACGCCGGGCTTGTTGCCGGTTTTCGCGCACGCCTTTCCTGCGAAACTATTGATAAACGTCGATTTTCCTACGTTTGGAATTCCTGCCACCATCGCACGCACCGGACGGTTCAAAATACCGCGTTTGCGGTCGCGCTCGATCTTTTCCCGGCAGGCTTCCTGAACCTTGCCCTGAATCGCTTTCATCTCGGCGCCGCTTCTGGCGTTGATTTCCAGTACAGCAAAGCCAAGACTTTCAAAATATGCCGTCCAGGCGCGGTTTGCAGCCGGATCGGACAGATCGGATTTATTCAATAAAATCAGGCGTGCCTTGTTTTTCCCCATCTCGTCGATATCAGGATTGCGGCTCGATTGCGGACATCTGGCGTCCACCAATTCGATAATCAAGTCGATCAGCTTGATATCTTCCTGCATCGCGCGGCGCGCTTTCGTCATATGTCCGGGATACCACTGGTATACCATAGTTTTCTTTCCTTTTCTGTAACTGTGAGGGTACTGAACAGTTACCCTTTTCTTTATAATAGTCTGTGTGATTCTCAGTGAATCAGCCCCCAGCCATCCGTGCCGTTTCCGAAATGGAACCACGCCTCGCCGACGATTGTGCTGCGCAGCACCGGACCGACATTGGCGGAACGACTGTCCTCACTGTTATTACAATTATCGCCGAGCACGAAATATTCGTCCTTGCCCAGCTTGATTTCATTCTCTGCAATACCGGCTGACGCGATCAGATCCATCTCTTCATTTTCCTGCGCCTTACCGTCTATATATAAAATGCCGTCCTGAATCAGGACGGTCTGCCCCGGAACCGCTACAACACGCTTCACATAATAGTGGGCATTCTGATTACCGTTTGGCAAAAATACCACCACATCCCCTGTCTGCGGAGAAAAGAAACGGTACTTTAAGCGGTTAACCAAAATTCCCTGTCCGTTCGTCAGCCCCGGCTCCATGGAAACGCCGATCATGTTCGTGCGCAGTCCGACCGCCCAGATCACCATAAACGCCAGAAAAACTGCCAGTACAGACAGCACAATCCAACTGAACACCTCTTTGACCGCCTGCATGCTGAGCCCTTTTTTCTTCCGGTAAAACTGCAGTCCACGCTGTCTTCTTCTCATACAAATCTCCATTCCGCAGCCGCCGTTTCGTCCTGCAGACATCCTAAAAAGCAAAAAAGGGGCTGCCGTTACTGGTGCCCCTCTCTTCGCAATTCTTATTTTACAACTTCTTTGACCTTTGCGCTCTTGCCGACTCTGTCTCTTAAGTAGTTCAGCTTTGCTCTTCTTACTTTACCCTTACGAACAACTTCTACCTTCTCAACGTTGGGAGAATGTAAAGGCCAGGTCTTTTCAACGCCGACGCCGTTGGAGCTCTTTCTTACGGTAAAGGTTGCACGGTTGCTGCCGCCCTGTTTCTTTAAAACAACACCTTCGAATACCTGAACTCTCTCACGGTTGCCTTCTTTGATCTTACCATATACTCTTACGGTATCGCCTGTCTCAAATGCAGGTACTTCAGCTTTCAGCTGAGCAGCTTCGATCTCTCTGATAATTTCGTTCATTGCTTTTCCTCCTGATTTCTGGATGTTCTTAATACGATTCCCGTAACAGAGGACCATCTCCTTTTTTCGCAACATTTACAGTATAACATAGCTTTCTCAAATATGCAAGGTTTTTCTTCCTAATAGGAAAAATATCACCCGGTTTTACCGCCGCGCCTAGGATACCCAGAAAACGCTCCCCGGTGCAAAGCGCATGCCGGATTTTTTCTGCAGTACAACGGAAATTTCGTTTTCCACGAATACATGCGCATAGGGCACATGACCTGCCACAAGCTCCCGCCGGATCATTTCAGCCTCCAGGAGGCTCCCGATCCCTCTTTTCCGGAAGGGCTCCAGCACTTCCAGCATTCCCATGCCGCCGTCGTTGTGCACGCCTGCAAAGCCTGCCAGCTCCCCATCCAGAAATGCGCCGATCATCTGACGCGATGCGATCCGTTCTCTGATGTAGGCTTCATCATGATAAAGATGATAATGTGCCTCTACGTTTGCCGCATACGTTTCGTCCAGCTCCCGGATTTCAACGGCTTCGTCCGGCTCCGGAAGGTCAGGCGCTTTTTTTTTCGGATAAATCACCTGATAGCATTCATTGAAATTTTTTAACCCGAAACGCTCTAAAATGCTCGTCAGCACAAATTTCTGATGACAGACATAGACCGCACCGGTCGGGTCCGTCAAAGACAGCAGCCGTTCTCCTGCGTCCTTTGTTTTGGCAGTGATCCGATACACACCGCCTGACCTGTCCTTTGTCAGCACGCCGTCCTCCCGGACTGCCAGGATGTCAGCTTTGCCTCTCCGGATATCCTCAATCATGTCCATGTGAAGCATTTTATTTTTTAACAAATATTCCAGCGCACGTCCGGGCAAATCGTACTTTTCGTACAAGTCCGGACGAAGGCTTTTCGTTCGCTCCTCAGCCTTTTCCAGGCGCCATTTGTCTATCCTTGCATGGTCGCCGGAAAGCAGGATATCCGGAACCTTTTTGCCCTCCCAGACCTCCGGTCGGGTGTACTGGGGATATTCCAGCAGATTCTCCTGAAAGCTTTCTGTCACGCCGGAATCCTCATTTTTTAAAACACCGGGAACCATCCGGGAAATTGCGTCGATCATCACCATCGCCGGAAGCTCTCCTCCGGTCAGCACATAATCACCGATGGAAACCGGATCTGTCACGACCTCTTCAATCACGCGCTCGTCGATTCCTTCATAATGCCCACACAGAAAAATCAGCTCTTCCTCCTGCGCAAGCTCCCTTGCCATTTCCTGGGAAAAGGTTTTTCCCTGAGGACTCATATACAGCACCCGCACTGGTTTTTTGCCCTCTGCAGGCTTTGCAACCGCTTTCCAGGCGTCGTAAACCGGCTGTGCCTGCATCAGCATGCCCGCACCGCCGCCGTAAGGGTAATCGTCCACCTTATTGTGCTTATCTTGTGTGTAATCGCGGATATTGACCGCATGGATTCCGATCAGTCCTTTTTGGATCGCCCGTCCTAAAATGCTCGTCTGCAGTCCGTTTTCCACCATTTCCGGAAACAATGTCAAAATATGAAACTGCATTTTTTCGTCAGTCCTCCAGCAATCCGTCCAGGATATGGATTTTCATCCGTCCTGCTTCCACATCGACATCCAGCACACATTCCTTGATTGCAGGCAAAAGCAGCTGTCTGCCATCCTTTAACCGAATCTGATAAACATCATTTGCGCCGGTTTCAATGACATCCTCTAAGGTTCCAAGCTCCTGCTCCTGTTCATCCAATACCTTCACGCCGATCAGATCTGCGATAAAATACTCGTCCTTCTGTAGGCGCACCGCATTTTCCCGCGTCACATACAGGCTCTTTCTCCGGTATTTTTCCGCCTCGTCTATCGTATCGATTCCACGGAATTTCAAAATGGCGAATTGCTTGAAAAATTTCACGCTCTCGATTTCCAGAATCCGGTTTTCCTTTCCCGTATCCAGAATCACTTCTTTTAACTTCTTAAAACGGCGCACATCATCTGTCGTCGGAAAAATCTTGACCTCCCCGTGCACACCGTGTGTGGAAGCGATCACTCCCACCTGCAGTCTTTCTTCCATATAACCTCTCATTTCACAAACAGCGCCTTGCTTTTGCAAGACGCTGTCCATTTCAGATGTCAGATGATATCCACATCCACTTTTTTATTATCTTCCATCGCCGCAGCCTTTACCACAGTGCGAATTGCCTTAGCAATACGGCCCTGTTTACCGATTACCTTGCCCATATCGGAGGGTGCAACATGAAGTTCAACCGTCAGGCTTCTGCCGTTTTCCTTTTCGGAGACGCTCACTTCATCCGGATGATCCACAAGTGCCTTTGCGATCACTTCCACCAAATCTTTCATAATCCACCTCCATAAGCCTGCTACAGTCAGCCCCACAGCTACTGCTCTTTTGCGTAACCGTCTGCTTTACAGAGCTGTCTTATTTCTCGATTCCTGCTGCCTTGAAGATCTTGCCTACGATTTCGGTGGGCTGTGCGCCATTGTTGAGCCACTTCTTAGCCAGCTCTTCGTTTACCTTGAAAGTGCTGGGATCTGTATTCGGATCGTATGTGCCGATCTCTTCGATGAAACGACCATCTCTGGGAGATCTGGAATCTGCTACGATGATTCTGTAAATCGGGTTCTTCTTGTATCCCATTCTTCTTAATCTGATCTTTACTGCCATTTTTCTTACCTCCAAATGAAATATAAATATGTTTTCTTGTGTGCGATCTGCACTATTTATCAGAAAGGAAGTCTGAACTTACCTTTTCTTGCACCTTTGCCTCCCAGCATTCCCGGGAACTGCTTCATCATTTTCTGACTCTGCTCAAACTGCTTGATAAATCGATTGACTACGCTGATGTCCACCCCTGCGCCTCGTGCGATACGGTGTTTGCGGCTGGGATTTAAAAGCTTGGGATTGCGGCGTTCCTGGGGCGTCATGCTCAGCACGATCGCTTCCATTCTTGCCAGCTGTTTTTCATCGATCATCGATTCGATATCGCCCATCTTCGAACCCATGCCGGGCATCATGCTCAGGATACCGGACAGCCCGCCCATGTTGCGCATCTGCTTCATGCTTTCCTGGTAGTCCTCAAAATCGAACTTGCCCTTCTTCATGCGCGCCGCCATCTCTTTTTCCTTGCCAGCGTCAATATCGAGGTTCGCCGAAGCTTTTTCAATCAGGGTGAGCACATCGCCCATTCCCAGAATTCGGCTCGCCATACGGTCGGGATAAAACTGTTCCAGATCGGAAAGCTTCTCTCCCATACCAACATATAAAATCGGCTTGCCGGTAACGGCTTTAATGGAAAGCGCCGCACCGCCTCTTGTGTCACCGTCCATCTTGGACAGGATCACGCCGTCGATTCCTACTTTTTCATCAAATTCCTTTGCTACATTGACCGCATCCTGACCGGTCATGGCATCCACTACCAGAAGTGTCTGATGGACCGTCACTGCCTGCTTGATCTTCTGCAGCTCCTCCATCATGCCCTCATCGATATGCAGGCGACCCGCAGTATCCAGAATCACGACATTATTGCCGTTTTTCTCAGCATGCTCCATCGCCGCTTTTGCGATGTCAACCGGGCTGTGGCTCGTGCCCATGGAAAAGACTTCCACCTGCTGTTTCTCGCCGTTGATCTGCAGCTGTTCAATCGCTGCCGGACGGTAAATGTCACAGGCTACAAGCAGTGGCTTTTTGCCTTTTAATTTAAACTTGCCTGCCAGCTTCGCAGTCGTTGTCGTCTTACCTGCACCCTGCAGACCGCACATCATAATCACGGTTGTCGCTTTGCCGGGCTGGAACTGTAATTCCTGTGTCTCGGAACCCATCAGGGAAGTCATCTCTTCGTTTACGATCTTGATGACCATCTGACCGGGATTTAATCCGTTCATGACGTCCTGACCGATCGCCCGTTCTTCCACAGACTTGACGAACTGCTTGACAACCTTGAAGTTTACATCCGCTTCCAGCAGTGCCATCTTGACTTCCTTGAGCGCAACTTTGACGTCCGCCTCTGTCAGTCTGCCTTTGCTGCGCAGATCCTTAAACACATCCTGCAGTTTATCGGTTAAGCTCTCAAATGCCATTCAAATCCTCTCCCGCGATCCGTTACAGTTCTTCTAAAATCTGTCCCGCCAGTTCTCTGACCTGCGTCTCCGTGCTGATCTGTTCGATCTTCTCTACGGTGTGCTTGACTTTCTGAAATCTCGCAATCAGGTGCAGCCGCTCTTCATAGCTCTGAAGCGTCCGGTCGCATCTGCGGACAAGATCGTGTACGCCCTGTCTGCTGATCCCCTGTTCCTCTGCGATCTCACTCAGGGACATGTCGTTTAATACCACATCCTCATAGATCTTTCGCTGATGCTCAGTCAGCAGTTCACCGTAAAAGTCATACAGCATACCCTGTTCTACGATTTTTTCCATATTGCGTCCTCACCTGTGCTATCATACCCGAAAAAAAAAGGTGTGTCAAGTAAAAAATCTTGACACACGCAAAAATTTTCAGACCTGCATGACACGACCGATGAACTCCTTCACACGGGCATTCGGGTTTCC